>Ga0209777_10000846_pt1 | contig 47473 bp, 48 predicted proteins | sample FrelakmetHBP12HB_FD_187147 | JGI IMG/M metagenome (GOLD analysis project Ga0209777, IMG submission 187147) | Freshwater lake sediment microbial communities from the University of Notre Dame, USA, for methane emissions studies -HBP12 HB (SPAdes)... | ecosystem: Environmental > Aquatic >... | reverse complement strand
TGCCCAAACCCAAGCTGCGTCGGACGCTGCGGCAGCCAGGGCCCAGGCCGAGGCAGCCCAAACCAAAGCCGCGTCGGACGCTGCGCTAGCCAAGTCCCAGGCTGAGACTGAACAAGCTCGACTTGCTGCGCAACAGGCCGAGAACGACAAAGCGGCCCTGCGCGCCAAGTTAGCTGAGCAGTTGAACTCGGTTCTTCAAACGCGGGATACCGCCCGCGGGCTTATCGTCAACATCTCTGATGTGCTGTTTGACACGGCCAAATACACGTTGAAGCCGGGAGCCCGGGAAAAGCTGTCCAAGGTCGCCGGCATTCTGCTCGCCTACCCTGGACTCAACATTGAGGTGGACGGCCATACCGACAACGTCGGAGGCGACGAATACAACCAGAACCTATCCGAACAACGCGCTGGGTCAGTGCGCGACTACCTGGTAGCGCAAGGGGTAGCGACAAATTCGGTCACCGCCAAAGGCTTTGGTAAAACCCAACCCATGGCCACCAACGATACGGCTGAGGGCAGGCAGACCAACCGCCGTGTTGAACTCGTGGTATCGGGCGAGGCGATCGGCGCCCAGGATACCGCGACCACCACCGGAGGCCCGCGCTAGGAGAAGCAACGCACGCATTGAAGCCGAAGCTTGATGCGCGCGACCGCCGAGGCCCTGAAAAAGCCTCGGCGGCGCGACGCCTGGGACGTTTGATTGAGGGAAAAGGAAGACGTAGATGAACAGATTCAGAATCGGGCTTGTCTTGTTGATTATCGGAGTGGCTCTGCTCCTGGTCGGCGGGATGTCCTATACGACTCAGGAAGAAACCAAGATAGGGCCGATCGCTATCGAGCATCCGGAAGAACATACCATTCCCTATTCGCCCTTAGCGGGAGCGCTTCTGGCTGTAACGGGCGGGGCTCTGATGCTTACCGGGCGTGCAAAGAGCGATTAGGGCTGATTCTACGCGGATCGCAGACATGGCAGAAAAACGGCATGCTGGGCTCCTCGGGGAACTCTATCAATGGTCTGCAGTCAACACACTTGAAATGGAGGAACAAAATGCTTCTAAACAGCAAAACGGTATGGACCGGGGTTGTCTTTACTTTTCTGGCGATAGGGATGTTAGGACTAAGCCTGATGCCGCTCGCCTCCGCACAAGATCGTGGCGATATTAAGAAGGTGCAGGAGACTCTGCGCGACAAAGGGTACTACACGGCGCCGGTTGATGGCGTTTTAGGTCCCCAGACCCGGGCAGCTATTCGCCAGTATCAGCAGTCTGAAAATCTACCCGTTACAGGACGTCTGGATACCGAGACGGCGGGCAAACTCGGCGTAGGGCCGGAGTCGGAAGGCGGCAATTTTAAGGCCGCCGGCCAAGAGGTTGGAGCGGGTGGCAAGGAAGTCGGCCACGAGATGAAGAAGGGTAAACCCATCGCGGCAGGTAAAGAAATGGGCAAGGGTCTAGGCCGCGGGGGCAAGGACATCGGTAAGGGGGTCAAAAAAGCTGTCAGTCCCGAAAGCGACCGAGGAGACCGCGAAAAGAAGGAGAAACCCGAGAGCGAGAAGCAGCCGCAGTAGGTAAGTTCTTGGCACTCGCATGCGTCTCCTCAAGCCAAGCCAAGAGACGTAAGAGGCTAAGAAAGGAAGTGGCGTCGCCCGGGCTCAACGTGCGTCACAACCTAGGGGTGGAAGGGTCGCAGGCAACAACAATCAAGACAAGAGGGGGTACGCGTACGAATCGAACGGCACCGTATGACGACTTGAAAGCAAGTCCCAGCGCGACGGGGCTACTGTGGTCTTGAAACGGTAGCGGGAGATTCGGGAACCGGCAGTTCTGCGGTGGGTTTGGGTGGAGTGCTATTCGGCGGCAGCTTCGCGGGCGGCATTTCAGTGCCGGTAGGGTAAACGAGGATCTGAATGCCGCCCCAACCGCTTTCAGGGCTCGTGCCACTCTTCTTCCCCATTGCCAGTGTCTTGAGCCGCCGATCATCGAAACCGAAATTCTCAACAAGGTACTCGCGGACCACCAGGGCACGACCTTGGGTCAGGACCAAGTTTTTCCCGGTATCTCCTTCCATGCTGGAATACGCGGCCACCACGGCAACCCCAAAGTCTGTATCGGTCAGGAAATCGCCGGCAGCGTCCAGAGGCTTCTGATTTTTCAGCTTGGCCGTATCGACCTTACCAAAGAGTTGCTTGGCCTCGAATGTAAACGTTTTCTGGGGCGTGCCCTGGGGCAGCCTTACGATTTCGTCTTTCGCCAGCTCCGCGGAATCTTCATAACCGCGATTCTTGAAATACCCGCGTAGGAAGAAATTGTGCTTCAGCGCCTCCATGTTCTCCTGGAAATCGGTGACCCCCGCTTGCGCATGGGCTACCGCATCACGGACTCCGTCCATCGTTTGGTTAAGCTCGCGATAGGCCGTCTTATCGTTGATCAGCGCCCCGACAGTCCCTTGACCCTGGTCGATCTTGGCGCTGACCGAACTTAAATTCGCTGTCGTCTGTGTAACGTTTTGGATGGCCTGCTGGCTGCTATCCAGAATATCCTTCGTCTTCTTAATCAGGTCTGACATGGCGACCGGAGGGTGACTGGCAATGGTATCGCCGTCATGCACGTTGGCCGCCCCGGTAGTTCCAAACGAGATCGCCATATACTCGTTGCCCAGCAGCCCCTCGGTTTCGATTGACGCTACGGAGTCTTGCTTGATGATGTCGTGCGTCCTGCTGTCGAGGTCCATCACCACCGTGATTTTATCGCTCGGCCGGTGAGGCAACTCGATACCGTGCACGGTTCCGCGGTAAACACCGCCCACCCGAACCCCGGCGCCCACATCCAAGCCCACCACGTTGCTGAACTGCGCCTTTAACCGGTACGTGGGAGTAAACAGGTACTGCTTGTTACCGATGATGAAGATTCCCGCCGCCAGAATCGCCAGTGTCGTAACGATGAAAGCTCCCAACCGCGCCGCTCTCGACATATGTTCTCCTAAGCGTCACGCCTCATAAAGTCTGACACAAACTCGTCGTGACTCTTCTCCAGGTCCTCGAAGGTGCCTTCGATCACTATATTTCCTTCGTGGAGCAGTGCCAGCCGGCCGGCGATAGTTTTTGCGCTCTGCAAATCGTGCGTGACCACGATGGATGCCATGGCATGTTCCTTTTGCAGCTTGAGAATCAGCTCATCAATCTCGCCGGAGGTAATAGGATCCAGTCCCGCGGTGGGTTCATCCAGCAGCAGGATGTCGGGGTCGAGAGCCAGCGCCCGCGCCAGCCCCACTCGCTTCTGCATGCCGCCGGAAATATCGGAAGGCATCTTCTTGAGATCGCCTTCCATACCCACGCTCTTCAGCAATTCCTTGACTCGATCCCGCCGCTCGGACTCCGGCATTTTTGTATTGTGCTTCAGTGGAAAGGCCACATTCTCCTCCACCGTTAGCGAGTCGTAGAGCGCCGCCTGCTGGAACAAAAAACCCATCTTCTTCCGGATTTCGTTAAGCTTGCCGAGATTGATTCCCGTAATCTCCTGCCCGTGGATATTCACCGAGCCCGCGTCCGGCTTCTGCAGCCCGATGATGATCTTCAACAAAACACTCTTGCCGGTGCCACTGCGGCCGAGCACCGCTAGCGTTTCACCGCGGGCGACCGTCAGGTCAATTCTGTTCAAGACCGCCTGGGCGCCGAAGGACTTGTTCAGACCTCGCACGACCACGGGCGGTTCGCTATTCCTTTTCTCAAGGTTTTCTATCACGATGCGGTTACAGGCCCCTTTCAGTGCCCCGTTGCGAACTCTTAAGCGCAGGCCTTCATGGAAAAAACAGGACGATCAGTTTCACCAGGATAACGTCGGCCAGGATAACAAACAGCGAAGATAAGACCACTGAGCTCGTCGCCGTACGCCCCACGCCCTCGGTGCCTCCCCGCGTCCGCATTCCCTGAAAACACGCCACCAGCCCGATGATCAGGCCGAACACCGCGGTCTTGAAGGTGGGCGGCAGAAAATCGTTGAAGCCGAATTGGCTGAAGCCGCTGTGGATGAACTGCTGGAAGGTAATCGGCTCAGCCAGGGCATCGGCTACCCAGGCCATGACCACCCCGAAGAAATCGGCAGCGAGGGTTAGGAGTGGCAACACTAGGATACAAGCCAGAATGCGCGTTGCAGCCAGCAGCCTATAGGGATTTACGGCGGATGCCTCGATGGCATCGATCTGCTCCGTGACCTTCATCGATCCCAACTCCGCGCCGATGCCAGCTCCCGCTCGGCCGCAAACGATCAAGCCGGTGACGATAGGACCGATCTCATGGATAATCGAGAATACGACGGCGGCGGGAAGCAATGAATTGGCGCCGAATCGAACCAGGCTATCGCGAGTTTCAAGGGAAAGGATGGCGCCAATGGCCGCGCCCGCCAAGGCCACGAGAGGAAACGATTTTGATCCGATCTCGTCGATTTGCCGGGCAAGCTCGCGGAATTCAAAGGGCGGCGTCACTGCCGCCCGCAGAACTTGCCTGGAAAAAAGGCCCAGTTCGCCGAACCACTCGAAAAACCCGTTGATCAGAGTCGTGCTGGAAGTCGTCGTGGAGGACATGGATAAAACCTACAACCTCAGAGGCAAGCCCAATTCCCGAGCTTTTTCCCCGTCGGCAGCAACTTTCATCAAATTCCGTGTCACGCTGATCTGGCCGCAAAGCACGGCCCTTCCTTGAGGCTGAGCGGTGAATCGTCTGGATAGGGAACGCAGTATGCGGTTAATGAGTCGCGGCGCCTCACCTCGCCGGCAGTTTCTTCGTTTCGTGCTGCAGTCTGATGTAGGCCGCGGCGGCGCGTACGCGCACCGCATCCTTCTTGTCGTCCAGCAGGGGGACCAGATTCTGCCGGAATTCCGGGAAGGGATGCATCGCAACCAGGTGGACGGCCGCAGCGCGCACTGACCATTCCTTGTCCGACAATGCTGATCCCACTGCATCCGCCAGGGTTGGATCACGCGAGCTTCCGATGAGCAGCAGAGAGGCGGCCCTGGCCGAAGATTCCGGGTCCGACAGGATACCTTGTGCCGAAGATAATCCGAACCCAAGACCCGGTACGGGAGCGAAACCTGCTGCCTGGATACCAAGGTAAATGAAAAGCTGAGTAGGAGTGTGCAACATGCGCAAGGCGGCCCGTTTCTCTTTGCTGAGATAGCTTGAGGACGCTTTTGACTCTCTACTAACCACATCGAGAAGAAACTGCACTCCATCGGGGTCGTGCAGTTGGTAAAGCACTTTGGCTGCGGCGAAGTCGACTTCGGGAACGGGATCCTGCAGAGCTTTCTTCAAAAGAGGAAGGGTCCGGTTGTCCTTGAAGTCCCCCAGGGTGACAACCACCGCAATCCGGACCGAAACGTCGTGGTCATCGAGCAACGGGGCAAGAGACTGAAGAGCGTTATCTTTCACTCCCACCAGGCTCAGGGCCTCCGCCGCGCCCTTTCGACCGTCCGGATTCCTGTCATGGACGGCGTCGTTCAGCATGCTCCGGCACCTCTGGACGGTATCGGCGGGTTTAGTCTGCCCAAACGCCAGCGTCGTGCCCAACATCATCAATATCCAGATTCGCACGGTGATTAGCTCCTTTCAGCCTGACCGGTGGTGACGCGGAAAGTTTCAGCCGGGGTCAGGCCCAGTAGGGCTTATAGCCGTAGTATCCGTACAATGTTGATCCCAAAGAAAGGTCGGCCATGTCCGGCCAGTCATTCTTGTCAAATCCCGGCGCCTTTTCCAAAAGCTCTTTGGCGGCATTCAGGACGAGCTGCTTCTTGGTGGTGTCGACGCTGAAAGCCTGCCAGGCAATGGTAGACAGTTTGTCATCCATACCAAGAAAACCGCCGAATGACAGTACGGCATAGGCGACCCGCCCACGATCCAAGTCGATCAAGATCTCCTCGATCTTGCCCAAGTCTTCGCCTTTGTAGTTCACCATTTTGCCGCCCTTCAAGGAACTCCCGGAGAGCACGATCCCAAGAGTCTTTTCCGGTTGTACTGGCGTCATCATATTTCTCCCTATTTTTTTGACGTTGGGCTGGGAGCAGCGGATTATCGCCACCGTGTAACCCAAGCAGGTACGTGTTGGCTCGCTTCTACACGCAATGACCTCGTGCAGGATATCCCCTCGGAAATGTGCTGTCTGTTCAGAATCGACCAATGGCCTGAGCAAACTTGCACAGCACCACGTCCGGACAATAGACGGTAGGCATACTTCCTGATGAAACCGGCGTGCAAGCGAGCCTCCCACTCCATGATGTGAATGAGCAATTTTGACCAAATGACTGAGCCGTTCTGAACTGACACTGAATCAAGTCAAGGGTAAAAGAAGAGTGCTTCGCGCCTCTGTTGGGAGGCGGAACCCACCGGGCGCTCCGTTGAGGGCACGCCGCGGAACCGAGAGGGAGAGCGCAGACGTGCCAGGGGAAAACGCTGCGGTGTTGGGTATATGCCGCCATTACCCCAGCGTGGAAAGGAAAACCATGAAGACGCTTAAACGATGCTTAACCATGTTAACGCTGCTCGCAATTGGGAGCCTAGTGGGCTGCTCAAGAACATCCAAGCTGTCCCCTGGTGTTTCTGACATCATTCGCAAATCGCTCGATCAAGCCGGCCTCAAAGCTGTCTCCGTAACCCAGGACCGCGACAAGGGTGTCGTGACCCTGAGCGGAAGCGTCGCGTCAGACGCTGACAAGGCTCAAGCTGAATCCATCGCAACGTCAATCGCAACCGGGCAGGTTGTATCGAACCAGATTGCTGTGGTTCCTCCCGGCGCCGAAGTTGAGGCAAAGGCCGTAAACTCGGATCTGGACGCGGGTATCGAGAAGAACCTGGATGCTGCCCTCATTCAGAACAAGCTCCACAAGGGCGTCAAATACGACGTCAAGAATGGCGTCGTGACGTTGACCGGCGAGGTCAGTTCTCAATCCAAGCGGGCGCAGGTTGAGAAAGTGGCGTCAACCGTTCCAAACGTCCAGCAGGTGGTGAACGAGCTGCAAGTAAAAGATCAAAAGGCCACCTCCACGCCCACGCAGTAAGAGCCGGGAACGCGCGCTGGTGCGCATGGCCTTGCGACTCTATTTTGTCGAGGAGGAGATGCCATGTCGTTTGGAATTTACTCCGTTGGATTCGTGCTCGTGATTGGCGGGCTGATTTACGGCGCCTATTTAATGCATGTCCCTGCACACTGGATTGTCGTGGGTGCGATCGTACTGTTGGGCCTAGGGGTTCTGAAGGGTGTAAAAGCAACGCGCCAAAAGGATCCGGCGGGATAGCGGTAGTTGTGCCTACGTGTTTCGGGCGGCTCACGATAGTACAGCGGGCCATAAATATGGGTAGCCCGGGATGGCCGTCCGATATTGTTTTCCTTAAAGCTGCTTGCCCGGAACCAGGGTGGAGCGTGGCATGTGCAAGCGGTCAGGTGTCCATTATCGGTTGGCCGCGAAGTCAAAGCGGAAATTCTGGTCGGAGCATTCTACTAACTGAGAGGAGATTCCCATGGGACTGATTTTGCTCATTGTCGTTCTGCTGCTCTTGTTCGGCGGAGGCGGAGGCTATTACGGATATCGCAGATGGGGTTCGGGCGGAGGCATCGGGATCGTCGGGGTGATTCTGATCGTTCTGGTGGTCTTGTACCTGTTCGGCGGACTGCATCTGTCCCGGTGAGGTCCGACCTGAGACCGAGAGAAGGCAAGAACTCATAAGACTTACCAGACGTGGTCGCAGCCAAAGCTGTGGTTATGGACCCAGTGGCAGGGTGGGCTTGGCCCGGCTGATTCTGGTCATCTTGCCGCTATTGGGTCGACTTTAAAGGCCGGGATTTGGCCAACGATTACGAGAATTCCAAGGCAGACTAGAGGGAGAATGACTCCAGACTATGACTTATCGAAGCTGCCGACCTCTCAGGCCGACCTGTGGATTTGCCTTGAGGTCGATGCCATCCTCGGCCAGATCCTGGCTGATCAGGCCGAGCGCCTGGGATTCCGACTCGCTCTAGGCGACTGCACCGTTGCGGCCCTGACAGAGAAGCCGCAGGCAAGACTCAACCGTGCATAATGGGGAGTGGACGTATAGGCGTCTACCTCCGAAAACAAGGAGGTCAACATATCATGCCTTTGATTCAAGTATTCGAGGTTCTGATCGTAGTTGGTGTTCTCCTCTGGCTGGTTAATCGCTTCATACCCATGGCAGGATCCATTAAGTCGATCTTGAATGCTGTCGTGGTCATTCTCGTCGTGGTATGGCTCCTGAATGTCTTTGGATTTCTCCATTCCCTCTCCCGGATGCACATGCGGGTGTGAAGGAACCCACATTGGCGACGGAGGGATCGGTCAGTCTGTTTGCCGTGAGCACCTAGAAGCCCTACTGAGGCTGCCTAGCTTGGATTTCGCCAGCCACGGAGTGCTTGGGGGAACACTGGTTCGCGACGCTGACCGAGGCCAAGCAGATTGTCGAAGCCTGGCGGCGGGAATACAATGAGAGCCGTCCTCACAGGGCCCTCGGGGAACGGACAGCGAACGAATTCGCCTGTCAGTTTGCAGCTGACTGCGAACTGACAGGCTTGCAGGGAACCGAAAACTCACTCTGAAGTTGGTACAAAGAACCCAGCCCGCTCAGCTGTGATGTAAACTCTCACTCCCACTGGAACGAAACGTCGGTCAGGCCACCGCGGGCGCAAGGTTGGGCCGATACGTGCCAAAACGAGGCTTTGCCCGACGTGGTCCTTTTTGGACAGCCAGCTCAAGTATCGGCCTGTTACGTTATTCAATGTTCTTACTATTTGGAGCGTACACTTTCAACCACACGGGATTCGACATTGGAAATCCCAGTTAACAAGCTCGCTGGAGGTCAGGACATGTCCGCGCCAAACCACCATTCTGCCATATCCGCCGCCGCTGGCACGCTGGATGTCGTCACCGAGGTCCGACGCAAAGAGGCTCTGCTAAAAGCGGGGGCCTTGCAGAACGCGATTTTCAACAGCGCCAACTTCTCGAGCATCGCCACTGACGAGAAGGGCGTCATCCAGATCTTCAACGTCGGCGCCGAACGCATGCTGGGCTACACGGCCGCCGAAGTGGTGGACAAGATCACCCCGGCCGACATCTCCGATCCGCAGGAGGTGATCGCGCGCGCCGAAGCATTGAGCCTCGAGCTGGCAACCACGATTAGGCCGGGCTTTGAGGCATTAGTCTTCAAAGCCTCGCGCGGGATCGAGGACATCTACGAATTGACCTACATCCGCAAGGACGGCAGCTGCTTTCCGGCCGTCGTGTCCGTCACGGCGCTGCGCGACGATCAAGACGCAATCATCGGCTATCTGCTGATCGGAACCGACAACAGCGCCCGCAAGCGGGCGGAAGAGGCTCTGCTCAAGGCGGGGGCCCTCCAGAGCGCAATCTTCAACAGCGCCAACTTCTCGAGCATCGCCACCGACGCGAAGGGCGTCATTCAGATCTTCAACGTCGGCGCCGAACGCATGCTGGGCTACGCGGCTGCCGACGTGATGAACAAGATCACGCCGGCCGACATTTCCGATCCACAGGAAGTGATCGCGCGTGCCAAGGCGTTGAGCGTCGAGCTCTCCACGCCGATTACGCCGGGCTTTGAGGCATTGGTCTTCAAGGCCTCACGCGGCATCGAGGACATCTACGAGCTGACGTACATCCGCAAGGATGGCAGCCGCTTTCCGGCCATCGTGTCCGTCACGGCGCTACGCGATGCTCAAGGTGGAATCATCGGGTATCTGTTGATCGGGACCGATAATACTGCGCGCAAGCAGGTGGAAGCAGAACAGAAGAAGCTCGATCAGCGCTTACGCGACCAGCAGTTCTACACGCGCTCTCTCATCGAATCCAATATCGACGCGATTATGACCACCGATCCGTCCGGCATCATCACCGACGTCAACAAGCAGATGGAGGCGCTCACCGGTTGCACGCGCGACGAGCTGATCGGCGCGCCCTTCAAGAACTACTTCACCGATCCGGAGCGGGCCGAGGCGAGTATCAAGCAGGTGCTCAGCCAAAAGAAGGTCGCCAACTACGAGCTCACGGCGCGCGCCCGGGACGGCAAGGAAACAGTGGTGTCCTACAATGCGACCACCTTCTACGACCGAGATAGGACACTGCAGGGCGTGTTCGCCGCAGCGCGCGACGTCACGGAGCGCAAACGTCTCGACCAGGCGCTGCAGGATAAGAACGTCGAGCTGGAGAGAGCCAAGAGCGCGGCGGAAAAAGCTAACCTCGCGAAATCGGACTTCCTTTCCAGCATGAGCCATGAGCTGCGCACTCCGCTCAGTGCGATCCTCGGTTTCGCCCAGCTGATGGAGTCCGACTCTCCGCCCGTAACACCATCCCAGAAGGCAAGGATTGACGAGATTCTCCACGCGGGATGGTATCTACTGAAGCTGATCAACGAAATCCTCGATCTCGCGCAGATCGAGTCAGGAAAGCTGTCGCTGTCGCCGGAACCGGTGTCGCTAGCCGAAGTCATGTTGGAATGCCAGGCCATGATCGAACCGCAGAGGCAAAAGCATGGCATCAAAATGACCTTTCCCCAATTCAACATCCCTTGCTTTGTGAGTGCCGATCGGACCCGGTTGAAGCAGGTTCTCATCAACCTTCTTTCCAACGCGATCAAATACAACCAGGCGGGGGGGACGATCGTCGTGGACTGCACCACGAGTTCCCCGGAACGCACTCGTATCAGCATCAGGGACGCCGGCGCAGGGTTGCCTCCGGAAAAGCTGACGCAGCTTTTTCAGCCGTTCAACCGTCTCGGACAAGAGAGCAGCGCCGAGGAAGGCACAGGCATCGGCCTCGTGATGAGCAAGCGAGTGGTCGAACTGATGGGAGGCGTGATCGGCGTGGAAAGCACTGTCGGGGTGGGAAGCGTGTTCTGGTTCGAACTAAGCTCAGCTGTTGCACCGCAAATAGCAGTTGCCAGAGCCGAACCCACGGCAGTGGCCCCAGCGCAAGTTCAGCATGGCGCGCCGCTGCGCACCCTGCTCTATGTAGAGGACAACCCGGCTAACCTGAAGCTGGTCGAACAACTCATCGCGCGCCGCCCCGATATTCGCCTGCTGAGCGCAGTGAACGGGAATCTCGGCATCGAGCTTGCGCGCGCCAATCAGCCGGAGGTGATCCTGATGGACATCAACCTGCCCGGCATCAGCGGTATCGAAGCCCTGAAGATCCTACGCGAAGACCCGGCAACGGCGCACATCCCCGTCATTGCCCTCAGTGCAAATGCCATGCAACTCGACATCGAGAAGGGCCTGAAGGCAGGATTCTTCTGGTATCTCACCAAGCCAATCAAGATCAAGGAGTTCATGGATGTGCTGGACGTAGCACTGGAATTCGTGGAAAAGGCGATCCGTCCGAGTCAATGAACCAGGGGGAATGTCATAGTCAGCTCAGCCGATATTCTGAACGCCATAATCCTGGTCGTTGACGATCTAGGCTTGTAGGGAGACCGGATAATTCGCGCAATCGAAGGGAGAATCTCCGCTACGCACAAAAGCTTCAACGCTGGAATTTCCCTTTTAAGCTGAATTTAGATCGGTTTGGCGTAGTGACTCCCTTTCGATTATCCTTTTACCACCTCTCGTATGGAGGTAGTCATGAAGAAAGTTCTCGTGGTCGACGATGATCCAGCGATATTGACCATCGCCTCAACGCGGCTGGAAGCAGAATCTGTCCAGACTTTGACCGCCGACAATGGAGCAGATGGGCTGCATATGGTCAGAGAACACCGCCCCGATGTGGTGGTTGTGGACCTGATGATGCCCAAGATGCACGGCTACACCCTCATTCAAGAGATCCGTAACGACCCTAACCTGAGCCATGTCAAGATTTTGGTTACCTCGGCCAAGACCTATTCGTCGGACATTGAAAGGACCCGGAGGCTGGGGGCAGACCGTTATTTGGGCAAACCGTACGACTTGCAGGAGTTCTGGGATACTATCGCTGAACTTCTGGAGGAAACGCGACCGCCTTTTACCATTCGCTTCTGGGGCACGCGCGGTTCTATTGCGACGCCAGGACAAGACACTATAAAGTACGGTGGCAACACGTCCTGTACCGAGGTACGGTGCGGCGAACAGTTGCTGATTCTGGATGCCGGCACCGGCATTCGCGTGCTAGGCCTATCGCTGCTCCGTGAGTTCCAGCAAAGACCCATCAAGGGGCACATCTTCGTAGGCCACACTCATTGGGACCACATTCAGGGATTCCCTTTTTTCGCACCGGCTTTCAATCCCAGCAACGAGTTTGCGATCTACAGTCTGCACGGGGCCGAGAGGCCGCTCGATAAAGTGTTCCGTGGACAGATGGACAGTGACTACTTTCCGGTCCTGTTGAGCGATATGAAAGCTAACGTGAAGTTTTGCGAGTTAGAGTCAGAGGTGCTTCTGGGGGAGACTCGTGTTTCCTATATCTTCCTGAACCATCCGGGTCTTGCCGTAGGCTTCCGCATCTCCTTTTCGGGTCGATCTTTGGTCTATATTAGCGATCATGAGAATTACGGGCGTTTGGCGCCTGGCGGGCCCAGTCCGAATCCCATGGACTTGGAGATAGCCCGCTTTGCCGAAAATGCGGAATTATTGATCTCCGAAGCGCAATATACGGAGGAGGAGTATGTGCAGAAAAAGGGATGGGGACACAGCACCTTCCTGGATGCTTTGGAGCGGGCCGCGCAGGCGAAGGTAAAGCGGTTGGCTATCTTCCATCACGATCCCTCTCATGACGATGCGTTCCTGGATCGGATTCTGGAATTCTGTCAGCAGACGATTGCGGACCGGAGCTATACGTTCTCATGCTTCTTGGCCCAAGAGGGGACTTCGATTGAACTCTGAACGGAGGACCATTCGTGGATGGCGCATACCTGGCTTGCTAAGGCAGCCCAGGGGTTTGACAGGTGCGCAGCGTGGTTTAATGTGTCCCTTGCGGATGGGTGGCTTTCCCACCAATAATCGTGCGCGCATAGCGAAAGAACTGATGCGCCGCCCGGCGGTAACTTCGACCGGCCCCACACAGTAACTCCCCCAGGTGGGTCGCGGCCGGGCTTTCATCCAGACCCTCACCAAGCGGATCCGAAGTTTGGTTGACTTCTATCCGGTTGGCCGGTCGGGCCGCTTGTCAGCTACCAGACTTACCGACATCTATCTGGGTGGGTCCTCCACCCACTGGTGATCTGCGCTATTGGGGCGCACTGAGAAATCCAGGCTAGAGGGTTGCAACCCTTTCATCCCCAGCGCGGCTGACGTTAGTAGCAGCGCCATGGACCCCGCTCATCCAAGTGGCGGCTTCTGTACGTTCATCTCCGGTGGGCGGGTAGATCAGTGCCAGCCCCTCGCGGCACGCATCGGCGCGACGCGTGAACTGATCCTGGTTCATCAGGATGAAGTCTAGGGCCAGGCCCAACTGAGGAGAATGGAATTTGTTTCTGAAACATATTCCACTAGGGTGAGCCGAAGAAGTCCACGTCCAGTACTCGCACATCATATTCTGTTCACCCTCGGCATTAACCGACCAGACGCTCAGGTAATCCAACGAAGTCCCCGATTCACATCGGTATTCAACCCGTGCTGAACATGTGTTGGTGACTTTCATAAAGTCTTCCCAGGCTAGAATAACTGCAAACCCAAGGGCCTTGTCCAATTCCATGTTGATTCTCCTTCACGAACCAATCACTTCGGTGGCCTTGGAATCACGCCGTGGCGAAGAGATCGGCGAGGCATCAATTCTAAGAAGTTTGTTTGGACCGAAGACGCGATAGCAACGAGTTCGGTGATCTTATATTTCACGTCGCGCGAAACCATCGTGGAACGCCCTAGTATCCGGACATTGGCGGTGGCTTCCGAGGCTGTCTGCAGCCACATTCCGCCGACGTCACCGTACACAAACGTGATGCGCACGTCTCGCACCCACCAGGAGGGAGCCTTAACCGGTTGGCCCTCGGTGCGACGAAGCAAGTAGGTGTTGGCATCGACCCAGATGTTCCCGCGCAGCAGATTGTTGTCTTTGCGCCTGGGAAGCAACTCGAGAACGTGACAGCGTTGGCCGCTTACCTCTTCTTCGCGGATGAAGTGGAAATCATAATTGTTCGGCGAGATGTCGGTGGCGCCGTAATCTTTCGTGACTTCCGCCTCTCTTGCCAGCATTCGGCGAACAATCATTTGTCCCAGTCCGCTCCCGTTCGTCTCCTGAATGGTGTACTTTTTGGAGTCCGGAGGAACGAAGGCTACATCGGCAATCACCTCGGACTTGGTCTTGCTTCCATCCTTGCCAAACAGCTTGTAGTTCCGCGTGACGATGTAAGGACGAAGGCGGGCGCGGTTCTCAGCCCGGGCCTGCGCCATGCTGGCGATGATAGTTTCCGCAGTTGGGACCGAGCTTCCGGTCTGAGCCGATGCGGATGCCATTCCGGCGACTAAATAGAGAAAAAGCAACCACGAGGCTTGTTCCCGAGCCGCCATGTAGAAAAAGCTCCGTACCGCTTCGCGATTCTTGAACCACGAGTATTGCGGCAATGGCGTACCCTCCGCGATCCTTCGCCGGGTCGCCGGCCTTGAATAATCCTAACCAAAACTAGTGCGACGGCCAGCACGCCCGGAATAAGAGGAGCAGCAGGGTTAATTCTTGCTGCCCTGTCAGGTTTGGCTTGTTCGGCCACCTCACGCCATAGATCTGCGACCGGTGAGCAGGTTCCACACCAACACAATCGCTGCAACCACGAGCAATGCGTGAATGAGGCCTCCGCCAATGTGAAGCGCAAAGCCCAGCAACCACAGGATTAGCAGAATCGCGAAAATGGTCCAGAGCATGTTGATCCCCATCCCTAACATCCGTCTCCAGGCAAATCCTGGCTGGAAGCTAGAGGCACACTCCTTATACCCTGGGGGTAATTCACGTGTCAGTCCCGTACTGCTCATACGTCTGGTCAAAACTGCTCATCCCAGTTCATGAGGGGGGAACTACAGTGTGGGGCCGGTGGAAGTTGCGGAGGGTTCGACATGGATACAGGGACGAGTGCGATCTTTGGGTAGCTGGGAAAGGGGTAATTGGGGCTACTCATCCGTTGGAGGCACTGGGGGTGAAATTCGGCTTTCTGACGCGAACCACCTTCAGATTGTCAACTGCCATTATTGGATTCGGAACGCCCTAGAACTGCACAATCTTATTGCGAACGGCGTAGCGAATCAGGCCGCTCAAGGAATGGGTACCGAGCTTGCGCATGATGTTGCTCCGGTGGGTTTCTACCGTGTGAACACTGAGCCCCAAGGATGCCGCGATCTCCTTGTTACTCTTCTCCTCGGCCAGTAGCTGGACTACCTCTCGCTCGCGAGGGGTCAGAAAGTCACGATTGCGCTTCGTTCTTCCGGTTCTCTTACCTCTGGTCAGGTGGCTCTCTACTACGACCGTTGCCACCTTGGATGAGAAAAAACCTTTGTGCCGGCTAAGCGCCGCCACGCCCTCCACCAAGTTTCGTCCTGCGTCGGACTTCAGGACGTAGGCACGAGCGCCCGATTCGACCACTCGACGTATTAACTGTTCGGACTCATGAAGCGTCAGGACAAGCACCTCGGTTCTAGGGAGGGCTTTCAGAATCTGTCGCGTGGCTTCCAAGCCATTCAATTCCGGCATGCTGATATCCATCACCACCACGTCAGGCTTCGTCTGTTTAGCCCGTTCAACAGCCTCCCGGCCATTGGCCGCCTCCGCGCAAATTTCCCATTCGGGGCGGACTTCCAGAATGGCTCGCATTCCCCGCCGCACGACCTCGTGATCATCCGCCACCAGGATACGAAGCGTTTTCACTTAACGACCTCGGGATTCGGGATCAACACTCGGACGGTCGTACCTCGCCGGCTTGAATCGATTTCCAGCCGACCCCCGAGTTGTCTGGCTCGCTCGCTCATGCCCATAATGCCCACTCCAAGCTGTCCGCTATTCTGACTGCCCGAGTGGAGTGCCTTGGTGGGCATCCCCTGGCCTTTGTCCGTTACTTCTAATTTCACCCCAGTCGCGCGCCGTGAAAGCCGTATGCTGGCTGTCGGACTTTTGGAGTGACGGTGGACGTTTGTAAGGCTTTCCTGCACGACCCGAAAGAGGGTCGTCTCTACCTCTTGGGGCAGCCGGCCAAAATGGGGAGACACTTTGAGATCGACCTTGATTTCGCTTCGCTCGGCGAACCCCTTAACGTACCAAGCCAAGGCTGAAGGCAAGCCATCCTCATCAAGCAGTGGCGGGTGTAACAAGTAGGAGAGGGTACGCATCTCCTGCAAGCATTGCTCTGCCACCTCAAGACCTCCCGATAGAGCTTGGCGCGCTTTCGGATGAATCTTACCAGCCGACTTGTGTGCCACGGTGAGGTTCGTCACCAAACCGACGAGGTTCTGGCCTATGGCGTCGTGGAGTTCCCGGGCAATGCGCCGTCGCTCCTCATCCTGCAACTGCAGCAGACGTGTAGAAAGCCCGCGGAGGGCCTTTTCACCTTGCTTGCGTTCGGTGAGGTCTCTCATGACGGCCAACATGCAACTTGATCCCGTCTCATCAGCAATGTGGGCCGCATAAGACTCGACCCACCTCAGCGTACCTTTGAGCCCGACAATCTCGAATTCTAAATTGGCTTTGTTGCCGCTGCACACTCCCTGCAAGAAAGCTTTGAATGCCGCCCTGTGCTCAGGAACAATCAAGGGAAGGAATGACTTTCCACGAACTTCGGCAAAGCTCTCAGCCTCGATCATGGCCAGGCCCGCCGGGTTCATTTGAAGGAGGTCGCCGTTGGACGCGACTTTCGCCACACATTCCGGCTCGGTATCAACGATGGCACGCAAGTGACTTTCACTTTGCCGTAGCGCCTCCTCAGCCTCCTTGCGCTGGGTAATGTCGATGATGGTCCCTAGGATGAACGGTTGGCGGCCGGCCTCCCCTTCGATCAGATTCTCGTTAACCAGAACCCAAACCGAGCTGCCATCTTTTCGCTTAAGACGCAATTCTAAATTCGCCAGGGTCCTTTCTGCCCTGATGCGGGCCACGATGGCCTCCGGCTCGCGGGGATCAAAGTAAAGGTCCTGCACGGGATGAGCTAGAATCTCTTCACGAGAGGCATATCCGAAGACCTTGACGAAAGCTTCATTACAGTCCGTGATGCGGCGGTCCAGGGTAGTGCGGTATACCCCGGCAAGGTTTTTTTCAAAGAGCAGGCGATACTGCTCCTCGCTTCTCTCCAGAGCTTCCTTCCCTTGCATCCGCTCAAGCGCATAGAGGATGGCGCGGCAAAGCCACTGGCTATCCACCTTTCCTTTGATCAGGTAATCTTGTGCCCCTTCCCGGACTGCTTGAAGGCCCAACTCTTCATCAGTTAGACCAGTCAGCACGACAATAGGAGTGCGAGGGAATTGATGGTGTAACTTCACAAAAGTGCTGATGCCCTGGCTGTCGGGCAGCCCGAGATCCAATAACACCGCGTCGATTCCCCCCTTCGCCAGGCGCTCAAGCGCCGTCATCAAGCTCGGGGTATCCTGCAGGGCAGCCAACGGGGTCTTCGCTTCCTTCAACATTTCCCGGATCAGGCGGACATCTCCCGGATTGTCCTCCACCAGCAAGACCTTAATCGGCTCGGATGTCATGGCGTTTTTCCTCGCGGAAGTTTCACGATCGTCAGCCAAAAATCTTCAATCGACTTCACAACCTTGACAAACTGGTCCAGGTCGACCGGCTTTGTCACGTAACAATTGGCATACAGGCTGTAGCTCTTAGCGATGTCTTCTTCGGCCTTCGATGAGGTCAGTATCACGACCGGGATAAGCCTTAAGACAGGGTCGGCTTTGATTTCCGTCAGGACTTGCCTGCCATCCTTCTTGGGCAAGTTCAGATCGAGCAAAATGAGGTCTGGCCTGGTGGCGTGGGTGTATCTGCCAGTCCGGCGAAGCAGATCCAGTGCTTCAATGCCGTCGGCAGCGACGGTTAAGGTATTGCGAACCTTGGTTTCCTTCAGGATTTCCACCGTCAGGCGTACATCGGCAGGATTATCCTCGACGAGCAAAATTTCAATCGGCCTTCCAGTGGTCTCCATGGTTACCTCCTTAAAGACAATCCGATTGAATGGTCAAGCCGGCAATGTGAAGTAGAATGTTGACCCCTTTCCCGGTTGCGATTCAATCCAAATCTTCCCGCCGTGGCGCTCGACAATCTTTCTGCATATGGCTAAGCCGACCCCCGTGCCGGAATACTCGCTCTTGCCGTGCAGGCGCTGAAATATCAAGAAGACGCGCCCGAACTGCTCAGGGTCAATTCCGATGCCGTTGTCCCGCGCCGAGAAAAGCCATTCGTTCCCATTTCGTCGAGCTGAAACATGAACAACTGGCGGATCCGCGGCGCGAAACTTGATGCCGTTGCTCAGCAAGTTTTGAAACAGGCGGCTCAGTTGGTCCGTGTCGGCCATCACGGTCGGCAAGGGATCGTGGGTGACCGTGGCTCCATTTTCCTCAATCGCGCTACCCAGATTCGAGACAGCGTCCGCAAAGATCGCCTCGCAGTCGGTAGGTACAAATTCCGCCGCCCGCGAACCCAGACGTGCATACGCCAGCAAGTCGTTAATCAAGCGGTGCATTCGCGTTGAGCCATCGACGATATAGGCGATAAACTCATCGGCGTCGGAATCGAATTTTCCTCTATAGCGTTTTGCCAAAAGCTGCGTGAAACTCGTAATCATGCGCAGTGGCTCCTGGAGGTCGTGCGAGGCCACATATGCAAACTGTTCGAGGTCCGCATTGGATCGCTCCAATTCCTTCGCATGGAGTTGCAGCGCTCTGTCAATTGCCTTGCGCTCGCTGATGTCTTCTATGGCGAGGAGGATCATCGCCTGGCCCGTCTCGCGCTCGATTCGACGGGCATTGAGGATCATGAACCTCCGGCCGATGCCGGGGAAGTCGCACTCTACCTCGAAGTCTTCCGCCTGCCTGCCGACGGAACAAACCTCCGCCAGGAGAACACGAAGCCTGGGAATGTTCCAATGGCCATCCCCCAGTTCATAAATAGGTTTGTTCTCTGTCTCCTCCGGCTTAACCCGGAAGATCCGGTAAAAGGACCGATTGGCCATATTCACCCGCAGGGCGCCATCGAGAACCAGGATGGGTTCCCGTAACGTATCAAGGATGGTCTGTGCAAGGATCGGGGGTGCCCCTGAAGGCATCACGGCATGCTCCCGCGCGCGTTTAGTGACATCAACCATCTTGCAAAAGTCTCGCTTCCTTACGACCAGGATTGGTGACGCCTAGAACACACCACGCAGCTAAAATAGCACACCCGGACTCTGTAAGAAACCGAGTGTGCAGGATTCTGAAATACCGCGTAGCGGCGCCGAGCGTGACGCACCTTTTGACGACAGACAAGCTCCAGTACGTATCAATCCACTGCCATTTGTCTCTACTGTAGATTCTGTAGAGACACCTAGAGGTTCAGGCGCTCAACCTACTGTCGAATACTCAATCTGCAGAATTGTGCCTGTTCTTCCTGGAAGGTATGCTTGCTTCTGCAGCAGGAGTGTCGCCTGTCGGGAAAGATCCTGACTGTCGATGACGGAGCATTGGGGGGATAAGTCTGAGGAAGCAGCCCATTCGCACCGTGAAACTGCCTTGGAGCGAGTCTGAGGCGCAAGGCGGTGTCAGGACGGCGCCAACAACTGCTTTCTTTTCATCGCACCGGCTTGCTTTCAGCAAGGAGAGGGAGGTGGTGTTTGCGTGTAGTATGTCTATTCGGCTCAAGCCGAATAGCGTCACAGAATTCATTCAGACGCTTCAGAACGAAATTGACCCGCTGCTTCGAAAAGAGCAAGGCTTTCGGGGCCACATCGCATTCGTTGTTCCACATGGAACTAAAGCAGTCGCAATCAGTTTCTGGGATAGAATACATAGCCGGATCAGCCATATCGACGCAAGATGCAAAGTGCTGGTGACCCTGGCAAAAGTAGTCAGGGGCCCTCCTGACGTTAGGGTGTGTGAGATTTCCAACTTGACGTCCGACAACGGCCAATTGCTTCACTCCTTCGTCCACATGGTCGAAGGAGCTCCTCAGATTCAAATATATGAGGTTTCCAGGTCGATCTTTCGAGCCATTACTGCTGAGCGGCTGGCGAGTGACTATCAGAGGGAAGTTTCGTAAACAATTGGACTGCATTGGGGCGAGCCCAGCCCGCGAGGTGGTGTCAGGACCTCGCCAGAAGCCAATTAGTGTTGAGGATACGGCTCGCCGTCAGCAAGCAGAGGGAGGTCGTTATGGCGCGTAATAAAAGCCAGCCTGGGGTTATTACGGCAGGTCAGAAAACCCAGCCTATCGATTGGGAAGCCCTCCTCGCTGGAGTCCCCGGCGGGAAGACCGTTATAGAATACACCGCGAACCGCATCATCTACCGGCAAGGAGAACCTGCGGATTCCATCTTCTACCTCCGGCGAGGCAAGGTGAAGCTCACGGTGACCTCCGAGCAAGGCAAGGAAGCGATCGTCTGCATTCTGGACGCCGGTGAGTTCCTCGGCGAGGGATGCCTGGCAGGTCAACTGCTGCGCGTGTCAACGGCTGTCGCGATGACCGATTGCACTTTTGCCAGGATTGAGAAGTCGGTGATGGCGCGCATGCTCCACCAGCAGCACGAGATTTCGGAATTGTTCGTCACGCACCTGCTTTCACGCAACATCCGATATGAAGAGGATCTCGTCGACCAGCTTTTCAACTCCAGCGAGAAGCGCCTGGCTCGGATTCTCCTGCTGCTGGCTCATTTTGGCAAGGAAGGTCGATCCGAGAGTGTCCTTCCCAGAGTCAATCAGGAACACTTGGCGCAAATGGTGGGCACCACCCGGTCGCGGGTCAGTCATTTCATGAACAAGTTCAGGAAGCTCGGCTTTGTCGATTACGACGGCCCCATGGGCGGACTGATGGTCCATAGTGGCCTCCTCAGCGTGGTCCTGCACGAGAAATAGGTGACCCAAGCGGCCCGCGAATCTCATGCTGAGCGAAGCGAAGCATACGGTTGAGTACTTTTCAGAGGGAGATTCAGCGCTCAGAGCAGCTGACTTTATGTGGCACTTTCCTGCGTTACGCGACCCCGGCATCTATCTCCAACCCTCGGTAATTCCGACTGGCCGCCCGCTGTAGTTTCCCCTTATTAACTGGGATGAGCAATTTTGACCAAAGGTGTGGTCAGTACTGAACTGACGCGCGAATTCCCCTAAAGGTATAAGGATGGTAGAGGGATAGGGTCGCCCTTCGTAAGGAGTTGGAGGTTGTTATGACAAATAAGAAAAGTCAGCCAGTCGATTGGGAAGCCTTCCTCGCTGGATTCGCCGGCGGGAAAACCGACGCTGAATACGGCGCGAACCGCAACATCTTCTGCCAAGGACAACCTGCGGATTCCGTGTTCTACATCCGGCAAGGCAAGGTGAAGCTCGCGGTGACCTCCGAGCAAGGCAAGGAAGCGATCGTCGCCGTTCTGGGCGCCGGTGACTTCTTCGGCGAGGGATGCCTGGCAGGTCAGCCGTTGCGCATCGCAACGGCTACCACGATGGCCGATTGCAGTCTGGTCAGGATTGCGAAGCCGCTGATGACGCGCATGCTGCACGAGCAGCACGACATCTCGGAACTGTTCGTCACGCACCTGCTTTCACGCAACATCCGATTCGAAGGGGATCTCGTCGATCAGCTTTTCAACTCCAGCGAGAAGCGTCTGGCCCGGATTCTCTTACTGCTGGCTCATTTTGGCAAGGAAGGCAGATCCGAAGCTGTCGTTCCCAGAATCAATCAGGAAAACCTGGCGCAAATGGTGGGCACCACCCGGTCGCGGGTCAATCATTTCATGAATAAGTTCAAGAAGCTCGGCTTTATCGATTATAGCGGCGGCTTGACGACGGTCCATAGTGGCCTTCTTACCGTGGTCCTGGGACGACTAGTCTCGATGTCGAACCCTCGGTAATTTTCACCGCTCCCAGACTGTAGTTCCCCCTCATTAATTGGGATGAGCAATTTTGACCGAACGTGTGAACAGTACGGGGCTTCGGGGGCCAATTCCTCGACCCGGCCGAGCCGACCAGGCTGCGCTACTTCCCTTTTGACGGCGCGCTGTATTCTTCTCCGCCGTCGTCAGGCCACGCCCAATTCCATCCGCCCTGCATCTCCGGGATTTGCTACACTCGCCGATGGATGTCGCGGAGCTGAGACATTCTGCACGTGTGACGATTCACCGTTGCGTCGCCGAGCGGATATCTGTCCAAAGGTTGAATGACGATGACGCCGCCTGCAGCCAACAAGCCTAATGGTCTCACCATCATCGGCCTTTTGCGGCCCCGCTGGAAAGCCCTATCGCTGGCCTTACTGGCGGTTTTGGGTGAAGCGGGAACCGACGTGCTTCAACCCTGGCCCCTAAAAATCGTTCTCGATTACCTGCTCCAGTCCAAACAGCCGCCCGCCTGGCTGGCCTTGCCCCTCCGCTGGATCGGGCACGAAAAACTCGCCGTCCTCAACTTTGCGGTGCTGGCAGTGGCGGTCATCGCCATCGTTGGCGCAATCAGTTCCTACCTGGAAAGCTATCTCACCACCAGCGTCGGCCAATCGGTCATGCACGATCTGCGGCGCACGCTCTATCACCACATTCACCGCCTGTCACTGGCCGAGCACGACGAGAAAAGGACCGGCGACCTTATCGGCCGGGTGACCACCGACATCGAAGCCATTCAGGCGTTCATCACCACGGCGCTGCTGGGCATTTTGAGCAGCGTCCTCACCCTGGTGGGCATCATCGGAATCATGCTTTACCTCAACTGGCGTTTCACCCTCATCTCGCTCGCCGTTGCGCCCGTCCTGTTCCTGGTGGTTTACATCTTCACCCGGCGCATCAAAAAAGCCTCGCGCGCCGTGAGAAAAAAAGAGAGCGAACTGCTTTCGATTGTTCAGGAGGTTTTTTCCTCGATCCGCGTCGTCAAGGCTTTCGCCCGCGAAGACTACGAAGAGCGCCGCTTCGAGCGCCAGAGCCTGGAAAATGTCGAAATCGCCCTGCTGGCGCGCAACCTCAAGGGGATGCTCGCGCCGATCGTCGATATTATCGTCGCGACAGGAACCTGCGTGATGCTCGGCTATGGCGCACGTTTGGTGCTGGCGGGCCGGCTCACGCCGGGGGGTCTAGTCCTCTTTTTGTTTTACCTGGGCATGATGTATAAGCCCATGCGCGATCTCTCCAAGATGACCGACACGGTCTCCAAGGCCGAGGTAGGGTTTGACCGGATTCGCGAAGTTTTGGAGACCGAGAGCGGGATGCGTGACCTGCCGGGCGCGCGCCGCGCCGCGCGATTCAAGGGCAAAATTGGATTTGATAAAGTCTCGTTTGGGTACAACCCAGACCAATTGATCCTGAAAGATATGAGCTTCGAGATCGAGCCGGGCCAAGTGGCGGCATTCGTCGGCCCGACGGGGGGCGGCAAGACGACCATCATCAGCCTGGTTGCGCGCTTCTACGATCCCCTCTCCGGGGAAGTCAAGATCGACGGGGCAAATATACGCAACTACACGATGAAATCGCTTCGCCAGCAGATTAGTTTTGTTTTGCAGGAGACGCTTTTGTTCCGCGCACCGATCTGGCAGAACATCGCCTATGGCCGCCCGGAAGCCAACCGCAAGGAGATTATCCGCGCCGCAAAACTGGCCAACGCCCACGAGTTCATCGACGAGATGCCCGAAGGCTACGACACGATGGTCGGCGAACGTGGCGTGACGCTTTCCGGGGGCCAGCGCCAACGCATCGCCATCGCGCGGGCCGTTATCCGCAATACTCCCATTCTCGTTCTGGACGAGCCCACATCAGGACTGGATGCAGCGTCCGAGCAAGCCGTATTCGAAGCCCTGGACCGTTTGATGGAAGGGAAAACTTGCATCGTCATCGCCCACCACCTGGGGACGATCCGGCGCGCCAATATCATTTTTGTGGTGAAAGATAATGCTCTCGTCGAGCGTGGCACCCACGACGAACTGCTGGCGGCAGGCGGCCTCTATTCGGAGCTTTACGACATCCAGTTTCGCAAGGAAGATCCCCAAGCGGCGGACACGCCAAAAAGTTAGCCGGCAACACCGACGATAACCTGTTCAGTCCGGACCGAAAAGAAGACTGCGTGCGGCGATGGCGGCTAGATCCCGCCAGAGCATTGAGGGAATGTTGCCCGTAAGGGTTTTTCGCTGGTTTTTCCGCCCTGGATAGGGGACGACACCAGAAGGTGAAAGGTCATAAGGACGGAGGGCACCTACTGTGCCCAAGACATAGAATTCACGCTGCAGCGGGCGGGTCGGCTATAGCTTCTTCAGCGCCTCGATGCGTTGCATCACGACCCTAGTATAGCCCTCAACCTCGGCGGGCGAGAAGCCCGCGGCGCGAAAGCAGTCGCCGATCTGTTCAGCGGAAAACTGGCCGAGCCGGTTGCCGATCCAGCGTGCGTCTGCGATTGGAATGTTCTTGCCCACACTACCTATCTTCGTATCAAAGACGAAGTCCACGGATTCGGGCGTGACCTTTTGGATAAACTTGCTTTCCGCGTAGTCCTTCATCACGCTTTTGCTGCGGCCGAAGCGATTGCCGGTGCGCCCGAGACTGGCGCCCAGGTCGGCCACCTCATAACGGGGTTCGCCGCCCTCTTCGAGAACCTCGTTGTTGATTTCCTTCAAGTCCCAATTGTTGATGAGCGCCATCATCACTCGAAGGCCGTTGAATTCGCGCGTGCCGGCAAAGGGGTTTTGGCTCCAGCTCCAGTTCTTCAATACCTTTCCGACACCGTGGCGCTCCAAACGCACCTCGCGGACAAGGCCACCGTCTGAGACGTACTTCTGACCGCGCGAGAGCCCTTTCATTCCTTGCACGCGGATTTGCGGCCGGTAATAGTCCTCGTCGGCAAAGTAACCCGCCGCCCACACGAGACGCGTTGCAGCAGTTTCCGACTTCACCTCGGGGCCGAGTTTCACCTTCCACTTGGTGCCGTTTTCATCTTCGACATCAAACTTGGGAGCAGTTCCGCTCTTGGATTCCTCGATGAATTTAAAGTTGGTCCCCGGCTGGTGTTCTTTCCCTCCCGGCCCGTCCAGGAGGTCCAGCGTCGCAACGTCGCCTCGGTCCTGCCATAGCGCGGCAGTGGTCCCTGCCTGCTGAGCGATGGCGGGTAGCGTCAGAAAAAGAACAACAAGGCTGGAGAAGATTCTGCTGTAAACTCGCATGGGGCCCTCCTCAAAAGAGCGCAGTGCAATTCCTTAGTTTGCCGCACAGCCGTCCCGAGCGGCAATCAAGTGTATCCCGCAGCGAGACAGGGCAAAGCCCTGCGCCATTGTCCTGGCTGCCGGCGCGAAGCACACTTCTTATACCCTGGGGTAATTCGCGTGTCAGTTCAGTAGGGCTCACACGTCTGGTCAAAATTGCTCATGCCAGATGAAGAGGGGAACTACCGCGTAAGGGCGAGTCGATATTACCGACGGGTCGACATCGAGGCTAGTCGTGCAGGACGACGCTGAGGAGGCCATTATAAACCATCAACCCGCCGCTGTAATCGACAAAGCCCAGCTCCTTGAACTTCTTCATGAAATGACTGATCCGCAACCGGGTTGTGCCGACCATTTGTGCCAGATCTTCCTGCTTGATTCTGGAAAGGACAATCTCGGCTCTGCTTTCCTTGCCAAAATGAGCCAGCAGGAACAGAATCCGGGCCAGAGGCTTCTCGCTGGAATTGAAAAAGCTGACCGACTAGATCCTGCCCCATGCTTTCGACGCATGCCCTGGCCCGTTCCATATACTCTCGCTTGACTTGCAACTTCAAAGATCTTAACCTCTGTCGCAGGGGAGGAGTGCGGTTCTGATTGGCTTGGCCGTGCCTGGCGGCCAGGGAACCCTTTCAGCGCGCGCCGAGACTCCGCCACGCCTTTCGGTTCCCAAAACTCGGCCTGACCACCTGGTGAAGCACCCGTGAAACTGTTAATCCAACCTGACGACGGACCCGAGGCGCTGCTTTCGGGAATCCGAAACGCCAAGAAGAGCATCGAGATCGTAATCTTCCGTTTCGACCGCGCCGAGATTGAGGCGGGGCTGAAGGCTGCGGTCGGCCGCGGCGTTTCGGTGAGCGCGTTGATTGCCTACACCAACCGGGGCGGCGAGATAAACCTGCGTAAGCTCGAGATGCGTCTGCTCGCAGTGGGCGTCGCCGTTTCGCGGACCGCCGACGATCTGGTGCGCTATCACGACAAACTGCTGATTATTGACCGTCGGGTGCTCTACATCCTGTCGTTCAACTTCACCCACCTTGATATCGACCATAGTCGCGGCTTCGGCGTTGTCACCAGGAACGCCAGGCTCATCCAGGAAGCGGTGAAGTTATTTGAGGCGGATACCACGCGGAATCCCTATACACCGACGCTAGATACTTTTGTTGTCAGTCCTGCCAACGCCCGCCAAGTGCTCGGCGCGTTTATCCGCAAGGCCAAGAAGGAGTTGCTCATCTACGACCCGAAGATCGCCGACGCGGAAATGCTGCGCGCCCTCAGCGAGCGGACGAAGGCGGGGGTGGAGATCAAAGTCATCGGCCGCGTAGGCAAGCAAAACCCTGGTCTGGAAGTCCGGAATCTCGCCAAGCTGCGCTTGCACACGCGCACGATCATCCGCGACCGCCGTCAGGCCTTTGTGGGCAGCCAGAGCCTGCGCATGGCCGAACTGGATTCGCGCCGCGAAGTCGGCGTTATTGTTCGTGAACCGAAGGTGGTCAACGGTTTAATCAAGACTTTTGAAACGGATTGGGCGATGAGCGCAGTCGGAGAGAACCAGCAGTCCGAAGCCAACTTAAAAGACATCAAGAAGGGGGTAAAAGAGCTGGTCAAGGAGCTGTCACCGCTGAACCCCATCGTGAAAGAAGCGCTCAAAGAGGCAGTGGCAGAAGCCGGGAGCGCGAGTCTGAATATGCAAGAAGTGAAAGAGACGGTCAAGGAAGCGGTGAAGGAGGCCGTCCGGGAGCGTGTCGATGAAATGGTGAAAGAATCCCTGGAAGAGTCTTAGCCTCTGCGAAGCATCCAGCACCGACTCGGGACCCGCCCCACACGGTAGTTCCCCCCTCATTAGCTGGGATGAGCAATGTTGACCAAACGTGTGAGCAGTACTGGACTGACACGCGAATTACCACCAGGGTATAAGAAGTGGCCCTCGAACTGCCAGCTGGGATCTTGCGGGGAGGCACATGCCGGGGGGGGCGGCATGTTCGCACAGGCGGTTATCATAAACGTGAGGGCGGATTGCGATTTCCCCCGCGCACTCATCCATCAGGCCAGGGACCGCGTGCGCCAGAGTGAAGGCTCGCCAGCCGGAGCCCGCAGTTCTGCCGTCTCGGCAGAACTACTTTCCGTCCGGGAGAATCCATGAAGCGCCGAATCCAAATCACCCGCTTTCTCCTGTGGTCTTCTCTTTTTGCTTTTTTGGCGCCCGGCTTTGCGGGCCAGGCGCGGGAGCCGCAGGACAGCGAGGCGGCGCGCGACTTCAAACCATTTATCGACCGCGTCCGGGCATACGTCAAGATGGAGAAGAGCCTGGAGGCCTCGCTGCCGACCCTGAAGCCTACGAAGGACCCGGCGCAGATTGTCGAACACCAGCAGTCGCTGGCCAAGAAAATCGCTGACGCGCGCCGCGATGCACTTCAGGGTGACATCTTCACTCACGAGGCCGCTGAGCGATTCCGCAAAATCATCCACAGAGCATTTGAGGGACCCGAAGGCCATCTCGCGCGCAAAACAATGCAACAGGACACCCCGTTCAAGGTCGTCGCTATGCATGTGAACGACGTGTTCCCAGACGACATCCCGCTGACCACCACGCCGCCAACTTTAATGCAAAAGCTGCCAGAACTACCCCCCGAGCTGGCGTACCGGTTCGTGGGGCGCGACCTGGTGCTGAAGGATATCGAAGCGCAATTGGTTGTGGATCTCATCCCGAACACCCTTCCTTGAGGCCTTCTGTTATGCCGACTATTCGCTGCTCTGCCTTCGTCTCTTGTGTTGCTCTCGCCGCAATAAGCCTGTCACTCTACGCCCAGGACTTGACCCTGCCGCTGAAACCGGACTCGGTGCGCTTCGCTGCCATCGGCGACATGGGAAATGGAGGCAAGGAGCAATATGCAGTGGCCGGGCAGATGGTGGCATATCGCGGCAAATTCCCCTTTGACTTCGTACTGATGCTGGGTGACAACCTCATCGGCAGTAAAGACCCGGTTGACTACCAAAACAAGTTCGAGCTTCCCTACAAGCCCTTGCTTGATGCGGGCGTGAAGTTTTACGCGGTGTTCGGCAACCACGACATCTCCAACGAGCGGTTCTACAAGTTGTTCAACATGAACGGGCAACAATATTACACATACAAGAAAAGCAACGTCCGCTTCTTCGCCCTGGACAGCAATTACATGACCCCACAGCAGCTCGCGTGGCTGGAAAAGGAATTGCAGAATTCGGGGTCGGATTGGAAAATCTGCTACTTCCATCACCCGCTCTATTCTTCCGGGGCCTACCACGGCTCTTCGGTCGAACTCCGCCTCCTACTGGAACCCCTGTTCGTTAAATACAGGGTTAACGTCGTCTTCTCCGGGCACGAGCACATTTATGAGCGCGTGAAGCCGCAAAAGAGCATCTACTATTTCACCGAAGGAGCTTCAGGCGAGTTGCGGAAGGGCAACCTGACGAAGACGGACCTGACCGCAGCCGGGTACGACCAGGACCGTACCTTCATGCTGATCGAAATCGCCGGCGATGAGCTTTACTTCCAGACCATCTCGCGGGTAGGGCTGCCGGTTGATTCCGGGATGATCCGGCGCGTCGCGCAGGCCCCGGGCGCAGCATCCTGGCCGACTGTACGGCCTGGGCATGGTGGTTTGCCTGGCCGGACGGTGGCGACAGCCATTGGCGGCGGACTTACCCGCGCGCTAACCGCCACGGAGTAGATCTTCACGACAACGCCATTTTCTATTTCTTCCTTCACCAAGTCTGCCCCTGTCAGCGTCTCGGGTTCATCCCCCTGGCCCCAGCGGCAGTACCGTGCGTGCTTGATCAACCGGCCGCCAGTCTTCACCAGACCCTTGCTGCAACCGGGTTATCGGCCAATCGTCAACCCCCTCCGGCATTCCCACGTTGGGTCCCACACTGTAGTTTCCCCCATTAATTGGGATGAGCAATGTTGACCTAATACGTGAGCCGCACTGAACTGACACCGATGCGCACAAACGGTATAAGAAGTGTGCCTCGAGCATCCGGTGAGAGGCGGATGTGAGATGAGTTGCATTGGAGGCAACACCATGAAATTAGTCAGAGTTATCAGCACAGCAGTTCTGTTTTTGCTTCTCGGAACCACCATTCCTGCATTCGCACAAAAAGGACAGGAGGAAAAGGGCAGAGGCGGAGGCAAAGCACAGCAGGCTCAGCACCAGCAGCAGCCACAGCACGCCCAACAGGCACAACGCCAGCAGGCGCAGCGCGCACAACAGGCACAGCGCAGTCAACGCACACAGCAGGCTCAGCGGCGCGGAGGGCAGCAGGAACAGCGCGTTGCTTACAACCGTGGCAACAACGGCAACCATTATGGCCGCATTCCTGACGACCGCTACCGTTCCCATTTTGGTCGTGACCACAGGTTCCGCATGATCCGCCCCACGATGGTGGAAGGGTACAACCGCTTCCGGTACGGCGGCTATTGGTTCGGGTTCAATGAAGGATGGCCAGCAGGCTGGGACTACAACGACGACGTTTATGTTGAGTACGTTGGGGGCGCTTATTACCTGTACAACCCGAGACATTCCGGCATTCACATTACTCTCAACCTGTTCTAACGATTTATCCAGCGCACCTTCCGGGGGAGGACTCAATCGGCACCGCACCGGATGGGTTCGCCCCGAGGGGGAGCCGAATGAGTCTCTTGGCTTGAGAGCTATCCAAACGGCAAATAATGCCGGAGGGTGTCATCGTGAAATGGCAAGTTCAGTCACGTCGCAGGGGGCGGAGGAGCAGATCATTTCCAAGCTCGAACCCCTTGAGATCGACGAATCCCCGCAGGGGTTTCCCCCGTCGCCAAAGTGACTGAGCCACTTCCAGCAAACGTCTGAGCAAAACTGAACAGACAGATAAATCACTCCCGGGTATAAGACACTTGTGGACTCGGAATCCAACATTCGAAAAATCGTTTTCCTCGGCGACTACCTCCCCCGCAAGTGCGGCATCGCCACCTTCACGTCGGACCTGCTCACATCGGTGGCGGCGGGGCACCCGCAAAGCCAGTGCTTCGCAGTGCCGGTGAATGACATCGAGGGCGGCTACGAGTATCCGGACGTCGTTCGCTTCGAGATTGAGGAGCAGGATTTAACGTCCTACCAGCGCGCCGCGGACTTCATCAACATCAGCAACGTGGACATCGTCTGCGTGCAGCACGAGTTTGGGATTTACGGCGGGCCCGCTGGCCGCCATCTGCTGGCGCTGGTGCGCGAACTGAAAATGCCCGTCGTCACCACGTTCCACACCCTGCTGCGCGAGCCCAATGACACCCAGCGGCGCGTGATGCAGGAATTGGTCGCGCACTCGACCCGCCTGGTAACCATGACCGAGCGCGGACGCCAGATGTTGGAGGATATTTACAAGGCGCCCTCCGCCAAGATTGATCTCATTCCCCATGGCATTCCTGACATCCCGTTTGTGGATCCCAATTATTACAAGGACCAGTTTGGCGTAGAAGGACGGGTGGTGTTGCTCACTTTCGGGCTGCTTTCGCCCAACAAGGGAATCGAGCATGTCCTGAACGCTCTACCCCAGATCCTGGCGGAATTCCCGGAAGTTGTTTATGTCGTCCTGGGTGCGACGCATCCCCACGAGCTGGCGGAGCGCGGCGAGGCCTATCGTCTCAGCCTGGAAATCCTGGCCAAAAAGAACAAGGTCGAGAAGAGCGTCATTTTCTACAACCGCTTTGTAGAACTCGAGGAGTTGAAAGAGTTCATTGGTGCGGCGGACCTTTACATTACGCCTTATCTCAACGAAGCTCAGATCACGTCGGGAACACTAGCCTACGCGTTTGGCGCCGGCAAGGCCGTGGTCTCGACGCCGTATTGGCACGCCGCGGAACTGCTGGCGGACGATCGCGGTGTTTTGGTGCCCTTTGGGGACTCCAGCGCCATCGGCCACGCGGTCTGTGGCTTACTGCGCGATGCCACCCGCCGCCATGCCATGCGCAAGATCGCCTACAAGCTAGGCCGCGAAATGGTGTGGAGCAACGTGGCGGGGCTCTACATGCACTCCTTCGAACAGGCCCGCCTTCAGGGCGCGTCGTTGTCCCGAAAGTTATTCGCGACGAAAACTCTCGACCAACAACCGCGGGATTTGCCGGAAGTAAGACTGGAGCACCTTTCCCGCATGACCGATTCGACCGGTATCTTCCAGCACGCCATTCTCACGGTGCCAAATTTTTCCCAAGGCTACTGCACGGACGACAACGCCCGGGCCTTCATCCTTACGACGCTGCTCGACGAGTTGAAAGAAGAACCGGCACGCGCACAAACGCTTTCCACCACTTACGCGGCCTTCTTGAATCACGCCTTCGATGACAAAACGAAGCGGTTCCATAACTTTCTGAGTTTCGACCGCCGCTGGCTTGATGAACAGGGGTCGGAGGATTGTCACGCCCGCGCGCTCTGGGCGCTGGGCGTGGGCGTGGGACGCTCCCCGCATCGGAGTTTTCAGGTTATGGCCGGGCAACTCTTCGCGCGGGCATTGCCGGTGGTCTCCGAGTTCACTTCCCCTCGCGCCTGGGCATTCTGCCTCATCGGCATCCATGAATATCTACGCCGGCTCAGCGGCGACCGCTTGGTGAATCAAATCCGCGAAGGGCTGAGGGCACGGTTGATGGATATTTTCGACCGGGCCTCCCAGCCCGATTGGCCCTGGTTCGAAGAGGAGTTGAGTTACGATAACGCCAAACTCGCGCATGCCCTGATTCTCAGCGGACGTACGAACGGACATCAAAAAGCGTTTGACCGAGGCTTGAAGTCGTTACGCTGGCTGGTGGAGGTGCAAACTTCCGAGAATGGGTGCTTCCGGCCCATCGGCAGTAATGGATTCTATCACCGCGGCGGCACGTGCTCGAACTTCGACCAGCAGCCGATCGAGGCGCAAGCGATGGTGTCGGCGTGTCTGGAGGCCTACCGCGCGACCTCCGACACCTGGTGGTACGAGCAGGCCCATCGTGCCTTCGACTGGTTTTTGGGCTGGAACGACCTCGGGTTGGAACTTCACTCCGTCCATTCCGGCGGCTGCTGCGACGCTTTGCACGTCGATCGAGTCAACATGAACCAGGGAGCCGAATCAACACTGGCCTTCCTGCTGTCACTCGCGGAAATGAAACTTATGCAAGACACGCTCACGGTGTTCAATGAGCCAGCTCCTTAGCCTCGATCATCCCATGAAAACCATCAACCTCAAACGCACCAACCTCACGTTGCAACCGGACCGCACTCGAGTGCTGGCCCGGCCGTTTCGCCTCATGAGTGACCAGCGCTCCGTCAAAATCTGCGCGCGAGTCATGGCTCTTCCCGAAAGCGAAGTCCATGCGCTGCTGGAGCAGGTTTTGGCGGAATTCGGCGAACGCCACCCGAGGGTCCGCGAGTTCCTCAGACGGCAGTTTGACGAGGTCCGGCCGTATTTGCTCAATGGCCAGAGACTCTCGGAAGATCGGGAATTGTTGCTGGGCGGATATTTCACTCACGAGTTTTCACTCGAAGCTGCGGCGTTGTTCAATCCCTCTATCGTGCCGCACCCGGATCAGTCGGACCTCCCGCCCGGTTCACTGCGCTTCATTCTGAGCCTGCGGGCCACGGCCGAAGGGCACGTTTCCTCCATCACTTTTCGCACCGGCCTCCTGGACACCAACAACAACATCAGCATCGACACGCCAACCCGTTACAGCCTCGAGCCCATGCAAGTGTCCAACGCGATTTACGAGAAGCGCCTGTTCGAGCGCAAGCTTCAGGAACTCAACCTGGCGGGCGGCTTCAACCAGCAGGTCCTCAAATGCTTGGGGGACACATTCACATTGGAAGATCTGCGCACCTGCGTCAGTCTCGAAGTACAACGGCTCCATGTACCAGATAAGGAAACCAACACCATTGCCAGAGAAACCCTGATGCTGGCCCAATCGAATTACGAAGTGCAATTTGCGCCGGACTCGCGTTTGTCCGAACGCGTGTTGTTCCCCGCCACGCCCTCGCAGAGCAACGGGATCGAGGATGCCCGCTTTGTTCTTTTTCAACACGAGGACGGCACGCGGACTTATTACGCCACTTACACGGCTTACGACGGCAAAATGATCCTGCCGCAGTTCCTGGAGACATCCGACTTTCTTCATTTCAAATTCATCACCCTGAATGGCCCAGCCGTCGAGAACAAAGGCATGGCCCTTTTCCCACGCAAGATCAAGGGGCGCTATGCGATGCTTGGCCGGCAGGACGCCGAAAACATCTACGTGATGTTCTCCGATCATCTGCATTTCTGGCACACCATGCAGCTTGTCCTGGAGCCGTCGTTCCCGTGGGAATTCATCCAGTTGGGCAATTGCGGCTCGCCGATCGAAACCGGAGCCGGCTGGCTGGTGATCAGTCATGGCGTGGGACCGATGAGGAAATATTGCATCGGCGCTTTCCTGCTCGATCTTGACGACCCCACCAAGGTCATTGGCCGCCTGCGTGAGCCCCTCATCAAGCCCAACAAAGACGAGCGCGAAGGTTACGTCCCCAACGTCGTTTACTCGTGCGGCAGTCTCCTGCATGGCGGGCAACTGATTATTCCGTACGGGATGTCCGACTACGCCACAACCTTCGCTACAGTGCCACTCGGCGAAGTATTGGCCGCGATGGAATAGTCCCGTGCCTGTCGGACACTCGGTCAACGCTGTAATCATCGAAGTCATCGGAGAGCGATGCTGACCCCCAAACATGACTCCTGTTGCGTGTCTCGTCTTCACTGCTCGCTACACTCCGGCATTCGGACTCAGGCACGGACGCCACGGGGAGGATTCTGGCTCCCCCACCAACTCGTGCCCAGCCCCACCCGGTAGTCCCCCTCATTAACTGGGTTGAGCAATTTTGACCAAACGTGTGAGCCGTGCGGGACAGACACCCCAATCGCCGCGGGGTATAACCATAGTGTCTCAAGCGTAAGGCCAGCTTCTAGTGGGTCGCGGATGTCGGGGGAAAGCGATATGTTCGCACGAGCAGTGGTCATCAAGGTGCAGCCCGGTTGCGAGGTAGAGCTTACCAGGACTTTCGAGCAGGAAGTTATTCCGCGGTTCCGAAAGGAAGAGGATTTTCGGGGCCTTCTCGCCTTCACCGTCCCGGACGGAACGGAAGCCCTCTCCTTAAGCTTTTGGGATCAAAAAGAGACCTCGAGAGGATTCTTCACACGAAGCTTGGGCGGCTTAGCGGCCCTGGCCAGAGTCGCCTTGGGGAAACTGTCCATTCAAGTCTGTGAGGTAGGGAATTCCCCCTTACCAACCCTGGGGTCAGTGACAGACCACGGGGAATACACCGAGACGACGGCTGATCTTCAGATCTATCGGTTGGCCCTTCAGCCTTTCCAAGTGGCGCCCGCGCGGCCACCTCGGGCCGAGGTTTTCCGCTGATCTGGTGCCTTATAAGTTCATTTCATATATGAAGCCGACGCAAAATCGACGGGGCAGAACCGAACGCCCCAAGATCGAGGTAAATCCAATGAAAAAGATGAGTCGATTCAGAGTAGTGGCGATGATCTTCTGCTTGTCCCTGGTGGCTCTAACGTTTCTAGCCAGTGCGAAGGCAGACGAGTGGAACAGGAAAACGAAGGTGACATTCAGCGGCCCGGTCGAGGTTCCAGGTGTAGGCGCTCAGACCCTGCCGGCAGGTACGTACGTCTTCAAGATTCTTGATTCGGCATCCGACCGCCACATCGTTCAAATTTTCAACGTACGCGAAAACCATGTGTACACAACCATCCTGGCGATCCCCAATTTCCGTTTGAAGGCGACTGACAAAACGGTAATGACGTTTAGAGAGAGGGCGGAGGGACAGCCGGAAGCCATCCGGGCGTGGTTTTATCCGGGACGTAACTGGGGCGAGGAATTTGTTTACCCCAAGTCAAGGGCTATTGAGCTGGCGAAGATAACAGGTCAGCCCGTTCTCGCGACGCCTATCGATCTGGCAACGGCGCCCATCGAGGCTCTGAAGACCGCGCCGGTCGTAGCTGTTGAACCTACAGGAGATGTGGTAGAAGTAGCTAAGGTGGTTGAGCTCCCGCCAGAGGTAGCAGCACCGAAGCCGGTAGAGGTAGCCGCTGCTCAGAGCTTGCCAAAAACGGCCAGCCCATTGCCGCTTGTGGGATTGATTGGGCTACTGTCGCTAGGCGCAGGCGTTACTCTCTTGGCTTTTTCGAAGCGAGCTGTCTGAGCCAAGGGAGTGTGTTTGCGGTGGCTGCCTGGACCATCTACGCAGGGGGCAAGTGAGGACGCTTCGGGCGCCGATTTCCTGGCCCGAGCGAACTGACCGAGCGTCGGGTTGTGAAGGGGGGTGGTACGCGAGTATCGCCTCCCCTCCACAGGCGGTAGAGTTTGCGATCGCCCGGGTGGGTTCTTGTGCTACCGCGCAGATTCCACGAAGGGGCTAGCTGGTGGGAGAGGACTCAACAACTATCCTTCGGCTTGCTCTTCGAGCGCGTCGGGCGCCGAACCTGCCGGTTCGACGCTCGGAGCCGCGTAGAAACACACTCAACGGGCGACGAGCAGGGTCGTGGTTCAAGAGGGCCCGTTCTTCTGGCAACTCGCTGCAATCGACTTGAAGGCGATCGATTACCGGGGCTCGAGGGTGTATGTTCATCGTTTATGAATATGCCACATGGGTGCTCGCGGTTTCGATCGGTGCGACGATGCTGTTTACGGTCTGTGTGATGCTCCTCGTGCTGATCGAGGGAGGCAGCATCCTGACGCAGGTGTTGCGCAAACCCAGAGACGGTGCCCTTCTATTGCAAGGCAAACGGATGGCGGCGGAGTCTCGCGACCCTTAGTCACGGTTCGCCTTTCTTAGGGGAGGTGGAGGTTGCTGGCCGCGGAATTCTTCAGCACTGCAATACGCACCCGGAAGGACTACGCCTTCACAAACCGGTGTCTGGTTGCCCTCCTCGTCTTGATTGTCCTGCCAAGCCTTGCGCGGCCTCAAGAAACCTCGCCGTCACAGAGCCGCCAGGGTGACGAATACACGATCAGGGTAAATGCTGACTCTGTGCTCTTGCACGCCACCGTGCAGAACCGCAAAGGGATCCTTGTTTCGGGACTTGGCAAAGATGACTTTCAACTTTACGAGGACGGAGTTCTCCAACAAATTAACTATTTCAGCCATGAAGACATCCCGGTCACGGTGGGCTTGGTTGTGGACAACAGTGGAAGCATGAGGCCGAAGCGCCCCGAAGTTATTGCCGCTGCCTTGGCGTTTGCCCGCTCCAGCAACCCCGCGGATCAGATGTTCGTGGTCAATTTCAACGAGAATGTTTCGTTTGGCCTTCCCGCCGACACGCCCTTCACCGACCAAACAGCACAATTGCAGGTTGCTCTGTCGAGAATTAAAACCAATGGCGAGACGGCGCTCTACGATGCTGTGGCGGCTGCACTCGAGCACCTGGAGAAGGGTAATCGGGACAAGAAAGTGCTCATCGTAATCAGCGATGGGGGCGACAACGCCAGCAAACACAACCTGGCCCAAATCAGGGCCATGGCGGGGCACCCCGACGCCATCATCTATACCATCGGTCTCTTTATTCCCGAAGATCTCGACCGGAACCCTGGTGTGCTCAAGCAGCTTGCAAAGGACACGGGTGGTGAGGCCTTCTTGCCCGAGACAGTGAAGGAAGTCACGCCTATTTGTGAACGGATCGCCCGGGATATTCGGAACCAATACACCATCGCCTATACACCCGCGAATAGAAAGCAAGACGGTAGCTATCGCGTCGTAGAAGTGAAGGTCGGGGCGCCGGGTCATGGACGCTTGTTCGTCCGCACCCGGGCCGGTTACTACGCACCCTTGAACCCTCAAACCATTTCCGGCAGCCCGGGTGAACGACCATGAACTTCAGAACCCAGAAGTACATGCTTCATCAGAGGCGAACCCAATCAGTCCTCCGTTGGAGCCAATACCTCTTTTTTGCCGTCGGCATCCTGGCGCTGAGTTACTTCTGCTTCGTGCGGCTCGACACGAGGCTCTATCAGGCGTACCAAAGCTGGCGATTTGAACGAGCCTCGAAAGGTTTGAAGCCGGTTATCGGCAGCGCTGAACAGCTTCACCCATCGCCCCTTCCAGCCCTGGCCGAAGCGGACCGCGCCAGAGTTGAGAGTGCTGCCCGCGAAGGCTCTCCGTTGGGGCGGATCGAGATCAGTTCCATCGGCCTTTCGGCGATGGTTTTGGAAGGCACGGACGGAAAAACTCTGCGACGGGCGGTCGGGCATATCCCAGGCACCGCGCTGCCGGGCTTGCAAGGGAACGTCGCGATCGCAGGACATCGCGATACGTTTTTCAGACCGCTGCGCAAAATCCGTAAGGATGATGAAATCACCTTGACGACATTGAACGGAACCTTCCGCTATCGCGTGGACTCTACCCAAGTGGTCGAGCCCCAGGACACTGAAGTGCTGGATCATTCCGATGACGCCATCCTCACCCTGGTGACCTGTTACCCGTTCTATTTTGTGGGCTCCGCACCCAAGAGATTTGTCGTCCGCGCGCACAGGATTCCTGGATGAGGCAAGACTTGCTCCATTTGTTTAGGCCTCAGGATGGATTGCCCCTGCGGGGCAGGTCTGCACACGAACGAGGATATGGAGGGGACGGAATTGGCGGACTTAGCAGATGATCCTGCCTTCCAAGCGAAGAATCCCCATTTTACGTCACAAAAGTCACCACAGTGAGTCGCATATTTAGAATCAGGAAATCGCTGTAAGCTATTGAAAACATTATGGTAGCGGGGGGGAGGATCGAACTCCCGACCTAGGGATTATGAGACCCTCGCTCTGCCACTGAGCTACCCCGCCACGCGTCCATCGCGAGGCGTGGCGTGCCTCGCGAACACACCACTCAACCATACTAGGGTATAGACGCACGGAAGGTCAAGGAAGCCAGTCTGTGATTCTGGTCTGAATCATGCAATAGCCGTCGCTCATCCTTTTTCATAACTCAGAACTAAGAACTCCTAACTTAATTGCAGACCGCTCCCCTACTGTGGCGCCAGGCGGTAGAACGACAGTTGCGCGTCGCCGTGGCGGAGCAGGCGCGTGCGACGCAGCGATGCGTATTCCTCTTCCAAGAGGCAATGCCGGGAATGCTCGGCAATGACGAGCGAAGCCGGTTGGAGGAGTTGCGACCGGCCAAGCTGGCGAAGCACGTGATGGTATTCGCGGATTTCGGCGTAAGGAGGGTCCAGAAATATAAAGTCGAAGCGGGCGCCTTCTTGCTCCAACCTTTCGAGGCCGGTAAGAACTGAACGCGTCAGGAGGCGGTAGCCGTAAGTGATTTTCAAAAACTCCAGGTTCTTGCGAATAAGCTCGGAGGCGGCGCGATGGTGCTCGATGAAAATCACCTGGCTTGCCTGGCGGCTGAGGGCTTCCAGGCCGACGGCGCCGGAACCCGCGTAGGCGTCCAGAAACACCGAGCCGACAACGCTCGGGCCCAGCACGTCGAACAAGGTCTCGCGCAACTGGTCGGAGGTGGGGCGCAGGTTAGCGCCCTTGAGGGTCTTGAGGTGAAGCCCGCGGTACGTGCCGGAAATGATTCTCATTTCACAATTTCTTCATTTAGCCATTTGCTCATTGATTCATTTGAAAGAAAACCGAGCGCTTTGCCCTTTCAATGATTCAATGACCAAATGAACAAATGAGAAAATTCATGCGACTGCCGCCAGGCCGTAGCGGCGCGGCCATTCGGCGCGCAGGTAGCTGACATAAGTCTCCAACTCCTCCCGCGTGGCGGGATGCTCGACGAATTCTACCGCCTCGCGCTTGGCCCACTCGAGAATTTTCTGGTCGCGCAGCAGGTTGGCGATGCGGAAGGTGGGAATCCCCCACTGGCGCGTGCCGAAAAATTCTCCCGGCCCGCGCAGCTTCAAATCGATTTCCGCGATCTCGAATCCATCCGTCGTCCGGGTCATGGTGCGCAGGCGTTCTTCGGCCACCTCGCTGCGGCGCTCCTCGGCCATAAGCAGGCAATACGACTTGCGGCTTCCCCGCCCGATGCGCCCGCGAAGCTGGTGCAACTGCGAGAGGCCGAAGCGCTCCGCGTGCTCGATGAGCATCAGCGAGGCGTTGGGGACGTCCACCCCGACCTCAATCACCGTCGTCGAAACCAGAATCTGGATGTCGCCCTGCTTGAATCGCCGCATAGCGTCTTCCTTTTCGTCGCTGGGCAGGCGGCCGTGCAGCAGCCCCACGCGGAATTCCGGGAAGACGTTCCGCGAGAGCTGCTCGTACATGCGCACGGCGGGCTTCAAGTCGAGTTTCCCGCCCTCCTCAATCACCGGGTAGACCACGTAGGCCTGCTCGCCGCCGCGCACTTTTTCGCGCAGGAATTCGAAGCTGGGTGAGCGGTCGCGCTCCTCGAGGAACCGGGTCTCAATGGGCGTGCGGTTAGGCGGCAACTCATCCAGCACAGAAAAATCCAGGTCGCCGTAAAGTGTGAGGGCGAGCGTGCGGGGGATGGGTGTCGCGGTCATCACCAGGACGTCCGGGTTGGGCCCTTTGCGCATCAGCTTGTAACGCTGCATGACGCCGAAGCGATGCTGTTCGTCCACAATCGCCAAGCCGATTTTAGAAAAGGTGACGTCTTCCTCGAGCAGAGCGTGCGTGCCGATCACCAAGTCCAGTCCGCCCTCGGCGAGGAGCTTTTTGATCTCCGCCTTTTCCCCCGCCTTGCGCGCGCTGATCAACAGATCCACCCGGTAGCGAAGCGGCCGCAGCAATTCCTTGACATAGAGGTAGTGCTGCGTGGCCAGGATTTCCGTGGGCGCCATCAACGCCACCTGGTAACCATTTTCCATGGCCAGGATGGCCGCCTGGATGGCCACGATCGTCTTCCCCGAGCCGACGTCACCTTGCAGCAGCCTGTTCATAGGCCGCGGCGAACACATGTCCTGGACGATTTCCTTCAGGACGCGCTTTTGGGCGGAGGTAGGGTGGAAAGGCAGAATCTTGCGAATGGCCTCCCGCGCGCTATCCTGAACGTGGAACTCGATGCCCGGGGCCGACTTGGCCTTGCGGCGTTTCAAGGTAAGCCCCGCGCCCACGTTGAAGAACTCCTCAAAGATGAGGCGCTGTTGCGCGGGAGTGCGGAAATTGCAGAGCTCCTCGAAAGCTTGCGTGCCGTCGGGAAAATGCGCTTGGCGCAAGGCCGTCGCCCGGTCCAGCAGCCGGTTCTTCATGCGCACTGAGGGGGGCAGGCGGTCCGGGATCTGGCCCTCCAGAGATTCCAGTGCCGTCCAGATCAGCCGGCGAATCACCCGCGGCCCGATATTGCCCAGGGATTCGTAGATGGGCACCACGCGGCCCACTTCCAGAGATTGGGCGTCCCCAGCCTCCGATTCGGGCAGGATTTCGTACTGGGGCTGGATGATTTGCAGGTTTCCCGTGCCATAGGGGTCGCGCTCGACTTTGCCGTAGAAGAAGACGCGCTGGCCCTGCCGGAAGACTTTGTGCCTTTCCAGATACACGGCGTTAAACCATTTGAAGCGCAACATGCCGCTGGAGTCGGTGGCCGCCAGGTCGTAGATATACACGCCCCGGCGCGTGCGGATGAGGCCGCAGGTGAGAACTTTGGCCAGCACCGTGGCCGTCTGGCCCGGCACAAGATCGCGAATGCGCGCCAAGCGTGCGCGGTCTTCATATCGGAAAGGAGCGTGATAGAGCAGGTCTTCGACGGTGCGTATTCCCCGAGAGGCCAGGGTTTCCGCGCGCGCCGGTCCCACACCCTTCAGGTACTTTACTTCGGAAGCGGGCGTTAGTCTGGGAGTCGCCATCAGAGTCCAGATCATCTATTATAACCGCGGTGATGATGAGTCCAACTGCCATCCGCTGGTCAAAGAGTTTGCTGGCCATCCTGCTCGGGAATGGCCTGTACTTCGCGCTGAACCCGCACCTGCCGCCGCCGGCACGGTATAACCCGCAAGAACTCATCAGCTTGGGGACGGCCGTCGACTGCTGGTTCTGCCTGGCCGTCTTTGGGCTGCTGGAGCTGGGCGCGCTTCTGCACAAGATCCTGAAACGCTAAAGTCTTATACTGCTCATAAATTCTTTTTCCTTCCCAAAAATGCCAATCCCATCTACACTGGATATTCGAGACATGTGCTGCAGACGGCTTCTCGTTCTTTTGCTCACCAGTGGGTAAGGGCAGTAGTCCTCGCTAGGGCAGCGTAGTCCCATTCTGGAATTACAGTTATAAAGGGGCACGGCATCCTTTGCCGCGGGAAGAACGGGTTTCTCTACAGCGCAGAGTTGGGGCAGAGGCCTCTAAAGTTCGGAGGAAATCTGCCGATAAATCCAAGGAGGTATGAGAAATTGGACATCAACCTAGAGGTCGGGGCGACAGCGGGAAAGATCTGGCATTTGCTGAACGACGAAGGGCCGCAAACGCTGGCCCAAATCAAGAAGCGGGTCAATGGGTCGAGCGAACTGGCCAGCTTGGCTCTCGGGTGGCTGGCTCGGGAAGACAAAGTGGAGATCCGGCAAGAAAAGAAAATCTATAAGGTGGCATTGAAGTAGGCGGGTTGTGCGGCTTTCAGCTTAGGAGGGGCACTGAACCCAGGAGGAAGAGGCAGGGGTAGCGCCGCGGGGCGAGGGCGAGCAGCCCTCCTCGAAGGCGTCAACCCGTCTATCCTCCGGGCCATGACCCTCCTTGCACCAGGATAGGTCCATGCGGGAAAGACTATCAGCACTATTGATTCATCACGCGCCCGAGCCTTTGCGGAGTTTGCGACTGGCGCTCGAACGCCAGGGAGTCGAGACGGCGCAAGCGCGGAATTGCGAAGAGGCGTGGCGAATCCTGAGCGGCGCGAATCCGCCCCATCTGGTTTTTACTGACACAGCGGTGGCTGACGGCCTGTGGGCCGACGTGATAGCTTTGGCGGCGCAAGCGCCCCAGCCCGTAAACGTCATCGTGGTTGCCCGCTTGGTGGACACGCGGCTCTACATTGAGGCGATTGAGGCGGGCGCGTTCGACTTCCTCGCTCCTCCTTTCACGCCCGCCGACCTGGCTCACATCGTGCGCACCGCTGCCGACAACGTCCTGGGACGCCGGCAAGCGCAGGGTCGCACAGACGAATCCCTCATGGGCAAGCTCTTCCCCGCGGTCTCCGAACCTGCTACTGCGTCCGGCAGGAGCCGTCAATCCTCCACCCCCTCGCCCACACCCCATCCGACAGCAAGGGTTGCGTAGCTCGAGGTGAATGACCGCAAGGAGAGTTGCCCCTCGCCTCTTATTGCACCGTCACAATCCCACGAAAGGCAGGAACGAATTGCTGGAGCGGGAGTTTGAAGATTCCGTCGGGGTCGGGATGTCGTGCCCAGGGGTTGCGGAGCGTCACGGTGCGCTCGCTCGAGTCAAAGCCCAGCACCGTGTAGCAGTGGGCGTTCACGTACCAACCTTCCGTATCCGCAGGGATAGACTGCCCGGCTGCTAAGAGTTCATAGAAGTGACTTCCACCGCTGCAGGCGGCCGCCGGGAGCTTGTTCTTGACCACCTGGCCGAGTGACGTCGCTGCCTGATCCTCAGATTCGTTGAGGACATCAAGCGAACTGCCTGCGAAGGTCTGCATGACGCGGTCGGCGATTCCCCCTTGCCCTACCGCGCGATAAGCTCCAAACAGTTCGCCGTTCTGCTTGATGACTTCCGCCAGGGAGTCGAAAAATCCTCCTGACTCCAACAGCTTGATCAGCGAACCTTTGATCTCGTCCGAAACGGGGAGCGGCTTCATCTCTTCCTGTAACTGGCCTTCCAGCTTGCTCCGGTCGATGTTTCCGTACTGGTCCACTTGAGCCCGGATGGCGCGGTCGTAGGCTAGGAGGAGGGAATCGTTAGTAGAAATAAAATCCTTGGCGGGTGCTTTGAAGAGTGGGAAGAGGTCGCTCTTATCAATAGCAAGGAGCAGCGATTCGCGCAGGACGCGCTGCGCGTAGGCCCGGAACAAGACCGCGACCCAAAGGCCGTCGGAGAGGTCGTAGCCTATTCCGCGCGTATAGCTCAAGTCCTCCGGGTAGGCAGTCTCCTGCTTGCCGTCTGCAAAGTGGACCGTGAAGGTGCCCGCGCTGCCGGAGTGGATCATATCCTTCAGGACCTGCGGTTTCGTCTGTGCCATCGCCGCGACGACGGCGTGGAAATAGCAACTCCCCAGCCGGCCCTGGCGCACGCCCTCAGGGCGGACACCTCCCGACCCGTAGAGGGCCTCCGGAGCCGTCCCGAACCCGGGCGACTGGAAAAGAAGCAGTGCCAGCGCAACAGAAGCGGCGAGGCTTGCCACCCTCCAGATTCTCCCCGCCTTGCGAGTTGACCGCAGAGGCAGCATCACCGCCAAAGGTACAACCAGAGGGGAAACGGCGTCAAACGGTTTTTATCAGGTAGACGACGACTGGGCTTCCGCGCCGGGGCCGGCAAGGTCTGCCTTCAAAGCGGGCCGGGCAGACTCCTGCCTCCCTGCGATGGGCAGATCTGGCTGGGTCAAAAGGGCCGCAACCCAGTCTGTGTTGACAAGGACTTCCGGATCCCTGTAATCAGCCATGTGTGGAGAAACCTCCGTTCAGTGTCATGGGGGCTAAGGGCTTTGCATCTAGATGGAAATAAAGGGTATAGGCCTCAACAACACTGCTTGTTGGAACTTGCGGAGAGGAATCTACTTCGAAACAGATGGACCATGATTCTCATCTATTCACTACGTCCCAGACATTTTGGCAACCCCTAAAATGGGGCCCCTTGCAGAGCACAGCGAATTGATGCCGGACCCTGCGAATCCATTTGACTCCAACCCATGGGATATGTTATATATAGGCGACACGCGATTTGACCAGGGGATGCGCCACCCTGTAGTGAGTTTCCAAACTACTCATATGAAGACACTTAAAAAGATGCGCAGAGCTATCCTGAGCAGGCCACGCAAGGCGCGAGTTCGCGCCACATCTGCAGCTTACCGCTCCTGGAACGGGTCTCGCCGCCGCGCGGGAAGCCGAAGGCGTAACGGGGCGTCGGCAGGTGCCGTGGTAAAGCCGCAACCGGATCCGCGCTTTGTCGCTGCGATCAAGAACTTCGAGTTGGGCTCGCGCGCCTTCCAAAAACAGAATTACGTAAAGGCGCGGGAGATTTTTGAGAAGTTGGCGGAAGGCGAGATGAGAGAGGTGGCGGAACGCGCTCGAGTACGCGTCCATCTTTGCCAACAGAAGTTGGGCCGCACAGGCCCAGCTCCAAAAAGTGCCGAGGACTATTACACTCTGGGCGTCGCGGCGATGAACGTCCGGCATCTGGATGAGGCGGTCGAATATCTCGCTAAGGCTCACAAGTTGAACTCGAACCAGGAGCACGTCCGCTACACGCTGGCCGCCGCACAAGCGCTGCGAGGCAGCGCGGGAGAAGCGGTCGAGCACCTGAAGGCAGCCATTACCCTCCGTCCGGCCAATCGCCTGCAAGCGCGGCAAGACGAGGACTTCCGGGGTCTGGCGTCTGATCTTCGCTTCCGTGAGCTGGTCTATCCTCAAGGGTCCTAATGAAGGTTGTGGCCATTGGTGGGGGCACAGGCCTGTCCACCCTCCTGCGCGGCCTCAAGCACCACGTCCGTGAGGTTACCAACCCCACCCCACTGGAACCGGAAATCTATCGCCTGACGGCCGTCGTCACGGTGACGGACGAAGGCGGCAGCTCCGGACGCTTGCGGCGGCATTTCCGCATTCTCCCCCCGGGAGACATCCGGAACTGCTTGGTCGCCCTCGCCGAGGATGAACAACTCCTCACGCAGTTGTTCAACTATCGTTTCGCGAGTGGTCACGGCCTGCGGGGCCACAGCTTCGGCAACCTGTTCCTGACCGCCCTTACCCATCTGACCCGCGACTTCGCCCAAGCAGTTCGAGTCTCCAGCGAAGTTCTGGCCATCCGCGGCGAGATTTTCCCTTCCACCCTCTCGGATGTCCGCCTGAAAGCGCGCCGCCGCGACGGGAAAATACTTCATGGGGAATCCGCCATCGCCAAGACGAGCCTGCCTATCAAGAGACTCTACCTCGTCCCCCCGCGCTGCCGCCCTTTGCCGGAGACCCTGGAGGCGCTTCAGGAAGCCGACCTCATTACATTGGGCCCCGGCTCGCTCTACACTTCCCTGATTCCCAATCTCCTCGTGCACGGCATCCCGGAGAAGATCGCAAGTTCGAAAGCCTTGAAGGTCTTCATCTGCAACCTCATGACCCAGCCGGGAGAAACGCGTGGCTACACGGCCGCCGACCACTTACGCGCCTTGCACGAACACACCGGTCGCAGGCTTTTCGATTACGTGGTTGTGAATTCCCGCCCCCTCTCCCCCGCGTTGCGCCGGCGTTATGCCGCCCAGGGCGCCGAACCTGTAGCCAATGACCTGGAGCGGATCCACGCTCTGCGCGTCAAACCCATCTGTGCAGACTTGCTGCTGGAAGACCGCGTGGCCCGCCACGACGCTGCCCGCCTGGCCAAGCTGATTCTGGACCCCGCCGCACAACGGGCTACGGCTCGGGGCACGAGGTAGGAAGAGCAGTTAACAGTCGACAGTTGACAGTTCACAGCCCGGATAAACCCACAGTTGTAGCGCCGCCCTCCTCGATGACGCCGCTCACGGCTCGAGTTCGCTCACCGTCGCTGAGGCTTCGACGTTGCTCAGCCTCCCTGAGCGAAATCGAAGGGAGCGAAGTCGAAGTTGGGGATGGCGGGCAAGGCCGCGCCGTCAGGGCGGCATGTCCGTCAGCTGACTGACTAAAGCCCGCCGCTACTTTCGACTGTAAACTGTTGACTGTTTTTCTGACGCGTCACTCGTCACTCGATACTCGTCACTGCTTTTCAGTCACGAACGTATCAGGAAGACGGGCAGGCCCAGTTTGCTTGCGTAGTTCGGACGATAGCGGTCCGTGTTGTACATGGTCGCGACGTCCACCTTGCGCGGTCCCAGCTTGGGATCGGGAATGGAGACCGTGGCGTAGCAGCCCTTGGAGACGGCCATCATCAACCCGTGCTGGCCCTGCTCGACGCAGTCCATGGCCATGCTGGCGAAGGTAGAAGCCACCAGCTTGTCCACGAAGTCCGGGCTGCCGCTGCGCAAGTCGTAGGTGAGGTCGCTGACGATGGTCTCCTCGTGCGTGGCCTTCTTGATTTCGTCACTCAGGTCTTCGCCCACGTTGGCCTTCTTGCGATGGCCGAAGGCGTCCGCGTCGCCATACTCGCGGAGCTGGTAGCCCTCCCACTCGGCGCCTTCGGAAAGTATGACCAGTGCGTAATTACTGGGATTGCTCTTCTTGTCGGTCATCAGCAGCTCGATCATGTGCTTCAGGTCGAATTTGTATTCCGGGATGGCGCAGCGGAGGGAGGTGACGTAGGCCGTGTAGAGCGCCGTGTAACCGGCGTCGCGTCCGAAGACGCGGAAGATGCCGATGCGCTCGTGCGACCCGACGGTGGTGCGCTGCCGGTCGATGGCATCCATGGCGCGGGTGATGGCGGTGGAGAATCCAATGCAATACTCGGTGTTCCGCACGTCGTTGTCCATGGTCTTGGGGATGGCGAGGACTTTCATTCCTTCCTTTTCCAGCCGCGCCGCGTAGCTGAGCGTATCGTCGCCGCCGATGGCGATCAGGTAGTCGAGGCGCAGGCGCTCAAGGTTCTTCAGCACCTGCGCCGTGATGTCGTAGGTCACCGACGTCACGCCCTTCTTGGTGGTTTCCCCCTTGGGGAAATTGCCGCCCTGGCAAATCGGCGGCAGCTTCTTCATCTTCTCCGGGTTGGTGCGCGAACTGTGGAGGTAAGTTCCGCCCGTGCGGTCGATGGTGCGCGTGTTCTCGCGATTGAGTGGCATGATATAACGCCCCCGGCTCGCCGGGTCGTCCAGGTCGACGTGCGTCAGACCTTCCCACCCGCGACGGACGCCGATGACTTCGCAATCGATTTCAGCTCCCCGATAAACTACCGTCTTAATGACGGAGTTCAGTCCCGGTACGTCGCCACCACCTGTAAGAATGCCGATCTGCTTCGCTGCCATGAATGCTCCTTTTCCAGTTGCCGGTTGCCAGTTGCCAGTAAGGGGGCGAACCTCGAATTCGAGCAACCCCCTGAGTTTAATAAAGTACGCGCCAGTATACACCACCGCTGCGCCCCAAGGCAGGGTGTGGATCCGGTTCTGCGCGCTC
>Ga0209777_10000845_pt1 | contig 47502 bp, 50 predicted proteins | sample FrelakmetHBP12HB_FD_187147 | JGI IMG/M metagenome (GOLD analysis project Ga0209777, IMG submission 187147) | Freshwater lake sediment microbial communities from the University of Notre Dame, USA, for methane emissions studies -HBP12 HB (SPAdes)... | ecosystem: Environmental > Aquatic >... | reverse complement strand
CCTTGAAGGTCCTCAGCCAGTATTTCAGTTGATATCAAAATATCCAACTCAAATCCGATAAGCAGATGGGAACCGAATATGTTCATGCCAAGGTCAATCTCATCGATAGCGGATTTATCATCCAGACGGCTAATCTGACCCAAAGCTCGTTCACCAGTAATCGTGAGCATTTTTTCCAAAGCAATGATAGCTGAATTCTAGCAAGTTTGTACACGATATTCGAGAAAGATCGGATAGGAACAAAAATCACCATGAAGGATATCCATCCGAATCTCGTGGTCTGTAATATCAATTGCAGGGGAGTGATCGAACAATTATTACAATCAGCCAAAACATCCATCATCATCCAGACCCAATATATCACGGACGACAAGCTTCGAACCATTCTCAAATCCAAAAAACAGCTTCCAGAATTTAAGCTTCTCGTAGCTGATACGAGCGATAATGATGAACTCATCAGATATTTCGAAACTACCTACGCGAGGAAATTCAAAAAATACTACAATCACACCAAAATGATTCTCATAGACCACAAAACGTTATTGCTGGGAAGCATGAACTTATCGGCTACGTCTTTGGACAAAAACAGAGAAATCTGAATAATTCTCTTAGATACCTGAATCATCAACCAATTTTCTGACCAATTTATCCACGATCGGACTGCTTCGGCTAAGTAATTACCACATTTCCATGAAACATTGACTTTTATCAAGAAATATATATATTTTCTAAAAACAAAAAAATATTATATGAAATACATCTCTGTTCTTCTTTTGATGGTAATGAGTTCTCTAGCGGGAGCTCAAACTTTTACCACTGCAGATTCTCTTCATTACGAGATTGACGAAGAATATCTGGTTAATCTTTTCAAGCAAGCTGATATCATCTTCTGCAAGGTTGATGATGTGGATGACTTCATTTACGTCAAAAACATGGAGGTTGCATTCAATATCGATTCTTCATTGTTTTGTACAGCCTACCTGGTGTCTAATTTCTATGGTTCTACAATAACGTCATTTTACCCGCTGTGGTGCACATCTGTAGAATTGAATGATATCAACGGACATGTTTTCAAACTTGCATTGAAAACACCTATCAAACAGCTTGAATTTGACCAGCAACCCCTGAATGATCTCGACATTCTCAAACCGGTATTGGATTCCCTGCTCCAAAAGACGGATACGGTTGATTATTCCAAGGATACAAGGATTTTCCTGGAAATAGATAAGGATTAACGACATTATTTTGCTCTCCGGTTTTCGGAGAGTTTTTTTTATATTATCACAACGGCATGCATCCGAATATCATCAAAGTTTCTGGACGAGAGCAAATAGCCATTTAACTGTTGAAAAAACAGGATGATTTGATATAGCTTAACCAACAAGCTTTATTTTTTCTTATATATTATGACAGAAATCACTATCCCGTTCCAGAAACTTTCAGACAAGGCTAAAATACCTTCCCAAGCGACATTTTCCGATGCCGGATATGATTTATTCTCTACGGAAAATTATATCCTTAAGTCAGGAGAAAGGAAATTATTCAAGACAAATATAGCTACCGTTATTCCTCATGGATATTACGGAAGGATAGCCCCGCGTTCATGATTGGCATACAAACATGGAATAGATATTTTGGCAGGAGTGATCGATTCAGGCTATAGAGGTGATATCGGAGTTATTGTCATCAATTTCTGACAAGAGGATTTTCCCGTCAATGAAGGTGATAAAATTGCCCAATTCATAATAGAAAAATGCCACTACGTCGAGCGGCAAGAAGTCCAGGAACTCCCTGAAAGCCAGAGAGGGGAATGAGCGCGAGGAAGTACAGGGAAACAATAGTCATTTCGAGCGTAGCGAGAAATCTTATATAAAGGCATAGATTTCTCCTCGTTACACTCGTCGAAATGACTAACTACTCTATAAGCGTTTTCCGATTCTGTTTGTACCATTCATATTTCTGTGTGAATTCCTCTTTTGGAGTGATGGGTATTTCCAGTTCAGTAAATTTTTTGCGGAGAACTTCTAATGCTTCGTCTTTTTCCAGATCCGTGGTAAGTATTTCCAATTCGATGATATAGCCGTATCATCTAGTAAAATCCAGGCTCACATCTATTCCGTCCCAATCAAATTGCAGACGCTTTCTCAGCCAGGTGATCTCAACCTCGTATCATAGATTGATAAATAATTGTTCTAGTTTTTCGAAATCTTCTTTATCAAACTTGATTTCTAACTCTTCCCTATGATGGTCGTGGAGCTCTCATTTTTTCATTCGTATCTTGGAAAAGAAGTTATTCTTCTGAATTCTTAAATCGTGCTCTCATGTGAAATAATGCGTGACTTGGCTATCCTCTTTCAGAAATTGCGCATGCTGTTCGAAAAAATCTATGAGATGATGATATTTGCTCTCATCGATGAACGCTCTGACCTCGACTTCGATATTTTTCATTGCTATTAATTGATGATTGAATATAAAATCCTGGATTTATTATACTAATTTTTTGCAGCTATGCAAAATGAAATACAGATAAAAGATAAAAGGCAGATAGCGAATATCAGGGAATCAGGAAAACATCTGACCGCGCTTTTACATTTATTGTACAGCAAGGCAAAAGCTGGTATTTCTCTCATTGAACTGGAATTCGTCGCAGAGCATTATATCACAACCCATAAGCTCAAATGATCATTCAAAGGGTATGAATGATATCCTGCTAATTTATGTCTATCGGTAAATGACTGTGTCGTCCATGGAATCCCTGATGACTATGTATTGAAAAATGGAGATTTGCTTAAAATCGATTGCTGAATTACCTACAATGGGTGAATCACCGATTCAGCTATTACTATCCCTATCTGAGGTGAAGCAGCTAATCCGCTAGGATATGCATTGACCAAAGCCACTAAGAAATGACTTGATGAAGCCATTAAACATATTTGACCAGGAAAAGCGATATTCGAATATTCTCATCGCGTATATACTATCATCACGAATGCCTGATTTTCCGTATTATGAAAATTGACCGGTCATGGCGTAGGAAGCAAAGTGCATGAAAAACCATATATCTACAACACACCGAATCCTGAGATGAAAAATATCGTCTTTCAACCTGGGATGGTATTGGCGTTTGAACCGATAACCGCAGTGACTTCCACTGATTTTACGCATAAGCCAGGAAACGATCGAAATCTCTATTGCAAAGACGGAGATCTCTGAGCACAGCGGGAATATACCATATTGATTACCGACAAAAGTTATGAAATATTATCGTGAATTACTGAAGATTTATTTTAATGTCATTTGTACATGATTCTCTGAATCGATCCATGAGTTAGAAAACTATGATACGCATTAGTAAATAAGAATTTAAATATCGTAGATTCTGGTATTTTGTTGTTGGAGGAAAAACATCCGACGAGAGATGATCAGTTCATCAGGATCCAGAAAATATATGATTTTTTTGAAAAATTCATCAAAGAACATAAGATTTCTACAGTAAGCATAGAAAAACTCTTCTTTACAAAATTCAACCAAAATAACGCGGAATTCGTTTATGGCGTGAGGTGAGCGTTGATCAGTTTGTTTCTCAGACAGAAGATTCAGATCAAAGAATACACGCCCATCCAGCTCAAAAAATTCGTCACCTGAAATAGCAAGGCAGAAAAAAAATTGGTGCAGAAATGCGTCACGAAACTCTACGGACTCAAGGAATGTCCGGAATTCGCCGATGCGGCTGACGCGTTAGCACTAGCGTACATAGCATGAAAAACAAAATAATTACAGGTTGAAGGTTACAAGTTACAGGTTTTTTTTTACCTGCTCCCTGGAACCTGCTTCCTGTTTTTTTATGAAATTTATTTATTTTCTTCCACTTTTTCTACTTCATCTTGGATTTCTTTGATTTCCTTGTCCTGTTTTTTATTTTCTTTCTCTAGTTCAAGAGCTATTTTTTCAGCTTCTTTAGCTTCTTTATGATATGCATGGATGCTTGCTTTAAGTATCTTTTGGAATTTTGACTGGAAGACGATTCACGTGAAACCGATGAATAACGGAGCGCCCATAAATCCATAAAACATAGAGACTAATTTACCGGCATGAGTGATAGGAGCCATATCTCCGTATCCGATTGTGGACATCGTGACTGACGTGAAATAGAGCGAATTGAAAAAACTCCATCCCTCCAGATTATAGAATGCAATCGTACCTATAAGGATAATAATGAGGATGATCATAATAAAGAAAAGTATCGTATGTTCAGCTATAAGTTCGTTGAAGAATCTTTTTATAGAATGCATCTTTTGTAGATAAAATATAAATTACACAATATATTATACATAGAATTTTAAAAAAAGCAAATTTTTGGTTATTAAAAGAAAGTTCTTCTAAATTTGATACATTTTCCTTAAAAAAGTATTTTCTAGTTTTTTATTGAAAAATGGATCAAATATTTGATGTATCAAATATTTGACAAAATTGCCTGTCCCGGATATAATAGAAGGTGAATATTTATACCTTTACAAAAATACCATGTTTGATACCAAAAAAGCTAAAACAGAATTCGTTACTTTGGCTCATAACCAAAAGCTAAAAAAGGTAAAAGAAGCTTTGCAGCTTTTGAGCAGAAAGTCATCTTTTTTCGCTGATTTGCGGAATCACTTCAAGAACCAAAAGGATATCCAGGAACATGCCTTGGATGCGATGTACGCTGTAGTGATGAATTTAGTATACAATGGTCAAAAAAAATAATCTTTTAATATTTTATTCCCATTATCATGACAGGACAATTTGAACAACTTACGATAAACAATGAGCTGACGGCAGATGAGGCAAAAGCTATCGATGCTCTAGATCCAGCTACTGATGTGCTTAAAATTTCTTCACTTAAAACCGCACTCGCAAGTGAAGTAATAAAAGGTACTAATGAAAACTTTCTTGCTATGGCGGATGAGTTTGTTAAGTATGTAAGTTATACAAAAGAAACAAATAATGGTATAGAAGTAATACCAGCAGGACTTACTTGTGATGAGAAAGCTCCAAATCGATTAAAAATTCTTATCAAAAAACCTGAAGAGAATGATTTCGCATATTTTCTGTATAAAGTTTCAATATTCTTGAGTGTTCCGGTAGCAAATCTAGAAGCAAAAAAGATTGGAGAAAAAACAAGAACACAGCTGGAAGCTCTCAAAAAAGTAATACCACCTCCTGATAAAACAGCAAACGCTCCTACAGTAACTACTACAGCAAACGCTCCTACAGCAACTACTACAGTAAATGCTCCTACAGCAACTACTACAGTAAATGTCGTACCTACAGCTATAGAGACATTAAAATCAGAAGAAATTAAGATTACTTTATACAAAGTAACACCAGATCAGGTAGTAAAAGCTATTGATACACTCAAAAAATCAAATCCTACATTGGCAAATACTATTATTCCATTACTCAGATCAGGTGATACTAAAGGAGTACAAAAAGCGCTTAATATGCAAGAAGGTGCTGCACTTCCTTTATACAAACAAGCTGATGGAATCTTTGGTAAGATGAGCTTGAAAAATCTTGAAGCAGGTACAGTAGTGAAATATACAGGAACAGGAGTGTGAACAGGAAATATAAATACATGAACATTACCATGAACGACAAACATAAATATATGAACAGATAAAAAAACAAACAAAGCAAGAAACAAGGAAACAATAAATAAAGGAAAAACAACGGAAAATATTGAAGAAGCAAATATCATTAATCTTATAAAAGAAGCAAGAACTCTGTATAAAACTGATGAAACAAAAGCGATTAATGAATTAGAAACATATTTAGAAAAAAATTATAGTGATCTTAGTGAAGATCCTGAATATCATCATGCTCTTGCCGTAGCAATATTAAACAATGAAGAATCATTTCCATATTGATATGATACTCTTTATATTATGATCACTACTACCTGACTAGAAATATTTGATTCAAAAAGTAAATTCACAGCAAGAAAAGAAACTATTAAAAAAGAAGAAATAGAAAAAGGAAGGAAAGAAAAAGCTAGCATATATAGCGATAAAATATTTCCCAACTCATTAATCATTTATAAAACAGGTGATAAGTTTTATATCAAAAATAATGTGAGAATACCATTAGCGAATTATTTTCTTTCTAGTATATCAACCCTACCTTTTTCTAGCAGAGAAAACGCACAAGAATTTATCGATACAAGTAAAAATTATATAGAAGAATACTGATATTGAGTTAAAAAAGACAGTTCAGATTATGATTTATGAAAAATAGAATATTTAAATAAGATAAAAGATTTGTTTACTACCGTTCAAAATAATGAGTGGTTTTGATGAGCAATTAAGCAAAAAATAGAAGAAATACTATCATCAGCAATCGATAACTTGAAATGCCGGTTATAAAATATTTTCCCCCGCTTCGCTTGTAATTTTCAACCAAATCCCTATATCCGAGAAGATCTTTTATTTGGTCTTCTCTTTTTTTATATGAATCTGGAGAAACTCTTCGGCAGCAAGACAAAAGTCGATATACTCAAATACCTCTTATTCAGGAGACAAGGTATTTCCATGAGAGCGCTCGAAGGCGAAATCGGTCGGACTTTCCCTGCAATCAAAAAACAGGTGGATTCTCTTAATGAATCGAATGTGATCAATGTAAATAAAGATAACCAATGACGAGCTATTTCCATCAAACCGGAATTCCACGATACGCTCAAGAATGTTTTCTATTTCTGACTACAGAATGATCTTGTTATCTTATTTAAGACCTACGAAGTGATGATCGATCAGTATTATTTCGGCAAGAGATTCAATATAGACTTGGAAATGGATCTTGTTGTCATATATAAAAACTGCGAGAAACCTCAGATAGATATGATCAAGGAAAATATCAACGAAATATTCAGAGGTTATTTTATCGAAGTTGTTAATGTAGTATTTATGAGCATCGAAGAACGGCAGAAACGTGACAGATTGGCAGATAGATTCGTGATACAAATCAAGAAAAGCCTCATACCTAAAAAATGATAACAAACTATAAGAAAATATCATTTTCACTTGAAAACTCCTTGAATTTTGGTACAAGTATGGTGCCAAACTTTTTTTTTATTGATAAAAAAAAGAACCATGATGAAATTTATTTATGATAGTCTAGAAACTGTCAAAAAATTGAAACATCCTACACAAAAGGATTTTATCAATCTTACGATTGCAATCTTTGTCGCTATCATAGTGGCCGGAATCTATTTTATCGCTGCAGATACCGTATTTTCTGGTATCTATAAACGATTCTATAGTATCATGACAATAAAATAAAGAAATAAATAACTAAACGCTTGTCCTGTAAAATATTTTATCGTTTCACCGTTTATTAGTATGCAAAAATCAGAAGTGAATACCTGAGAGATCAAAAGGCAGATCGAAGATAATAATTTCAGATGGTATGTGTTGAGCGTAGTATCAGGCCAGGAAGAACTTGTCATAGAAAACCTCAAAGAAAGAATGAAAAAACAAGAACTCGAAATGGTTGTAGAGGATTATATGTCACCTATGATCAACGAATCCTCACTTAAGAAGTGAGAAAAGATCATCAAACAAAAAAAACTCTATCCTTGATATGTATTCATAAAATCCAAGATGAACGACAAGATACGGTACGTCATCAGAAACACTCCGGGAGTGAGATTGATCGTAGGAGCTGAGACACGCCCTATCCCATTGACCGAAGATGAATATATCAAAATCATAGAACAGATCAAAAAATCGCAAGAAAGATCGGAACTCAAAATACCGTTCAAAGAAGGAGATGTCGTATTGCTCAAAACAGGAGATTTCAAATGAATGAAGGGTAGCGTAAGGAATATAGATGCAGAAAAGTGAACTGCAATCGTGAATATCGAAATGCTAGGAAGACTTACTCCGGTAGTGATCGATTTGGACAAAGTTGAGCTCATGAGTTAATCTTATATATCCATGGAGAATACTTTCGAGTATTGCTTCTCTCCATAGCTTTTATTCGCTGATCGTTAGGATGTATACCAAAGAGCAAAAAATCCTCAGATTCTCTATGATGCTGCTCTTTTTGGCACTGATGATCGTATATATCGTGTGGTATCAGGTAAAAGGAACCGAATTAAAAAAACTGATTCAACCGCAAACTTCATGATCCGGCATACAGATTCTCACCCAAAGCTGAGATGTTGCCCCTACTATCAGTTCAGTCGTGGATACTACAAATCTATGATTCACTACAACAGGAAGTATAACAACCAAAACATGAACAACAACCAAAACCTGAATCACTATTTCTGTACCCAAAACGACTACAGGAACGATGAATAAGGACACGAGCATCAAAATGCTTTCCGGAACAAGTATTTATTACTGACAGATAGAAATCATAGAAAAATTATGAATCAAATATCAATATGCATTGACTGATGATAAAGGGATATGGTACATCTATCTCGGTACGCCAAGCTATGACTTTGCCAGCATAGCGAGAGCGCTCAAAGGAAGCTTATATACCGTTGCTACAGAACAGGAATTGATCCAAAACAAATTGTTTGGAAACAAAGTAGTCTATATCAATCTTCCTGAATACAAGGATAAACAAGTGGTTATGCTCGTATATATGAATGACGGCATATGGCTGATACAGATGGAATATGCATTATATCATAAATCCAAATCATACCTCAAATCTTTATTTACTGAATAATATCACAATGGCAGGAAAAATCACTAACATTCTCAATCTCGAAATACCCGCAGGAAAAGCACAACCAGCGCCTCCGTTAGGACCTATGTTGGGAGCGAACGGAGTGAATATCGGACAGTTCATCAAGGAGTTCAACGAAAAGACCATGGAATTGATGAAACAATTCGGCGGTGCAGACGTCAAAGTAAAATGTACATTGACTATCTATGCAGATAGATCTTTTGACCTCAAAATCGGAAGCCCGGTGACCTCAAACTTGATTCTCTGGAAACTCAAACAACCTAAAGGGTCAGGAGAACCTAATAAGACGAAAATATGAAAACTCACCAAAAAAGACTTGGAAGAGATCGCTCAACTCAAAAAATGAGATATGAATTCAGATAATCTTGAATCCATGATGAAATCCATCGCAGGAACAGCAAAAAATATGGGAATAGATATAGAAAAATAGTTTAGAATAAGACACCGAAACTTCGACAAGAAGTTAACGTCGTTTCTATCTAATAGTATTTTTTTGTGGGAGCTCATCTGAGCGTTTGGACCACTTTTATTATATTATGTATGTACAATGGCAACACACGGAAAAAAGTATCGTGAATCCGCTAAAGCAGTAGATTTAACTAAAGTGTATCCTCTCAGTGAAGCAGTAGCTTTGCTCAAGAAATCCGGATACACAAAATTCGACGGATCAGTAGAGATCGCAGTCAAGACCTTTGCAGACGCAAAGTACAATGATCAGATGATGAGAGGGACGACAATTCTTCCTCATGGAACAGGAAAGAGCAAAAGGATCGCAGTATTTACCTCAGACGAAGCTGAAGCCAAAAAAGCTTGAGCAGATATAGCAGGTACGGAAACATTGCTCAACGACATCAAAGCAGGAAAATTCAATTTTGATGTATTGCTTACTACTCCTGATCATATCAGAGATTTGGCTCCAGTAGCTAAACAGCTTGGACCAAAAGGGCTTATGCCATCTCCGAAAGCAGGAACAGTAGTAGTGAATATCCCACAAGCGGTAGAAGAATTCAAAAAAGGAAAGATGGAATTCAAACTTGATAAGACAGGAAATATCAATGCAGCTGTAGGAAAATTATCATTCACGGAAACACAGATCGAAGAAAATATCAGAGCATTCCTCAAGGCATTGGAAGATAATAAGCCTGCAGGAGTAAAAGGGAAATTAATCAAGAAAGTGTTTATCGCTCCTACGATGTGACCTGGTATTCAGATAGAAGCGTAAATATCATTACATAAAAAAAATCCCGTGAAACACTTCCGGGATTTTTATATATCAGAAAATAGTGATTATAGTTTTCTATTTAATGCACGAGCAAAGAAATACGAAAATCCGAATCCAACTCATGCTACGACGACGATTTCCGCTATGAAGATACCTATGATAAGAACGATATTGCTAAATACGCTCCAGAGCGTCACATCAAAGAGACTATATACATAATAGTTGATGGTTATTCAGCTAATGAGTAATAACGCTAAACAGATAAGGAATGAAAATCAGAGCACATTCACCGTAAGCGCTACGAATCATTGCATAATCTGATTGTAAGTGGCTCATAATATTTTTTTCACTTCAAGTTCCCTATGAAACGTATGAAAGATATTTTTGAGCAAGAATCATAGGAATGAGATAATGATGGCGAATAAGATAGCAATAATCACATAGGAGAGTCCGACGACGAAATTACTCAGATTGATGATGGTGAGGACTCTGTTCTCTTGCTGTTTGAGCGTAGATCCTGCATCGATATCCTTGGTATTGAGAATGATATCCTTGTTTTTGAGGATGATGGTTTTGAGCGATTCATATTTATTATCACTATCAAACATCACGTATAAGGTAGCCGGTAGAGGATTCTCTATACCGAATTTCTGGAAGTTGCTGACGACGTCAGGAATCTTTTTCTGCAAAAACGCTAATGCATCGTCCTTTGATGAAAACATAACTTTCAATCCTTTGGATTCCAATTCATCTTTGAGGGAGATTACTCTTTTATAGATTTCGTCACTACCACTTATTTGATCAGAAGCGACATCTTTGATATAGAAATACATACCAAGCCTGTCCTTGAGCTGACCGGTAAATTGATTGGCATAAAGAGATACTCACAAGAAGATATTTAAGAGAAAAAGTAAGAATCAGATGAAGATACTCACTCAAAATACATTCGTCCAAGAGGTCTTGAGCAAAGAAGCGAGGTCATGTTTAAAAATTTTTGAGAGTGAACTTTTGAGCATCCTAAGAAGGATAAGGTGTAAAAGCATATTTTTGACTGAATCAGCCCTTCGTTATTTCTTGAACATGTGTTGCGTAGTAATGAATTTTTCAAAGAGTGATATTTTCTGGTCATAAAAATCCATACCCTTGTCGATGGTCTGTAATTTATCACGATGTTTGTAAAAATATCTGATCATATCTTTTGCTTTCTTATATTTGTGTTCGAGAATATAGAGTTCTATAAGATTGTAGATGACTTCAGCATCGGTATTATTGATTTGGAATGCATCCTTGAGAAAATTGAGTCCCTTTTCTCTATTGCCATACCGATATTCACAGAGTCCATAGCATCTGAGGATTTCATGGTTTTCTGCCTTAGTGAGTTCCAACGCCTGTTGAAGATATTTTTTCGCTTCCATCCGATGATTTTTTTCCATTTCCAGAACGCCTTTGATATAGAGTCCCAATGGATCGGTATTATTCTTTTTCGCATTCAAGAAATCTATAGCTTTGGTAGCTTTTCCGATTTCACCTTTTCTATATTGGATATCCGTCACTTGCAAAAGTGCATCTTCATTGTTCGGATCCCTAAAAAGAATCGTGTTCACTTTTTTGATGGCTTCATCAAATTTTCACAATTCCTTGAGTTCTTCTATCTCGTTGATAAGTGAGTCAGGTATATAGGTAGGCATACTATCAATTCATGAAATAAATATGTATATTCAAGTATACTCCGAAAAGCGCCTATTTTCAATTTTTTCTGGCTTGCCAAGGGCATTCAGATTTACATTTATAGAAATAATGACATAAATAGCTAATTTTGGCAAAAATAAGGTTTTTACTGTGTATTTCAGCCTAAAACAACGTTCAATGTAAGCTGTTTGCCATTTCTCAGAATATCTAAAACGATAGTATCGCCAGGAATATAGGTATAAAGCTGATAGAGGAATGGTAATTGATTGGAAATTTCTTTGCCATTGATACTGAGAATGATATCTCCTATCTTAAGTCCTGCTTGCGATGCGGGCAAATCAGCAAGGACATCTTGGATATAAATACCATTATCTATCGTAATCTTTTTTTCTGCTTTGAGAGCAGGAGTGATATCTACATATTGGATACCAATGATAGGTCTAGTGATTGTTCAGAACGTTTCTATGGATTTGATGGTGCCTGCAATGAATTCCTTGCTTATCGGCAAAGCGAACGCTATCCCTTCTCCTTCAGCGATAGCGGTGGTAATACCAAGGACATTGCCTTCGATATCAAGCAAAGGACCACCGCTATTTCCAGGATTTACGAGTGCGTCAGTCTGATAAAGTCAGATATAGAGATTATTTTTATTTATGGTGATCTGTTTGTTTTTGCCTCAGATAATACCTAGAGTCACATTGTTTGAATAACTAGAGAGTGCGTTTCCTATGGCCAAAGCAAATTGGCCAATATCTACTTGCGTATCCAAAGGAAGGAAAGAAGCAACGTTAAGATCAGCAACAGATTTTCCTTCGGAATCCACGATTTTCAAAATCGCTAAATCCAAAAGATCATCAAACCGTATCTTATCTACATTATAGGTTTTCCCATCATATAAGGTGACAGAATATTTAGCGGTCGTATCTTGTACGACATGTTTATTCGTAATGATATATCCTTGTTTGGAAACGATGATACCGCTTCATCCTCATACTTTAGTAGTTTGTTGCTGGACAGTACCAGGTCCATTCATTTGCGATGGATCTTCTACGTAAAATTTTACGTCTTTGCTTATAGTGATGCTTACGACCGATTTTTTTGCCGTAGCTATAGTATCTACAAGAGAGGATTGTAATGCCAAGAAATTGGATTTTTTGATATCATTTACTTTACTTCCCATTTGAGATTCTATAGAAGTCCCTAATGTTTTAAGCTTGTTATTTGTGATTCATCGTACAATAAGACATCCAAGAAATATAAGAAAAATATTAAAAACAACGAGCATCGTGATCTGTTTTTTTTGCATAGAGTAAGAGGGGAGATGATAAATATATAATCTACTATTTGGTTTCAGGAGTCTCTTCTTCTGGTTCAGAATTTTCTGGTTCTTCCGTATCTTCACTGATTATCCCTTTTTCCATCTTTTCTGCTTCTTTTTCAGCCTTTTTTCTTTCTTCTTTGTATCTGAGGTTTTCGTCTTTTTCTTCTCGCGGTCTGTAGATGACCTCGATATCTTTATCAACCATTTTTGCTAACGGAGTTTCAGTTTCATCGAGATGGATATCATTGGAATGTAAGGTCTTGATGTTAGTATCTTTGAATCTGATTCTGATCGCTCATTCGATGATGCTGATCGCTCCTTCAAGAATCTCTTTACCTGTCATAACCACCTGACCTTTCCTTGCTCTCTTCCGTATCTTGAGATCTTCGAGATTAAGTAATTTACCATTCTTGTTTGCATGGATAAGGATAAACGGTTCGCCTTTATGCAAGAACATATTCGCTACTTCATCGCCTTCTTGAAGCTCGATAGCTTTGACTCATCCAGCGGTTTTTCCCATAGGCCTGAGATCGCTGCTTTTGAAAAGCAACATCCATCAATGTTTTGTTACGATTCCTACATTATCGGTATCGTTCACTGCTTCTACGCTCAAGATTTTTTCCTTATCGGCAAGTTTCATAATTACGGTTGGAAATTTTTTGAACGAAAGTACTAATTCTTTCTTTATTTTTTTACAGCTATTCTGATTGGTAAGGAAGATAAGATGATGATAGTCGAAGTGAAGCGTTTTAGCAAACACGACCTTTCCTTTGAGTCAGAAATGTTCATTCAAATTCAATGCATTCTGTTTCATTACGAAACTTCCAAGATCCTTTAATCTCTGAACAACTAATTCACCGATATCCGTAATCACGATAAGTTTATCCTGGTTGTGAGTATAGATAAGATCCATAGTTTCTTCAGGTATTGCCTGGATTCTAGATTGATATAAAATCCTGATGCCGTAGTCGTTTCCGATCCATACGATTACATCTTCTTTCATTTTATCAGCAGCATCCATGAATGCTTTCAGACTTCCGGAGATATTATAGACACTAACATCTTGTGAAAGATCGGTTTTTCTTTCATCTCCGTAATGTTTCTTCATATATTTGAATTCCTCTTTGATTACTCCATCAAGTTTTTCTGGATGATCGATGATATCTTGAAGTTCTTCGATAAGTTTTTTCTTCTCTTCTATTTCATCGATGATTTTTTTGATTTCAAGACCGACCAATGATTGAAGTCTCATCATCAAGATATATTCTGCCTGCATCTCAGAGAACTCGAATTTCTTCATCAGATTTTCTTTTGCATCTTGTTTGGTTTCGGATTTTTTGATCGTATCAATAACAGCATCGATGACATCAATCGCTTTTTTCAATCATTCAAGAATATGTAATCTGTCTTTTGCTCTGTTAAGCTGAAATACAGATCTGCGATAAACGACAGATCTTCTGAACGTAACAAATTCCATCAAAAGATCCTTGATGTTCAAAAGTCTTGGTTGTTTTCCAGCTTCTACAAGCGATACATTGTTGATATTAAACGCACATTGCAATTCCGTATATTTGTAGAGTTCTACTAAAATCTTATTAGCATCGATACCGGATTTGAGATAGATAACAATCCTGATTTTGTTCTTGCTTGATTCGTCTCTCATATCTGAGATGCCTTCCAATTTTTTATCAACAACTAATTCACCGATTTTAGCCACAAGAGTAGACTTATTTACTACATAAGGGATTTCATCGATAACAATCATATTTCCGTGTTTATTCTCCTCTACATGAGTTTTTCCTCTCATAATGATTCCTCATTTTCCTTTTTTGTAGACCTCTTTGATGTTATTTGAATCGTAGATGATTCCTCAGGTAGGAAAATCCGGACCTTTGATGATTTCCATGATTTCATCAATAGAAACAATAGTAGTTGTAGGTACATCAATCAATGTTTCTGCAGCAACAGCTTTCGCTTTGCTCGCTTTCTGCGGCAACGGTTTGCCTTCTTTTTCAAGCAACAATAAGCAGGCATCCAATACTTCATTCAGATTATGTGGTGCCATATTTGTCGCCATACCTACAGCGATACCCATAGTCCCATTACAGAGATGATTAGGAAACTTTGTAGGAAGCATGATAGGTTCTTGGAGTGATCCATCAAAATTATCTCTTCGATCTACGGTATCTTGTTCAAGATCATTCAGCATTTCTTCGGCTATTTTAGTCAATCTTGCTTCCGTATACCTCATCGCTGCAGGTCAATCACCATCGATAGAACCGAAGTTTCCTTGTCCATCGACTAATGGATATCTGAACGCCCATGGCTGAGCCATACGAACCATTGCTTCGTAGATGCTGCTATCTCCGTGCGGATGATATTTACCCATGACTTCTCAGACGATTCTCGCTGATTTCTTATGTTTCTGATTGAAAAAATTATTCATCTGATACATTCAGAAGAGAATCCTTCTCAATACTGGTTTAAATCCGTCTCTGGTGTCAGGCAACGCACGCGATATGATGACGGACATAGCATATTCGATATACGATTTGGAAATCTCATCCTCGATAGGATGTTGTATAACGGTTCCTGTAGCAATTACTTTATCATCTTGTTCATTCTTCATAGAATATGATAACAATATAAAATCCTAGACAAAAAAACTTTAAGGCAGATGCCCCAAAAGTTTGAATGTGTTCTTGATAAGAGAGATAACAAAATCGAACAAAAATTCAACGCTTTCCGGTCATAACCAGTTGACAAAAGCAGAAAAATAGATTATTTGGTGATTATGTTTTGAAAGCGTATACGCTTTTATGTCTACGAAAGCATCTAAGCAAAAGCAGAGAAAAACAAAAAAAGCAAGGAAAATCTATCCAAAATAGGCGAATTATTTATCTAGTTATTAAAATATTTTTTCAAAAAGTCAAATATACGGTGGTATATTACGAATGGATTATTTTTTCTTCTTAACTACTTTTTTGACTGCTTTTTTAGCGATTTTCTTATGAGGAAGAGCTTTTCTAGCCGGTGCGACCAAGCCAAACATGTTTCCTAACGTCGGCATAGGATACTTTTTAGCGAATTCGTTGAATTTCTTGGGATCTGTGAACTCTTTGGAAAGTTTTTTTTCCTTGCCATTGATGTTTTCATAATACATGAATTTGCCTTGAAATTTGCTGGTAGTAGTCATGGTTTGTTTTTTTATTATAATATAAAAGATAACCAAACCATAGAGAAAATTGGTGATAAATCAAGAAAATCTAGAAAAAATAATGAAATTATCCAGTAAATTAGTAAATTATTTTTGATGGATTTTACAATAATTCAGTAAGTCAGGTTAGGATTGCTTTTAGATCATCTTGTGTGGAAGCAATCAAAGCATAATGATCCGAGTCTTTTCAGCCTGGAGATACTTTTTCTATAAAACACTCTTCTCCTTTAATTATTGCTCCGTTCTTCTGAATACGTTCATTGTCAGATATTTTTTTGGAGATGACTGAATCATTAAATCTAATTTCGATATCTCATGGTTGCATTGCAACACGATACCATCCTCATGTTTCTATGATCTGATCCTTTTCGTGCAACGATCTATAGACGATATGATCTTCCATATTATTAAAAGAAGGATCTATGCTAATCTCTTTATAGAGCTTTATACATATATTATTTTTGACGTTTACATAAAAGTTTTCATTGGCAAGAATTTCTTGGTTTGCTTCATGATTTGTCTCTGCCTTATGAAGCGCTTTATCATATTCGTTATTATTTTTTGTCTTAGCATTGGTAGGTTTCTCTATCAGGTGATGACAGACAGAGGCTATGCTTTTCGTAATTTCTGACATGATAAATCCGGTAAAAAATAAAATGTAGGTGTTTAACGTTTTTACTTCCATTTTTTGTATTTATAATAAGCATATTAGTGAATTTAATACAAAAGTCAAATAATTTATTGAAATTTGACAAATATGGCAATTCTAGGTATAATTAAGGTGTTTATATTATATAGTACGTCGAATGGCAGAACAAGTGTTTACTTCACTAAGTATCGTTATCTGAATCGTACTTTTGAGTGTCGGTTTGATGAAGGCGCTCAAACAGCCTATGATTATCTGATATATTATCGCTGGTACCGCTATCAGTCTGTTTTTGCCATGATTGCTTCACGCAAATACGGCATTTCAGTCATTCGGGAATCTAGGTATTGCATTATTGCTTTTTATCGTTGGTATGGAGCTTAATCCTACGATCATCAAAGATCTCGGAAAGACTTCGTTGATTGCATGATGTTTCCAGGTGTTGATCACCTGAGTGTTAGGATATTTCATCGCTACCGTATTGTGATTTGACGGAATGACTTCAAGTTTCTTAGCCATAGGATTCGCATTTAGCAGTACTATCGTAGTATTGAAACTTTTGTGAGATAGGGATGAGATGGAATCAACCTTTGGAAGACTAAGTATAGGAATACTTATCGTTCAAGATTTGCTGGTTATGTTATTGATCTTGTGAATGGCAACGTTCAAAAGCGTAGAAAATGCGCCATCCATGATTATCATTGTCGGTTTGATAGCCAAAGTTATTTGATTGGCAGTAGGATTGTATTTTATAAGCAAATATTTCATTCCAAGAATAACAAAAAAAATCGCTGAATCCCAAGAATATCTTTTCTTGTTTTCTATAGGACGATGTTTCATCCTCGGAGCGTTGTTCCATCGGCTTGGATTCTGAATAGAAATAGGAACATTGATTGCGTGAATCACCTTAGCCAATTCATCGTACAGATTTGAAATAACGAGCAGAATCAAACCGCTGAGAGATTTCTTTATCGTTATCTTCTTCGTCTTGCTTGGATCGCAAGTAAGTTTCTGAACGACTACAACATCAATGTTGATACCGTTATTGATCTTCGTCGTATTCGTCCTTATCGTGAAGCCGATCATCACTATGATAACACTTGGATTTCTTGGTCATACAAGAAAGAATAATTTTCTCACCTGAATATCACTCGGCCAAATCAGCGAATTTTCCTTTCTCATCATAGCCATGGGAATAACCTCATGATATATCAAAGATCCGACGATACTTTCCATGATCACCTTGATAGGTTTGATCACGATTGCAGGTTCAAGTTATTTCGTCATCTACGGAGAGAAAATATATCGTTTCTTCAAACCGGTTTTGTCACTGCTTCCGTGAGTACGGAATAAGGAATATAAAAAAATCAATAAAAAAAATTATGAAATAGCAATTTTCTGATATGGAAGATTCGGCAGCAATCTCTATGAAATGTTACATAAAACACATAAGCACATTCTCGTGATAGATGAAAATCCAGGAATCATAGCACATTTACAGAAAAAGAAAATCCCATGCATTTATGGCGATATCGGAGATATCGATTTTCTCCAAGAACTGAATCTCAAAAACAACAAAATGATCATCAGTACGGTAAAAAAATTTGACGAGAACATGATCTTGCTCAAAACCATAAAACAACATAATCCTAATCTGATCATCATCCTCGTATCCAATCACATTCACGAAGCGATAAAACTCTACGAACAAGGCGCTGACTACGTTATCTTACCGCATTATATCGGAGTGGATCATACCTCGCTGATGCTGGAAGAATACGGATTTGACATCCAGAAGTTTATGGAGAACAAGAAAACATTAATCCATGAACTCAAAAACAGACATCAGGATCTCATGATAGAAACTCTGCAGAAATAATTTTGCTTGAATAATATATTTTTGAAATAAAATATATACATCCTCCTTCAAAAATGTTTTTTGTTTTTGATTGAAGGATGTATAGTTGCTATCACAACAATTACTCATTACATTTCGGACTTATTTGTATAACAACTATAATTTCGACGTCATAAAAAACTTCATTTCATTTCCCCCGCTGTGCGGGACTGAAGAGATTTTTATTGCGTCTCAATTAAAAAAACTGGTCCGTACATAACGGGCCAGCAGAGATTTTTTTACGTGTTTAGTTCATTACTTCACAACCGCCAAGAATGTTAGCGGCACTAGGTGTGTTAGCTAATGATTTGGCTTCCAGAAACTCTTTGGGAGAAGGCAGAATGGCGTGAGATTTTAGAAACTCCACAATTCCAATTTTTTCCTTCAGTTCATTCCACGAAAGCGTTTCAAAACGACCTTTTGGATTTCTTTTATTAGCAGATCGGTAGAGAATTTTTACAAAATTTTGCTTAGTTTTTTTCTTGGTATTTCGTACAAGAAGTACTTGAGCAAAATGCGCTTGATAAATTCCTCCGGAAGGAAAGGCGAGTGATTGCGGTTCGTTAAATGGAAATAGTCCAACGATTACGCTTTTTTCTTTCCTTTGCTTCATACCGTGAAATGCTTGGTCAACAGCGTTCATGATAGTCTTAGTTCTTGCCATAGATTTTTTGTTTTTTAAGTTTTTGTTTTTTTGTTCACAATACATAAATATTTCAGATATAAAGTCAAGGGTAAGAGGAAATCATTGAAATGGAGGTAAGTTTTTGTATAATCACAAGACGTGTTTTTTATTTATAGTCAGAAAAAATGTATTATTCCAAATCTATAGTATATCATACGAAGAAACCTTTTGATATCATAGATATTACTGACGATATAAAAAAATTTATCATTGATCATAAATATAAGGATTGACTCCTCAACATCTTTACTCGCCATACTACGGCAGTACTCAAAATCAACGAAGCGGAAGACGGATTCCGGAACGATCTCAAACAGCGGTGCGATACATATGTTTCCGTAGACGAAATATACAGGCATAACGATTTAGAAAACAGAGATCCCAAAACCATGTGCGACAGCAAAGAGGAATGTCTCAACGGACACGCACATATCAGAGGTATGCTTATGGGAAATAGCAATGAAACAATTCCTGTACAGGACGGAAAGCTTATGTTTGGAAGACGGCAGAGAGTATTGTTATTCGAACTCGATCATGCAAGAGAAAGAGAAATAATATTTTCCTTTATAGGAGAAAAATAAGCGTTTTACCGTTTATTTTTTGCTATGGCAAAAACCGTATATTATCTTACTCCGTCAAGTTTCTGTTTCGGAGTGAAGAGATCTATAGACCAACTCGAAGATATTATCTCCAACCATCCAGGAGAGAAAATTTTTTGTATTCATTCGCTTGTACACAATCCCAAAGTCACCAAAGATTTTGAAAAACAAGGAGTGATATTCGTAGAAGCGATCGATGAAGTACGATACGAAAAAGCCATCGTAGTGTTTTCTGCACATGGAACCAATAGGGAAGTCCTCACCACAGCAAGACAGAAATTTAAAGCCGTATACAACCTTGAATGCCCATTTGTAAGCAAAATCTATGCGGAAGTCGATGGATTCATCCAGCAAGGAGTAACTACGTTTTTTTATATAGGAAAAGAAAATCATCAAGAAGGGAAAAATATATTGGAATATATAGCTTCACAATGATGAATATCCTATGTATTCCATGATAAAGCATCCATACCTCAGATAGATAAGGAAACGATTTTTGCGGTGTTATCACAGACAACACTCAACTTCGCCAATGTGCAGGAGATTTTCAAAGAAATCAAACATCAGTATCCTCATGCGGAATTACCAATAACATCTGATGTCTGCAAAGCGACCTACGAAAGACAGGAAGTGGTTCTCAAAAACCTCAAAAAATTTGATACATTTATCGTAATCTGAGGAAAAGAAAGCAATAATACCAAAGAATTGTACAATATATGAGTACAGAATAATAAGAAAAGCTTTTACGGAGAATCATTGGAAGATATCCTCCAATATTCTGAAGAAGAGCTTTTTGCTCATGAATATGTAGCTATCACCGGATGAGCATCAACGCCTATAGAAGATATCAAGGAAGTCTTCGATTACTACAAAAATCACGGCTACGAGCCAAGGATGCTGGAATTACATTAATTCAATGCTAAGTGCTAAATGTTAAGTATAAGAAAAATTTTATTTAAAACTTAGCACTTAAAACTTAAAATTATATATGGTATTAGTTCATTCCAGGAATTCATCAACCTCCACCAAGCATACTAGCCATATCAGAAGGATCTACTCAGAGGATCTCTTTTGTTTTTTCTCCGACTATCTCTTGCGCTTTTGTCTGTGCTTTCTGAAAACACGTAGTGATGAGTGATTCAAGTTGAGATTTTTTCATAGGGTCTAATAAAGAATCATCATTGATATGTAGTTCTCTCAATTTCATTTCTCCACTGATATCTACGACGATAGCGTCTTGTTCAATACCATCTGCTCACGTAAATTTCCCTTCTTTCCCTCTTATGACTAAATTTTTAAGCGCTTTCTGTAAAGTCTTGTACTTATCGTACATTTTTTTCATTTCTCATAATTTTCCGAACATACTGACTTTATAACAATATAAAATACCGATAACAATGTATAGAATCCAATTCAATTTTCAACCATTTATTTTTGACTATTGTTACAGGTTACAAGTTACAGGATTTAATTTTTTATATTCCCTGCAACCTGTTCCTTGCTCCCCGTTTTTTTAGTTATTTTCCTATCAACGAATAATTGATGATGAATTTCGCTACATCTCAGAATATCTTTCCTGCAGTCGCGAATCACCACTGATTCTGTCTCGGTCTACGTACCTGTATGACGATAACATATTGCGGATCATCTTTGGTGATGATTCAGACAAAAGATCCATTGGTCCATCAGACACCCTGCATATATTTTCCTTTATAGGAAATCTGTGATGTTCAGGTTTTTCCTCCAAGCATATATCCTTCCACTTTAGCATATTTCAATTCCGGATTCTGTTCCATAACATCAAAAAGTCAGACTTTGAGCGCTTCTGCTGTTTCAGGTCTGAATATCTGTTTCGTTATTTTTTTGGTGGTAGGGTAGTAGGTATTGGTTTTTCTATCGAATATTCATTTTACGATTGTAGGCTTCACATAATATCAGCCGTTGACGATAGCTCCATATCAAGCAGCCAATTGGATTGGAGTGACCAGAAGTCATTGTCCAAAGGTATTATTGAAAAACCTTGCATCAGAAACAGTTGTCACTCATTCTACAAATCCTGCATCCTCATTTGCTACTTCTATTCAGGTGATTTTTCAGAAACCGAGCTTATCTACATAATTATAAAATATCTCTTTACCTAATTTTTGCGCTATTCTAACCATTCCTATATTACACGACCAGACGAATGCATGCAGAAAATTCCGATCTCCCATACATACATCATCCGCATTCTTGATGGTGAACGGTCATACTTTCACTTTACCTGGATCGTTATATGGATCATAGAATCTGATTTCATCGGTATCAAGTCATATAGCAACCGTAAATGCCTTAAAGACGCTTCATGGCTCATATGCCATGGCGGTATTTTTATCCACCAATACTTGCGGACCATATCCATTCTTCGCTATGTATTTCGGGATAGTAGTGTCTATTCTTTCGTATGTGGTAGCAAGCCTGTATTCACCTCCTGTTTGGATATACACGGGATTTTCTATATAACTCAGGTCATCAATCATATATCCATATTCTGGCCCAAGAGGCTGTAAAGTGAATGCATCATTATAATTATTCGGATTGTAGGAAGGATAGCTTGCTGATGCTATCACATATCCATTGAAAGGATTATATACCAATACACTGATCGAATCATCCTTCAATATATCATGATATGCTTTGATAACACTTTCCACTTCTTTTTGGATACCGATATCTATAGTAAGATAGACATCATTTCCGTCCTGTGCGTTTTCTAATTCAAATTCATTGGCTCCCACAGGTCCGATCCGTGCAGAAGCGCGTCAGACAATTTTTCCGTCTTTTCCACGAAGCACATCATCAAAATATTGTTCTATACCATAATAAGCATTATTGCTTTTATCTACAAATCATAGAACATTGGAGAGAAATGAGCCATATTGATAGTATCTCTTAGTATAAGATTCCATACCTAATCAATGAAGCAGAGGGATTTTATCAGGTGAACGTTCTTGATAATATTGAAGTTTTAGATTTTTAATTTGTTGTGCTATCAGAGGATTAGCATCAGAAATGATTTTTACATACCTATTTTCTTGTTTGTAAAATGATTTTTCCAGGTTGGGAAAGTTATTAAGATATCAATACTTATCAAGGATTTTTTTGAGCGGTACGATATCCTTATTTACATTCCCGACTCTATCAGGTACTATATACACGTAATTCTTGCTTTGTATATCTATATAGTCGAGATTGAGTTTTGTTAGCTCTGCAAGAAAATTGGTATTGGCAAAGAATCCAATATAGTTTTTTGGTTTTATACCTATATAGACCATTTGATTGAGTCTTGTCTTGATAAGATTTGACGCAGTATTTACAGTAAACCCGCTGAGGATTTGTTGGAGTTGAAGATCATATCCTGTCTGATCGTATAAAAGGTATCATGTGGAAATGATCCCGCTTCCATAGTAAAAGAATTGCGGTTTAGTAGGAATGATTTGTGTCTGGGTAAATTGTTCTATATTCTTTATACATTGAAGTTTTGTTACTTCTTGCATGCCATAGAGTTCACAAAAATGCTTATATACTACAGGCGTAATGATATCAATAAACTTTTCCTTGTCCCAAATAAATTTTGGATCGACAAAGATATTATACATAGTGATATTGTCGGTAAGCTGGATATGCTTTTCCGCTTTATCATCAGCAAAGATATTTCCTCTCTTGGCTTTGAGCGAAGTCTCACTTACATGCTGCTGATTGAGAAGAGTATCATAATAGTTGTGCTGTATCACTTGAAGATAAAATAATCTGAGTATGAGTATTAGGAAGAGAAATCAGAAAAAACAGAGCAGATAGAAATCCTTGCTTACTTTGATATATTTCAAAAACGTCTTGGTCTGTAACCAATGTTCCAATTTCTGATCAAAACTTTTATAATGTGATAGTGATTTTATCATCAAAAAAATAACAGTAAAGTCGTAAATCAGTTAGTAATCATTCGCTGTTTTTTTTCAACTCACATTTCACCCCGGTATAATGATTAGTAATTTAGCTTCTAAACCAAGTTAACTGGTTTTTTAACCCGGGTGGAAAAAATAGTTGCAAAAGGGGTAAAAATTTGTAGTATCATATAAAATACGGTTTGTAGAAAAAAACTTGATTTTGTATTCTATAAATCTATCATATAAGCAACTTAGTCTTTTTAATTTGTTTAAAAAAAGAAAAAAATGAAAAAATTATCGTTAAAAGTTTTATCTGTGGTAGTACTCGGAATACTTAGCGTAGGAAATTTGGTGACGCTAGCTCAATGAGGAGGATTTGGTGATGTAACTTCTACATCTAATGTAGGAATCTCAGGAACTGGAACGGCTCAATGAGGAAAATTAATCGATGTTATCAAAAGTTTCATCAACTGGGCATTAGGAATCTTAGCATTAATTGCTTTGGTTATTTTGCTTTGGGGAGGTTTCCAAATGGTTACTGCTGCTGGAGACGATACAAAATATAAAAACGGTTTCAAAATTTTGAAACAAGCAGCTATCGGATTGATATTTATCGGAGTGAGCTGGTTGGTAGTAAGTGTAATCTTCCGGTTGTTAGGAGTTATTGGAGTATAATACGGTCTTGATTTCCAAGATATGACCCCGGAGTATTCCGGGGTTTTCTTATAGAGAGAAAAACAGATTTGTGTTTGAAAAAAACAAGTATTTTCGTAATAACATGTATTACGACTTTTATTTATCAGGATGTCTTTCTGAATGCATATCCACGAGTTTGAACTCCGTTATCGTGCTTATAAATGAATGAACTATAAATTTGACCTGGAATGGGATCAAGACACTGTTTTGGAAATGACAAAAATTTCAGATCAAGGAGTATTGACCAAACCTGTACAAGAAATTAAACCTGAAGAATTGCATGAAATAACAATAGAGACATACACGAATTTCAAAAAGCAATTTGTCGAAGAGAATAAGGATAAACTACTAGGGTTCGGAACCCTAGGTGAATATATCGATCGTTTGGAATATGAACTCAAAGTAATCAAAGAGATGGGATTCAATTCCTACTTCCTTATCGTAGCGGATTTTGTCCGTCGGGCCAAAAAGAATATGATTGTTGTAGGGCCCGGAAGATGATCAGGAGCATGATCGATATTAGCATGGATGACAAGGATTACCGATATTGATCCCTTGCAATTCGGATTGCTCTTTGAGAGATTTCTCAATCCTGCGCGTATTTCAATGCCTGATTTTGATATTGATTTTGAAGATGTACAGAGAGAAAGAGTCGTACAATATGTAAAGGAAAAATACGGTCAGGATCAAGTATGTTCTATATGAACCTATATGCAGATGGCAAGTAAAGCAGCATTCAAGGATGTAGCCAGAGTGCTTGGCGTGCCATTTGAAAGATCAAATCAGATCTCATGACTCATGCCGGATAAAATGTCGCTTATGCAAGCAGTGCAAGCACAAGACGTAGGAGAAGAACTCAAAGCGCTCTATGAATCAGATGCAAAAGTAAAACAAGCAGCAGAATTGTCAGAAAAGTTAGAAGGAAATATGAGACAGCTCGGTGTGCATGCCTGCGGTATTATCATTGCACCAGATAAAGTGACAAAATATTCACCTGTACAATATGCCAAAGAAAATGATACGACTATTGTAAGCCAATATGATTGATTGACATTGGAAATTATCTGACTTTTGAAGATGGATTTTCTCGGACTCAGAAATTTATCCGTCATCAAAAATTGCATCAAGATTATCCAGAAAAGACATGAAAAAGAGCATAAACCTCTTCCGGACATGTTTCAGCGTTTCTTTGACGATACCTCGTTCCAGCCGCCATTGGAAGACCAGTTTACCTTCCAAAAAGTGTTTCAAGCGGGGAATACTACAGGGATATTCCAATTCGAATCGAGCGGGATGAGAAAATTTCTTATTAAATTAAAAGCAGATTCTATTAATGATATTGTAGCAATGAATGCACTCTATCGTCCAGGTCCTATGGAATTTATCCCCAATTATATTGCAAGGAAAAACGGTGAAGAGCCAATCAGTTATATGAGCTCAGAACTCAGACAGATACTGATGGAAAAATACGGTGAAGAGGTGACTGATCAAGAGAACATCAAACTTGTAGAGGATCTTGCACCGATCATGAATCTGACGTATGGAATCGCAGTCTATCAGGAACAGCTAATGTTTCTCGTACAGGCTATGGCATGATTTTCATTGGCAGAAGCGGACGTACTTAGAAGATGAGTAGGTAAGAAAAAAAAAGAGATTATTGACCAGATAAAAAAAGAATTTGTAAAAAGATGCAAGGAATACAGGGATTACAAAAAAGAGACGGCGATCTACGTCTATGAAAAGATGATAGAACCGGCAGCAGCATACTCATTCAATAAATCACACGCGGTATGTTATGCGATGATTGCCTATCAGACTGCTTACCTCAAAGCATATTATCCGGTAGAATTTTATGCATCATTGATCAGGTCTGTAGAAGAGGATACTGATGAATTGAGCGTCTATATCTATGAAGCGCAGAATCAAGGAATTCCCGTCCTGCCTCCGCATATCAATCAATCCTTTAATCATGTAGCTGCAATAGGAAATGAAATCAGATTATGATTTTTCTGTATCAGAGGATTGTGATGGGAAATAGGTGAAGTAATCCAAAAAGAAAGAGAAACCAACTGAACATATCAAACATTGGAGGATTTCATCAAAAGATGTGCGCCTATCGTCAACAAAAAATCTACAGAATGATTGATCAAATCATGAGCATTCGATGAATTCGGTGATCGTGGTATCTTATTGGCGAATGTGGAAACTATTCTTGAATGGGCAAAAAAATCTAAGGATTCCGGAGCATGACTCTTTGGTATGATGGAAATGAGCACCAAAATGACGCTCAAACCATGACCAACCACAACGATGATGGAAAGACTGATGCTGGAATACGAAGTATTCAAAGTCTTTGTATCAGGAAATCCATTGGACGGGCTCTATACCTATATCAAGAGATATAACTTTATTTCGCAATTCAAAGAAAAAGAGAATTTCTGAAATTTTGTCATTGTTGGATATATTAAGAATATCCAGAGAGCTAAGAAAAAATGATTTTTTATCCAGATAGAGGATATATCAGGAAGTACGGAAATTTTCGTGAGAGAGGTTTTAGATTTCCAGAAGTTTGATATCCTGATGATTACATGATTCAAGGGAAGATCGATAAGCATAGAAAAAATAGTTAAAGTATCTCGTGATCAATTGATCAAACAAGCAGGAAGTAAATATGATCCGGAAATGACCGTAGTAAGAGCTAAATCATTGAGATTGCAATCAGCGGTAGAAGAACAGGTGTTAGGAGAATCCAAATCAGAAGAACATAAAGCAGAAGAGATATCAACAACATCACCACATCAGCAAACAACATTCATCTTGCCCGATAGTGCGCAAAAAATCAATGAACTCATAACTTTAGTACAAACACATAAGGGTGATCAAGAAATCACTATAAGCAACAAAACATTTTTTCTCAATGAAGAAGGAATAGAGAAAATACATACTTTACTTGCTAAATAATATGCATGCACAAAAACAGTAGCATAGCTAAACACATGATCGAACAAGCTAAAAAAATAGCGCTTTTTGGGCATATGAGTCCAGATGGAGACTGTATAGGTGCTATGTTGGGATTATGAAGATTATTGGAAAAACAAAAAAAACAGGTAAGGTATTTTGTACCTAACAAGCCAAGTAAATTATTCGATTTTATCAAGGGGATAAAAAGACTTAAAACAAATTTTGATTACAAACAGTATGATCTTCTTATTTTCGTAGATTTTACAGGCATCAATCGTATGTGAATATTAAGCCAGGCTAAACCTAGTTATTTCAATCAAAAACCTATTATAACATTTGATCATCATCTTGGCGATGGACTAGATCATGGTATTTTAATAAAAGACGTAAAAAGTATAAGTACGTGTGAAATATTATTTGAACATACCTACAAATGGCGACCAGAATTTTATGATAAAGAGATAGCCACCTATTTTTATCTAGGTATCACATCCGATTCGGGAAATTTTCTTTTTGAAGAAGACCACATAAGAACATTTACCAATGTATTGAAACTGCTTAAACTTGGTGCTGATAAAGATTTTGTGGTAAACAATCTTATGCGCAAGAGATCATTGAATTCTATAAAATTCCTTCAATTGCTTCTCAATAGGATTAAACAAAAAGATGATTTACTCTATACGTATTATGATGAAGATGAACTGAAAAAATACGACATTGATCAGGAAGAAGCCTCCTATGGATTACATATCATCCAGAATATCGATGGACCGCAAATGGTGCTTTTGATCAGAAAAATAGGAAATATCATCAGAGGATCGCTCAGAGCGAAAAAAATTGAAGGAGAAATGCGTAGCAAGGGAAAAATAGATTGCAATAAAATAGCGAAAGCGTTATGATGATGATGACATAGATTAGCTGCAGGATTTAGCGTACCTACCAAAGGAAAATTTGAACAGCAGATAGAAGAGATAGTAAAATATATCAATACAATGGTAAAAACAGAACGTTAGTTTTATCTTCTGTATCTACTACCATGAAACAAAAGTACAATGTATTACTTCGTTTGTTTAGACCAATGCTTCATCTTGGTTTGATTATTGTCATATTCTATGTAATGTACAGAATCCGTCTCTTTACTGATCTGATACCAGGTGTCCAGCTTAAGATACCGGTGATCAACTATCAGGAAAATATGGCGTTCGGTATCATTGCCGCATTTGCGTTTGTGATCATCGGCATTGTCAAAGATCTCTATGAACTTCATAAACCTATCCAAAGATATTTCCAGACGTTTACCAAAACATGGCTCTATCGGATAATTACCATTACCTTCATCTGATACTTCGGACAAGGATTCGTTTTCTTTTTCTGAATTTCAAGATTTATCATTCTCGTAGGCGCCTTCGTGAGCTTTATCGTGCTTTTCCTCTTTGATCAGGTACGGAATTATATGGAAGCGAGAAGACATAGAGAAGGGAATAATAAGATACTTATCGTAGGAAGCGATACCTTGGAAAGTTATAAAGCCATAGAAAAAATAAAAAACTGATTTTCCTTTAAGACGGAATTTGCTACGCATAATGAAATCAATGATATTGATATCACGGAATATTTCATTGTGGTAGCCGTAGGAAGCTTTGAAAAAGACGTATTGCAAAGTATGTTCGAAAGAGTGAGATTCAGCGATAATACGAGATTTTATCATATCAGTGAATGATTTTTCTTGGAGGACGTCGTATATTCGCCGGAAAATATCGACAATATCATCGCATTAGAATATAAGCATTCCAAGCTTGATGGACGATCTATCATCCTCAAAAAACTTATGGATCTTTTCGCATCATTATTCTTGGTTATTATCACCTCACGATTGATGATACTCATAGCTATAGCTATCAAGATAGATTCACGCTGACCGATATTCTATAAGTCCAAAAGAGTAGGAAGACATGGAAAACTCTTCACCTTCCTCAAATTTCGCAGTATGTACACCCATATGAGTGTCGGATACGGAGGTAAGGAAGCTGACGAACTCTATCAAAAACTTATCCAATCTGACGCTAATGTCAGACAATGAGTTCTGCCAAAAATAGCAAATGATCCAAGAGTGACAAGAGTAGGAAGATTTTTGAGAAAAACATCGCTCGATGAACTTCCACAGTTTTTTTGTGTGCTTCGATGAACGATGTCACTCGTATGACCAAGACCGCATCTTCCCGATGAAGTGAAAAATTATGAATCACGGCAGAAAAGACTGCTTTCTATCAAACCATGAATTACCTGATATGCACAAGTATTCGGCAGAGATAGTTTAGATTTTGAAGAAGAAGCAAAACTGGACCTCTATTATATCCAAAATCGATCATTATTCTTAGACGCCTATATCATTTTAGCTACCTTCTGAGTAGTATTTAAAGGAAAATAAAATACGTCTAAATGAGAAAAAGTTCAAAGGACAAGCCGAAGAACTTTATCTAAGTAATCAGTACCCCCTGTACGCCAGAGTAATACCTACTCAAGATATAATCTTGATAGTGATGAATATAATGATTTACATATAAAAGTTAAGTAAAATGAATTTATCAGAACAAACAAAAAAAATCCAATTGTTCATCAAACAGCATCCTAATCCAGGAAAGATTTCCGAAAAGGATATCCATGATTTTTATATTCAATTGATCGATTGTGTTGTTGATCATAATCATCTCTATTATATAGAAAACAAACCTATCATATCAGATAAGGAATATGACGAACTTTTCGATTATCTCAAAAAGATAGAAGAGCATTTTCCGCAGATCATCACGTCAAACAGTCCTACGCAAACATTGATAGGGCAGGTAAGTGAATGATTCACTCAAGCGAAACATGAGACGAAATTGCTTTCATTGGAAAATACCTACAATGCCAAAGACCTCGAAGAACGGGATGAAAGAATCCATAAGATACTTCAGAAACAAGAACCCAATGCTAAAATATCTTATCGTGTAGAGCCGAAATTCGACGGATTAAGCGTAGAGCTTATCTATAAAAAATGAGTATTCACTCAAGCGATTACCCGTGGAGACGGATTGGTAGGAGATGATGTGACCGAGAATGTGAGGACAATAAAGAACGTACCGAAGAAATTAAAGTTTCCACTGGATATCCATGTCAGAGGAGAAATATTGATGCCGAAATCCGTCTGGAAAGATATCAATAAAGAAAGGGAAGAAGAATGAGAAGTCCCATTTGCTAACACCAGAAATGCCGCAGCAGGAAGCATTAAACTTTTGGACCCTAAGGAAGTTGATAAAAGGTGATTAGTTGTTCATATTTATGATATTTTGAATGATATAGAGTTACCGAAAGGAACAAAATTAATAGATCTCTTTCCAGTATTTCCACGAGAAAAAACAGGTCTCCATATCAAAGAAATCATCAAATTATGCGAAGATCCAGCAACCAAAAAAATGTTGGAAAGCAAAGATATAGAATTTGACGGATTAGTTATCAAAACAGAATCATTGGAGCAACGCGAAATCATTTGAACCACTGATCATCATCCGAGATGGGCTGTTGCTTATAAATTTCCTGCACAGCTTGCAGCGACACAGATTCTTTCAGCAGACTTCCAGGTAGGAAGAACATGAATCATCACACCGGTCGCAAATCTCGAACCGGTACAATTGAGCGGGGCAACATTGAAAAGAGTCAGCCTTCACAATTTTGATTTTATCAAAGACAAAGATATTCATCTCCATGACCGGATTTGGTTGCAAAGAAGTGGTGAGGTGATCCCGTATATCGTAAGCGTTATCACCGATCGTAGAACAGGCAAGGAAACAAAAATTAATCCGCCAAAAACTTGTCCTTCATGTCATGAACCAATTACCAATATAGATATCCATTACTACTGCACGAATCCCCATTGTCCTGAAAAGACGAAACAGCAGATCCAGCATTTCGTGAGCAAACATTGTATGGATATCAATGGTATAGGAGAGAGTCTCGTTGACCTATTAGTAGAAAATAAGATTATAGCAACCGTTGCAGACATCTATAAACTCAGTGATAATAAAATACAGGTTCAATTATTGAAGTTCCCAGGAATCTGAGACAAGAAAGTCGCTGAAATAGTGAAATGAGTAGAGGAGTCCAAACACAAAGCGTTGCGAAGACTTTTGAATGGATTATGAATACCTCATGTAGGCAAAAAGATGGCGCAGGACCTTGCTGAACAGCTCACGCATGAAGATTTTATGAAAGACTTAACTAATGAAGAATTCTTATCATCTATCTACGGTATAGGAGAAAAAACCGTAGAAAGCATTACAAAGTTTTTCCATGCTAAACATAATCTTAAACTTTTGGAACAATTGAAACATTATGGAGTGAATATGAATCCAAAAAAATATTATGACCTTCTCAAAGCAAGTGAAGCCAAAGGAAGCTTTTCTATCACCTGATCCTTTGATCTCCCGAGAGAGAAAATCGCTGAATATTTCCAGCAGAACGGCTATCTCTTCCATGAACAGCCGACGAAGACGACGGATTTCATGCTTATCGGAGAAAAAGCGGGAAGCAAAAAAGCCAAAGCGCAAGAGCTCTGACTCAAGATCTATGAATGACGAGAAAATATCGTAAAGCACTTTCCGTTCCTCAAAGACATTCAAACTGAACGAGCTAAGCCGAAAACGCAAAGTTTATTTTAGATAATAATTACTAGTATGCTTATAAAGAAAGAGTCTGCTCGCAGAAAAGAGAATTCTTCGTCATGCACGGTCTGGGAATATGATTTTCCCAACAAGAACTTATGATTTGCAACCGCACATATCAATTGAAGATATCCTGAAACAGGGAAAACGGTAAATCATGAATGCGATGAGATGTATTATGTAGTATGAGGTGAATGAGTCATTCACAATGAGATATGAAGCTATGAAATCAAAGAATGAGATTGTTTCTTGTTTGAAAAAGGAAAACGATATCGGGTAGAAGGGAATAATCTGAAAATAGTCTTGCCGACAGCGCCAGCACGATATTTAGAACAGAACGAAAGTATGAATGATTAGCAAGATAACTCTCGCTTTCCTCAAAGCGGTCAAAGAGAATAATAATCTGGAATGGATGAATAAGAACAGGGATCTCTACCATATGGAAAGGGACAATTTTTTCGATTTCGCCAAAAAGCTGATAGAGAAGACCTGTGCGCTTGATAAGAATATCGGAAAGCTGGAAGTCAAAGACGCGACATTCCGTTTCAATAGGGATATCCGTTTCACCAAAGATAAGTCTCCCTACAAATGAAATTTCTGAGTCATCATACGTGAGGAAGGAAAACACTGAATCGGAGCAGGATATTACATGCATATAGAGCCAGGAGAATCATTTATCGGTTGATGAATGTATATGCCACCAGCACCGACGTTGCAAAGAGTGAGAACATATATTGCTAAACATTATAAACAATTACAGAAAATCATCAGTACACCTGCATTCAAGAAAATCTTCGGTTCACTCCAAGGAGATAAACTACAAAAGGTGCCGAGAGGGTTCGACAAGGATCATAAAGCGGCTAAGTTTTTGAAAATGAAATCATTCTACATCGGACATGATCTTTCCGATAAACAAGTTTTACAAGAGAACTTCATAGATTATTGCATTTCTGTATTCAAAGTATTAAAACCACTGAATGACTTCCTTAACGAAGCTTGACTTCTTTTGTAGAATAAATACAAGAGGATAAAATACAAACCAATAATAAAAAAATACGCCATGGAAAATATTATCTATACGGCTGCGCCACGTTCCCGTGGCAGATACCGAATTTTCAAAAGATATTGGAAACAATATCGGTATGGTGGACAGCGATGGGTACATGAAAATACTGATATCCTGACCAAACATCCCAAAGCAGTGATATTTGCACTCATCAAAAAGGATGAATGTGAAAGAAAATTTAAAAAAATGCATAATAATGCATAATTATAATCCCCGGAAATCCGGGGTTTTTTTTATTGCAGATCAGCTACAAAATAATTCTCTAGGTCACACTAGGTATTTAAAATTGACTTTTTATAGTAAAAGGATATATGATATAAAAATAAAACGTAAAATCTTATGAAACAAAAATATATTAAATGGATATTATTAATTCTGGCTGTTTTCACGGTTGTTGTCGGAATAATTTCGTCAATTACTAGCTTATTAGTAGTAGCAGGTATATTGTTTGCTATAAGCATTGTTGGGTTCCTGTGGAGACGTATGATTATCAGATACAAACTACAAAAGAATCCACAAGTAAAAGAACAACAGGTAGTATCAGAAAAAATCTCACCCCATGAAGAGGTATACAAATTTAACAAAGAATTACCTGGAACGGGAAATATCTTAAAATTTGATAACGAACTCATTCACATTAGCTTTAAATCAAAAAGCGAAAACTACGTGTATAGTTGTCAAATAAGAGATATATCTGACTGGTCGTTTATTGAAGAAGGTAATGTAATTCTTCAAATAGATATATCACAAATACCAGTCAGCGAAAACATTATCAGTAATATGCGATGGTTAAAAAAAATTCCATTCAAAACGAATTTTGAAGATGTTACTTGGGATAAAAAATATCAGGATAAAAGATTTCGAGTGAAAATTTTTGAAAAAAAAATATCTCAGGAAAAGAAAACAGCATAAGTAAGGTCTCTCGATATTCGAGGACCTTTTTTTATTTTATTGAAAAAATGTTTTAATTAATTTTCCTATCTCATCCATCTTATCATCAATGAGATTTTTTTCTTCTTTTTTGAAAGGGTGGAGGACATAATCAGCGACATCCTCTTGATGAGCAGGTCTATCAACACCGATTCTGAGTCTCCAAAAGTCTTTTGTTCATATCTTTTCTATGATACTTTTTAATCAGTTATGACCTGCACTGCTTCATCATAATTTCAACTGGATTTTTCCTACAAGGAGATCGATATCGTCATGGATGACGAGAATATCTTTCGGCTCTATCTTATAAAAATTCGCTACCATGCTCAATGCTCATCACGAACGGTTCATAAATTCCATAGGCTTCAAAAAGATTATTTTCTGGCCATCGATATTCGATTCAAACATTTCTCATTTCCGCGTATTCTTATATTCCCGTTTGCCTAATTTTTCACGATCGACAAAATCATCCACAATCATAAATCAGATATTGTGCCTTGTTTTTTCGTATTCTTTACCTGGATTACCAAGTCAAACAATAAGTTTCATAGCTATATAAGAAAATAATTAATCCACCACATCCTGCATTTCATAGAATTCTATGATATCTCAAACTTCTATTCTTTTTCCTGTCGTCACTTTGATTCCGCATTCATCTCATTCACCGACTTCTTTGACTTCATCTTTATTTTTGTGAAGAGAAACCACATGACCGGTACAGAGGATATCTTCACCTCTCATAACCGTAAATTTCGGTTTGCCATGAAGTTTTCCGAAGATGACTCTTCCTCAGATAGTCATATCTTTGTTTTTAGTAAAGAAGACTCCAAGTACTTCAACCTTTGCAAACATCACTTCATGTTGTTCTATTTCCACCATTCCGAGAAGCAATTTATTTAAGTAATCAGTAAGTTCGTAGATGATATCAAAATTTTTCATCTCTATCTTCATTGCATCAGCCTTCTTTTTGAGCATGGCGTTCATGGAAATGTTGAATCCCAAAAGCAATGCGCCCGATGCCTGAGCCAATGAAAGATCAGAATCAGAGAAATATCCTACATTCGCTTGGATGATTTTTATCGTGACATTTTTCGGTAACTGGATTCCGTTGACTGCTTGCTGGAGCGCTTCTAAACTACTTGAACCATCAGATTTCAAAATAAGCTTAAGTTCTGCTCCGAAAGTACCAGATTGTAATTGTGAGATGAATTGTTTAACCACTGACTCGCCGGAATTATTGCTGACTTGTTCTTGGATAAGCGATATTTTTTCTTGCGCTTCTTTTTCGTTCTTCACCACTTCAACGATACGTCCAGGTTCCGGCAAATGCGTGATACCAAGGACCTGCACCGGTTCTCATCACGTAGCGGAAGTTATGCTTTGTCATTTTCGGTTCTGCATTCTTCTGATTTTTCCTGTAGTATTGTAAGCAACGATGATATCTCAGATTTTAAGTGTTCCTGTCATGACGATGATAGTGGAAACTACTCCTTGTTTAGGATCGGTGTGTGCATCAACAACGACTCCCACGGCAGATCTATCAGGATTATATTTCAAATCAAGCATTTCTGCTTGGAGAAGAACCGCTTCGAGAAGTTCAGGTATTCCTTGTCCTGTCTTGGATGAAATACCTATCATAGGGACGTCACCTCACCGATCTTCTGGAGTGAGTCAATGTTTAGCGAGATCTTGTTTGATCTGCTCGATATTTTTTCCTGGTTTATCGATCTTAGTGATGGCGACGATAATAGGCACACCGGATTCTTTAGCATGTCAGATAGATTCTATCGTCTGCGGCATCACGCTATCGTCAGCGGCCACAACGATGATAGCTATATTCGTCAATTTCGCTCATCTGGCTCTCAGACTAGTGAATAATTCATGTCCTGGAGTATCTATGAAACATATCTTTTTGCCATTATAGTCTACGACAGAAGCTCAGATGGATTGCGTGATTCCTCATGCTTCACCTTCAGCGACAACAGTTTTTCTGAGGTAATCAAGCAACGACGTCTTTCCATGATCTACGTGTCCCATCACGGTGACAATAGGTGACCTAGGAAGTAAGTGTTCAGCATCTTTATCCATATCAAGTATCGCTTGCAAATCTCCGCTCATGAATGTCTGGACATCGACTTTATTATCATGTTTTTTGACGACAACACCAAATTCTGACGCAATCAATGCTGCAGTATCGAAATCCAGTGAAGCAGTGACAGAAGTCATGATTTTGTTCTGGATCAATTTTTTCATAAGTTCCGGCAATGGCACTCCCATCTTTTCAGAAAACTCTTTGACAGTAATTTTGTCATTGATATATATCTCGATCTTTTTGACGAGATTTGCAGAAGTCGTAGCTGCCTTATGTATTCTTGGCGCTACTTTGACTGGCTGTACAGCCGGTTTAGCTTGCTGGAATGGCGGTTTATTATGCTGGAATCATGGCCTGCCTACCGGTCAGGTAAACTTATTGAACGGTCTATGCTGCTGATCGCCTCTTTGTGGCGGCCTAGCTGTCGATCAAGAAGGTCTGAATGGTTTGGATCATTGATATCCGGTTTTACCCGCCGAATAGGAGGGCCTTGCAGGGAATTGTTTGTCACCGCGTTGAGGAGCGGCATTTCTCGGCCTGCTTGGCCTGCTGACAAAAGAATCATCTCTTCTTCCAACTATATGAGGAGCTGTACGTTCAACTTTATCAAACGAGAATGTCGCACGTCTAGGTTTTTCAAGGACAATACTTTCTTGCTGTTCTTCCTCCATACGTTTTTCTTCCTCTTTTTGCTTAGTCGCCTTATCTTCCTTTTTGAATCCCAATCACGACAAAAACCCGCCTCATCACCCTAAAAGCTCATCAGCTTTGAGTACTTTGGCGCTTGTGTCTTTTTCTTTAACTACAGAAATCTTATCTTCTTTTATTTTGGAAGAAGTTTTAGCCTTTGGAGCTGTTTTTACGGAAGTCTTTTTAGCTGCTGGTTTCGCTGCTGACTTAACTGGTACTTGTACTTGTTTTGAAAGTGCTTTTGGCATAAATTGAAAAATAACGTAAAAATGTGCGAATATAGTACAAATCTATGGGTAAATATCAAGTGGAAACTAACAATCAAAACCGCAAAATTGATAGTTCAAAATTTGTACATCATCCTTCAAAAATACGTTTCAGTAGTTTTGATTGTATGATGGATAAATCCACCAGGATTTGCATTTTTTAGCATTTCCGAGTATACTTATATAAGGAATAAACGCCTAAGCGACTAAACGAATAAACGATCGCTTGAGCGTTTGAGCGTTTTATCATTCATTGTTCGGAAATGTTCAGAGTTCATAGAGTTTGATCGAATAGTCTATCAGTAAGGAACCTTGTTCTCTTGTTTTTTACGATAGTCCTCGGATTCGCATCAGTGATTACTTTGGCACAGATAACTATCCCTTCAAGTATAGATAACGCACAGCAAATTATAGGCAGAGTGACTATTACCCAAGACGGAACAGAAAACACACCAACATATCGAGATTTTAATAATGATGGTAATGGAGCTACATCCGTCAGCGGTTTACAGAACGCATGAACATTTTCATGAAAAGTGCTCTGAATAGATAATAATGATAATCTTGTTTATGTATACAGCAATAACCTAGTAACCTCATGAGGCGGAGGAATGGGATGAAGTTGAGATACCTATTGGACAGGGAATGGAAGTGATATCTGGAACATCAATCCAGGTAATGTCGGTATCGGAGCGACACCTAGTACTGGTAAACTTTACGTCACAAGTGCAGGTCAGACAGAATTATATCTAGAAGAAACCAATCCGTGAAATGCTGCGAACATCAATCTGAAAAATACAGTGAATACATGGATGCTCGGATGATATTCAGATAGATTTTATATTGGTAATAATAGTTCAGCCTTTCTCAATATCATGACATGAGGTAATGTCGGTATAGGAACTACAGGTCCCAAAGCCCCATTGCAAGTAGTAGGAAACTTTATAGCAGGGGAGTATAGTAACACAATAACTGGTACTGATTCTAGTATAGCAGGATGAAAATCTAATATTATAAGCGGAAATTATGATTTTGTTTGAGGATGATGACAAACACCAACATCAAATGGAAATATCATATCTTGATGAGATTATTCTAGTATCGTATGATGATCCAGCAATCAAATATATAGCGATAATTGATTTGTCGGTGGATGAGATACCAATTGGATAATATGAATATGAAATAACTATTCTGTTGTAGTATGAGGATATTCGAACAAAATCTATTATACTAATAATGGATTTATTTGATGATGATATGGTAATGTTATTACATGAAATTCTAATTATTCAGTTATTCCAGGATGACAATCAAATAAAATACAAGATGCAACCAATAGTTTTGCAGCATGAATAAAAGCAAAAATCATTGGATATACAAATACTTTTGTTCGAAATTCTGATGAAAACAATGATTTTCTTGCATGAAGGAATAATAGCTTTCTTATTAGTGTACCATTTGTATTAGGAGGTCAATCACCACAAGGATGAGTTGGAATTAATACAAATAATCCACAAGCTGCATTAGATGTCAGCGGAGATATTTTGTGACATAGTATTAGATTAACTCAGGATACTACATGAATTTTTTGTACTGCAGGAAATAAAGGACAAATTATTTTATCAGGAACAAATTTTTGTGGTTGTAATTGATCATTACGAAAACAATTAGATAACTAAACCATATAAAAAAATCTAAAAAAAAATCTGAAAAACCTTGCCTACCGGCAGGCAGGTCTAATAAATATTTTACCTTTCACTTTCTACTTTCTACCAATTGAGATTGACTTTTACTAGCAAATCTATATACTATTTTCACTAAAAAAAATATAAACATAAAAAAAAATAAAAATCATGAAAACAAAAATTCTTTTCTTTTTTTTGCTGATCTTTAGCATAAGTAGCTGGATATCAAAAAGTTACGCAAGTGTACAACATGTATACTTAAATAACACAGGTACTACAGAATGGCATTATTTTTGTAGCGTGGATACCATAATTGTTCATAAACCAAGTATTGCTATGAATTCTATTTCTTGGGATCCTCCAATTGGTCCTAATATATCTGGACAAGATTCAGTGATTGTTACGTCAATTAACACAGGAGCATGGTTCTTTTTTTCGGATGAAGTATCTAAATATATATATATTTTCATTATTTCATCTCCACCTGTTGAGCCTGCCTGTATGGTACACGACACCAGCTTCTGTACTTCAACCTTCAACCTTCCGTTGAACGCCCAGAACAATTTGCCTGGGGGACATGCTTCAACCTATTTATGGTCAACAGGAGCAACAACACAAACGATTACCGTAACTACACCTGGAACCTACACCGTAACCATCACCAACGCTTGCGGAGTCGGAGTTTATGACATCAATGTGACTCAAGCGAATCCTAATGCTCCTCATCTTGGAGCTGATCAGAGTTTTTGCTGGGGAAATAGTACAGTTCTAGATCCGTTAAGTATCAACGTTACATCTTACCAGTGGTCAACAGGAGCTACAACTCCTACGATTACGGTGGATACAACAGGTACCTATTGGGTGTATTTAGTGGACAACAACGGCTGCAGTGGCAGAGACACAGTTCAGGTTACTACATTGGTTCCTATTAGTGTACCAGAATGCTATGTTGGATTTGATACTCTGACATGGAAAAATGACGACCATTGGACGACTACTAACATGCCTGGTAATGCTGACTCCGTGCGGATCTACAAAGAGACCTCACTGAACGTGTGGACGCTTATCGGAACTGTTTCCAAGTCTGTAGATCATTTCCTGGATATGGTATCTCTACCACAACAACAGAGCTACAGCTACAAAATAGCTATAGTGGATACTTGCGGTAACGAGTCTGATCTCTCATCATCCCATACTACAATCACACTAATGAGCGCTTACGATCAACCAAGTAACACGTATGGATTTACTTGGTCTGCATACTATGGAATCATAGTAAATGATTATTATCTCTATGGTATCGATGGTACCGGAAGTGTTACTCAAGTGGGCAGTGTACCTGGCAACCAGTTTATGTTCAATTACTTTAATCCTAATCCTGGCTTTGTAAAGTATTTCGTGGGTTTTGAAACTCCCGACTGCAACGCAAAGACCAATGTGATAGTCAAAAGTAATTGGGTGATTAAAGATTCATTGCTTACCAGTGTTCATGAAGTGGGAATCATTCCGTTTGCTGTGTATCCAAATCCAGCTAGTGACCAAGTAACGTTGAAATTTGATGCTACCGACTTTCAGGTGCAATTATTTACCACGCTCGGACAGGTACTCCTGTCTGAACACAATACGAAAGTATTGGATGTAAGTAATGTATCCAAAGGTCTGTATATCATCCAAGTTACCGTTAATGGAACAGTCAATAAACAAAAAATTATTATCAATTAATATAAATCCGGGAGTTTTTCTTCCGGATTTTTTTTGTTGCATTTTTTTTTATTTTCAGTATTACCTATGCATCCAAGTTTTTTTTATACTTTCACATTACAATGGAAAAAAAAGTAAAAAAATGAGCGCATGCAAACTATGAGATCCAGCTCACAATAACGCCTAAAGAATTTGAAGACACCAAGCTCATCATGCTTCAGGAGTTCCAGAAAGACTATGAAGCGCCAGGATTTAGGAAATGATCTGCACCGCTTGATATGGTGGAAAAGAACGTCAAACCGGAATATATCTCTATCGGAGCATACGAAAAACTGATTAATATCTGATTGCAGGAAATTTTGAAAGAACAGCCAGACATCAAACTTATCGGTGAACCTTACGACCTCAAGCAGGAACAGAAAGACGGGAATACTATCATAAACCTTAAATTGGATATCTTCCCGGAAGTGGAAGTGCTTACTAATGACCGGGAAAAACAATCAGTGACCCCTATCGACAATACGGCTACCAAAGAAGAGATCGAAGGGACATTGATGAATATCAAAAAACAATATGCTGATTATCAAGACGCGGAGAGCATCCAACTCGATACCATTTCCAAGATCGCACTCGAATATCTCGATAAGGAAGGAAAAGTGATCCATACAGGCCATACCTATATAGGCGAACAGGAATTCGCAGAGGATCCGTTTTTCCCTGCAACATTCATCAACAAGAAAAAAGACGAAGTGATAGAGCTTGCTCATGATGAAAAGAAACTTCCCGCAGTATTGCATAACAAAAAAAGCGATGTTCAAGCAGAGAAGATTAAGCTTACCGTCAAGGATATCAAAAAGATAGTATTGCCTGAGATGACGCCTGAACTACTCAAAAAACTCTTCTGAGACGATACGAAATTACAGAACCAAGAAGATCTTGTAAAATACATCACAGAATCCATCGAGCATCAGAAATACGATCAAGAATTGATCAAAAAGATAGAAGGCGTATTGCAGAATCTAAGGAACAAAGCTATGAAAGTGATGATTCCGCAGACATTGGTCAATGAAGAGCTGAAATCAAGGATAAAGAATTTAGAAGAAAGATTGGGAGGGAAAGAGAAGATGGACGCATATTTCAAGAACATGGGAGACGAGAAAGCGAAAGCGTTTTTTGAAGATATCACCAAAGCGGCTGAAGAAAGCTTGGAAAAATTTTTCATCCTGCAGAAGTTCACACAGCTGCTCAATCTGGAAGTCGATCGGAATAATTCAGCGCACATGGCCGTAGAGCAGAAACTCTACGACAAGCTCCTCAAAAGCGACGGTACGGAAAAGAAAACAAAGAAACCGCATAGTCACTAATTTTATATAAACAGCATAGGTGTATGTTCAGATTCCTTCGAGATCTTATAATCTATCCTTTCGATTCTCACAAGGAAACGAATAAGTTTGCTGGTTTTCTCAAAATGTTATTTAAAGACTATCCGGCATTTCTCTGGATCAAACCTAATATCAGAAAGATCATAGCATTCCCGTTCATGATGCTCTATTATATTTTCAGAAGCAAAAAGACCATAGAAAAATAAGGTAGGGGCGATTATCAATCGCCTTTTTTTAAAAATAAAAAGAATAAGGCGGATAGTATCCGCCCCTACAAATATTGGTATTTTTTATTTTTCTAATCTAATTTCACTTCTTCATAATTTTCTTGAAGATATTTTCTGGATTTTTGGAGGATAATCTTCACTTTGTCAGAATCGGAAAGATCTGATTTTGAAATCTTTATCTTGGTGCTTACATAACGATTGTATCCATATTCCTTAAGCTTTTTGAGGAAGGTAGGCAACTTCAAGACTCCATCACCAGGCAAGATATGTCATTCGCCGATTTTGCTTTTATCGGAGAAATAGATGACCGCAAGATACGGAAGGAAGTCTTTCATCTTTCTCAAGAAATCGCTTTCAAAAGCATCAGAATCAAGGTTTGAAATATCTAGTCCTATATAGCAGAGATATTTTTTTACGATTTCCACCATATTGCTGAAACGGTATTTCGGGATAGGCAAAGCGAAAAGGCTTGAATCTTCCGGATTGATGATAGCGAAATGGATGCCCTTATGCTCTTTTCTTCGTTTCAATACATTATCAGTGATAAAGCTGAATGTCTTGAAATTAAAGAATTTTGGAGCATTGATAGCGATAGTATCAGCACCAAGTTCATAACACAAATCTATAGCTCTGTTGATTTCTTTATCATTGAGATTATCGGATGTCTGGATGACTTTGATAGGAAGTTGGTAGTTCTCAGAAAGTTTCTTTACGTAATCGATTTTTCGGGAATCGAAATTTTTCCGGATAGCGAGATCTATACCATCAAATCATGCCTCTTTGACAAGTTCAAATACAAGATCCAACCCATAACCGGAAAGTGAATCCGTACTGAACAAACACATTGATTTTTTAATATCCTTCGGATCATCTGTCGATTTTCCGTCTTCCATATCAAAAAAGAAATCTTTTTTGATTGATCATAATTGTGTGTCTTCCATTGGTTTTTCTTTTTTGTTTATCATTGTTTGTGGGTATAAACAATTAAATCAGTACTATTATAGTGTTTTTTGGTAATTTTGCAAATTTTTCTACTGGTTGAAACTTCTATTAAAAATTTATACCTTTCGGCATAATTCTCTCATCCAACCAGAAATTTCTGGATTGGCGTTCAAAATATAAAACAAATTTTATTAGTTAAAGTTTGCACCCGGGTGCTACAGTTTTATAGTAAACAAAAACGCCTTATGGTCAGATCCAGGCATAGCAATTGTTTTGAAACTGTGTACAGCAAGTGATGGAGTAGTCCACACATGATCGATATGTGCTTGAAAAAGCGGAAATTCCTTGAATCTTCGGGTAAAGAGAAATGGGATACGTTTAGTTTGATTTTCCAATTCACCGGAAAAAACTGTAGTTAAGATATCATAATACGGTGATCGAGGCGTCACATTAAAATCTCAAACTACCACAATATTATCAAGCTTTCTATCAGATTCATGTTTTTGAAAATCCTGGACAAAACTTCTGAGTTGATTATTCCTCATCACAAAATGATCATAGCTATCAGGCGAACTGGTATGTACAAGATAAAAATAGAGTTGTTGACCGGAATACACCAAAGAAAAATAGCCATATCTCCACATTCATTGAGGAAAATCCTCAGCTTTGTTAGTGAGCGGATATTTACTGAATACCATGCTTCCTACGAACGTTTTGGATCGGGTGGTATTGTTGGTGTAAGGATATTTAGCTTTCAGCAAGTCCTTGAGGTGTTCATAATGATGGTCGGCAAATTCTACGAACATGAGCATATCGGGATCAGTGTCAGAAATGGTTTTTTTGATTCCTTCATAGTTGATATTGTCCTTATGGATGTTTGCAAATAAGATTTTAAGACTTCATGTCTGTATTTCTTGAGTAAACGGTTCAGTGACATAGAAATGATTGAACTGTCTGCTATACCAAAAAAACAAGAAACAGAACGCCAAAAACGATATACCTCGGAAATAACGATGAGCAGGATGCTGATATCCAGCTTTCATCTTCTTCTTGAGATATACAAAACTTATGATAACAAACACACAGCTGATTGCAGCGATATACGGCAAAAAACTTATAAGCAATTCGCTTGCGTAGTATCCAGGGAAAAAGAGCGGAAAGAGAAATATCAAAACCGTAATAAATATCGTAGTAATCATTGAAATTGAAAATTTTTAAAAATATATTTCAAATTTAACATTCAATGTTCAAAATTCAACAGTAGTTTTCATAAGAGGGGAGTATGTAATTGAGACACAATAAAAACTTGAAGTATTGAAAGTTTTTATGATGTCTCAATTATAGTTACTACCTTAATAATTTCAAAATAAGAAATTATTTGGTAGTAACTACAAACAAAAAAAAGCTGTGTGAAATACACACAGCGATACACAATTAATTTAGTTAGTTATCCGGAAATAATAAACTTCTTTTCTTATGTCCGTTTTTGTAGTGAAAGGTGATGACATGAATCGTACAATCTTCTTCATTTATATGCAGAAGAGATTCAATGACCTTGCTCCTTTTTTTTTGTTCTCCAATAAAAAACTTGGTACCTGGTTTAAGGTTGAGGGTGTCTTTACGGACACCATGCAAACATCCCGCAGGATTCCCGTATTCTTCACTGATTCTTTTCTGAGTAATTCTACGAACGTTTACATACTTCTGAGAAACAACATCAGGAATTTCAGGTTTGGCTTCTTTCATCATTAGAAATAATTTTTTTAGCGTTAGTATTTTTTGTTTTTGAGGTAAAACATATACTCTTTTATGTAAAAAATACAAGACTTTTTTACTTTATCCCACGGGATGAATTCGACGTTACTCCGAAAAATCGGAGACAGCGTCTCTTTTATTATTGACTACAAACATCAAATCGCTACCCTAAAGTCCATTTAGTTTGAGATGACGACGCAAATGAAATTCCATATCCTGATTTTCGGATGCCAGATGAATTACGCAGATAGTGCGAGGATCAAAGCAGTGCTTATCAACTGCTGATTTTCCTATACGGAAAATATCAAGGATGCAGATATCGTGATTTTCGACACGTGTTCCGTCAGGCAGAAATCCGAAGACAAGATTACGGGAAAATTAAAGACAATCAGACCGGATCAAAAGGTACGAATTACTTGATGTATGATACAACACAATCTTAGAAACTCAAAGTTAAAAGCTACAAGTTGAAAGTTGAAAGTTGGAAACTTTATATGATCGATACAAACAAAATCGCCTAAAATTTTATGATTAACGGCAGATGAAGTAAATCTTATAAAGACATCTGAAAAATCTTCTGAAATTATTTGAGTAAATAACGTTTTCAACCCTGTCTTTCATAATCTTACAAAAAAACGGAAAAACATAGAGCTGATGCGAAGAATTGATGATACAGGATTTCTGCCATTGATATTGAAGAAGATAGGCTATAAAATTTCATACGACCAGGAATTAATCAATGAATACGAAAAAATCATTCCTACCTGAATTGCTACTTCTATGAATTCACATCAAACAACCGCATATATCCCAATTTCCACTTGATGTAATCAATTCTGCTCATATTGCATCGTTCCCTATGCCAGAGGGCTGGAAAAATATTTTTCCGTAGAACAGATTGTAGACGAAGCCAAAATACATCTGAAAGATTGAGCGAAAGAAATCGTTCTCTTATGACAAATAGTGAATAAACATCCAGAATTCGTTACTATTGTAAAAGAGATTCTAAAGCTCAAATGATTTAAACGACTGAGATACACGTCACCATATCCGACCTATTATTCAAAAGAATTACTCGCCTTACACGAAGAGGAAGAGAAACTTTGTCCGCATATCCATATGCCATTGCAGTCAGGATCAGATAGTGTTTTGAAAAAAATGTTCAGAGGTTATACCGTCAAGCAAGCGAAAGAATTTATCGACAGCATAAGAAAACTCAAAAGAGATATCAGCATCACGACAGACATCATCGTTGGATTCCCTGACGAAACGGAAGAGGATTTCCAACAGGCATTAGATTTGGTGAGGTACGGAAACTTCGATATGATCTATATCGGAATCTATTCTCCGAGACCAGGAACTTTGGCAGAAAAGAATTATCCTGATAATATTTCACGTTCGATGAAACGGGACAGACGAAGGAGACTCAATGATCTTTTGAAAGACATTTCACGTAAAAACAATAAAAAAGAGATTGGAAACACGAAAGAGGTACTAATTAACAAAATTAGCAAATGAATTATTGAAGGATATACAGACAACATGAAACAGGTTTTCATTGAATGAAAAAACTCCGCCAAGATAGGGGAGTTTGTTCGTGTAAAAATAACTAAAGCGATACCATTCAAGCTGTATGGAAAAGTTATCTAGTCACTCATTTATTGAAGTTAATACTTCTATTGGTAAATGCAGCTTCTATTACTTCTGCATAGTTTGGTGCAGCATCAAAGACCGTAACAAAATCAGGATAATGATTTCTGTATACAGCATTGGTTATAAATATAGTACCTATCAATTTTTCATCGTGAAGCTTGACCAACTTCTCATTTGCAGAACCATTGAAAAGCCCTGCAGTTATTACCGCATTCACGCTATTCGGTGTTCCTACTTTCCACATCTCTCTGACTAATTTATCAAAACTGCCTCCTGTATCCAGGATATCATCATGGATCAATACATCTCTTCCTGTAGGATCTCAAACTATGATGATTTTTTCAACTGTATTATTTTCTGTTTTAGATCTTTTTTTGATGACATTAAGATAATCTAGTCATAAATCCCCAGCAATTGCTTCAGTCTTTTTATCTCATCATTGATCCATACCGGAAAGAAGTATGTTAGGCTTATCTATTAATTGTACAGCTCTTTGAACCGCTCGTCAGGTATGAAGATTGACGCATTTCGTAACTTTATTTCCTTTAAAGATAGCCGAATTATGGACATCCATAGTTACATAGTAATCAGGGGAGAGTTGTTCTTTTATAACATCAAGAAAAAAATGTGCAGAGGTAGATGTTCTTTTAGTTGTTTCTTTGAGTCAACCATCAGGAAATTTATCTTCTCTACCATAAGGCATTCACGTATGTATAAAATTCAATGTCTTGCATCAATGAACTTGAGCAGCATTACCTAAAAAAAGTGATTGTACTAATCTATCATTATATTTTACATACATAGGATTCCCCAAT
>Ga0209777_10000844_pt1 | contig 47504 bp, 45 predicted proteins | sample FrelakmetHBP12HB_FD_187147 | JGI IMG/M metagenome (GOLD analysis project Ga0209777, IMG submission 187147) | Freshwater lake sediment microbial communities from the University of Notre Dame, USA, for methane emissions studies -HBP12 HB (SPAdes)... | ecosystem: Environmental > Aquatic >... | reverse complement strand
AAAATCCTTTGGCGGCGATGATATAAAGTTGTTCCGTCGTTGCTGAGTTATTTTTTAATTCATTTGCAAACATTACGATTGAATCTTCTTTAATCGCATCAGGGGAGTCTTGATCAATATGAATGCCATTATTTTTCAATGATTCTACAAATCGATTCATTGCATTGCGATAGGTACGGGCTGTATGCGCGCTGCGAGCCAATTTTACTGATTCCAAATAAGACTCAATTGCATCTTTTACTACCATTAATCACCTCGCTTATAGCTTGCGATAATAGTACTTATCGAAAGCAATAGTATTATTATACACCTTCCCTTTTAACAATTGGCTAATGAGTCCACTCACGATTAATTTTATAATACTCATTAATATTTTCATGACATTATAATTAAACCTGATATAAACTACAGATGCTGGTAATCTCCCCTACTCTAAGGTGATTATGCAAAGAATACTTGACAACATTTATTTAGTAAAGTCTTCTTTATCCATTTCCAATCAATACATTATTACATTTAATAATTTTGTCTTATTGATTGATACTGGTTTAAGAGGTAATTCAAGCCATATTTTAGCGTGTATTCGTGAGCTTGGGTTTAAGAAGAATCACCTTAAATAATATTTTTATTACGCATGCAGATGGATATCATATTGGATCACACTCAGAACTGAAAGATCAAATAGAAGCAATTGTGTATTCAAGTAATATTAAAAAAATAGCTTTTGAAAAAGGAGAATCGTCAAGGTCATTGAAAGTAAATGGTTTTTCCAAACTTAATAATAGTCCTTTATCTGCTTTGTTTATATCAAAACTTATTAAAGTGGATGAAATTCTGGTTCAAGGACAGATATTTTCAAAATTTGATAAGATAAAAGTAGTAGATTCAAAGGGTCATACACCTGGACACCTATCTTTTTACTTGGAGAATTAAAAAGCCCTATTTTCTGGAGATTCAATGAATATTAAAGGTTCTAGTTTAGAACCATCCTCTGATATAAATTGCTGGATGATGATAAATCAAGACAATCTTTTGCCAATCAACTAAAATTGGAACCACAATATATATGTGGTGGTCATGGTTTTTGGAAGAAATGATAACTATACGCAATATGCCATAATTTTATTATGTACAAAATTCCCTACGGAAATTCACAAATAGAATTTATTTTGCCTGAAAATATTAAAATTGATCTGATATTGCCTGAGACTATTCCGCCTCAGAAAAACATTGATCTTTTTATCCAGAATACTTTTTTACATCCTATTGATGAAATACAAAAAGGATCATTTATCAAAGGGAAGAAGGTTGGGATTGCAGTTAATGACCCAACCCGCCCAGTCCCCCACTCTATTCTCTTGCCGCCATTATTGGATTATCTGGAGAAATATGGGGTAAATAAAGAAGATATTTCTTTTTTCATTGCCACTGGAACGCATAAACCTATCTACAAAGACGAGTTTAATCAAATTTTTGCTGCTTCAATAATTAATCAGTACCAAATATTTTGTCATGATTGTGATAATTCTGATAATTTGATTTCTCTTGGTAACACTACTAGAGGCACTCCTATATTTATCAACAAAAAATATTATGAGCATGATACAAGAATCGTTGTTGGAAATATCGAACCTCACCATTATATGGGTTTTTCAGGTGGAGCAAAATCGGCTGCTATAGGACTCGCAGGTCGAAAAACCATAGATATTAATCATTCTCTTTTATTAGATCCCTTATCATATATTGGAAATTACGATACTAACCCAACCCGTCAGGATGTAGAAGAAATCGGCGATATGATCAATATCACCGCTGCATTAAATGTCGTCCTGAATTCTGAGAAACAAAGCGTTAATACTTTTTGGGGAACCCCACGTGGGGTTATGCAAGCCGGCATCCCTTTTTCCCGCCAGGTATGCCAGAAAAAGGTAGAGAAAAAATATGATATGGTAATTGTTTCTCCAGGAGGATACCCAAAGGATATTAATTTCTATCAAGCTCAAAAAGCCATAACCCATGTCAGTCTTATTACGAGGGAAAAGGGAACCATCATTCTGGTGGCAGAATGCCGGGAAGGATTGGGTAGCCAATTATTTGAAGAGTATCTGAATAATTTCTCTTCTTTTTCTGATGTAATAGACCATTTCAAAAAAATTGAGTTTAAAGTAGGACCGCATAAGGCTTATCAATTGGCGTTGCAAGGTACCAGGAATCGTATAATTCTTGTCTCAAGCATGGATGATTCTATTGTCCAAAAAATACTATTGAAACCTGCTAAATCGATTAATGGTGCAATTAATTTTGCTATGAAAAAATCTGTATTAGATTATTCAATCGCAATAGTACCATTCGCAACAAATACAGTATTTTATTAATTAGCCATTCAAATTTATTCAAGATTTGGGTAAGCCTTTAGAGTTATAATTTAATTACAAAATGGAGACCTTATGACAGAAGAGACATACCTCGCAGGAAAAACGACCATTGACCCTGAAGTATTATTAACCATAGTACGACTGACTGCTTTAAGTATTGAAGGAGTCAGTCGCATGGCGACTGGACCTCATAATGTCGATTCATTGCTCAGACGTAGCTATTCCAATGGGGTAAAGATTGATGTTGAAAATAATACCGTCTATGTAGATGTGTACCTAATAATGAAGCGGGATATTAATTTATTAGAAATCAGCCGCAAAGTCCAGCAGAAGATCAAACGTGCGATTCTGGAAATGGTTGGAATGGAAATCGGTACGATCAACGTTCATATTGAAGACATAGATTATAAAGATTAATAAATCCAGATAATGAAATCAAGAACCAAGGCACGCGCTGTTGCCTTGCAAGCCCTATATGAATACGATTTGACTGGACACCCACCTGCTCTGTCCATTGATCAGCGTTTAATTGAAGAACCCCTGGAAGAAAAATTAAAAGAGTTCTCTCAAAATATTGTTTCAGGAGTATTTCCCAACATTCAAAAACTGGATGAAATAATTGCCCATAATGCCCCGGATTGGCCACTGGATCAGGTGGCAACCATCGATAGAAATATTATCCGGATCGCTTTATGGGAATTTGCTGTTGAAAAGTGCACGCCCATAAAGGTCGCTATTAATGAAGCCATTGAGTTAGCGAAAGTGTATGGTTCAGATAGCACTCCCCGTTTTGTAAACGGGGTATTAGGTAGTCTCGCAGCCAGGATTGTAGAAATTCAAACATCATTCAAAGATTATAAAAAACAATAATATGCCTTAAGGATTACCTCAATGAAGATCCGAATGAAATTATTTACCGTCATTCTTGCTATTTGTGCTGCACTTTTTTTAACTTCTTGTAATGTTAATTCCTTAAGTTCACAAGAATATCAGCAAAATAATCCTCGTGCCGAAGTTCTATTCAAAGTCAGTATTCCTAATGGAAGCATTAGCGAGAATGGTCTATTTTTAGAAATATTAGACGAGGTAACGGGATTAGGTCTTAATCCGACCCGCTATCAAATGCAATCGATTGATGAGTCAAGTTATTCAATTCGCATTCCAATGACAATTGGCTTTGCGGTGAAATATCGTTATGTTAGAGGGGGCAATCCTCCTTCTATTGAATATGACAGCGGAAAAAATCAAGTTCGATACCGCATGCTATTTGTTAATGGTCCATTGGCAATCAATGATAGCATAGCTGGTTGGCAGGATGCTCCTTTTCAAGGGAAAACTGGAATTTTGCAAGGTTTTATTTATAATGAGGTAAACAGCGAACCAATATCGAATGCGATGGTAATCATCGCCGGAATAAGAACTTTCACCGGCGCAGATGGATCTTACACAATTGACAAGATACCTGTCGGTGAGCAAAACCTTACTGCTTATCATATTGACGGTTTATTCCTGCCATTTCAACAAAAAGCGATCATAGCGACAAATGCCGTCACGCCAGCGAATTTTGGAATGGAGCCAGCTCAAATGGTGAATATCACTTTTATTGTCACACCACCATCCGAGAATTTAGCTGGAGCGCCGATCCGATTGTTTGGGGATTTATATTCCCTGGGCAATACATTTAATGATCTCCAGGGCGGGATCACATCACCTGGATCAAAAGGACGTTTACTGAATTATCAGGACGATGGGACATACGCAATCACGCTCTCACTTCCTTCCGGGCACCCTTTGGAATACAAATATTCTCTGGGTGATGGGTTCTGGAATGCAGAACATACATCCGATAACAATTGGAGATCCAGGAAAATAATTATTCCATCTGTCGATACCGAGATACACGATGTTGTTGCAACTTGGAAAAATTCAAATGAAAACGCAATAACTATTAATATCACTGTTCCGGCAAATACCCCCCAGAATAGTTCTGTTTCACTAGAATTGAACCCGTTTGTCTGGATGGAACCTCTCCCAATTTGGTCTCTGGGCAATAATCAATGGATGTATGTTCTTTATAGTCCATCCGAATTTATTAAAAATGCAAATTATCGAGTATTGTTGAATGACCAAAACGGGACGAAAAATGATATTGAAACTGCGGACCCAACCTCATCTGGGATTAAAATTGATACTTCCTCCTCTGTGCTCATTTACACAGTTCAACAGTGGTCTACGAATTAATAGAATTAAAATTCAGACAAATGATATTAATTAACTGGATGAGCGTATGATTTGCTCATCCAGTTGATATATTTACATAGTGCTAAAAGAAGAGCTTATCCTGAAATAGATTGATGTTTTTTCTCAAAATTTGCACGTTCAGATAATTGTTTTCTAAGAGATTGGATATCTCCATTGATAAAGAACAAGGTACCCAAATATAAGAGAAAGCAGATAATCCAAGAAGTGACACATAAGGATAATATTGAAGTTTTTAAGTTGGTGGCATCCGCAATAATCCCCGCAATTAGTGGGGCGAAAGCGGCTCCAAAATTCTCAATGAAATATTCCACTGCCTGGGCAGTACTTCGTACTTCAGGCATGGTAACATCGTAAACCGTTGCGATGACATTGGGGGAAGAAAATGGCATAAATAAAGCAGTCAGCACCATAAGAAAAAAGAAAGAATTTTTAGATTCCACCGGTGTTTGAATAGCAAGGAATAAAAATATTGCTCCTAAAATTACTCCAACACTTGAAACAATAATACGTCCTTTGTTTGTCTTTTTAAAAAGCCAATCACCGGCTGCTCCGCCAACAAAATATCCTGCTGCTAAGATGAGAATCACTGGAGCCATAGTGAATAAGATGCTTCCCTGATCATATCCTCTTTCTTCTGCAAGGTAAGTGAAAAACCAATAGATGATTACATTCCAAGGAATAACACCTGCAAATCCTTGGAGAAAAATAAACCACATGGTTCGTTTCTTGAAAACTTCTTTAGCCTGTGCCCATGAGAATTTGTATTGCCCAATTTCTGTTAGTTCATCAAACTCAGGTTCAGCTTTCCCACGCGGTATTTCTTTTATACCAAAGAAAATTACAATCGTCAGAAATATTCCTAGAGAACCGGTTATGAAAAATACTGCCCGCCAACCTATTGTAGGCGAAAGCATTAATGCCAGGATCATTCCTATTAGAAACCCTATGGGTTGGGTAAGCTGTAATAATCCATACACTTTCCCGCGCATATTTGGTCCAAAATAATCCGCGATTAGACTAAACAATCCTGGATAGGAAGAATCATCGATACCTGTTGAAGCACGTGTGATTCTAAAAATGGGGAAAGTTCTCGCCAGTGCGCTAATCCAAGTAGTTGAACCCCATATGAATGAAGCCAACGCCAGCAATTTGGAACGAGAAAATCGATCATATAAATACCCCCACACAGGATACAAAATGGTGCCCACAACCAGAGCGCCGGTTAGAATGGATCCCATTTGAGTTTTCGTAATCTGGAATTCTTTCATGATGTCCGGGGTTAAGGGTCCAATTAATAATTTGTCACTCTGATGTAACAGCATAAAAAAGAAAAAAACGACTACTACAATCCAACGATAGTGAGATCCTTTTTTATCTTTCATTCAATGCTCCAGTTAGTTAATTTGTTCTATTAATCCTCGTATAATAGCAACTGGATAAGTTTATATTAATATTAGTAAAAAAAGCAAGTCAATGACTAACTTAGACAAACTGATTAATATTTTGAAGGGATTTGAATATTCTGAAAATATCACCAAATGGGTGACTATAGATTCAATTAATGCGGATTTTGCGCCTTTTCCTGATAATGTAGATAAAAGCCTGGAAAATGCTTTAATTGAATCCGGTATTACCCAACTTTATTCCCATCAAAATAGGGCTTTTAATTTAATTAAGAACGGAAATAATTTAATAATCGCAACTGGAACTGCTAGTGGTAAGACCTATTGCTACAATCTACCAGTAATAAATACCATCTTAGCTAGTCCCGAGACAACAGCCCTTTATCTTTTCCCAACCAAGGCTTTAACCTCTGATCAGTTGAAGAAAATACATGAGCTGAATTCAAAACTGCATTTTGATAATATCAAAGGAAGACTTGATTCACTTATTGCACCTGCAATTTATGACGGCGATACATCGGTCAATGAAAGAAATCAAATCCGGAATCGCGCGAATATCATCCTTACCAATCCAGACATGTTACACGTGGGTATCTTACCCCACCACACTATTTGGGAACGTATTTTTAGAAATCTTAAGTTTGTGATAATCGATGAAATTCACATCTACCGGGGAGTATTTGGTTCTCATTTAGCCAATGTAATCCGACGCCTTAAACGGGTGTCTCAATTCTATGGCGTAAAATCCCAGTTTATTATGACGTCGGCAACAATCGCGAACGCAAAGGAGTTTGCTGAGAAGCTAATTGAAGAACCTGTAGTCCTACTCGAAAACGATGGATCTGCCTACGGAAATCGCAATATTATTCTTTATAATCCACCAGTAATCAATCAGGACCTTGGATTAAGGAACGGAATTATTCCTGAAAGTGTGAAGATTGCTGGTGATTTGCTTGCAAATCACATTCAGACTATCTTCTTTGCCCGCTCTCGAAAAACGGTTGAAATAACACTTAGAAATCTACAATCCACATATGAAAAAAGTGCTGAGGCAATGCATGGATACCGAAGCGGCTATTTAGCCCAAGAACGCCGTCAAATCGAAAATGGATTACGGGATGGTTCCATTCGAGCGGTAGTATCTACCAACGCCTTGGAATTAGGAATTGATATGGGCAGCATGGATGCCATTGTTATGATGGGTTATCCAGGATCCATAGCGGCGTTCAGACAACAATCCGGCCGCGCCGGAAGAATGAAGACCGATTCCATTGCCCTGCTGATTGCTTCCTCAACTCCCTTGGATCAATTTATTATTAAACACCCGGAGTATCTATTGGAAAGATCTCCAGAAAATGCCTTGATAAATCCCAATAACCCGTTGATCCTTTTAGACCACTTAAAATGTGCCTTGTTTGAATTGCCATTCATTAACAGTGATCATTTTGGTGCTCTGGCATGGGATGATCTGAAGCCCTACTTAGATTATTTGGTTTCGACAGAGGAAGCTTATATGCGGGCAGAGCGCTACTTGTGGATGAAAGATGCTTATCCCGCTAATCAGATTTCTCTCCGCAGCGCATCCGCTCAACCGATTCTGTTATTATGCAAAAATAATGGCAATAGTAAGACTATTGGAGAAGTAGACATGGAAAGTGCAAATTGGATGGTTCATCCTGGAGCCATTTATTTACATGAAGGTATTTCTTATTTGGTGAATAATCTTAATCCAGTTGATCATGTCGCTGAACTGTCTCTTACTGATGTAGATTATTATACGGAATCTAAAAAAGATGTAGATATACAGAAAATAAGTGAATTAACCACAGAGAAAAAAGCAAATTATCAAAAAAGTCTAGGTGATATTCAAGTAACTTCAAAAGTCACGGGTTTTCAAAAAATCCGCTGGTTCTCACGCGAAATTCTGGGTATTGAATCATTGGATATGCCCAAAACTGAATTGCGAACCATAGCTTATTGGTTAACTTTATCTCCCATTTTAATAAAAGACCTGCGCGAAAAGAATTTATGGAGGAATGACCAGAATAATTATGGCTCAGATTGGAGTCGAATCCGTCAATTGATCCGTGAAAGAGATCATTACCGATGTCAGATTTGTGGAATTGAAGAAAGCGGCAGTGAACATCACGTGCACCATAAAATCCCATTTAGAGAGTTTACAGATTTTGAGCTAGCCAATCAAATAGATAATTTAATAACCCTTTGTCCAATTTGTCATCAAAGAGCAGAACAAACCGTTCGAATTCGTTCTGGATTAAGTGGATTGGGATATGTTTTTTCTCATTTAGCTCCAATGATTTTAATGTGCGACGAAAAAGACCTGGGAGTCTTCACTGATCCTCAAGCTAAATGGTCAGAGATGCAGCCCAGTGTGGTAATTTATGACCAATTTCCAGGGGGAATTGGATTATCTGAATCATTGTATAAGCATGACCAGGATTTAATCAGGAATGCAGCCGAGTTGGTTAAACAATGTGGCTGTTTGGACGGCTGCCCATCATGCGTGGGTCCAGCAGGAGAAAATGGCATTGGAGGAAAAGAACCGACCCTAGTGATATTAGAATTACTGAAAAAATAAAATAAAGTATGGAATCCCTGTTTGAAAAATTAAAAGCACTGGGCGTAAATCTTGGGCAGGAGAATCTGCACATTAAAACGTCCTCCAAATTTCCAATCGACAATGTCATAAAAGGAGAATGGCTGCATCATCAATTCGGAGATCTATATGAAGTAAATAATTTATATGATTATAAATATCAGCATGGGAAATTTGGTATACGACGCGAGGTTATTTTTACAAAATTATTTGATATTTCAAGAATTGAGAGTAAGCCATTAAGTCTTAAAGATATATTATTTATCGATACCGAGACGACTGGTTTAAGTGGGGGAACGGGAACAATGGCCTTTTTAGTTGGTTTGGGTTATTTCACGGAAAATGGTTTTACTACAGAACAATACTTTTTAGATGATCCCAGTGACGAAATGGGTTTGATGATCAAACTCAATTCAGTATTATCTAAATTTGAAGTTTTAGTTACATACAATGGAAGTTCTTTTGATCTCCCATTATTAAGAACAAGGTTTTTAATTAACCGGGTTGAATCTCCGCTTCATAATAAAAAGCATCTTGATCTTTTACATTTATCCCGAAAATTATGGAAGCTGCGATTACCAACTTTAAAATTGCGCGATGTTGAAACAGAAATATTAAGTTTCATAAGGGAAGAAGATGAAGTACCTGGATGGATGGTTCCTCAGATTTATTTTGATTTCATTAGGAATCGGGATGCACGACCTTTGAAGGGTGTTTTTTATCATAATTGCATGGATGTTTTATCACTAGCAGTCATTTTTATTCATATTGCTGAGTTATTAGCGGATCCTGTGACAAATGAAAATATCGATAGACTTGACTTGCTTTCTATCGCAAGATTATTTGAAAACAACGGAATCTTAGATGAGTCTGCCAATCTTTACAAGATTTCTATTGAAAGAGGCATCCCGGATGATCTTCCACATAAAATCCTATTTAGATATGGGCAAATCTGTAAAAGACTTTCGCAACCTGAAATGGCGCTGGAATTTTGGGAACTGGCTTATCAGAACGGGGATTTTTCTTCAGCGATTCAAATATCTAAATACTACGAACATAATCAAAAAAAATATGACGAAGCAATGCGCTGGGCTTTAAATGGTCAAGAATTGATAGATAAAGATCCCTCAACCAGTCAAAGCAAAGAGTTGGCTCATCAGGAATTACAAAAGCGAATAAAAAGATTAGAATTACGATTGATCAATAACTAGAGGTTTTTATGAAAGATGAAATAGTCAATGAATTAGTGTGGATTGCGCATGGTATGTTGGATGCTGAAATGATCCGCGCTTTGCTTGAATCATTTAACATTCAAGCACAATTATTTCAGGAAAGTGCTGGAGTAGTTTATGGTATTAATTTTGGTCCTCTTGGAGAAGTAAAAATATATGTTCCCAAGGCTCAAGCTGGACAGGCAAAGAAAGTGTTGGATTCTTACCAGGAAGGAAAGTTGGAAGTTAATCCTAATTAATTATCTTTTCGTAATCTGCCAGGGTATCAATGTCCCATAACACTTTCTCATCATCCCACTCTAATTTTTCAAGATGATAATGTTTAAATACTTTTCTCCCCCCTTCCTCGCCTTTTAATTTCATCAATTCAGGAAAAACTGATCGATTAAAAAGGACCGGATTGGATTGAATCCCGTGAACGTAAGGCGCAATGATATCCGCTTTTTTCAAATCATAAACATCTAAAAGACCTTTCATCAATTTTGTATTTAAATAAGGTTGATCAACAACAAAAATAAACGCGGCATTTACTTGTTCAGGTAAAGATTTTATTCCCAGACTAATCGATGTTCCTTTACCTTCCACCCATTTATTATTAGTGATGATTTTGACTTTTGAAATATCAATCTCAGGAGAAATTTGGTCAACATTTGCGCCAAGAATTATATAAATAGGACTAAGATTACATTCACCTACAGTTTGAATAATAAAATTAATTAACGATTTTCCTTGCCAGGGTAGAAGTTGCTTTATCTTTCCTCCCAGCCGTTTAGATTCACCAGCCGCGAGAATAATACCCGCGACCTGATCTTCTTGTACGTTAGAGCTCACCTAAACCTTTGAGAATTTTTTCTTCAGTTAATGGAAAGCTGTTATACCAAATTCCAGTGGCATCATGCACAGCTGCAATAACAGCTGGCGCAAAAGGAAGAAAAGGCATTTCGCCCATTCCGCGTGCTCCCAAAGGACCCAATGGATCTGCTGTTTCAATGATAATTGACTCGGTATTATCAGGTATATCCATAATCGTCGGGATTAAATAAGTAGACAATCCCTTAGTTAATACTTTTCCCTCTCTTTGAACAAAATTTTCAAGAATTACATATCCACTGGCTTGAACAATTCCCCCTTCAATTTGTCCCAATACTTGAATGGGATTAATTGCTTTGCCAACATCATCGGCACAAATGACTTTTAGTAATTTCACTTTTCCCGTCAATAAATTGACTTCCACTTCTGCAGTTTCCGCAACATATCCATATGCGAAATTAGGCATACATTCACCCGTTTCCGGCGCAAATGGAGAAGTTCGAGGAGGCTGATATTGAAAAGTTGCAATGGAAGGTCTTTCCTCATTCCCCCATTTTTCCAGAGCAAGTTTTGCTGCCCCTAAAATTGAATTTCCAGCCATGAAAGTCATTCGAGAGGCTGAAGCACTTCCTGAATTGTCTGACTTGGCTGTGTCTGAAACAACCATTTCAACTTTTTCCATTGGTATTCCCAGGGCATAAGCAGCAATTTGGGCAAAAGCACTATGTGCACCCTGCCCTACATCCGCACCCGCATGGTGAACAACTGCTTTCTCAATTTCACTTTTTCCATGCAACTCGATAGTTGCCCAGCATTGTTCAGGGGCACCGAAAGAAAACCCAACATTTTTATAGCCGATAGCTATTCCAATCCCCCTTTTTATATATTCCTTAATGGGTTTTTGTATTTTTCGATCTAATTTCCAGGAATTATTCTCTTGAATCCAGCCTGTTGCTTTGCAGGCCTTCTCTAGGACTTCTTTAATGCTGATTCCTGCTGGTAATGGTGTATTTACTGAAGTTGGGACACCTTCTTTAATCAAATTCCGCATTCGTATTTCAACCGGATCTATTCTTAATATTTCCGCAAGTCGATTCATTTGTGTTTCTGCAGCAAATATTGCCTGTGGCCCTCCAAAACCCCTAAAAGCGCCGTTGGGAAGGTTATTTGTATAAATTGCCATGGCATCAATTTTTACATTGGGGATCTCATAAGGCCCACAAACAAGTAAGGTGGCATTTCCTAATACTTTTGTGGAAGTATAAGCGTAAGCTCCTCCATCCGCATATATTTGTGTTTCTGCAGCAATTAACTTTCCTTCTTTAGTTGCACCCCATTTGATATGAATATGGTAAGGATGTCGTTTATGGTGTCCAATGATGGATTCTTCACGTGTCCAAACAGTTTTTACTGGACGATTGATTCCTTTTTGGATTAATCTATACGCAGCTAAAGCTAACACAATTTGGATTGATATATCCTCCCGACCGCCAAAAGCTCCACCAATTGCAGGATAAATTACCCGGATTTTTTCTTTGGGGAGATCTAAGGCATGGGCAATTTGCTCCTGGTCTTCATGTACCCATTGACCAGCTACAATAACAGTGATCCGGCCTTCTTCATCGATATAACCGAGCCCTGCTTCAGGTTGTAAATAGGCATGTTCCTGGGCAGGAGTGTAATAGTCATTTTCTACGATCACCTCTGCAGATTTAAATGCTTCTTCAACATTACCTTTTTTCACCTTATAGTGGCAGAAAACATTTGTCTTCTTTTCAGGTTGTAAGAGGAAAGCATCACTTTTCATTGCTTCGTGGACGTCAGTAACAATCGGTAAATCAGTATATGTTACGTCAATCAGTTGGCAGGCTTTCTGAGCTATTTCTTCAGTCTCTGCAACTACAACTGCGATTTGGTCACCGATAAAGCGCACACGGTCAGCATATGGTTTGGATGAACCTGGCCCGCAAAGGACCGGTTGATCAGGCATAATCAAACCATATTCATTAACCGGTACATCTTTTGCTGTAAGAATATCAATCACTCCTGGAATCTGTTCTGCCTTTGATATATCTACTTTTTTAACAACCGCATGCGGTCGGCTTGAAAAAAGAATTTTAAGAAATGCTTGGTTGGGGAGGGTAATATCTCCAGGGTATAAAGCTTCCCCTTTTACTTTGCTTTTTGCATCAATTCTGGCTACAGATTGTCCGATAATTGGATGTATCATGTCTGCCTCCTATTGATTGATCATCCTGGCAGCTTTTTCAACAGCCGCAATAATTCGATAATAACCTGTACACCGGCACAAATTTCCTGCCAAACCTTCTTTGATCTGTTGAACTGAAGGATTCGGTATTTCATTTAGCAATTGGATGGATGACATGATAAATCCGGGGGTGCAATAACCACATTGTATGGCTCCCTCATCAATATAGGCCTGTTGAACTGGATGCAATTTTTCTTGTTTAGAAACACCCTCAATCGTAGTGATCTCGGCATTGTGTGCCCGTGGAGCTGGGATTAAACAACTTAAGATAGACACTCCATCCATTAAAACAGTGCATGCACCGCATTCCCCTTCTCCACAGCCTAGTTTTGTTCCTGTCAATCCAGCGCTCTCCCTGATAATATCGATTAATAAACCCTTTTGGTTTTTCTTAATTGAATATTTCTTATTATTAATTTTGGTTTGTATTTCAGTCTCATCAGAGTGGATTTTCAAATTACCAAGTCTCTTTGGTGAAAATTGACTTTTTCCCCATAATAAAACGGGAGTTTTAGGAAAATTATTTTTTTCTTCACCCAGATAGATTTCGGTTAGTCCTTCGGCTACCAATAGTCTCACCAGACGTAAACGGTATCTATCTGAAGCACGAATATCATTAATTGGTTTGACAGCCCTAAGTGCTAGATCTGCTGCAATATTAATGACTTCTTCATTTAGTTCTTTACCACTCAAATAAATTTCTGCATCTTTCGCCCTAATGATGGTAGGAGCTACACAACCAAGCGAAATAGATGCCGATGTGATTTTATTCTTTTGAAAAGTAATGACAATGGATGTGTTTACGACGGAAATGGAATGAGTTTCCCGTAAAATGTAACGTTTAAATACTCCCTTTTGATCATCATCTAATTTTTTGACCTTAATGTCAATAATCATTTCACCCGGTTTAAGTACTGTAGATCGAATCCCAGTATAAAAATCAGCTAGTTTAATCGTCCTTGTTTTTTCTTTTGAGGCTAAAACCACCTCTGCGTTCATAGCTATGAGTGGAACAATAGTGTCGTTTGCTGGAGAAGCAGTAACCAGGTTACCTGCCACAGTAGCTACATTTCGTATTTGAGGTGTCCCAACCCCATAACATGCTTGTGCGAGAGGAAAAGCATATTTTCGGATCACTTCCGATGCCACACAATGATTATGTGTGACCCCAGGTCCAATGTGGATAAATCCTTCCTGATCGACTGTAATTTTAGTCAATTCGGGTACACGACTGATATCAATAAGATTTAATATTTCTTTACGGATCCCCTGTTTGATTTCCAATATCAGGTCTGTTCCTCCAGCTATAATCCTTGCGTTTTCTTTTTCCTGATTCAATATTTCCAAAGCTTCATTAAGAGATGAAACACTATAATACTTTTCCCACATAGAACCTCCATAACTAATATTCATTCTCTATCCTTTAATTAAACTTAGTATTATCGGAATTAATTGTTTTTTTCGGGAAACTAATCCCTGCGCATACAGTGCCCCTTCAGGAGTTTTACTAAAAGGCAAATCATCTAATATTACGGGGGGATTATCAAGAATTATTATGCTTGAACCACGTACAATATCCGTTACCATTAATCCAGCGAAATCCAGTCCTTTACTCTGGCGTATTTCTACCAATGCGTTCTTCAAAGTTTGAAAATAATCAGTTAGTTCATAGAGATTGGTCGTAACTTCTGCCTGGGAAATGGCAAATTTCAAATTACCTTCAGTATAGAACTTTATATCATTGGTGACTATTTCTTTAGGAGACCGGGCACTGATCCCAGTACCTGAAGACAATAACTTTTGAGCAAAAGATTCTAAATTTGGAAAATCATAAGTTGTATTTTCTTTAAATGCTAATGAGGTTAGAAAATGAATTGCCTCTTTATCCCGGGTGGTCGTGGTTGGGGAAATTAAATTTAAGGTATCGGAGATTATTCCCCCCATCAATAAGAAAGCAATCTGTGGAGGCACGATCACTCCAGATGTTTTAATTCTTTCAGTCACAAGCGTTGATGTACTTCCAACGGGTTCAACGGAAAACCGGATCGGCATAATGGTCGATGAGTTTCCCAGACGATGATGATCAATTATTTCAATTAACTCGGCTTCATCTAAAGAAGGTACAGCCTGGTGAGATTCATTATGATCGACCAAAATTATTTTTAATCGAGGAGGATTTAAAAGGTCTTTTTGATGGACTATTCCTGCATATTTTCCCTCTCCATCAACAACCCAGAAAATGTTTGATTCGGACCAAAGTATTTTTTTTATATAGTCTTTAATGCGGGCAGAAAATAAAAAGGTCTGAACTTTTTGATCCGCCGCCTGTGAACATGGCAATTCAAGAATCTCCCTGACATTGATCTGATGTTGCGCAGTATCTGCTCCTACCAAATTTGTCATCAAGTTAAAAAGGCTCTCAGATGTGACTAATCCGTAAGGTGTTCCATCCAAATTAACAATAGGTGCTATTTTACTATTCTTGCTGGCAATTTTCCAAGCAAAATGCAGAGCTTGTTCAGGAGTTATTGTTTCTATTTTTCTTGCCACAGATTCAAAGCGTGGGGAGGCATCCGTAAGTAAAACCGGAAGTTCAATCCTCAGATAATCCAATAACCAGCTTGTTTGCGGATTAAGGGCCCCTGCTCTTGCAGGCTTGACTTTTAGTTGATCTCTTTCTTTTAACAACCAGGCATAACCAATTGCAGAAGCAATTGAATCGGTATCTGGATTGACGTGTCCAATAACGTATGTGTAACTATACATATCCCATGCTTAATTATTTTTGGGCAAATGTATCAATGAGCAATTTTACGTCGCCACCAACAGGATAAAGGATCGGGCAAGTGCAGCCATTCCTTTTATACTCGTTAACCTTTGTCCTGGCTTCGTCCGGTGTACCGGAAGCAGTGATTTTCAAGATCAAATCTTCGGGGACAAGATGTTTGGCTTTTTGAATCTGTTCATAAGTGGCAGGCCAACCCAGTATGGATTGAATTCTACTGACAACATCCTGGGATACTCCAGATGCTTTGGCGATATGGGGTTGTTGGGCAAGGTATTGGGTTAATAATTCCCGGGAAGTGTCGATTGCTTTATCGTGATCCAGATCAACTGAACAAACGACCAATTGAGGACGATCAATTTCTTCCATTTTTCTACCCGCCCTTTTTGCGCCTGTTTCAAGTAGATTCAGGGCGTTAATATTATATTCAGGGGGTACACAATAATTTAAAACCACCCCATCTGCAATTTCACCAGTCATTTCCATCATTTTGTCACCAGTGGCACCGATATAAATTGGAACATGGCGTGGTTCTCTTCGTCCATGCACAATATCTAATTCAATCCCATCCACGTGAATATATTCACCATGAAAAGTCACTCTTTCCATATGCAGAAGTTTTCTTAATATTTCAACTGTCTCGCGCATGGCAGTTAACGGTTTCTTTCGGTCTATGCCAACATTCTTCGCTAAAGGGTCCCACCAGGCACCAATTCCACAAATAATCCGGTTGGGGGCAAGGTCATCCAGAGTAAGAAATGTGGCTGCCAGCAACCCGATATTTCTTGTCCAGTTATTGATTACTCCTGATCCAACTTTTATTTTATTTGTGACGGCTGCATAAGCTGCCATAGGAACAATGGCGTCCCTTACCAAACGGCTTTCTGCCTGCCAAACTGCTTCAAACCCTCTTTGCTCGGCATATTTAACATAATCCAATCCCTGCCTTAAATCATGCGAATCCTGCAAATACAATGCAACTCGATCACTCATTTTTTTCTCCTTAGTAATTAATTTAATATTATTCCTTTTAACCTCAATAGTTCAAGATCTTCTGGTATATCTAAATCATATTTAATGTCTTCAATATCACAGATATCTATACGCAATTTTTTCCTTTCGGCTTGTTCTATATGTTTTTTAAATGACCATTCTCCAAAGTCATAATCTATCGCCCCTATTGGATTAACCAGCAAGGCATTAGTTCCATTTTGCCTATGATCAGAAGAAATTACGATCTCAGGTGGTTTTCCGCTATGTTCGATAAATTTATTAATATCCTCTTTGTTTATTAAAGGTAAATCTGCGGGCAAAATAAGAACCTGGGTGGCATTAAATGCCTTAGCTGCAACTGTTGCTTTCCGCAAGGCCCGATTGAGGTTAGTTATTTTATTTTCTAGTACAGTCTTTGCTCCCAAGTCTCTGGCTATTGCCAAGGTCGATGGATCATAACTGACAACGATAAAATAATCGATTTGAGTTACATCCTTGAGGCAAGTAAGCATATTGATAAGCATACGTTTATTTAAATTGGTTCTTTCTTCTACTGATAATACGCTTGATAACCTTGATTTCCCTCTTTTTAATGGCTTTACAGGTATGATAGCGCAGAGCGACATATAAAGGTCAAATCTTTTCTGAAATATTTAAAATCATTTCTGCCAATCGAACTTTTTCCGATCTATCTCGCATGATGGTATCCGTTACAAAAGAAATTATACCTTTCTGGTCAATTTTATTTTTCAAATTTAGATCCAGCTGATCGAAAACAAATCCCCTGATTAAACCATAGTAATGATCTGCAACTGCCTCTGCAGAAGGTTCGATCCCCAATTCTAAAAACATTTTTGCCGCCGGCCCTTTTAATGCCTTTCCTTGAATAATTGGGGATACTGCCACAACCTTTTTTTCGCTAATTGCTTTTTTAATCCCCTGAACATTTAGAATTGGATCAATACTCACCCAGGGGTTTGATGGGCAGATAACAACCAGGTTGGCTTTTTCCATTGCCTCAATTATCCCAGTAACTGGTTTTGCGTTCTCTGCCCCTGAATATTTTATTGATTTTATGGTTGGCTGACATTTCTGGTTGACAAAATATTCTTGAAATGACAACTCGCCTATTTCAGTGGTTATAAGAATCGTCGAAACAATATCGTCAGTCATTGGAATCACCTGCGATTTAATCCCCCAAATATGACAAAAATCCCTTGTTATCTCACTTAATTTTTGACCTTCTTTCAACCGCCTTGTTCTTTCTAGATGAGTACCAAGGTCTTTGTCGCCAATTTTGAACCAGTCCGGCCCGCCTAATTTGATGGCTTCATTAAGTGATTTGTAAGTATCCCCTGCCCTTCCCCAACCTGTCAAAGGATCAGCGAGTTCAGCCAGACTATAGCAAACCGTGTCGAGATCAGGACAAATTTTGAGACCATAATGCTCAAAATCATCACCAGTATTGACAATTACAGTCAGGTCACCTGGTTTAAGGATTTGAGCCAAACCATAAGTTAGTTTTGCACCTCCCACACCACCAGCCAGGGCAACAATTTTCATATTTTTATCTAAATAAATCTTGTTCTTTTGGTCTATTTAATTCTCTGATTGAAGAATCCCGCAAATGGTAAGGAAATCCACGAACGTGCACAACTGGTCTTTTTTCATCCGCCTGCCCCATTAGCAAGGAAGCTGCAGAAGCTAATTCATCTGCTGCAGCAACCTGAGTAATCCGCAGTTTAAAACCAAAAAGGTCTTCCTTACCTCGCAAATCTATAAGTGCAGGTAAACCTGCAACACCGATTGCTGTCCCTATGATCCCATTTCTCCAGGCTCTACCTTGAGAATCAATGATGAGAATACCTATTTTTTTACCAGATTTTTCTTCCAAAGCTTTCTTGATTTTTTGGGCTGATAGATCAGGGTTTTCTGGCAATAGCAAGAAACACTCGTCTGGATTTCCATGTTCTGAACTTACATTTGAATGGTCAATACCTGCGTTGGCGCATACAAAACCCAAACGGTGCTCCACAATAATATGATTTTCTGTAACTCTAAGTATTTCTTTGCTTTCGCGAAGAATTAATTCGATCAGACGAGGATCTTTGTTGGAAGTTTTTGAAATCTCCTTCGCCTGCTTGGAAACCTGCACATTGGATAAATACACTAACCGACCCTCTGCTTTGGATACGACCTTTTGAGTGATGACAAAAATATCATTATCGATAAGCTGTATTTGATTTGTTAGAAGGGCATCCCAAATGATGTTGGATAAATTATCCCCATTTTTTATTAATAGTATGCCTGAAATTGCTGTTAAGGTTAATTGCATTATTGACTCGAAGGGTCAATACCGGTAATTTTAATGCCAGCGGTGTGCGAATGATATTTTTTATTCAAATTAATCAAAATTGAGGTAAGACCTTCTGCAACTACTGAGTTTTCCAGAGGACCAGCGTCCCATCCTGTTAAACCCGCATCCTTAACTAATCCCAAAACCGCTTGCCTGGTTTCTTGATCAACCCCACAAACAAGCACATCACATAGGATAGGTGTATCGCTAAGCAATAAATCATAAGAGATATTATGAAAAGCGGATGCCACTTTACATTCCCACCCAAGTATTATTTGGGCTGCCTGAGCTGCGCTTCCTTCTACAGGCATTTGAACTTTAGTCACTTGTGGTGGAACAAGGGGAACCGTCACATCAATAATAATTTTCCCTTGCAAGTTCCTTTTTAATGCAGTAAGAATATCTCGATGTGCTTGATAGGGAACAGTGATGACCACAAAATCTGCTTGTTTTACCGCTGATTCATTCGTGTCACCCGAAAGATCAGAATTTGAGGGTAACAAAGGTTTGATCTCATTGACTGCCAGTTGAGCTTTTTCCAAATTTCGAGATCCAATAATCACTCGATGTCCGGCTTTCCCCCATCGAAAAGCCAATCCCTTTCCTTCTTTTCCAGTTCCACCGACAATAGCGATTTTTAATTTTGGTTGATCCATTTATTTTTCTTTCATGATTAAAATTGACTGGAGAATTTTTGCCAGACCTTCTTTGAAGAATTATTAGCTTCATGCATGATCTTGTCTTCATCCATCGTTTTTAGTTCTCGGTCTGACATCAGAACTTTACCATCCACAATGGTTGATACGATCATGCTATCTCGAAAACCAAAGATGATCTGCCACGGTAAATTTCCGGGGATCATTTGCGTATAAGGTTGGTAATCAACAATTATTAAATCTGCATTTGCTCCTTCCTTAATTACACCAACTTGTAGGTCACCAAAGAGCTTATTAACTAAAGCCGCATTATTTTCTACAGCCATCTTTATTACAGTATCAGCGCCCATTCGTCTTGGATCCAAATTCCATAATTTATGCACTAAATAGGCAGTGCGCCATTCATCCCACATGGCATTGGAAAAGCCATCATTCCCAAGACCTACTTTTACTCCATAATTCAACATCGATTCCACATCAGAAATTCCAACAGCATTATTCATATTTGAACGCGGCTGATGGGTCACCCAGCTGCCAGTTTCTTTAAGAATATTTATTTCTGTTGCATTGATATGAACCGCATGTGCCACGATTGTTTTTTCTCCGAGGATTCCATACCCATTCAATCTTTCAATAACACGCTTCCCAGATTTTTTAAGACTGTCATATTCATCAATGGAGTGTTCGGCTACATGGATATGAAAACCTACACCTGATGGGGATTTTTGCTTACATTTTTCAAGAGTTTCATCCGATAATGTCAGACTGGCATGCAATCCAAACATTGCTGAAATCTTGGATCCAAAATTCTTGTTCTTTTTCGTTAATTCAATGAACCTGATGTTTTCTTTTATTCCCTCATTTGCAAGGTCATCGCCATCACGATCCGTTACTTCGTAACATAATGAAGCGCGAACCCCGGATTCCAAAACAGCTTGAGCAATCATATCCAAGGAGCCAGATATTGCTTTCGGTGAGGCATGATGGTCAATCAGTGTTGTTGTTCCATGCCTAATGGCATCAATGAGACAGACTTGCGCTGACAATAACACATCCTGCAAGTCCAAGGATTTGTCTAATTTCCACCATAATTTTTCCAAAATTTCGGGAAAAGAGGCGGGGGAATCACCGGGGATGGATAATCCTCTTGCAAATGCTCCATAAAAATGGGTGTGAGCACAAATATTCCCAGGCATGACATAATGATTTTTTGCATCCAACCGTTCCTCATCCGGAAATTCCTTGATTAATGTTTGTTTTGCACCAATTTTTTTGATAATACCGTCTTTAATCAAAATTTCACAATCAGGGATTAAAGGATTATTTTTATCAAAAGAAATCACATTCGCATTTGTAATTATCATATTTCTTTCCTCATGAATTATTTTAACATATTGATAAAAAGGAAGGAATAAATATTGGATATAATCAATCCACTATCTTCTTGGAGATTTAATTATGTCAACTCAGTATGAAAAAGCCATTCAATTCTTTCATCAAAATAAAGCAAAATATACAGATACGCTAAAAGATTATTTGCGTATTCCCTCAATCTCGGCTGATTCGGCGTATAAAAAAGACCTCCATAGAGCTGCTGAATGGCTTGTGGACTACTTAAAATCTCTCGGAATAGAAAAAGCGCAGATTTATGAAACACAATTACACCCAATAGTTTATGGTGAGTTTCTTAAAGCGGGCAAAGAAAAACCTACAGTCTTAATTTACGGGCATTATGACGTGCAACCTCCCGATCCTGTAGAGTTATGGCAGTCAGATCCATTCGGTCCCGTGGAAAAAGATGGGTTGCTTTATGCGCGGGGTACCTCAGACATGAAGGGTCAATTGATGGCGTCTTTTGCTGCTATAGATTCAATTATGCATACCAATGAGTTTCCAGTTAACCTAAAATTTATTATCGAGGGAGAAGAAGAGATTGGCTCTCCATCAATAGTAAATTTTCTTGAAAATCACAAAGATTTATTTAGAAGTGATTTTGCGTTAAATCTGGATGCAGGCATGATTGCTGAAGATATTCCTACAATTGTCTTTGGGCTTCGTGGTTTGGCATATTTTGAAATCCACGTGAAAGGACCTGAACACGACTTACATTCTGGTCTATTTGGCGGAGTTGTCTATAACCCTGCCCAGGCTTTGTGTGAGATTTTAGCAGGCATGAAAGATAAGGATGGGAAAATTCTTTTGCCATCTTTTTATGATGATGTAGAACCACTTACTCAGGGCGAAAGGAGTGAACTGGCTCATTTGCCTATGAATGATCAATACTACCTGGATCAGACTGGCGTCCCAGATTTATGGGGCGAAATTGGTTATACGGCTGCAGAGAGAGTGGGAGGCAGACCTAGCCTCGAAATTAATGGCATCAATTCCGGTTATACAGGCGAAGGACCCAAGACCGTTATTCCTTCTGTGGCAATGGCAAAAATTTCGTCTAGGCTGGTGCCACATCAAACTCCCGAAAACATACATCAACAATTGTTGCAGTATATGAAAATCCATGCCCCCAAGAATATCTCTTGGGAAGTCAAACCATTAACCAGCGATTTTCCATGCGTCATTGGCAGGGATTTTTATGCCACTCAATGCTTTTCCAATGCCTTGGAAAAAGTTTTTGGGAAAAAACCAGTATATAAACGGGAAGGTGGCAGCATCCCGATTGTAAACTACATGAAAAATATTCTTGGGATTGAATCTGTTTTAAGCGGATTTGGACTGCCTGATGATCGCATCCACAGTCCTAACGAAAGAATTAATTTGGATTTATGGGATAAGGGAGTTCAATCAGTCATCCACTTTTTTTATAATTTATCAGAATTGAGTCAATAAATGAGTTCCAAAGAGTTTAGGATGCCTTCTTATGGTGGACAAGCATTGATCGAAGGAGTTCTCATGCGTGGAAAAAATACCTTATCTTCCGCAATGCGAACTCCAGATGGAAAAATTGTTGTTTACTCCGAGAAATTACAGGGACCTTATAAGAATAAAATTTTTCAAATCCCATTTTTAAGAGGTTTATTAATATTATGGGATAGTTTGGTGGTTGGGATGAAATACTTAACTCTCTCAGCAAATCTTCAATCCAATACTGCTGATGAAAAAATCAGTGGACCAAGTCTTTATCTGGCAGTTCTAATCTCAATCTCCTTCGCCATTCTCCTTTTTTTTGTTTTCCCTGTATTGATAACTAGTCTGGTTTCCAATTTCATAAAATTAAATTCATTAGTGATAAATTTGCTTGAGGGATTAATTCGTCTAGTGACGATTATCGTATATCTTTGGCTTATTTCATATATGCCTGAAATAAAACGAGTTTTTGCCTATCATGGTGCAGAACATAAGACCATCAATGCATATGAAGGGCATGCTAAACTCAATGTGTCTTCTGTGCTGAAGTACTCTGTTCAACACCCTCGATGCGGAACATCATTTTTACTCACCTTGGTGGTGTTTTCGATTATTCTTTTTTCTTTCTTTGGAAATATGCCTTTTTTTGTTAAGGTAATCAGCCGCATAGTTTTTATTCCAATTATTGCCATGGTAGCCTATGAGTTTATTCGTTGGTTGGGAAACCATTCAGAAAACCCAATTATTAAAATTATAGCTATGCCAAATATGGCGCTTCAAAATCTGACCACACGTGAACCCTCACCTGAAATGGTTGAAGTAGCTCTCAAGGCATTTACTTCCCTAATAACATTGGAAAAAGAAGAAATTAATTCGGAGGTTTAAAATGACTCTACGAGAAAAACTGGAATCTGAATTATTTAATGCCATACGGAATAAAGATGAAGCAAAAAAAAGAACTATACGAATGGCAATTTCCAATATTAAATTGGCAGAAATTGAGCATAAAGGAAATTTGGATGACCCAGCGATTATGGCATCACTGTATAAGGAAATAAAAATACGCAATGAAAAAATTGAGGATGCCAGAAAAGGTAATCGCGAGGATATCATTAAAGAAGCGGAAGCCGAAATTGCAATTCTGAAAGAATTCCTGCCTAAAAGTTTAAATGACCAGGAGATATCTGATTTAGCAAAAAAAGTGATTCAGGAGCTGAATGCTAACAGTATAAAGGAAATGGGGAGTGTAATGAAAGTAATGATTGAAAGAGTCAATGGACAAGCACCCAATGATGCCATCAGCCGTGTGGTAAAAGAGCTATTACAGAATTCATAAATGTTAATTGCGTATTTTGAAAAGCTCAGTAAACGCTTTTCACAGATTTACTATTGGCGTTTGATTCTTTTATCCATTGTTTGCATTTTTTCTTTATTAATTATTGGAACGCCAATATCTTTACGACCTTCTCCATTCTCCTTGAATGTTGGGGATGTTGCTTTTCAGGATATCCGGGCTCCAAGATCATTTAGTTACACCAGTGAAATGCTTACCAATCAAGCCCGCGATGCAGCTGAAAAATCTGTCTCTCCTGTATTTCTGCCCGCAGATCCCGCCATTGCTCGCAAGCAATTCGAATCTCTAAGTCAAACCATAGACCAAATAGATATCCTACGATTTAATAACTCCTTATCATTAGACAAAAAAATTGAGTTTCTTACGGATACGCTTAATATTCAATTGAATCCAGATTCTACAAAATATCTTTTTTCAATTAATGATACTAAGTGGATTCAAATAAAGAATGAATGCCTCATTGTATTTGAACAGATAATCCGCAACTCAATCCACGAAGATCAATTGTCAGTAATAAAGAAAAATATTTCGTCATACATCGGTTTTTCATTTTCGGAAAATGACGCGGAACTAATTTCGCAAATAATTTCACCTTTTATCACAGTTAATAGTATTTATAGCAACGAAAAAACAAATGAAGCTGTTCAAACAGCCCGTGAGAAAGTTCCCCCAGTGATTAAATATTATTCTGCTGGCGAAATGATTATATTCAGTGGTCAAATTATTACTCCTCAGATCTGGGAAGCGCTTCAATCCTTTGGTCTTGTGCAATCCACAGATGAACCTCTGGATCTGGTCGCTGCATCATTACTCATTATTACTACTTTAATTGTCCCTGCATTATTTCTGCGTCAGGTAAAGAAAACTTTATTTGATGATTCAGCCGCATTGATTTTAATTTCCGGATTATTTCTTATTTTTCTTATTGGTGTAAAACTGGTCATCAGTAATCACACAATTCTCCCATACCTATTTCCAATTGCTGCTTTTGGGCTGACAATTGCCAGCATTTTTGATTATGAAACAGGCATTATAAGTCTTATACCCTTAAGTGTTTTAGTATGTTTTATCCTAACAAATAATATTGAATTGATTGTTTATTATTGGCTTTCCGGCGCAACAGCTATTTTTGTACTTGGAAAAGGAAGACGGCTGGGTGTATTCTTTTTAGCGGGATTAATTATCGGACTCATAGGAAGCGCTGTAATAATTGCATTTCGGCTTGCAACTGGATATTTCGATGCAGAAGGTTTGATCACATTAATCGGGGTTGCCTTTCTGAATGGCATTGGTTCAATCAGTCTGACTTTATTATTTCAATATTTATTTGCTTTACTTTCAGGTCGAACTACTTCTTTACAATTGATGGAACTTTCCAGACCCGATCAACCGCTTCTTCAATATTTATTAGTTCATGCGCCTGGCACATATCAGCATAGTTTACAAGTAGCAAATCTGGCCGAACAGGCTGCAAGAATTGTCAAAGCTGATCCTTTATTGGCGCGGGTTGGAGCTCTTTACCATGATATTGGAAAAGCAGACAATCCAGGTTTTTTTATTGAAAATCAGGAAAGGGGTCAATTAAATACGCATGAAAATATTGACCCGCAAAAAGCTGCCCAGACAATTATTAAACATGTGGAAGACGGAGTCTCATTAGCAAAAAAATACGGTTTACCACCTCAGATAATTAATTTTATTACCGAGCATCATGGAAATACGATCGCGCGTTATCAATATATGCTTTTCCTGAACAAATCATCTAAAAACAGTGACAATTTATTTAAAAAACGATTTATATATACAGGCCAGCCTCCTCGAACAAGAGAAACTGCTATCCTCATGTTAGCCGATGGATGTGAAGCCAGGATTAAAGCTGAAAATCCACAGACTGAATCCGGAATTAGAAAATTAGTAACCGATACAATCAATTATTACATTCTTGAGAAACAGTTGGATAATGTCAATCTGACTTTTCGCGATATTAAATTAATCGAAGATTCGTTCATCGGCTCTCTCCTGAACTTATCGCATAAACGAATGAAATATCCATCCAATGCAACAAAAAAATGAGTAAGAACAACATATCCATTCTTATTGAAAAGGATTACCGAAATTTTATTCATCAGGGACGATTGAAATTCACGGCAAAAACAGCTTTGAATTATTTTGATTTAAATGATGTTGAAATTTCTATTTCAATAATAAGTGATAGTAGAATTCGAGAATTGAATAGAGAATTTAGATCCATTAAATCAGCAACTGACGTGCTATCCTTTTCTGCCAACGAAATTAATCCCGAAACGGGGAAAGAATATTTGGGAGATGTGGTTATTTCTTATCCTATTGCAGAAAAACAATCTAAAACGGCGCGTCAATCTATTTTTGATGAAATAGATTTATTAACAATTCACGGTATTTTACATCTACTTGGATATGATCATGAGTCCAAAGAGGAAGAAGAGCGAATGATTACCATTCAAACCAGGATTGTACAAAAAATCAAAGAATCATCCATGGACATTTATGAATAAATTGAAAGAAATATTAGATGCAATTTTGAATTCGTTCAGGTTCGCAATTGACGGAATCCAATTCGCGTTAAGAACTCAAAAGAACCTACACATACATTTAACCATGGCTACTATTGTCATGATTTTGTCTATTCTTCTTCATTGCAGTTCTCAGGAAATTGCAATATTGCTACTCACCATGGCAATAGTCATCTCATTGGAATTGGTTAATACTGCAATTGAAGCAACAATAGACCTTGTTTCACCCCACAGTCAACCATTAGCAAAAATTGCAAAGGACCTCGGAGCGGCAGCAGTGCTGATTAGTGCAATATGCTCAGTGATAATTGGATTACTAATTCTAAGTCCGAAACTTTGGAATGTTTTTTTCTAACGATTAAACCTGCTAAAAACAAACTCCTCCTTTTTACCTTAGAGCTCCCCCTAAATGATCAAAACATAATTATTTTTTTGCTCTCAATTATTCAATTCTATTGCTTTTACAAATCCATTTTAAAGATAGTCCTGTAAATTATGGCTAACCGAAAAAGCCGCGGCTTCGGCTCTATTACTTACTCCAAGTTTTAAAAGAATACTGCTGACATAATTTCTAACCGTTCCTTCACCTAAAAACAACTTTTGAGCAATCTCACGATTAGTCTTTCCCTCTGCTATTAATTTTAAAACCATTTTTTCCTGTTGACTTAAACTCGAAAACGCGGATGCTTCCTCATCTTTTACTGCTTTGCGTACTTCTTGAAATATTCGTTGGGTGACTGCTGGGTCCAAGGATGCCTCACCACGGGCAACTGCTTCAATGGATTTAACAAGATCATCCAAATTAATTTGTTTTAAAACATAACCAGATGCGCCAGCTTTAATTGCTGAAAACAGCATTTCATCTTCTGCATAGGATGTCAGCATGATTACTTTTGTTCCAGGATGTTTGGATATAATTTCTTCTGTGGCTTCTATTCCAGATTTTCCAGGAAGCCTGATATCCATTAATACAATATCGGGGTGGTGAATGCCCACTTGTTGTATAGCATCCTTTGCATTTGCAGCTTCAGCAACCACTTCAAAGCCGGAATAATTCTCCAGCATTGACCGCAATCCTAGCCGGACAACTTCATGATCATCAACAATTATTAATCTTTTTTTTGCCATTTAACCTCAACTAATCAAAATTTAATTGCAGCGTAACCGGACAATGGTCTGAACCTTTTACATCATCCTGAATGATTACATCGCCAACTTTCTCTTTCAGTTTTTGTGAAATGAGAAAGTAATCCAATCGCCAGCCGACACCATTCTGGCGTGCATTCATCCGATAAGTCCACCATGTATATTGTATTCTGTCTGGATATAACTGCCGATAGATATCGATAAATTTATGCTGAAGATAGTAATCAATCCAAATTCTTTCCTCAGGTAAAAAACCGGTGTTTTTCTGATTTGCCTTCGCATTTTTCAAATCAATCTCATTATGGGCAGTATTAAAATCGCCAGTAATAATGATATTTTTGTTTTGTTTATGTAAGGAATCACAAATCTTCAGAAGAAGTTCATAGAATTCCAATTTAAAGGGTACTCTTTCCAGACTTCTTCCTCCATTAGGGAAATAGATATTGAATAATTCAAAATCAGAATACGTCAACCAAATGACTCGACCTTCCCGATCAAATTTTGGATCTCCTAAACCATATTGAATATTAATTGGCTGTTTTTTAAATAATACTCCTACCCCGCTATATCCAGCTCGTTCTGCAGAATTCCAAATGCATTCATAATGCATGGATTTAAAAATGGACGGGTCAAATTGCTCGGGTTTGGCTTTTATTTCCTGAAAACAAAGAACGTCTGGTGAAAAACCTTTGATCCATTTGTCAATTCCTTTTTGCATTGCCGCCCGGATGCCATTTATATTCCATGTGGTAATATTCATCAATTATTCTCTATGGTAAACTTAAATTTACAACATCACCGCTTTATTTTAAACCATATAAAGCATGAAATATAAATTCATAATAGCCATAATTATCCTTTTTTTACTTGGAATTCCCCAACCGATATTAGCTCAGGATAATCCGACCAATCCGGTGTATGTCGTTCAACCTGGTGAAACATTAACTGAAATTGCGCAAAAATTCAATGTCACTGTTAATGAAATAATCTCAATAAATAATATTTCAAATCCAGACCTTATTTCTCCTGGAATACGTCTCTATATCCCCGGTTTGAATGGGATAAGCGGTGAATTAACTACCCATACGATTGGTGTTGGGGAATATCTAAATAATTTTGTTCTCAAATACCAAATTCCGAAAAATATACTTACTCAAGTCAATCGAATCACCAGTCCTAATGAAATATATGCGGGATCGAATCTGATTATCTCTGTGGATCAGGCTAAACCAAAAATTAAAGCTCGTCTGGTTCAAAAAACAAACCAATCAGTATTTGAATCAGCGGTCATTTTGGGAGTTAACCCCTGGAAACTTTCCATTGAGAATAATCTAACAGCCAACACACAATTACTCCCATCAGACATTGTTTATTTAAAAAGTGACGAAAATGCTGAAGAAATAAGTTCCATTACATCTTTACTAAAATCAATATCGATTGATCCCCTACCCTTATCTCAGGGGAACACAGTGACAATCAATGTTATTTCCAACCAACCCATTAATTTAACAGGTAAATTAAATGGTTTTGACCTTCATTTCTTTCAAAATGCTGAAAACAATTATTACGCACTTCAAGGGATTTATGCCATGGCTGAACCTGGTCTATCGTCATTCTTACTGAACGGTAGTTCTTCGGATGGACAAAATTTCTCGTTTCAACAGATGCTCTTACTAAAACAAACGGCATTTCAAAAAGACCCGCCTCTTGAAGTGTCCGATCAGGCAATCGATCCTGCCATAACCAAGCCGGAAGATGATTATGTGAAGGGGTTGGTGTCAGTAATTTCAGATGATAAATTATGGTCAGGGAAATTTCTCAATCCCGTTGATGAACCTGTCTGTTACAAATCCAAGTTTGGCAACCGCCGCTCGTTCAATGGCAGTGACTATATTTATTTTCATACCGGTCTGGATTTTGGCGTGTGTGCTCCCAGCCATAATATTTATGCTGCAGCTTCTGGAAAGGTAATATTTGCTGGTCCTCTCACTATTCGGGGGAATGTCGTTTTTATCGATCATGGGCAGGGAATATTCTCTGGTTATTTTCATCAGTCGCAAATCAAAGTGAATGTGGGAGATGTGGTTCACGCGCATCAATTGATTGGGATTATTGGAGCCACAGGAGAACGGGTGACCGGACCTCATCTTCATTTTGAAATATGGGTAAATGGCGTACAGGTGGATCCCCTGGATTGGTTGCAAAATAATTATCCCTGAATAATTAGCTAAGGTATAATAGTGCCGCTTTTAATAAGGTTTACATCACCTAGTCATTTATGGTAGCTCCAAAGTCCTTAGATCCCGAATATTGGGAACATTTTACAGTCGATCAAGATGATATAGAATTTCTATATAACCAACTACTGGAATTGGAAATTCCTCAAACCCAGAATTCATTAATAAAGCTGATTGTTAGCAATCGCATAAAGAATATCAGGGATGCCCAGGAAAAAGAAAAGGAAAAGGTTGGCAGCCTTTTATATCTTCCCAAGAATAGCTATGAAATTGGTCAAACCTTAATTTTTCCATCGATGGATTGGAGAAATGGACAGGTGGATAATGTCCGTAAGGGTTTCAATCCGGAATTTGAATCGTTTAATGTCATCGACATTACTTTTGAGAATGGTGAAAAGACCTCTTTTGCCAGTAACCTGGAAAACCATCCTTTAAATAATATTTCAGCCACTGTTGCAACTGATCCGCTGTTAGATATTAATCATGTCATCGAGTTTTATGGCGATCAATTATTAAACGTCCTTGAAAAGAACCTTGAGAAAAATACTGAATTAGTACGTATCGCTGGTTGCTGGTTTCCCAAAGCTCTCCTTGTTGACATTAATAACGGCCATTTAAACCTGGTTGAGGCAGTACTGGAAGAAAACAAAGGAGGTCCATTATCGACCAGGCAATTGTTGGATCAAATTGAATTTAAAAGCCCGGTTAATTCTCAATTAATGGAATTTTCATTAAATTATGTCCTTCAGGATGATCAACGATTTGATGAAGTAGGACCGGCTGGTGAAGTACTATGGCATTTAAAGGATATGGAACCTGAGGATGTACGGAAAATACCTTCTTTTCTTCAATATGATAAATTTGACTACGATCATGAAATCGTAAAACCATTTTTGGCTCAATTCGAAGGTGATTTATTTGATGAGTTGGAAGAATGGGAAAAAGTTCAAGTGAATGTTAGTGAGATCAAGGTAAGTTTAATTTTTCCTCACTGGCGATCTGGGACATTACCGCTATCACATTCCCTCTCCAGACTCTTTCCCACTGCCTATGAAGCGCCCCGGGTTTGTTTTACTTTTGTAGATGAAGAAAATAAAAAACTTTTCCCTGGTTGGGTTGTCAGACCCCATAAATATGTTTATGGACTAAAGGAGTGGTACAAGGCCAATGGATTGATGCCTGGCAGTCTGGTTCATTTAAAGAAAGGCGACCAGCCAGGCGAAATTAAGGTTTTCCAGGAAAAATGCCGTCAATCACGTGAGTGGATGAGAACAGCCTTAATAGGATCCGATCAGGGTATTGTTTTTGGAATGCTCAAACAAAATGTTTTTACCACATTCAATGAACGAATGGCGATTGCGGTACCAGATCCGGATGGGTTTGAGGAAATTTGGAAAACAACAAATAATAAGAAAGAAGATATTAATCGAACCATATTGAGGATTATGAGGGAATTATCCAAGTTAAATCCACAAATTCATGCTCAGGAACTCTATGCAGCCGTGAATATTTTAAAAAGATGCCCGCCAGGCATGATTCTTAATTTTCTCCTTACTCATAAAGATATTAAACATTTGGGAGATCTTTACTTTCGCATCTCGGAAAGTTCAGAGGGAGTTGATTTATGAGTGAGCCAACAAAATTCAGCCTGGTTAAACCAACCATTGACACACCGTTTCATATAGATTTTGAATGGTGGAAACAACACGACAGCGATTGGCGTGTTTTCCTGTTCAACTTACTATGTGATTATCATCAGAACGTATATAAAGATCAGGATGAGAATGTAGTGATTGATTTTATTGATCCAAAAACTGCGGAAGTGAAATCCGTAGACGGTCTTCTGCATACGCTGCTAAACCATTGCGCTAAAATGACTGATTTTACTTCGCATGATTCTTCACTAGTCTCCACTGTTTTTAGAGTTTTTCTCTCAAATAATAATCAACCCTTATCTCCTAATGATTTATCCAAAATCATTAATCGTCCTGCAAATACGATATTAATTACATTATCAGGACCGACTGTTTATAAAGGAATTCGCCCTTTTGATAAGAAATAATTCCATTTCAAAGAATATCTCTCCATTCAAATAGCTGAACAAATCACAAAACAATAGATTTCTGATCTCTTTAAAATCCCTCAACGTTTCAATATTGGATATTTGTTATTAAATAACTGCGTCACAGCGACGCACCTATGTTACGTACGGAGTGTGGCGTACAAAAACCTATGTGTGCGTTGGGTTCTTGCGGTTAAGGGTCGAGATGTGTGAAAAAGATGCAAATTTATATTTTTTAGTATTTGGAATTGTTTAACTGAAAGAGCTTTCAAAAAGGATTCACACTGCACCTACTCCATGCTACAAGCGTTACACAGCGTGTCACACACCTGTCCCCACACATCGCGCCAATGCCTGTACCGTTTTTAGTACCTATGTAGTGCAATGCGTATGATATATGGCGTCATTATGCAGTAAAAACTAAGGGTTTTGGCAATATTGCCAATCCGGGCTGTCGGTATGTCGCTACGGGTGTGGTGAACACTGTATTAAAGGGCTCCTTCTATAGAATAAACGGCGCTCATGTTGACCTTCGTCTCGGCGTCCGTGTCCGGGTAAGTAACAACAACCCTCGCAGTAAATGGTGGTTATTTTTTCCAAAACTCCCATAATTATTTTGCATTCTTGAGGTTTGCTTTCTCGAGGTTTGCGCCCTTGAAATTTGCGCCATTGATTTTTGCGGCACTGAAGTCTGTACCCTCAAGGTTTGCGTCGTCCTCAAAGTTAGCATTTTCGAGGTTTGCGCCTTTGAGGTTTGCCTTCTTGAGGTTTGCCGCCCCGAAGTATGCTTCGCTGAGGTCTGCACTCCTTAGGTTTGCTCCTTCGAGGTTTGCCTCTCTGAGGAATGCACCTTTTAGACATGCTTCTTCGAGATTTGCACCCTTGAGGTTTGCGCCCCATAATCTTGCGCCCGTGAGGTCTGCGCACCTAAGGTTTGCGCCACTGAGGTTAGCATCTTCGAGATGTGCATCAATAAAGGATAAAAAAGAGAGGTCTAAATCGCTGAGGTCTGCGTCTTCCAAATGTATTTCATCGAGTGATGCAGGTCTGATGCCTTCGTCTGTCAGGTCTGCGCCCTTTAAGATTGCATTCTTGAGATTTGCACAATTGAGGTTTGCGCCCCATAATCTTGCGCCTGTGAGGTCTGCGCCCTCTAGGTTTGCATTTTCGAGTTTTGCGTTCTCTAGATTTGCACCCTTGAGGTCTGCCTCCTTGAGGTTTGCGCACTCGCCGCTGTCTTTTTTCCTCAACCATTTTGCATGTTTATCTAATATTTCTTTCAGTTCATCAGAGGTAATTTGTTTCATCTTTAATTCTCCTGACATTTACCATGCACTACTTGAAAAGACTATTTTCACCTTAGTTATAAAAATTAAGTTAATATTTATTATAGGCTGTTTGAAATGCGATATATTTTTCGTATATTCAGAAATTTAAAAATTTCCTATCGTACAAGAATTGCTCACACCACTCGTTGCGCACCCTTCCTCTCCTTCTCTTTGGAATCTCATCCCACCCCAACACCCCGAAAGGAACGTTGAAGGCAAAGAGAAGGCAGAGGAATTATGGGCGCAAGCCTCAGCCCGCACGTGAACGTCGCCATAACGCTTGAACTGGAGCCCTTGTTCTCGCTCAAGCGTGGCGAGTTTAGCGGCGGCGGTGTGGTGTGTGGATTGGTTCTCACATACCCAGAACACACCGTAGATATTTACTTTTTTAAATTTTCCAATCGTTCTTCCACAGCTTGAACTTCAAGTTTCAAATCGGCTAGATATGCTTCCAAATGGGAACGTTCTTCCTCTTTGGTTTGATAGCGGCGATGAAAGTGACAACCACATTTGCAACCTTTTTCGTCGTTGCTGCAACCACAATCTTTATCCTCTTTTTCGCAGCAATTCTCTTCCTGATGATGAAAGTGTTCGTGTTTACCCATTGTTAGTACTCCTTTTTTCTTTAAATTTTGATTCATATTCCATTAAAAAATTATTTAATCCTTGACTGGTTTTTCGGATGTTGACAGCCCACGCATCCAAATACTCAAAGCCTAGGTCCGTCAATTGATATACCCTTCGAGCAGGTCCTCCACCACTTGTATCCCACGAAGAAAGAACCAGTCCATCTTCTTCCATTGATCGAAGAGCACGATATAAACCACCCGGGTCAAGAGCAGATTGGTCATCTTGATTAAGAACATCTAGTAATTCATAGCCATATGCAGGTTTTTGGGCTATTTTGAGAAGAAGACGGGCTTGAGTAAACCCTCTTACCTTACTTTCACGACAATGGCAGCCTTTAATTTCACCTTGCATTTCAGTACACATACTTAAATTCCTTTTCCATATATATGTATTTTACATATATTATAATCAAACATATAAAATTGTCAAGGGTAAATATGGTCAAAAAGCCAATAAAGAGTTCTAAATTGGTTTAAATCCATTTGAATACCCCGAAGCCTAATTGTGGACAGTATATTGGGGTTCTAATCCGGTAATTATCGGTTCAATCTGGAGACCTTGTCTTCGCTCAAGCGTGGCTAGTGCAGCGGCGGCGTCGTGGTGTGTGAGGTTGAGGTCACATTCTTGTTTTCCACAAAATTCATAGACTATTGGAGAACACTTTCTCTTACAAACCGCAGGGACTCGCTCCGGCGGCTATAGTGATTATTTTAGTTACACACTACAACAGTGGTCCCTGAACCAGCGATTGGGTCGAAGACAATTCCCTTTTCTGGAAATTTATACACCTGATTTTCTCCGATTGCATTCCTTGCAAAGTATTTGACAGTTCTCTGCTATTGTTTTACCGCCAAGATGCCACGGGGTAATATGGTCTGCTTCCATTTCGCTCAATTCAAAGCGCTTACTGCATTTATAGCAGGCACCTTTCTGCCTTTCATATGATGTTCTTTTTTGACTTTCGGAAAAAGCACGAATATTTAAATATTTTTCGTCGTGGATTAATACATACTGGTAAATCCCTTTTTTGTTTGTTACATCATCATCCATCATAAGGGCTTGTATTTTCTTCTCTAACTTTTCTGTGCCAAACAAATCATCTTTGAATTTATCATACAGACCACCCCAGTCAATGCCTTTCATCTCCCTGCGGTATGTTGTAAATGTTAATTTAACCCATTCAATTACATTTCTGAAATACATCCACAATTCATTAGCATTCGTGTCATGCTGATGAATGGACATATATTTTTCAATTTCTCCTTTTGAAATCCAACTTAAAGCCGTTTCTAAAATCTGCTGACGTAAGGGAGAGCCGTTCACATAGTCTTTCGATAAAAGATACGCAGCACAGTTGCTTTTGCTGAATATTGATTTTGCGTTTGTAAGCCAAGTTCCGGTATATACGGCGTTCCGCAATTCCTGTTCTAAGAATATTACGCCAGCAATATTGATTATCCTGAACCAATCTAATTTTTCCTTGTCGTTGCCCTCACAGAAATAGACCATCAGTTTATAGTTTAATATCTGCTCTTTTTCGGTATTAGTCAGGTTGTGGAAAGCTCGATTGTCTATTGAAAAATCACCTTTGACGTACTGGCAAAAGCTGATTGTCCTCTGCTGTCCGTCCAAAATTTCAAAAGTCCCATCCTCATTTTTTACCCAGTATATTACATTGAGCGGAAAGTCCTTACTAATAGTATCAATGACGGCGTTACGTTTTTCATTATCATAGACAAACTCACGCTGATATTTCGGGCGTATATTAAGTTTGCCGTTGTAGCCTACAACGCCCTCTTCCTCATTATCGACATAATTTTCTGAAACTTCGCAGACTGTTAATTCGTGTAATTCGATTTTCATTATTAAACACCTTTCTTGCGAATAACGATACGAAAGTAGGTTCGCCTACCATTGATATTGCATGTGTGGGATTTTTTTAGGCGCACAGTTTCATTTGTATTTTGTGCATCTAATACAGTATACCTACTAAGAGCGTCAATAACTTCAAATTGGTCAGGATTATATTTGTCGAGGAAAGTAATTGGGACACCCATTTCCCCATCATAGTCGCATGGAATTTCAGAAACCTTATCAACATTTATCGCATTATAATTGTCAAAATGAGGGTATTCTTCTGGTGTATAGTGTTTATATAGAGTAATAGACTCTTTATGTTTTTTAACAAATAAATTTGTAAACCAACAAGAAGTTGAAACCCTAACCATCTTTCGTCCATCTTCAATTTTGTGGTAGTTTTCCCAATTATCTGGAACATAAAAATACATACCCACATTGAAATTTGTATACCCCGTTCTCAACTTGTCCTCTTTGATTAGTTTAAAAATTTCTATATATGTCAACGCATTTGTGTTACCAATTATGATAAATTTTTTATCATAATCCACTAACTGTGCAACATACTCACGGAACAACGAAAAGGGCGGATTAGTTACTACTATATCCGCTTCTTTAAGCAAATCCATACATTCAGTCGAGCGAAAATCGCCGTCACCATTCAGCAACGTTAGAGCATTTTTCCTGTTTTTGAGTAGATACTCAACGTCAGCTAAGTCAATCGCACCGTCAGCGTTTTCATCCTTGACTTCGGTAATTTCAATTTTATGCGATGGTTTTGCATCGGTACTTTTCACCTCTAGACTCTTTACATCAAACAACGGCAATTGCTTACCTGCGATAGGGGATTCAGAATAACTGGTTGCAATCAATTTTTTTAGACCTAAATAATTAAAATTCATCGCAAAATATTTGAAAAAATTGCTCTCAAACGGATCGTCGCAGTTACAAAAAATGACCTTATCGCGAAACTGTTCTTTATAATGATGCATTTCTGACTCTATATCAGGCATTTGCGTATAAAATTCGTCTGCTTTATTCTTTTTTGCATCATCAAACAGCTTTTTCGCCATAGCCACATGCATCCTTATCTAAATACTCAAGAAAATCACGATTATCCTTTGTAGCTTATTATAGTCTCGGTTGAATTACCTTATTGATAAAAGGCTTAAAAAGAGCTCATTCTTGTATACAAGCGCCCGTAGCTCAAATGCAAAGAACGCCAGTATCCAAATCCGATATTTAATAACAACCAAAGATATCTAGCATTGTCTAGAATATTAACAACCGCAGATACTTTGCAAACCTGATTTAGGGTGCATAAGAGTTTTGAAGCAGACCGGCTAGCGCGATTACAAAAAGTGCAAAAGTTCATATATTTATTCTCCACAACTAATAAAATCATCATATTCATAAATTCACGTTATAATGTTTTAACATTCTGTAATTCAGATTAACGACCATCGGACTTTTATAAATCAGTTTTCAGACCTGAAAGATACCCCCCACCTGTTGGGTTTTGGAGGTATTAAAGGCTCGTTTCGTGCATTATGCCCCCGTAGCGCAAATGGACAGCGCATCGGACTTCTAATCCGGCGGTTGTGGGTTCGAATCCCACCGGGGGCGCTGATTAAACGAAAGGAGTAATTGATATGATCGAACGACACGGCATATTAAAATTTCACGGGAAGGATGTAAGTATCCAGGGCAAAGATATCCAGGTTGGACAGCCAGCGCCTGAATTCCATGCGATTACACAAGATTGGGAAAATATACCGTTATTGGAAAATACTAAAGGGAAAACGAGAATTATCGCCGCGGTGCCCTCGCTTGATACGGAGGTCTGCGATCGAGAAACCAGAAAATTCAACCTGGAAGCTTCTCAACTTTCCAAAGAGATTGTAATCATTGTGATCAGCACGGATCTGCCTTTTACCCAAAAACGATGGTGCGGCGCAGCTGGAATCGATCAAATCCTGGTTGTATCCGATCACCGCGATGTGGAATTTGGGGAAAGATATGCCTGTCTGCTAAAAGAACCGAGAATTTTGCGCCGAGCAGTGTTTGTGGTAAGTAAGAAAGGAATCGTTACTTATGTAGCTTACATGCCCGAACTTGGATTGGAACCAGACTATAAAGCAGTATTAAACGCAGCCAAAGCAACTCTGGCTGAAGATTGAACGTTTTAATTTTCCTTTAAATTAAATCTTTCATAAACTTTAACGGGGTAATTTAAAGAATCGACTCATATGAGTTATTCACATTACCATCCCCTAAGGTCAAAATATTTCTAATTTAATATTAATAACCAGGATTAAAGTTTGAGGGTAAGATTAAAAAATGATAAATTTTGATTTTGAGGAACTGAATGACACGGGTGTCAGCCAGCACTTTACGCCCGCCAAGCTTTTAGAAGACCTCAAAGCTTTACCCAATGTTTTACCGATCCTGCCTTTGCGCGGGCTGGTGGTGTACCCACAGACAGCCGTTCCTCTCACTATCGGGCAACCACGTTCCATCCGTCTGATTGAAGAGATCATGTCTGGCGACAAAATCGTTGGGCTGGTAACCTCCAAAGACGCGGATCTTGAATCCCCGGGGCCAGAGCATCTCTACAAAGTTGGCACAGCAGTGGTGATTCACCGCTTATTCAGAGCTCCAAATGGCGCTCTGCAACTGCTTATTCAAGGTATCTCCAGATTCAAAATCAAAGACTTCATCCAAACCGAGCCATACTTTAAAGCCAGTGTCATTCCGGCACCAGAAGATTCGGAAAGCGGGCTTGAATTGGAAGCATTAGCCAGAAATGCGCATGATCAGTTCACCCATATTGCGGAATTGATCACCTCCATCCCGCGCGAATTGGTAGCTTCGATTAATTCCATCCAGGACCCGTTAGCCACCGTTTATAACATTGCCAATTTTCAACGCATAGAGATCAAAGATGCCCAGGAGATTTTGGAGATTAACTCACCCACGGAAAAATTGCGTAAATTGGTGGCAATTTTAACCCGTGAGAGTGAAGTGCTTGATCTTAGCCACAAAATCCAAAGCGATGCGCGGGAAGAAATTGAAAAGGTCCAGCGTGATTATTTTCTACGCGAACAGTTGAAAGCCATCCAGAAGGAATTAGGCGAAGCCGACTCCCAGGCCAGTGATGTAATGGAATTCCGTAAGAAAATAAAAGATGCCAAAATGCCTGAGGAAGCCCGCGTTCAGTCTGAGAGGGAATTAGAGCGTTTATCGCGTTTACCCACCGCTGCCCCAGAATATGGTGTGATTCGCTCATACCTTGAGGTGTTGGTAGAACTGCCCTGGTCCAAAACAACCACGGATAATCTTGACATTGTCCATGCCCGCGAAGTACTGGAAACTGATCATTATGGACTTAAGGATATAAAAGAAAGAATCCTAGAATATCTGACCGTGCGCAAACTGAAATTAGAAAGAAAAGAGGAGTTTGATAAAAAACCTTCCAAGGACCAGATTCGTCACGAAAGAGAGGGCGTCATTTTATGCTTTATCGGCCCTCCCGGGGTTGGTAAAACCTCACTGGGACAGTCCATCGCCCACGCCCTGGGTAGAAAATTCATTCATACCTCCCTTGGAGGGATGCGCGATGAAGCTGAAATTCGAGGCCATCGGCGCACGTATATCGGCGCTTTGCCGGGCAGGATTATTCAATCCTTAAGGCGCTGCCAATCCAAAAATCCGGTTTTCATGCTGGATGAAATTGACAAATTGACTTTTGATTTTCATGGCGATCCGGCGTCCGCCCTTCTGGAAGTGCTGGACCCTGAACAAAATTCCGAATTTCGGGACAACTATCTGGAAGTGGCTTTTGATTTATCACAGGTAATGTTCATCACAACTGCCAACCAGTTGGAAACCATTCCCCCTCCTCTCCTTGATCGTATGGAGGTCATCCATCTCTCAGGTTATACCGATAGAGAAAAAATTGCGATTGCCAAGGGTTACTTAATCCCACGCCAATTACGTGAAAACGGATTACGCAGCAAAGAGCTAATATTTTCAGATCAATCCATTTTTTCTATCATCCGGTTATATACACGCGAATCCGGCGTACGTAACCTGGAGAGAGAAATTGGGTCGGTCTGCCGTAAAGTCATCACTCATAATGAACAATCCTTGCGAAAGATTAAAAAAGTGACACCCAGGCAAATTCATGAAATGCTGGGGCGGCCAAAATATAAAGGCACAGAGGAAATCATTAAACGCACTTCCATTCCGGGAGTGGCGACTGGTCTGGCATGGACACCGACAGGTGGAGAGGTCCTGTTTATTGAAGCCACCCGGATGCCAGGCAGCAAACAATTCACAATTACGGGATCAATTGGCAACGTCATGCATGAATCAGCCCAAGCGGCGCTCTCGTACGTCCGCTCGCATGCCGAAGACCTGAAAATTTCGCCTGATTTTTTTGAAAAATCAGACATTCATATACACATTCCGGCCGGCGCTCAGCCAAAAGATGGCCCCTCGGCAGGTATCACCATTGTTACCGCAATTACTTCATTATTAACCAATCGTTCAATTAAAGCAGGGATTGGCATGACCGGCGAAATTTCTTTGCGTGGTCAAATTCTGCCTGTCGGCGGGATCAAAGAAAAAATGCTGGCAGCTCATCGGGCTGGACTGCAAACTATATTTCTACCAAAAGAAAATGAAAGTGAACTTGAAGAAATTCCAGAGGAGATCAAGAAAGTAATCCATTTTATTCCTGTTGACCATATTTCACAGGTACTATTACAGGCATTGGAAAAAAATACTGATAATAAAAGGAATAAAAAGTGACTCTTCTAGCTACGACAGGTCTTTTTGAAGAACATCTTTTATTGAGTCGCCATATTTAATGACCACAGAGGATATTTTTCCAGCGGTTAATTCTTTTTTTTCTATTTCAGCATCATTTTTTAACCCAAAGGAATTTGCATCCAGGACCACAAATATTGGATAAAGCCCTTTTTGTTTGATTATTTCGGCTGCATGCAGCAATTCCACTGCTGCCGTAGTAGTGATAATGATCACAGTTGTCCCCAGGTTCTGGTATCCTATATTCGATTCGACGAATCTAAAGATTGGCAAATCTCCATCCGGATGGATAAATGTGAGTAATTCCAGTATTTTGGTTAACTGTCGTTCTCCTTTGTCTGAGGATAGAATTTCCGTATTCTTGCCCGAACAGCATAAACCAACCGAACGACCTTGTTTAACAAAAAAATCAGCCAGCGTTGCGGCAGTGCTCACCGCATATTCAAAAGAATCACAAGGCAATTGATAACCTGTTCTCTTTTTAAGAAGCCAGAGTCTATCCTCCGGTTCATTTTCCTTTTTAAATTCCTGGGAATAATGGACCATTTGGTGCGCATCCAAATAAATCCAGACACTCGTCTGAGGATCCTGATCAAATTCCTTTACCATGATCTGGTTTCTTTTCATGGTACTCGGCCAATGAATTCTATTCAAAGGATCGCCAGGTAAATATTCTCGAATTCCGGCAGCATGCGGGGTAGTCTCCAATGATGGTTTCCGTAGGGAATTGCCCCCCAGCAACATTCCAAAATGTTGGGTAATTTCTGATAGTGATGCATAGAAGGGTAAAATCAGTAGGACACTTCGATTCTCAATTTGCTTTCCGGACTGAAAGAAGCCAAATGGATCACCAGAAGTAATGCTGATCGGACCCAAATGGACTACTCCCCTGTTCTTAAGCAGAGTATAGGAATTAAAATTTCTGGATTGATTAGGACCCAGCGTGGAAATCACGCGTGAGACTTGATATCCTGGTAAATTTGAATGGTCTGTGATTTCAAGCCAAAAGCGCCAAATTGGCAGTTGGTTCTTTATCTCAAAATATTCCTCAAAATATTCACCTACATTTTGACGTAGGTAACGCGATTTTCGTATGACATCAATCCTGATAACCGAAAACAATGACCATAAGTAAGAAACAATAATGATTAATGAAAAGAAGACCGTTAATTGGATAAAAATCTCATCTTCATAATAAATCCAGCCGAAAAGTGAAACAATAAAAAATGTTAAGATTATCCAGAAGCGTTGTTTTACCTTAAACATAAATTGATGCTGATTTATCCGTCGACCGGAATTTGGGAAAGAATTTCCTGGATTACCTGGTCGGATGTTAAATTCTTTATACGCGCCCCCGGTTGGATAACCATTCGATGAGCCAGAACAGGTCCCGCAATTTCTTTGATATCATCCGGAATAATGTAATCCCTGCCATTCAAAGCCGCATACACCTGCCCGACCCGGAATAATCCCAGGCTTCCTCTGGGTGAAGCCCCAAGGTAAATATCTTCATTTTCTCGGGTAGCTTTGATTAACCGGACGATGTATTTTTTTATGGCATCGGAAACATAAATTTTCTTAATTGATTCTTGAACCTTTAATAATTCTTTCTTTGTCACAACAGCCTTTAGATCTTCGATTGGATGGTGGAATTGTTGGGATTCCAACATTTTTATTTCGTATGAAGCAGAAGGATAACCAATCCGAATTTTCATTAAAAATCGGTCTAATTGGGCTTCCGGTAGAGGAAAGGTTCCCTCATATTCAATCGGATTTTGTGTTCCGATCACCATAAATGTTTTGGGAAGAGGATGGGTCACACCATCGATAGTTACTTGTCTTTCTTCCATTGCTTCAAGCAAAGCTGATTGCGTTTTAGGTGTAGCGCGGTTAATTTCATCTGCCAAAATAATCTCCGCGAAGACTGGTCCGGGACGAAATTCAATTATTTTAGAAACCTGATTGAAAAACGATACGCCGGTAATATCACTCGGCAGCATATCCGGAGTAAATTGAATGCGGTGAAATTTGCATCCCAAAGAAATGGCTATACTTTTTGCCAGAATGGTCTTGCCGACTCCTGGGACATCATCAATTAACAGGTGACCATGACACAATAATCCCATAATCACCAAATCGAGAACTTTGGTTTTTCCAAGAATCACTTTCTCAAGGTTTTGCATTAATTTATCGCGAAAATCAATAATCAGTTTAATATTCATGAAATCACCATTATTTTCTCAACTCATTATTAATTGATTTTCAACTGAAGAAAATCCTGGGCTGCCCAACCCAATATTGATTCAGTCGCCAGGGATTTTATCTGCCACCAGACGTAACCGCTAGCAATGATCGGACCATCCGTAACCACATAGAGTTCACCATCATTCGCCAGATAAATGGTTGGACTATCTTGACCAGCCTGCTGATGGATACGCAACCCTTCTCCCCCAGTTCCCTGTACGATTACTTTTAATCCTTTGGCAAAGAAACTATTATTTGTATTTGGGGAAGGTGTTTGAAGGACTTTATCTATAAGAGTTGCTGAGGTAGAAGTCATTGTGCTATACGCAATGATTGTAATTTCTGATTCATGATTAAGGGGATTATCGAGAGCAAATGAAAATAGATAGAAAAAGGTTAACAATCCTATCATAAGTAAAATAAAAATAATTATCCCGCTAATCAACACGGTTTTTGAAAGAAGAGATAGTTTATGAGGCTTCATGAACGATTAAGACCTTTGTAAGAAAATTATATCTGATTCAAAAAATCCATGATGTATAATCTATCAAAAGAAATTTTGGTTAAATTTAATAGTTTTTCTTGTATATAAAATGAAAACAAGGATCTCAGCATCAATATTAAACTCAGATTTTATTCATTTAAAAGATCAAATCATTGAAGTTGAAAAAGCAGGGGTAGAACAACTTCACCTTGATATCATGGATGGGCATTTCGTACCCAATATATCCGTCGGACCATTCATCATTCAAACCTGTCGGCAGATCACATCGCTTCCCTTAGATACCCACCTCATGGTAGAAAATCCTGACCAATATATTGAGGAGTGTGTGAATAACGGTTCAACCGGTATCAGCGTACATATTGAAAACAACCCAAATATTCACCGAACCCTTCAACAAATCAGGAGTTACAAGGTAAAAACCGGGATTGTCCTTAATCCCGGAACTCCCATTGAAAGTATTCGATCCGTTTTGGACTTAGTCGATTTAATTTTGATTATGACCGTCAATCCAGGCTTTGGCGGGCAATCTTTTATTAATAGCCAGCTTATAAAAATCATGGCTGCCAAAGAAATGATAAAAAATTTGGAATTAAAACCGATTATTGAAGTTGATGGCGGAATTAATTCCCACTCACTTCCCCTTGCATCTCAGGCAGGCGCTGATTTATTCGTGATTGGCACTGCGATTTTTTCGAACTCAAATGGTATTTCTGCAGCTATTAATGAATTAGACATGTCATTAAAATAAAAATGCGGGTCAACCGCATTTTTATTTATTTATTTATAGGTTTATTTACTTTTTACCATAGTGCGAATACACCTGGCACAAAGGGTTTTTCGAACCTTAACACCTTTTTCAAAGACCAACACCCGCTGCAGATTTGGTCTGAATTTTCGATTTGTTGCCCGCATAGAAAAGCTGCGGCTATGTCCGAATGTAGTTGTTTTTCCGCAATGTTCACACTTAGCCATCTTAAAATTCCTTCCAAAAAATGATTAAAATAGTATGTAAATGAAACTGTAGTTTACCATAGGGCGTAACTTACTGCAAGAAATTAGGTTAATAAAGAAGGTATAAAATGGAAGAAAAAAAGAATTCTATAGGCAGAGTGTACGTTTCCAATAATGCAATTTCCACCATTGCCTATCAATCGGCACTTGAATCATATGGTGTTGTTGGAATGGCTAATAAGGATATCGTACGGGGTATTTCCAAATTTCTATTTAATAATCCCACTTCTGGTGTCATTGTGAATTATGATGGTAATTCAATCAAAATTGACATGTACATTATTATTGAATACGGAACACGAATATCATCCGTCGCAAACAGCATAGCCAATAATGTCAAATTCCAAGTAGAGAAAATGATAGGTATTTCAGTGGAATCTGTCGATGTACATGTTCGCGGATTAAGAGTCAGCAACCCTGATTGAAATATCATATTACCCAAATTATAGGTTTATGAATGCCGCATAATAATAAGAGTCCACAAGTTGTGGATTCAACCCAATCTATTAATTATCAAAAGATAAATGGTCAGGATTTTAAGAAACTTATTAATGCCGGTATTCTCTGGATTAAAAGCAATCAACAGACAATAAATTCATTAAATGTCTTTCCAGTGCCGGATGGAGATACCGGTACAAATATGTTCCTTACCTTAAAATCAGCCTATAGTGAAATTTCTGATAATAATGAACAAAATATAGGAAAAATTGCCCACCAAATATCGCAAGGGGCTTTAATGGGAGCACGGGGCAATTCAGGAGTAATTCTCTCTCAGTTGTTGCGTGGTTTTGCCCGCGCCCTGGATGACCAAGCCGTCATGGATGCCCAATTGTTTATACTAGGATTAAATGAAAGCAGAAATACTGCCTATAAGGGTGTCGTTAGACCGGTTGAAGGTACTATTCTAACAGTAGCAAAAGACATTGCAAAAGCGGCTGAAGACGCTTTAGTAATTTCATCAAATCTAGTGGAAATTCTGGAGATAATTGTAAGGGAAGCGGATAAATCCGTTAAAAATACTCCTGAGCTTCTACCTATTCTTAAACAAGCTGGCGTGGTCGACGCTGGCGGCAAAGGATTATTTTTTTTCCTGGAAGGGATGCTTCGATTCATTAAGAATTTACCAATAGAACTTAATGAGAATCTATTGGAATCTCATCCTACAGCCGCGATCGACAAAATGGCAAATGTCGATGAAGTTATTGAGCCTGGACAGGATTACGAAATTGTTGTTGATTTCACACCTTCTGTACCTTTAAATTTAAACCAGTTTTATGCTGATTTATCTGAGATTGGCACATCCATTCAATTAGGTGAAGGCGAGAATATGTATCGGATGCATATTCATGTTTCTACTGAAAATCAAAATTTACCCCTTGAGTATATAAGAAAACACGGCAATATCAAAAAAGTGTATATTGAAAACCTGATAGAGCAGATGGAAAAACGAAAGCAAGAGTTTATTATTACACAACCATCTATTAAAGAAGGACAGATTGCTGTAATTGCGGTATCACCCGGCAAAGGAATAACGGATATATTTCAGAGCCTGGGGGTAGCAGCAGTGGTTACGGGTGGACAAACCATGAATCCCAGTACAGAAGAGATCCTGGAAGCATTCCAAGATCTGCCAACTAATAAAATTATTATTTTGCCTAATAATAAAAACATCATATTAGCTGCCGAGGCCACAAAAAATGCGTCTAATAAGTTAGTCACGGTCGTTCCATCCAAAAGTGTGCCACAAGGTTTATCAGCATGTTTACATCTTGACCCCGATGGCAATTTTGATGAAATCTGCAAGAATATGGTAGAGGCCTTGGGTGAAGTTGAGACCGGAGAATTAACCACAGCTACTCGATCAATTACCATCAATGATGTTAAAGTGAACAAGGGTGAAGTCATAGGGCTGCATAATGGTAATTTAGTCTATTCCTCAAAGAGTCTCAAAGAAACTTGCCTCAATTTATTGAAATTGATTGGGACTGAAAATAAAGAACATATCACGGTTTTTTATGGGAAAAGCATTTTAAAATCGGAATTGGATGAAATTATTGATTTCATTAAGACTTCTTATCCAAATCAGGAGATCGAAGTTCATGATGGAGGTCAACCCTTCTTTCAATTCATCCTGTCAGTAGAATAATGATGAAATCGATCGGAATATTAACTGACGATTCAGTCCAATTTCCTAGACGAGAATTTCCTGGGGCTGAGTTGGTCAGGAAGATTCCCCTATCAATTTCCATTTCCAAAAAAACTATTTCTAATGTTTCATCTACTGAAATTAGTGGCCTTCCTAATTCCACATACTCAAGTAATCAACCAAGCATTTCTCCGCCCACAACCAAATACCTTGTAAATCTATTAATAGAAATCAAACAAGAATTCGATGAAATCATCATTATTCTCCCTTCCAAGTTCTTGTCCCCCCTTTATGCATACACAAAAAGAATCATGGAAACCTTATCTGAAAAAAATAAATTTTTCTTGTTTGATTCTGGCGCTTTTTCATTTGGATTGGGAATGTTAATAATTGAAGTTGCAAATGAATTAAGCAAAGGATCAAGATATTCGAAAATTTCGCAAAATATTAGGTTTTTAATTCCACAGATATTCGGGGTTTTTTGCTGTCCAAATCTTTCTTATATGAATAAAGTCAATTTTCTTGATGCACCGCAAGCAGTTGCTTTGGATTTCATAGGATCTGTACCAATTTTCAATCTTGAAGACGGTAAATTCTCCTCACTGGTAAAAATAAAAAAAATGAAAAATTATTTCCTTTACTTCGAGGAATTTATTGATGAATTTGAGCAACCTAAAGAAATAATTGCTATAAATGGAAATCCATCAAGATTCAAGGAATTAAAAGCACTTCAGGTCCATTGCGAAGAACAGTTTCCTAAAACTAGATTTTCCCATCAATTAATGAATATAGCGACCGCTTCAATTATTGGACCTAAAGCAATAGGGGTTTTCGTCTTAGACAAGACAACATAAAAAAACTAATTCCATATTTACAACTTGGTAGAATTAACCCATGCCTGACTTTACATCAAAGTTTATCAAACTATTTAAACACGAGATTTTTTGCAAATATGAAAACAAAGCAGTTATTGGCGGAT
>Ga0209777_10000843_pt1 | contig 47541 bp, 54 predicted proteins | sample FrelakmetHBP12HB_FD_187147 | JGI IMG/M metagenome (GOLD analysis project Ga0209777, IMG submission 187147) | Freshwater lake sediment microbial communities from the University of Notre Dame, USA, for methane emissions studies -HBP12 HB (SPAdes)... | ecosystem: Environmental > Aquatic >... | reverse complement strand
ATCGGCGGCTATGCCATCGGATCGACCCACGGCATCGTATACATCCGGGCCGAGTACCCCCTGGCCATCAGGCGTCTGGAGATCGCCATTGCCCAGGCCCGCCAGCACGGCCTGTTGGGACGGAACGTCCTCGGGACTGATTTCAACTTCGACATCGAGATCCGGCTGGGCGCAGGGGCCTTCGTGTGCGGCGAGGAGACGGCCCTGATCCACTCGATCGAGGGGGCCCGCGGCATGCCCAGGCCAAGGCCTCCGTTTCCCGCGGCCAGCGGTCTGTTCGGCAAGCCCACCCTCATCAACAACGTGGAGACCTGGGCCAATATCCCCGTGATTATCATCGATGGCGGCGCATGGTTCGCGGGTATCGGCACTGAGAAGAGCAAGGGGACCAAGGTCTTCGCCCTGGCCGGGCGCGTGGTCAACACCGGCCTGGTGGAGGTGCCGATGGGAACGACCCTGCGTGAGATCGTATACGACGTGGGCGGTGGCATCCCCAACGGCAAGGCGTTCAAGGCCGTGCAGACCGGCGGGCCGTCGGGCGGGTGCCTGCCCGAGACGGCCCTGGATACGCCGGTGGACTATGAGTCGCTGGCCAAGGCCGGCTCGATCATGGGCTCGGGCGGCATGATCGTGATCGACGAGACCTCCTGCATGGTGGACATCGCCCGTTTCTTCCTGGACTTCACCCAGAGCGAGTCGTGCGGCAAGTGCACACCGTGCCGCGAGGGCACCAAGCGGATGCTGGAATTGCTGGATCGCATCATCCAGGGCAAGGGCAAGGAGGGGGACGTCGAGAAACTGGATCGCCTCGGTACCATGATCAAGAAGTCGTCGCTGTGCGGCCTGGGCCAGTCGGCACCCAACGCGGTGCTCAGCACCATCAAGAACTTCCGGCAGGAGTACGAGGAGCACATCCATCAGAAGCGGTGCCGGGCCGGGGTGTGCAAGGCCTTGCTGACCTACACGATCACCGAGGCCTGCGTGGGCTGCGGGGCGTGCAAGAGGGCCTGTCCGGCGGAGGCGATCTCGGGCACCAAGAAGGAACGGCACGTCATTGACCAAGACCTGTGTATCAAGTGCGGACAGTGCTACGCCACTTGCAAGTTCAATGCCATCAGCAAGGCCTGAGTCACCAAGGAGTGAGATGTTGCGCCAGAGGCACAAAAAATCTCAGTTGGGCACACTGGTTTGTCCGGGCTAAGGAGTATCATGAGCAAGAAGATCACCATCCATATCAACGGCAAGCCCTACTCCGTGGAGGCCGGCCAGACGATCATGCAGGCCGCGGATCATCTGGGTTTCCACATCCCGCGCCTGTGCTATCACCCCAAGCTGTCGATCGAGGGCGCCTGCCGCGTCTGCATTGTCGAGGTGGAAGGCGCCAAGAGCTACGTGGCCTCCTGCGCGTTTCCCGTCAGCGATGGGATGAAGATCCACACCAATACGCCCGACCTGCGGCGGGCCCGCCGGGACATCGTCGAGCTGATCCTCGACAACCATCCGATGGACTGCCATATCTGCGACCGCAACGGGACCTGCGAGCTGCAGCGTCTGTCCTACCGGATGGGGATCAAGAACCGGCACTTCGAGGGGGAGCGAAAGCACTATGCGGAGGACCTGTCCTCCGAGGCGGTCATCCGCAATCCCAACAAGTGCATCCTGTGCGGCCGCTGCGTGCGAGTCTGCTCGGAGATCCAACAGATCCACAACCTCAGTCAGGCCCACCGGGGCTTCAAGACCGTGGTGATGCCGGCGTACAACATGCCCATGCAGGAGTCGGTCTGTTCCTGCTGCGGACAGTGCATCAACGTCTGTCCCACGGCCGCGTTTGTGGAGAAGAACTACACGCAGGAGGTGTTCACCCGCCTCAATGACCCGTCCCTGGTCAAGGTCGCGCAGTTTGCCCCGTCGGTCCGGGCTGCGATCGGCGAGGCCTTTGGCCTGGAACCGGGCCACAACATGGAAGGCCAGCTCGTGGCGGCCCTGCGAAAGCTGGGCTTCGACTACGTGTTCGACACGCAGTTTGCCGCGGACCTGACGATCATGGAGGAGGCCAGCGAGTTCCTGGAGAGGGTTCAGAGCAAGGGCAGGCTGCCGCTGATCACCTCGTGTTCCAGTGCCTGGATGAAGTGTCTGGAGCAGTTCTATCCGGACCTGATCGAGAATATCTCCACCTGCAAGTCGCCCATGTCCATGAACGGAGCCCTGATCAAGAGCTACTTTGCGAACAAGATCGGCGTCGACCCGGACAAGGTCTTTTCGGTTGCAGTGATGTGCTGCACGGCCAAGAAGTACGAGGCGGCCAGGCCCGAGCTGAAGGTGGCCGGCCGGCAGGGCGTCGATGACGTGGTGACCACCCGTGAGGCGGCCTGGATGATCAAGTCGGCGGGCATCGACTTCCTGAACATCGAGCCCGAGAAGCCGGATGCCCCTCTCGGCCTGTCCTCCGGGGCCGGCGTGATCTTTGGCACCACCGGCGGCGTGATGGAGGCGGCCATCCGGACGGCGTACGAGCTGTACACGGGCCAGACGCTGGTGGACATCGAGATCGAGGCGGTCCGGGGCCTGAAGGGTATCAAGGAAGGCAAGATCGTCATGGATGGGCAGGAGATCCGCGTGGCGGTCGCCCATGGCCTGGGCAATGCCTGCCAGTTGCTGGACGCCGTGCGAAGGGACCCCAAGCTGTATCACTTTGTGGAGATCATGGGCTGTCCGGGCGGGTGCATCGGCGGCGGCGGCCAGCCATATGCGGGTGTCAATACCATCCCGCTGGACGACGAGGCCCTGCAGAAGCGGGCCAAGGCCCTGTACGACCTGGACCGGTCCAAGACCATCCGGCGAAGTCACGACAACCCGGACGTGCAGAAGCTCTACAAGGAGTTCCTGCAAAGGCCGCTCAGTGCCGTCTCCCACAAGTACCTCCATACGCATTACGGGGCAAAAGAGCCGCAGGGAATCTCACCGCGGTGTGAACCTCTTCATCGGAGTTGACCATGGCCGTATTGGCACAAGACAAGATCCAAGAGCTGAAGGACTTCATCGCCGGGACCCAGACCCTGGCCTATCCCGACTCCCATCTGATTGCCGTCCTGCACAAGGCCCAGGGGTTGTTCGGCTACCTCTCGAGGGAGACCATGGACCTGATCGCCCAAGAGATGAGGATCCCGACTGCGCACATCTGGGGCGTGGCGACGTTCTATCACTACTTCAAGCTCGCCCCACCCGGAAGGCACCAGATCGCGATGTGCCTGGGTACGGCCTGCTACGTCAAGGGCGCGTCCGAGGTCCTGGAGGCCCTCAAGAAGGACCTGGGTGTGGAGGTGGGCCAGACCACGCCGGACGACCTGTTCACGCTGCAGGAGGCCCGGTGCCTGGGGGCCTGCGGCCTGGCGCCGGTGTGCATGATCGATGACAAGATCTACGGCGATCTGACGGCCAAAAAGATCACGGACATCATTGCCAAGTACCGCAAAGAGGCCAAGGCCAAGTAGGTACTAACAGCAACTTGAAGGAGACTGTGCGAACATGGCAAAAAAGAAGGTGCTGATTATCGATGATGACGTCGAATACGTCGAGGCCATCGTGAACCTCCTGGACGCCAAGGGCTATGACGCCACCAGCGCGTCCAACGGCAAGGACGGCATTCAGAAGGCCAAGGCCGAGAAGCCGGATATCATCCTGTTGGACGTCATGATGACCAGCAAGTCCGAGGGGTTCGACGTGGCCCGAGAGCTGCACGGGGACAAGACCCTCAGGGCCACGCCGATCATCATGATCACCGGGGTCCGCAAGGAGATGAACCTGCCGTTCGGCTTTGAGCCGGATGGGGACTGGCTGCCGGTCAAGGCCGTGCTCGAAAAGCCCGTCAAACCCGAGGTCCTGCTCAAGACCATCCAAGACAACCTGGGCTAACTCCGCAGCTCCCCGCTCGCGGTCGGTCAGAGGGAGGTAGGTGCGATGCACGGCGTCCTCCGTGGGGCGGATGCGCCAGGCGCCATTTCTGAATGGCGACTTCAGAGAGACTGCCCAGCAGAGGGAGGTGGGATGCCTGTCTATAGAGGGATCTGTCACTGCCAGTGGAGCGTGGCAGTTTCGCTGTTGAATGGGTTGCCGCATGGGCATATCTGATGGGCGTCGGCTGCGTTGCTGCAAACCGAACGCAGCAAGCCTCAGAAGAGACATCCTGCATGGAGAAGACTCCGCAAATGGCATCAATCACAGCTTGACCCCTTTCGCTCTTTCTTCCTTGTGCCGACCTTGACCTGATCGACACCAGCCGCCTCCTGCAGACCCAGCCCTTTGAGGGATTTGGCAATAACCAACTGCTCAAGGAGTGTCTTGCAGGGGCGTCCCACGGGCTTCAAAGACACGGCCTTGTCGTTTCTCTGGATATCCGTGGCAAAGAACCGGCATCTGCTGGACCGCTGTTTGCCATCCTTGTTCCGACTATGCGAGCCAATCCAGTAGATCCGGTCTCCAATCCGGGCCGCCGCCTCAATGTCCACCTCAGGAAACGCGGGATCGAGCTGAAGGAACGCCGTCATGTCAAACGTGGCCCTCGGCAGCCCGGCACCGATGGCATAGACCCGCAACACGTTGTCCTCATCATCGGCCACTGCGATCAGATCCCTGTCGATCGCCACCCCGGCAGACACGTCCGCAGCCCCCTGGAAGCTCACGACACCCGGCAATGGAGCAGGCTCATTCGGACCTGCAACGGCCAACCACACTACAGAGAAGACTATACAGAGACTCATGGGCATTACCTCGGACAGGCAATCCAATTCACAATGGAGATCACCTCTTCACGATCAGCACGCTGCAATGTGAGTGGTCGCAGATGCGATCTGCGGTGTCGCCCAACAGACGGCCCCACATCTCCGAGTGGTCGCTGTGGCCCACGACGATCAGGTCGTAGCGGCCTTCCTCGGCGAGTTTCAGGAGGGCCTTCGCAGGGTGGCCTCGCCTCGTTTCACAGGCAATGGCGATGCTGTGTTCACGGGCAACGTCTGAGACCTCCTTCTGTCGCTCCTGAAAGTACTCGTCCGCGGCTTCCGCTGTCTCTTCGCTTTCGCCCGGCAAGTCCGTGTACCGAGGCAGCGGTTCTCGCACCCAGATCGCGGTGATTTGGGCTTGGTATTCCTTGGCCATCACGGCGGCGTGGGCCAATGCGGCCTTACCGCCTTTGGAACCGTCGTAACCGACCAGGATCTTCGTGAACATGGGTCAGCCTTTCCTTGAGGGGGACACTGCCGCCGGTTTGTGGTTGATGCGGCGTTGGTAAAGTCGTCCCCACGCCACCATCATGCGGAGCGTGGGCTGGAAAAACCTCAGCGCGATCAGGGTCGGCACAAACGCGCTCAGGATCACCACCGTCACCAACACGGAATACTGCTGCTGGTTGATGATCTTGTTTTGCAGGCCGAACAGGGCCGAGATGGTGCCGAACGTCAGCCCCGTGGACATCAGCAGCGCCGTGTAGTGTGCCTCTCGCGAGCGCATAAAGAAGAATCTCGACAACGGCCACACGCCAACGTACTTGGTCGCCATCTTGAGCAACAGCAGTGCCCCAATGACCGCAATGCCTGCCCAGAGTGCAGGCAACGACACGTACAACCCCGCCTTGATGAAGTAGAACGGTGTGAAGACGGCGAAGGCGATGCTCCGCATCCGATGCACCAGTGTTTTGTCGCGGAGGAATACGCCCGCGACTACCAGCCCAAGCAGGTAGGCGGGCAATACGGCCTCGCTCTTGGCCGTGGACGCAAGCCCTCCCAGGAAGAACAACACGAGGAAAAGGAACTTCACCTCCGGCTCACTCACCCGCGTCTGGCCCAACCGCGAGATGAAGAATTGGGTCCACCTCGGCATGAACCAGAGCACCACGGCGGCGACCACTATGAAGATCACAAGCCGGACGTTGAAGTCCGCGAACAAAACGCCGAGGGCCAGTACCGTACCGAGGTCCGTGATGAAGCAGGCAGCCAGCAGCATCTTGCCCATTGCCGTACTGCCCAGCCCGCCTTCAATCATCACTGCATATACGACCGCCACGGAGGTGGTGGATAGCGCAATGCCGGCTATCCATGCCTGGTGCAAGGGCCAGCCCAATACGAACTGGGCAAACATCCAAACGCCCAGGAACGGCAGGAGGAAGGACAGGACGCCGATACTCAGGCTGACCCGGAGGTTGGCGCGGAGTGATACCGGGTCAATCTCCGCCCCAGCCAGAAACGTCAACACACCGCTGCCCAGCATGGCCAGAAAGTTGGTCCACTCGGTCGTGTGGAGCAGCGGGGCCTGGCTGGACGTATGCAGGTTGCCTGCGACGACGCCCACCAGGATCTCGATCAGTGCCACCGAGATACCGGTGCGGATGGAAATCAGGCTGGCGGCAAACGCCAGTCCCATCCAAAATGCGGCCACGAACCAGATGTTATCCAACATAGGCAACGCCATTCACGTCCGTCCGATGCCCGACCAGAAAGGGGATGCTCAACAGGGAAGACAGAAAGGCGGCGTGAAAGGACACTAGCTTGTGGTTGGCAATGACCCACCCTTCCTCCAGCATCCCCGGCCGCCACTGGGGATGGCTGCCTGGCAGGAAACCGGCCAGTGTATGAAGGATACCCTGGGCTGCTGAGTGAACCCGCTCTGATAAAGTGTGCATGCGACGTCTCCTTTCGGTTCCTATCCTGCAGGAGTCGTCTGAGGCCCTTTCAGGCCACTCCCACCAGGACGTTTTGATCTTGGTAGGAGTTATCAGCCCAGACATGCGGGCGGTTTCGGTGAACTCCATCACCTCTCGGGAGCCTCCTCCCGAGTCCAATGCACGTGTCATGCTACGCCGCCACTGCACTTGGCGTCAAATATTTTTCCACAGACCTGTGGGGGCCAGGGGCCGCACCAAGACCTCTGCTGAGGATTTGTGCCTGATGGGGACGACGCCCAATTGCCGATACCTCTAAGGTGAATCCTTCGACTGGACCTGGATCGTCGGATACGGTTTGATGCCCTCTATTCAAACGCAATCCATCATCGAGCGACTCCGCTGCCTGCCCATGGGGCAGACCGTCAAGCAGTTCCTGGACTATCTGGTCGTGGAGGCGGGGCTGTCCACTAACACGGTCCTGGGGTACGGGCGTGACCTGAAGGCCTTTCTGGAGTTCTGCCAGGGCAGGGGGGTTGGAGAACTAACCCAGATTACACCCCTGCTGATCCAGCAGTACATGCAGGTCCTGTCCGAACAGCCCAAGGCCGACTCCTCGATCAAGCGGTTCCTGGTGGCGGTCCGCATGCTGCTGCGATTCGGGAAGCTCCATCGACTCGTGGAGGACGACCTGACCAGCCTCCTGGAGAGCCCCAAGATCTGGCAACGGCTGCCCACTGTGTGCAACAGGCAGCAGGTCTTCGAGTTACTCAACAGCCCTGATCCGAAGGACCCCTACTATCTGAGGGATCGGGCGATCCTGGAACTCCTGTATGCCACGGGGGTCAGGGCCAGCGAACTGGCAGGCCTTCGCGTGACGGACCTGAACCTCTCGATCGGATACCTGCGGTGCCTGGGAAAGGGCAATCGGGAGCGGGTGATTCCCGTGGGACGCATGGCCATTGGGGCTACGATGGACTACCTGAGGGACCTGCGTCCCAAGCTCGCTGAGCCCGACAGCGGCGATGGGCTGCTGCTCAGTCGCACCGGCAGGCCCCTGAGTCGCATCGAGATCTGGCGTTTGGTCCGCAAGTACTCGGTGCGGGCGGGCATGCCGCGAGGCCTGACGACCCACACCCTCCGGCACTGCTTCGCTACGCACCTGTTGAGCGGCGGGGCGGATCTGCGGTTCGTTCAGGAGATGCTGGGCCACGTGGACATTGCGACCACTCAGATCTACACGCACGTCGATCACGATCGACTCCGCACCATCCACAAGAAGTACCACCCGAGGCCATAAGAACTCGTTTGACGGCGGTCATTTTTGGAGTAAGATGTCGCAGAAGACAACTGGCGGATGTGTCTCCAGGGGCCTGTCCGAACAACCGGCCATGGGTCCTTCGCAGCCGGGCGAGGACCGAGGGGGTAGTCGGATGGGTTCTGAGGTCGGTTCCATGATCGTCAAGACGGGCATGATACTGATCGTGGCTGCCTCGGTGTGGAGTCTCGGGGGCGACTCCCTGCGGGCCGAGGAGGTGTCCGCCGCCGTCCAGCCGGCCAAGCCCGATCCCCAGTTGGAGGTCAACAGGGAGGCCTTGCTGATGAGGGGATCGACCGAGCAGACCAGGACCACGGCGGCGTCTCTGATGCTGCTCAATCCGGACCCAGCGGCTCGAAAGGTGCTGTTGGATTGTCTGGCCCAGTCCGACAACCTGGTGTCCCAGGCGATCTGCAAGGCCTTGGGTCAGAGCCGCGCGGGCGCCACCCCGCCACCGAGGCAGGAGGATTTCATACAGCCGCTGCTTCGCCTGCTGCAGGGACAGGACCAGACCACGGCGAAACTGGCTGCAGAGGCGGCCTCGATGTTCGCGTATGACACGATCGGCAAGTCCATCCAGCAGCTCGCGGGGGACCCCAACAAGCCCGTCTCCAGCCGACTCAATGCCATCTATGCCCTGAAGCTACAGCCCGACAAGCGGGCTGCGATTACCCTGCTGGATCTGGTGGACAATCCGGCTGAACAGGTGGCGGCCCAGGCGAGGGAGGCGTTGCGTGCCATCGGCATACCCGATGGCAAAGACCCTGAGGATCGCAGTCAGATCATCCATGAATTGGAGAACAAGAGTAAGGAGGACTTCCTTCGGGATTGGCTGGTCCGGCAGGAAGACCGGATGCGGCAGGAGCGGGACCTGACCAAGACCTGGAAGGAGCTGTTTCTCCAGGCCGTAGACAAGCTGTATGGGACGCTCCAGGACGATTCGGAGAGAGGCCGGTTCCTGGCCGAACACCTCAAGAGCCAGCAGCCCGAGCGCAAGGTATGGGCCCTGGACAAGCTCTACCAGTGGCGGGTGGCCGGCAAGCCCATGACCGCGGAGATCGTGCCCACCCTGATCGTCCTGGTGGGCGATGGCGACAAGAACGTGCGACTGGAGACCGCCAAGCTCCTGGCGATCATGGGCGAGGTCAGCTCCCCGGACAAGCTGTTGGCCCAACTGGAGGCTGAACAAGACGAGGACGTCAAGGCCAAGCTCTTCCTGGCCTTGGGCGTGGCGTGTGACTATGCCCTATCGTCGGACTCGGGCGTGCAGATGACGCCAGAGATCAAGGTCAGGACCCTGGGATGGGCCGACCGGTTCCTCTCTCAGCAGGATCCGAACAAGGCCGGAGAGGGGGCGGTCGTCATCCGTAAGCTCCTCGAGAAGAACGGTCTGGCCTCCAAAGAGGTCGACAAGTACCTGGGCCAACTGGACCTGCGGTTTCGGCAGGCCAATCTGGCGGACGCTGCCCTGCGGTCCGAACTGGTCAAGGTGATGGCGTCTCTGTGCTCGTCCCCGAGCGCCTGCAAGGAATTGGCCCAGAAACGCTTTGAGTCGATCTTCGAGACGGCCCGCAGCGACGAGAACGACAAGGTCCGGGAGCAGGCCGTAGAGGGTCTTGTCAATATCGACAAGACCAGTGCCCTGAAGAGGTTCCGCCAGGGAGCCATAGACGACAAGAGTCCCAAGATCCGAAAGCGACTGATCGATCTGGCTGGTGAAGTGGGGGGGGCTGACGATCTGGACTGGCTGGCCGGGAGGGTCGGTGTCAGCAACCCAGACGGTGAGGCGGTCTGGCAGGCCATGTCGGCCATCTTCGCCCGGTGTGATGCGGCCACCCTCTACCGGTGGTTGGGCAAGTTCAAGGCCGGCGACCTCAGGAGCCGCCTGTCGTCCGAGCAGTGGAGGTCCTTTCTTCAGTTGGCTGAGCGTAAGGCCGGCGGCCAGATGGACATGCTGAGGCAGGTGCTGGCGGATCTGGTGGCCTGTCACCAGCAGAAGGGCGATCTGGAAGAGGAGGCGGGGTATCTGGTCAAGCTCGTGGCCGTGACCCAGGACCAACAAAGGGAGGGGTTGATCGGACAACTGTTGGCTGTGTACCTGAGACAATCCAGCGTGGATCAGGCGGCCCAACTGCTCCAGACCGTCCTGGACAGGAGGGATCTGGGTGCCCAAGACCCAATGGTGCGGGCCATCGAGGACTACACGGTCCAACAGACGGAGAAACAGGACCACTCCAAGGTTGTGGACGCCGTCATCAGGAAGGTATCGGTCAAGGACCCAAGGCCGAACTGGGATCAGTGGCGTCAGCGGTGGCTGGATCGCCAGGCCAAGGCCGCTGAGGGGGGCTAGGACACTGGGGTTTGGCCGGACGGGGGGCGGGTCGAGTGGGCAGGGCGTGCCGGTTTTTTCGTTTTTTTGGTTTTTTTTGTTTTGCACTTTCGCCATCTCAACTGTAACCTACACGATTTACACGGCGGACTAGATCGGAGTTGGGCTGTTTGGACGCCGAAACAGGGCGTTTATAGGCAGTCCCCTAGGCTGGGTGCAGGCAGAAGGCTTGGTCCGTCCTCTGGTGCGAACGTGGGTTTCGCAGATGGATGCTGCTGTAGCTCAGTTGGTAGAGCGCGTCCTTGGTAAGGACGAGGTCATGGGTCCAAGTCCCATCAGCAGCTCGTGAAAGACCGGGCTTGCTGAGGCAGGAGGCCCAGCGTTTGGGTCTGCCGTGGCAGTACGTGGCCGTCAAAGATCGTTGTAAGGGTCGTTTGTTGGAACGCGGTTGTTGAGTAGGTCGGGCAAGACAATAGCCAACCCGATGCATAGGAGGTTTAGTTCATGGCAAAGGCGTTATTCGAGAGAACGAAACCACACGTAAACGTCGGAACCATCGGTCACGTGGACCACGGAAAGACGACCTTGACGGCGGCCATGACCAAGGTCATGGAATTGAAGGGTCTGTCGAAGTTCAAGTCCTATGACGACATTGCCAAGGCCTCCGAGTCCCAAGGCCGTCGTGACGATACCAAGATCTTGACCATCGCCACGGCCCACGTCGAGTATTGCACGGAGAACCGGCACTACGCCCACGTGGACTGCCCGGGTCACGCCGACTACGTCAAGAACATGATTACCGGGGCCGCCCAGATGGACGGTGCCATCCTGGTCGTCAGTGCCTACGATGGCCCGATGCCGCAGACCCGTGAGCATATCCTGCTGGCCCGCCAAGTGAACGTGCCCAAGGTCCTGGTCTTCCTGAACAAGGTGGATCTGGTCGACGATCCGGAGCTGATCGACTTGGTCGAGCTGGAGATCCGCGACCTGCTCAACAAGTATGAGTTCGATGGCGACAAGGCCCCCATCATCCGGGGTTGTGCCATCAAGGCCATGAAGGCCACCAAACTGGATGATCCGGCCTGCCAGCCCATCGTGGATCTGCTCAAGGCGATGGATGAGTACGTCCCCATGCCGCAGCGTCAGATCGACAAGCCCTTCCTGATGCCCGTGGAGGATGTGTTCAGCATCAAGGGGCGGGGCACGGTGGGGACCGGCCGCGTGGAGCGGGGCAAGGTCAAGGTGGGAGAGACGGTGGAGATCGTGGGGTTGGGCGACACGCGGCAGACCGTCGTCACCGGCGTCGAGATGTTCCAGAAGACACTGGACGAGGGTCAGGCTGGTGATAATATCGGCGTGTTGCTCCGCGGCATCGAAAAGAAGGACCTCCAACGGGGCCAGGTGATCGCCGCCCCCAAGTCGATCACGCCGCACACCAAGTTTATGTCCGAGGTGTACGTGCTGACCAAGGAAGAGGGCGGCCGTCATACGCCGTTCTTCGCCGGGTACAAGCCGCAGTTCTACTTCCGGACCACGGACGTGACCGGTCAGGTGCACGCCTTGGTGGGATCGGACGGCAACAAGGCCGAGATGTGTCTGCCGGGTGACAACATCCGGATGGAAGTGGAGATTATCTCTCCTATTGCCATGGAAGAGCAGTTGCGGTTCGCCATCCGTGAGGGTGGCCGCACCGTCGGCTCCGGCGTGGTGACCAAGATCATTGCCTAGACGTGAGGCTGTGGGCCCTTGGCCCGGCGAGGCTCCGGGAACGACGCGGCGGTCCTGAGAAGGGACCGAGGCGTGAGAGTCCCGGGGTTCTCCGGCGAGGCAGGCACAGCAAGGATACGACGTAGATGGCCAAGAGCAAGAAGACAAAACGGGAACAGGTTTGGCTCGAGTGCACCGAATGCAAGAACAGGAACTATCGCACCAGTGTCAGTGTGGCCGAGGGGGCGCCGAAGCTGGAGTTGAGGAAGTACTGTAAGGCCGAGCGAAAGCACACGGTCCACAAGATCCGGCGGAAATGAGCCTGACTGGACTGGAGGTTGGATGCCGGACCATAGGCCAGTAGCTCAATTGGCAGAGCAGCGGTCTCCAAAACCGCAGGTTGGGGGTTCGATTCCCTCCTGGCCTGGTTGAGAGCCGTGGAGTACTTGAACGACTAGGGACATAGGCATGGCTTTGGAAATCTATAAGCACGGACAAGGCAAGTATACGCGGCTGTGGAGTGGCGTCGGGGCTGCAGTGATTATTGGGTTGGGCTGCTACCGGCTCTACGAGAAGCTGGGTGTCCTGACGAACAATCTGTGGCTGCAGACCATGATCCCTACGGTCGTGTTCGTGGTCTTGGCGGGCTCGGTCTTCTGGGCGATCAATAGGCCGTCGATTGCGGATTTCATGATCGCCGCAGAGGGTGAGGTGAAGAAGGTCAGTTGGTCGAGCCGGCAGGAGATCGCGGTTTCCACCTTCATTGTGATGGTCGTGGTGGTGTTTCTGGCCCTTCTCCTGGGGACCAGCGACCTGATCCTTCAGGTTCTGTTCAACAAGCTTCTGGCGGGCTAGGCCGGAGGTTGCAGACGAATCATTGGGATAGGCTCCAAGGGAACAGACGATAGTCATGCAATGGTACGTTCTACGAGTTGCTGCTAATAAGGAAATGCAGGTCAGAGATGCCCTTGTCCGCAAGGTGCTGGAGCAGGGCCTGACCGACACCATTGGCAGGATCGAGGTGCCCACCGAGCAGGTCAAGCGGATCCGGGGCGGCAAGCAGACCGTGCACAAACGGAAGCTCTATCCCGGGTACGTCTTCATGGAGATGGACGCCACCGAGGACGGGCGAGTGCCGGAGAGCACGTGGTTCCTGATCAAGGGGACTACCGGCGTGGGCGATTTCATCGGGACCGAGGGTATTCCTACGCCGATGCGGGACACCGATGTGGCCAAGATGCTCATGGAGGCTGAGAAGCCCGAAGAAGCCCCGAGCATCAAGGTCGAGTTCAAGAAGGGCGACCCGATCAAGATCCGCGAAGGGGCGTTCGAGAACTTCGAGGGCGTGGTCGACTCGATCGATACCGAGCGAGGCATCGTCAAGGTGATCGTGACGATCTTCGGCCGGAGCACGCCCCTGGATATCGAGTACTGGCAGATTGAGAAGGTCTAGCCGGCCGGGACAGAACCGGCGGCTGGAATGGAAGACAGATAACAGACGTTGTAGTTTCTAAGGACTGCGATGGCCAAAGAAGTGCTTAAGCTGATTAAGTTGCAGGCCCCTGGAGGCCAGGCTACGCCGGCCCCCCCGATCGGACCTGCGCTGGGACAACACGGGGTCAACATTGGTCAGTTTGTCTCCCAGTTCAACGAGCGGACCAAGGAGATGAACGGTACGATCGTACCGGTGGTGATCTCCGTCTACAAAGACAAGAGCTTCTCCTTTGAGGTCAAGAGCCCTCCAGCGTCGGTGCTGCTGAAGAAGGTCGCCGAGGTGGCCAAGGGCAGCGGCACGCCCAATAAGGAGAAGGTCGGCAAGGTGACGGCCGAGCAGGTCCGGCAGATCGCGCAGACCAAGATGCGGGATCTGAACACCCAGAGCGTCGACAAGGCCGAGAAGATCATCCGAGGCACGGCCCGGAGTATGGGAATTGATGTCGTGGAAGGCTAGCCCAAGGCCGTGCAGCCCCAGACCACGTAGAGGATCAGACGATGTTGCGAAGCAAGCGCTACAAGAAAGAGGCCGCGGGCCTGCCCATCGAGCCGATCGGTCTGCAGGCGGCCGTGGAGAAGATCAAGTCGTTCAAGTCGACCAAGTTCGACCAGACGGTGGAGTGCGTGTTCTGGCTGGGCATCGATCCCAAGCAGGCCGAGCAGTCCGTGCGAGGGGCGATCTCGCTTCCGCACGGGACCGGCAAGCAGAACCGCGTGGTGGCGTTCTGTGAAGGGGCCGACGCGGAGGCGGCCAAGAAGGCGGGCGCCGTGGAGGCCGGCTGCGACGATCTGATCAAGAAGGTCAGCGACGGGTGGATGGAGTTTGACGTGGCCATCGCCTCGCCCAAGGTCATGGGCAAGGTCGGCAAGCTCGGCCGGGTGCTCGGTCCTCAAGGCAAGATGCCGTCGCCCAAGAACGGGACGGTCACTCCGGATGTGGCCACGGCCGTGGCGGAGTACATTGCCGGCAAGGTCGAATTCAAGAACGATGCCGGCGGCAACGTGCACGTGGTGGTGGGCAAGCAGAGCTTCGATGCCAAGAAGCTGGTGGAGAACGTGGAGGCCCTGGTATCGCATATCAAGAAGGTCAAGCCCTCGTCCGCCAAGGGCAACTACATCAAGAAGATGTGTCTGTGCGCCACCATGAGTCCAAGCGTGACGGTGAGCGTGAGCTAGGGACAGGGGGCCGCGGGCCGGACAGGCCCGATGCGGCTACGAGGTTCGGATAGGTGATCGGATGAGCAAGTACGTCAAGGGTCTGTTGCAGACTGAATTTGAGAAGGTCCTGGCTGGAGACCGTGCCCGGGAGTTTGTGGTCCTGAACCTGACCGGGGTCAACGGCGTGGACAACAACCTGATGCGGAGTGGCTTAAGACAGAAGGGCGTCGAGGTCCTGGTGGTCAAGAACGCCCTGTTCCGGCGGGCCTTGTGCGGCCGGCAGATGGAGGCCGCGGCGCCGCTGTTCGAGGGGCCCTGTGCCCTGGCGTACGGCGGCGATAGCGTGGTCGACGTGGCCAGAGAACTGACCGAATGGGGCAGGAAGATCAAGGCCATGCAGTTCAAGGGCGCCTACCTGGACGGCACCCTTGTGGCGGGCGAAGAGGTTGCGTCGCTGGCCAAGATGCCGACTCGCAGGGAACTGCAGGGCATGATTGCGGGGACCGTGCGTGCCCCGGCGGCGAGGCTGGCGGGTGCCATCGTTGCGGCAGGATCGCAGGTGGCCGGCTGCCTCAAGACCGTCATCGAGAAGGCCGAGAAGGCCGACAAGCAGGCGGCGTAGGTGGGTTGCAGTATTCATCCCGAGTGTTCAACAACGAACCATAGTTCATGGCCTGGACGGCTGTCCCCGCATGGGGTTAAACAAGACGTTGGAGTCTTGGCTACTGTCAGGCAATTTTGCAGGAGTATAGAATCATGACAGAGAAGAACTTCAGTGCTGAGATCAAGGACCTGGGTGACAAGATCGTGGTCCTCACCCTGATGCAGGCCAAGGAACTGGTGGACTACCTGAAAGAGCAGTACGGGATCGAGCCTGCTGCGGGCGCCATGATGATGGCCCCGGCTGCGGGGGCGGGCGCAGCGGCCCCCAAGGCCGAGGAGAAGACCACGTTCGACGTGATCCTCAAGGCCGCAGGCGACAAGAAGATCCAGGTCATCAAGGAAGTCCGAGCCCTGACCGGCCTGGGCCTGAAGGAGGCCAAGGACCTGGTCGAAGGCGCACCGAAGCCCGTCAAGCAAGGGCTGCCCAAGACCGAGGCCGAGGCCGCCAGGAAGCAGCTTGAGGAGGCCGGCGCTGTCGTTGAACTGGCCTAGGCAGACGCGTGGGGCGAGAGGGCGGGTATCTGCCTTCGAGACCGGTCTGTTGGGATGGTGTCATTAGTCTTCGTGGTGGGAGCGTGCCATGGGTTCTCAAACCGTTCGCAATTTCGGAAAAGTCCGCGAGGCCGTGGAAATTCCGGATCTGGTGGCCGTACAGCGAGTCAGCTACGACCGCTTTCTGCAGATGGACGTGCCGCCGGCCAAACGCCCGTGCACCGGCCTGCAGGCGTTGTTCCGTGAGATCTTTCCGATCGAGAGCTACGACAAGAAAATCGTCCTGGAGTACCTCTACTACGAACTGGAGAAGCCACACTACACGCCCAATGAGTGCCTGCAGTTGCGCCTGACCTACGCCTATCCGCTGAAGATCCAGTGCCGGCTGCGAACCGGCAGCGGCGAGGACCTGTCCGAGCAGGGCATCTACCTCGGTGAGATCCCGGTCATGGTCGGCGGCGGGGAGTTCATCGTCAACGGCGCGGTCCGCGTGATCGTCAGCCAGCTTCACCGAAGCCCGGGCGTGGACTTCCTGATCGAGAGCAAGGAAGGCGACCGGGTCTTGCACGGCGGGCGGATCATCCCAGAGCGGGGCAGTTGGATCGAGCTTGGTGTGACCCAGCGAGATACCATGGTGGTGCGGATCGACCAGTCCAGCAAGATTCCAGCGACCGTGTTTTTGCGGGCGATGGAGCCGGAGTATGGCTCCGGTGACGCGATTCTGCGATTGTTCTACCAGACCAAGATGGTCAAGGTCGACAAGCTGACCGCCAACCTGTGGGCCGCTTCGCCGATCGTGGATACCGAGACCGGCGAGGTTCTGGTCAAGGCGGGTGCCCAGCTCGGGGACAAGGTGCCGGCGATCCAGCAGAGCGAGTTGAAGCAGGTGGAGGTCATCGAGGACGTGGTGGATGCGATCATGCTCAACACCCTGGCCGAGGATGACTGCACGAGCCACGATCAGGCCCTGCTGAAGTTCTACATGCGGATGCGCCCGGGCAACCCGCCCAACGTGGACAAGGCGAAGGCCTTTTTTGGGGAGAAGTTCTTTGATGCGAACCGGTATCGCCTGGGCAAGGTGGGCCGGTTCCGGCTGAACCGCAAGTTCAACCAGACGGTCGATGAGAACGAGATGACCCTCCGGCCGGAGGACTTTCTGAACACGATCCGGTACATCCTGGCCCTGCGAAACAACGAGGGCGAGGTGGACGACATCGATCACCTGGGCAACCGCCGGCTTCGCACGATCGATGAGTTGGCCGCCGAGGAGATCCGCAAGGGGCTGCTGAAGCTCCGCAAGACCGTGCAGGAGCGGATGAGCATCAAGCGCGACACGGAGGAAAAGCCCCGGATCGCGGATCTGATCAATTCCAAGAGCGTGGCCAGCAGCATCAGTTTCTTCTTCGGTCGCGGCGAGCTTAGCCAGGTGGTGGACCAGACCAACGCCTTGAGCCAACTGACGCACGAACGACGGCTGTCGGCCCTGGGGCCGGGCGGTCTGAATCGACGCCGGGCGGGGTTTGAGGTGCGTGACGTCCACATCAGCCACTATGGCCGGATCTGTCCCATCGAGACCCCGGAAGGCACCAATATCGGCTTGATCTCGTCCCTGGCGATCTTTACCACCATCGACGAGTACGGGTTCCTCCTGACGCCGTACCGCAGGGTCGAAAAAGGCAAGATCACGGACAAGGTGGTGTACCTGCGGGCCGACGAGGAGATGCGGGCCGTGTTTGCGCCGCCCAGCGTCCTCGACCCCAAGACCGGCAAGATCCAGGATGGGCTGATCCTGGCTCGAAAGGCCGGCGAGTTGGCGCATGTGACGGGCGCCGAGGTCGAGTACATCGACGTCTCGCCCAAGCAGACGGTGGGGGTCTCGGCGGCCTTGATCCCCTTCCTCGAGCACGACGACGCCAACCGTGCCCTGATGGGCTCGAACATGCAGCGTCAGGCCGTGCCCCTGCTGCGGAGCGAGGCGCCGTTGGTGGGTACGGGCCTGGAAGAGGTCGTGGGCCGGTACTCCAGCATGGTCGTTCGGGCCCGGCGGTCCGGGACGGTCACGGCGGTCGACTCCCTGCACATCGCGATCGATCACACGGACGAATACCGGCTCGAGAAGTTCGTCGGGCTCAACGAGAGGACCTGTCTGAATCAGACTCCGGTGGTCCGCCTGGGCCAGAAGGTCCAGGTCGGCCAGATCATCGCCGACGGCGGCGGCACGGATCACGGCGTGCTGGCCCTGGGCCGAAACGTGCTGGTGGGTTTCATGTCCTTCGAGGGCTACAACTTCGAGGATGCCATCATCGTCAGCGAACGGCTGTGCAAGGACGACGTGTTCACCAGCATCCACATCGACGAATTCACCGCCGAGGTCCGTGAGACCCGTCTGGGCAAGGAGGAGTTCACCCGCGACATCCCCAACGTCAGCGAGAAGGCCCTTCGCAACCTGGATGAGAACGGGATCATTCGCGAGGGGGCGAGGGTGTGCTCGGACGACATCCTGGTCGGCAAGGTGGTGCCCAAGAGCAAGGTGGAGTTGACTCCGGAGGAGAAGCTCCTGCACGCAATCTTCGGCCGGGCAGGCGAGGACGTCAAGAACGATTCCCTGGAGCTGCCCAGCGGCTATGAAGGCGTGGTCATGAAGACCGAGCTCTTCACCCGGCGAGGCGCAGGCACCGAGGATCAAAAGAAGGTCCTGGCCGAGGAACTCAAGCAGTTCCAGGCCGAGACGCGGGCCAAGGAGTGTTCGACCTTCCGCCAGATGGTCGCCGCCATTCGCACGCGGCACGACGTGGACATCGTCGACCCCTCCACCCGGCAGAAGGTCGGCGTCAGTGACGACGATGACGTCGTCTCCGAGCAGATCGTGGGGTTCGACATCAAGTGGGTCAAGCCCGCCTCGATTCGCGATGAGGTCCAGAAGATCGTCACGGAGTACTGGGCCAAGATCGTCGAGATCCAGGATGAGAAGAAGCGCAAGGCCGAGAAGCTCAAGCACGGTGACGAGTTGCCCAGCGGCGTGCTGCAGATGGCCAAGATCTACGTGGCGATCAAGCGGCAACTGTCGATCGGCGACAAGATGGCCGGGCGCCACGGCAACAAGGGCGTGATCGCCAAGATCATGCCCGAAGAGGACATGCCCTTCATGGAGGACGGCACCCCGGTGGACATCCTGCTCAATCCGCTCGGCGTGCCCAGCCGTATGAACGTCGGCCAGATCCTGGAGACCCACCTGGGGTGGGTGGCCAAGGTGCTGGGATTCAAGGCCGTGACTCCGGTCTTCGACGGCGCCAGCGAGGAGGACATCTTCCGGCTCACCGAGGAGGCCAATCAGCTCATGGCCCGGCGGAAGAAGGAGCTGGAGGATCAAGGTCAGGCCCCGCCCGTGGACGAGTGCTTCATTCGCGTGCCGAAGGCCCTCAAGACCCAGTTGTACGACGGCCGGACGGGCGAGCCGTTCGATCAGCAGGCTACCATCGGCTTCATCTACATGATGAAGCTGCACCACCTGGTCGACGACAAGATCCACGCCCGGGCAACGGGTCCCTACAGCCTCATCACCCAGCAGCCGTTGGGGGGCAAGGCCCGCACCGGCGGCCAGCGGTTCGGGGAGATGGAGGTCTGGGCACTGGAAGGGTACGGGGCGGCTTTTGCGCTGCAGGAGATGCTGACCGTCAAGAGTGACGACGTGGAGGGCCGGACCAAGATCTACGAGTCCATCGTCAAGGGGCAGAACACCCTGGAGGCGGGGACGCCCTTGTCGTTTGACGTGTTGTGCAACGAGATCCGGGGCCTGGGTCTGAACATCCAACTGGAGAAGAAACGGCTCCTCGGGAGCAAGGCTCTGTAGACGGAAGGTCGTCATTGGAAGGGGCGTTTCATGTTAGCGAACATCTACGATCGCATCAATGACTACGGTTCGGTCAAGATCCAACTGGCCAGCCCCAATGACGTGCGGAGCTGGTCGTTTGGTGAGGTGCGCAAGCCCGAGACGATCAACTACCGGACGTATCGGCCGGAGAAGGATGGTCTGTTTTGCGAACGGATCTTCGGCCCTGAACGCGACTGGGAATGTGCGTGCGGCAAGTACAAGGGCACCAAGTTCAAGGGCATCATCTGCGATCGGTGCGGCGTCAAGGTTACGCACAGCCGGGTGCGGCGCAAACGGATGGGCCACATCAACCTCGCCGCGCCGGTGCTCCACATCTGGTTCTTCAAGTCCATCCCCAACCGGCTGGGGACGCTCCTGGGCATGAAGGGCACGGACCTGGAGAAGATCATCTACTTCCAGGACTACGTGGTGACCGATCCCGGGCAGAGCCCCTTGAAGGTCGGCCAACTGCTGACCGAAGAGGACTACCGCGAGGCCATCCACAAGTACGGCAACGCCTTCAAGGCCGCCATGGGCGCGGAGGCGGTCAAGGTCCTGTTGGAGAGACTGGATCTGGACGTCCTCGGCGTCGAGCTTCGCCAGGGCATCGTCGACACCAGCAGCCAGCAGAAGGTGAAGGACCTGACCAAGCGTCTCAAGCTCATCAACGACATCAAGAACAGCGAGAACAAGCCCACCTGGATGGTCCTGGAGGCGGTCCCGGTGATCCCGCCGGACCTGCGTCCGCTGGTCCTGCTGGAGCGCGACAACTTCGCCACCAGCGATCTGAACGACCTGTACCGGCGGATCATCAACCGGAACAACCGGCTCAAGAAGCTGATCGACCTCAACGCGCCGGAGGTCATCATCCGTAACGAGAAGCGGATGCTCCAGCAGGCCGTGGATTCGCTGCTGGACAACGGCCGGTGCCGCCGGCCGGTCCTCGGCAGCAACAACAGGCCGCTCAAGAGCCTGACCGACATGATCAAGGGCAAGCAAGGCCGGTTCCGTGAGAACCTGCTGGGCAAGCGAGTGGACTATTCGGCCCGTTCGGTGATCGTGGTCGGGCCCAAGCTGAAGCTGTATCAGTGCGGCCTGCCCAAGAAGATCGCCCTGGAGCTCTATCAGCCGTTCATCATCCGTCGTCTCAAACAGCACGGGTACGCCGACACCATCAAGAGCGCCAAGCGGATGATTGAGCGGCGAGAGGATCAGGTGTGGGACATCCTGGAAGAGGTCATCCACCAGCATCCGGTGCTCCTGAACCGTGCACCGACCCTCCACCGGATGGGTATCCAGGCCTTTGAGCCGGTGTTGGTGGAAGGCAACGCCATCATGCTGCACCCGCTGGCGTGCAAGGGATTCAACGCCGACTTTGACGGTGACCAGATGGCGGTGCACCTGCCGCTCTCGGTCGAGGCCCTGGCCGAGACGTACATCCTGATGATGACCACGGGCAACATCTTCTCGCCGGCCAACGGCTCGCCCATGGTCAGTCCATCGCAAGACATGGTGATGGGCAACTACTACCTGACGGTGGCCCTCGACGACCTCCGCAAGAAAGGCTCCCCTGGTGGCCTGTCGCTCAGTCAGATGCGGGTCTTCCGCGACCCCTTCGAGGCCATGATGGCCTGTGAAACCGGCAAGATTGCACTGCACCAGAAGATCCGCGTGCGGATCCCCTACAAACCGGTGGTGACCGACAAGGAAGAACCCCAGGCCAAAGGGGCAGTCGGGCGGACGCCCCACGAGGCGACTCGGGTCATCGAAACCACGGCCGGCCGCTGCATCTTCAACGACATGCTGCCTTCGAGCCTGCCGTTCTACAACCTGGCCATGGCCCAGAAGAAGCTCGGCCGGGTGATCAGCGATTGCTTCAATTTCGCCGGTTCGGCTGCGACGATTGACCTGTTGGACAAGGTCAAGGACCTGGGCTTTCGGTATGCGACGCTGGCGGGCCTGAGCTTCGGCCTGACCGACCTGAAGGTCCCGCCCAAGAAATATCAGATCATCGCCGAGACCGAGAAGCGGGTCAACAAGATCCATAAAAACTACATAGACGGCGTGCTCACCGATCGGGAGCGATACAACCAGGTCATCGACGCCTGGACCAACGCCCGCGTGGCGGTCACCAATGAGATGATGCGGGGCCTGAAGGAGGACACCCAGGAAGACGGCACGCCCTATCTGAATCCGATCTTCCTGATGAGCGACTCGGGCGCCCGAGGCAGCGTCGATCAGATTCAGCAGCTCGCCGGCATGCGTGCCTTGATGGCCAAGCCCAGCGGCGAGATCATCGAGACGCCCATCAAGTCGAACTTCCGCGAGGGCCTCAGCGTCCTGGAGTACTTCAGTTCCACCCACGGGGCTCGAAAGGGTCTGGCCGACACGGCCCTCAAGACCGCCAACTCCGGATACCTGACGCGAAAGCTCATCGACGTGGCGCAGAACATGATCATCTTCGAGCGGGACTGCAGTACCTTGCAGGGGATCGCCAAGATGGCCATCAGCCGAGGCGACGAGGTGGACGTGCCCCTGTCGAGGCTGATCGTGGGCCGCACCGCTCGGGACAACATCCGCAATCCGATCACCGACGAGATGATCGTGCATGAAAACGAGGTCATCACGATCAAGGCGGCGGCCAAGATCGAGGCCCTGGGCCTGGACGCGATCCGAGTACGAAGCCCCTTGACCTGCGATAGCCCCATGGGCATATGCGCCAAGTGCTACGGGTGGGATCTGAGCACCGGGATGTTGGTGGAGGAAGGTACCGCGGTGGGGATCATCGCCGCGCAGTCGATCGGCGAGCCCGGCACGCAGCTTACCCTGCGTACGTTCCACACCGGCGGCGTGGCCTCCCGTGCCATCCTGGAGCGGGATCAGAAGGCCACCTGCGACGGCAAGATCGAATACCGGGGCCTGAACGCCGTGACCTATACCAAGGAGGGGAGCCCGGCGACCGTGGCCTTGAAGAGGAACGGCGAGGTGGGCCTCTTGGACGAGAAAGACCGGGAACTGGCGAAATTCAAGGTTCCGTACGGTGCCGTGTTGCTGGCTCAGCACGGCCAACTCGCCAAGATCGGACAGGTGCTCTTTACCTGGGACCCGCACCGAACGCCTATCCTCGCGGAGGTCTCCGGAGCCATCCGGTTTGTCGACATCATCGAAGGAGAGACCGTCCAGCCCGAGGATCAGAAGACCAAGACCGGCAAGTCCCGGGGCAAGGGCGAGGGCCAGCAGAGAGGCTCCGAAAAGCTGGTGGTGATCGAGCACAAGGGTGACAAGCATCCACAGGTCATCATCGAGGACGCCAACGGCAAGATCCTCGACGTGCACTATCTGCCGGCCGGGGCCCGTATTGAGGTGGTGGAAGGCCAGGACGTACAGGCAGGCGAATTGCTGGCGCATACGCCCCGGGCTACCGGCGGCACGCAAGATATCACCGGCGGCCTGCCGCGTGTGACCGAGGTCTTTGAGGCCCGCAAGCCCAAGGACCCGGCTGCTATGGCCGAGATCAGCGGTCGCGTGGAGCTGCGAAGCGACAAACGCAAGGGTAAGATGACCATCTCGGTGAAGAGCGAAACCATGGAGAAGGAGCACCACGTGCCCAGGGATCGCCACCTGAACGTGCACGCCGGCGACATGGTCGAGGCCGGCGACGCCCTGACCGACGGTCCGCTTGTCCCGCACGACATCCTGCGGATCAAGGGCGAAGAGGCCCTGCAGAGGTACCTCATCGGCGAGGTGCAGAACGTCTACCGTTCGCAGAACGTCAACATCGACGACAAGCACGTGGAGATTATCACCTCCCAGATGATGCGCAAGGTCGAGATCGAATCGGTGGGTGACAGCTCTTACCTGCCCGGCGAGGTGGTCGACCGGTACGTATTCCGCCGGGAGAACGATCGCCTGATTAACAGCCTCAAGATCACCAGCGTCGGCGACGCGGCCGCGGTGACCAGCGGCCGCGACAGCCCGATGGCCCGGCCGCTGAAGGAAGGGGACATCATCGACAAGCAGGAACTGGCCCGGATCAATGAGAAGGTCGAGGCCATCGGCGGCGAGGCGGCCAAGGGCAAGAAGCCCAAGCCCGCCCTGGCCAAGACCCTGCTGCTGGGCATCACCAAGGCCTCCCTGTGGTCGGACAGCTTCATTGCCGCGGCCAGCTTCCAGGAGACGACCAAGGTGTTGACAGAGGCCTCCCTGGCCGGTAAAGTAGATGACTTGGTCGGATTGAAGGAGAACGTGATCCTGGGACACCTGATCCCGGCGGGCACGGCCTTCAAGCCGTATCTGGATATGAAGGTCAAGCACTTGGTGGCGGCACCGGTGCCCAAGGAGTTCGTGGAGGCCAGGCAGGTCCTCGATTCCGAGGCCAAGGCCGAAGCGGCGGTCAAGCAGGCGCTGGGCCTGGAATAGACGGGTGTGCAGACAAGGAGTTTTGAGAAGAGAGACGTGAGACTATGCCGACGATCAATCAGTTAGTCAGACGCCCGCGCAGCCAGCGCAAGGGCAAGAACCGGGTTTCGGATATCAGCGGCTGCCCGCAGAGACGGGGGGTGTGCCTGATCGTCCGAACCATGACGCCCAAGAAGCCGAACTCCGCCTTGCGGAAGATCGCGAGGGTCAGGCTCACCAACGGCAAGGAAGTGACGGCCTACATCCCGGGCGTCGATCACAATCTCCAGGAACACAGTACGGTCCTGATCCGCGGCGGTCGCGTGCGGGACCTGCCGGGTGTCCGGTATCACATCATCCGGGGCGTATTGGACTGCGCCGGCGTGGCCAACCGCAAACAGGGGCGTAGCAAGTATGGGGCCAAGCGGCCCAAGTAGTCCCTTTGTCTTGTCGGGGCTGTCGATTTTCTGTGGACCTCGGGCCGGAAGGGGCGCCGAGGCCGGGACGAGGTTGATCCTTCACGAGGCGATCATGGCAAAGAAGTTTACCCACTCCACTGAGCAGTTGAAGCCGGACCCGAAGTTCAACAGCAAGCTGGCCTCGAAGTTCGTCAATTCCCTGATGTGGGACGGCGAGAAGCACACGGCCCAGCAGGTCTTCTATGGGGCCATGACGATCGTGGCGGACAAGGTCAAGGACCTCTCTCCGTTGGAGGTCTTTGAGGTCGCCATCAACAACGTCAAGCCCATGGTGGAGGTGCGGAGCAAGCGCGTCGGCGGCGCCAGCTACCAGGTGCCCATGCAGGTCGGACCCCGGCGTCAGCAGTCCCTGGCCTTCCGGTGGATCATCCAGTCGGCCCGCGGCAAGAAGGGCAAACCCATGGCCGATCGGCTGGCTGCCGAGCTGGTGGACGCCTACAACAAGCAGGGCGGCGCGATGACCCTGCGGGAGAACGTGCACCGGATGGCGGAGGCGAACAAGGCATTTGCCCACTTTGCCTGGTAACGACGAAAGACGATTCTGCCACGGTCGGTTTCCCAAGGCGAAATGACCGTGGCAGTTTTTCTATGGGCACGGTGATGGGTGAGCTGACCAGGATACGCAACATCGGGATCATGGCCCACATCGACGCCGGCAAGACGACGGTGTCGGAGCGGATCCTGTACTACACCGGCAAGACCTACAAGATGGGCGAGGTCCACGACGGAACCACGGTCATGGACTACCTGGAGGAGGAACAGAAGCGGGGCATCACCATCACCGCGGCCGCCACCAAGTGCCCCTGGAACGAGTCTGAGATCAACCTCATCGACACCCCCGGCCACATCGACTTCACGGCGGAGGTGGAGCGGTCGCTTCGGGTCTTGGACGCGGCCATCACCGTGTTCGACGGCAGCGAAGGGGTCCAGGCCCAGAGCGAGACCGTCTGGCGCCAGGGCCAGAAGTACCACCTGCCGTGTCTGTGCTTTGTCAACAAGATGGACAAGACCGGTGCCGATTTCGAGATGTCCCTGGAGAGCATCCGGGCCAAGCTGGGGGCCAACGCCGTGGCCCTGCAGATCCCCATCGGGGCCGAGGATTCGTTCCTCGGACTGATCGACCTGATCGAGATGAAGGCCGTCTACTATGTGGCCGAGCAGTTGGGCGTGAGCTTCAAGGAGGAGCCGATCCCGGGCGAGTACGCCGCGGTGGCTGGCCGGTACCGCGCGATCCTGATGGAGAAGATCGCCGAGTACGACGACGAGTTGATGGACCACTTTGTCCACGACAAGCCCGTCAGCGGACCCATGATCGATCGGGCCATTCGCAAGGGGACGATAGCCTGCGCCCTCCACCCGGTCCTGGTGGGTTCGGCCCTCAAGAACATCGGCATCCAGCGATTGCTGGACGCGGTGGTGGCCTACTTTCCCTCGCCGATCGACAAACCGCTCATCGCAGGTCACAAGCCCGATGACAAGGCCAGGAAGGAGGTCCCGATCAAGTGCGATCCGGACGGCCATCTGGTCGCCCTGGCCTTCAAGATCACCGGCGATGCCCACGGCGATCTGACCTACCTGCGTCTCTACCGCGGGACCTTGAAGTCCGGCACGCGGGTCCTCAACCCGAATCGGCAGACCAAGGAGAACATCACCCGGATCTATGAGATGCACGCAGACGAGCGGATCAGCCTGGACCAGACCTCCGCCGGAGCCATCGTTGCGGTGGTGGGCCTGAAGGAGACGCTGACCGGCGATACCATCTGTGACCCGAAGCATCCGGTGATGCTGCCGAGTATCACGTTTCCGCACACGGTGATCACCCTGTCCATCGAACCGAGGTCCGCGGCGGACAAGATCCGGCTCGGGGAGGCCCTGGGTGCCCTCCGCCGCGAGGACCCGACCTTTGAGTTTCGGACCGACGGCGAGACGGGCCAGACGGTCATCAGCGGCATGGGCGAGCTGCACCTGGAGATCCTTCAGCACAAGCTGATCAAGGAAAAGAAGGTGGACGTCCGCGTGGGCAAGCCCAGGGTGGCGTACAAGGAGGCGATCACCGCCAGGGCTCAAGCCGAAGGCAAGTTCGTGCGTCAGACGGGCGGCCATGGCCAGTACGGCCACGTGGTCCTGGCGGTGGAGCCCCTGATGACCGGCGACGGCCGTTGGGCTACGGACATGGAGTTTGAGGCGAAGGTGGTTTCCGGCGCAGTGCCCAGGGAGTACTTCTCCGCGATCGAGCGAGGCTCGGAGGAGACATTGGGCAGGGGGGTGTTGGCGGGGTACCCCGTGATCGGGGTCAAGGTGACGCTCCTCGACGGGTCCTACCACAGCGTGGATTCGTCGGACCTGGCCTTTGAGCAGGCCGCTGCTCTGGCGATCGAAAAGGCCCTCAAAGAGGCCGGGTCCATCCTGCTGGAGCCGGTCATGCGGGTACAGATTGAACTGCCTGAGGCCTATCTGGGTCCGGTCCAGTCGAACCTCCTGGGCCGGCGGGGTTCGATCACGGACTGCCACACGCGAGGCCCGGTTCGGGTCATTGATGCCCACGTGCCTCTGGTGGAGATGTTCGGCTACTCCAGCCAGCTCCGCAGTCTCACTGCCGGGCGGGGTACGTTCACGATGGAGCCGCTGGCCTACGAGCGGGTGCCGGACCAGGTGGCCAAAGACGTGATCCTGTGAGGCGGTTTTTTCTTGGCTGCAGCGATTTTTTTCCAAAGAGGCGGTTGACACCCTCCCTGGCCTGTGCTAAAGTCTCCCCCTTTCAGGTCGTGCTAGGTCGAGCCAGGATGGCAAAAGAGCCAAGATTGGGCTTTCTACGTGGCAGACTGAGCTGAAGGACGCAAAAAGAGCGTATCGTGTGGTTTTTCTCTTTGCGTGTAGCGTCCGGTTTGGTTATGCTCTTATGTTCTGTGGACTCCCAGGTGGGTGGTTGGCCGGGGGACGCAGTGTACGTTAAAGTGGATAGGTAGACAGGCGGCGCCGAGGGCAACAGGCGGCCGGCCCGGGCAGAACGAGGTTTAGAGGACAGGTATGGCTGCAGAGAGTGAACGAATCAGGATCCGGATGGAGGCCTATGACCATAGGGCACTGGATGCCTCTGCGAAGGAGATCGTGGAACACGCTCGCAAGACCAATGCCCGCGTGTGTGGTCCGGTTCCGTTGCCGACGCGGATCGAGAAGTACACCGTTCTGCGAAGCCCCCATGTTGACAAGAAGTCCAGGGAGCAGTTTGAGCTCAGGACGCACAAGCGTCTGATCGACATCTACGAGGCCAATGCCCGTACGGCCGAGGTGCTCAATCGCCTCGTGGTGCCGGCGGGCGTTTTTGTGAAGATCAAGGCGTAGTCCTGGAGATGGTATAGGCGTCGCATCGGACAGGGACGCCGGATCAAGAGGCAAGAAACGATGGCGGTATTGCTCGGTAAAAAGATCGGAATGACCCGTATCTACGACGAGGTCGGCAGGCTGGTGCCAGTCACGGTGCTTCAGGCCGGCCCCTGTATCGTCACGCAGGTCAAGACTGTGCAGACCGACGGATACAACGCGGTCCAGATGGGCTTCGAGGACGTCAAGCCCTCCAGGCGGACCAAGCCGCTGATCGGTCACTTTGGAAAGGCTGGCACGGCCCCCAAGCGGTTCGTTCGCGAGGAGAGGTTGCCCAAGGACAAGGCCCCGGAATGCAAGGTGGGCGACGCGCTCACGGTGGCGGTGTTCGACCCCAAGGAGTGGGTGGACGTGATCGGCGTTGGCAAGGGCAAGGGGTTTCAGGGTGTGATGAAGCGGTATCATTTTGGCGGTTTTCCAGCCTCGCACGGAACCGAGCGTAAGCACCGGGCCGGCGGATCCATCGCCAGCCACGCCACCAACCGCGGGTTTAGCGGCCGGCCCAAGCGGGGCAAACGCATGGCCGGGCACATGGGCGCCAAGGGGGTGACCACCAAGAACCATTCGTTGGTGGCGGTGGACGCCGAAAAGAACCTGCTGGCCGTGCAGGGAAGCGTGGCGGGTGCCACGGGCACGTACTGTGTCATCCGCACGGCCAAATCAGGAAAGAAGAGATGACCTGGGCAATAAGGCTTCCAGGCACGGAATGTCTGACATGATTGAGCTGGCTGTCCTAAGCAGAGAAGGCAAGAAGGTCGAGACCCTGACCGTCGATGAGTCGGTGTTGGGCGGGCGGGTGCGATTTGTGCTGCTCAAGCAGGCAATCGTGATGTACCACGCCAACCGTCGGGTCGGTACGGCGGCCACCAAGGGCAAGTCCCAGGTGGAAGGCTCGACCCGTAAGCTGTACAGACAAAAAGGGACGGGCAACGCCAGGGCCGGTCAGGTCAGAACCCACAAGCGGGTCGGCGGCGGGGTGGCCTTTGGCAAGGTCGCCAGGGATTTCAGCCAGGAGATGCCCAAGAAGCAGCGCCGCCTGGCCCGGGATTCCGCGGTGTTGGCCAAGCTGCTCGACCAGAAGGTGGTCGTGGTCAGTGACTTGGCGATGGACAAGCCCAAGACCAAGGACTTGGCCAAGATCCTGGGCAACCTGGGGATCAGCCGCAGTTGCCTGGTGGCGATCAAGGCCTTGGACCCGAACGTGTACAGGTCGGCCAGGAACATCCCGGCGGTGGAGGTCCTGCCGGTGACCGATCTCAACGCGGGGCAGATCTGCCGGCATGACAAGATGTTGTTTACCAAGGAGGCCTTGCTGTCCTTCCTGGAGAGGACCTCTCAAGAGAACTAGTTATGAACGATTACCAAGTCATCTTCCGGCCATTGATCACCGAGCAGTGCATCCACTTCGCCAACAAGCGGGGTGCTTATAGCTTTGAGGTGAACCGAAGGGCCAACAAGACCCAGATCAAGCAGGCGGTCCAGAAGCTGTACAACGTAAAGGTGGACAAGGTCCGAACCGCCAACCGGATGGGCAAGGTGCGGCGGCGAGGCCGGTCTGTCGGACGGACTGAGAGTTGGAAGAAGGCGATTGTGTATCTGAAACCCGACTACCATATCGACTTGTTCTAGGTAAGGACGGACAAGCCATGGCGATCAAAGTATACAGACCTACCAGTCCTGGGCGACGCAATAGCTCGGTCATCGACTATCGTGTCGAGTTGACGACCTCCAGCCCGGAAAAGACCCTGTGCAGGCGGATCAAGAAGAGCGGCGGACGGAACCACCACGGGGTGACCACGGTTCGGTTCCTTGGGGGCGGCGCCCGACGGATCTACCGATTCGTCGACTTCAAGCGTCACAAGGACGGCGTCCCTGCCACGGTGGAGACGATCGAGTACGATCCCAACCGGACCTGCTTCATCTGTCTGCTCAAATACGCCGACGGCGAAAAGCGGTATATCCTGGCGCCGTTGGGCGTCAAGGTTGGAGATTCGATCGAAAGCGGCGAATCGGTCGAGCCCAAGATCGGCAATGCCATGAGCCTGATCTCCATCCCGGCGGGTTTGGAGATCCACAACGTCGAGCTGACCGCCGGTCAGGGCGGCAAGCTCGTTCGTGGGGCAGGCAGTGCCGCGAGGATCCTGGCCAAGGAAGGGGACTGGGTGACCATTGTGCTGCCCAGCGGCGAGATGCGGATGCTTCGCAAGGAGTGCCGCGCGACCATCGGCCGGCTGAGCAACCCGGACCACCAGAACATCAGCCTGGGCAAGGCCGGTCGGACTCGCCATCTCGGCCGACGCGGACACGTGCGGGGCAAGGCCCAGAACCCGGTATCCCACCCGATGGGCGGCGGCGAAGGCCGGGCCAACGGTGGTCGCCATCCCTGCTCGCCGACCGGCGTGCTGGCCAAGGGAGGCAGGACCCGTAACCGGAGAAAGAACAGCAGTCGTTACATCATTCGCAGACGAAAGGCGGGCAAGAACCAACCGTCGTCGGTGTAAGAGACAGTTGGACCTGACGGGCAGTCAGGTCAAGCCGGGCAGGAATAGAAGATGGGAAGATCGCTAAAAAAAGGGCCGTATGTGGACGCCAAGCTGTTTGGCAAGGTTAACAGGCAGCAGGCCGTTGGCACTCGTGAGCCTATCAAGACGTGGGTCCGTCGCTGCACGATCGTGCCCGAGTTTGTGGGGTTCACGTTCATGGTCCACAACGGCAAGGTGTTTAACAAGGTATACGTTACTGAAGACATGGTGGGCCACAAGTTGGGCGAGTTCTCGCCGACCCGGACGTTCCGGGGGCATTCCAGCAGGAAGGCCGAAAGCTAGGGGCCTGGAGCGGTTCGCCCGAGAGGCAATCTGATATGCTCAGTCCGAACAAACTTGGTGAACTCTGTCAGAAGCGTCAGGTGAGCATGGGGCAGTTGGCCAAGCATCTGGTCCGCGGCGGGATGGATCTCACGGATGCCTCCGGCGCCCTGCGGAACTGGCAGCGGGGGCTGTTCAAGCCCACCCCGACCGCGGAGGACCTGCAGCGTCTGGCCTCGGCGCTGGGGGTGGAGGTCCACGAACTCAAGGATTGGCATTGTGCGTACCGCTACGCGCCGATGTCTGCGAGCAAGGCCCGCCTGGTGACCCGGCTGATCGTGGGTCGGCGGGTCCAGGACGCGATGGATCTGATGAAGTTCACCCGCCGTCGGGCTGCTCCGATGGTCGGCAAGCTTCTCAAGTGTGCGACGGCGGACGCGGATGAGCAACAGGCCGACGTGGATACGCTCGTCGTCAAGGAGGCCCGGGTGGACGACGCCGGCGTTCGCATGGGGACCAAGCGGTTCAGGGCCAAGGATCGAGGTCGCGCCCATTCGATTCGAAAGAAGGCCTGTCATATTCACGTGACCGTTACGCAGGCGTAGACAGTGCACGGGATTGATTGAGATAACCAAGTATGGGTCAAAAAACATCGCCAATCGGGTTTAGAACGGGAATCACGCTGGGCTGGCAGAGCACGTGGTTCGCGCCCAAGACCAGCTACGGGCAGTTCCTGGTGGAAGACCAGAAGATTCGAAAGTACGTGGACAAGCGATACAACCGCCAGATGCCCAAGGGCGCGGTGGCCAAGGTGGAGATCGTCCGGACCCGCAATGAGGTCAATGTCACGCTTCACAGCGGCCGGCCCGGCGTGGTCATCGGTCCGCGAGGAGGCGAGGTGGACAAGCTCCGCGAGGAGCTGGAGGCCCTGACCGGGCGCAAGGTGACGGTCAACGTCATCGAGATCAAGGACCCCGATCTCAGCTCCAAACTCGTGGCAGAGGGCGTTGGCGAGCAACTGGAGAAGCGGGCCGCGGTCCGGCGGACTCTGAAGCAGTTCTGCGAGGCGGCGATGAACGCCGGCGCCAAGGGGGTCAAGATCATCTGCTCCGGTCGATTGGGCGGGGCCGAGATCGCCCGCCGGGAGACGCAGAAGACGGGGAGCATCCCCTTGCATACCCTCGACGCCAACGTGGACTATGCCACGGCCACGGCCGTGATGACCTATGGCGCGATCGGCATCAAGGTCTGGATCTACAAGGGCAAGTTCGGAGAGGAGATTGAGCCGACGCCCCAGAGCCGACGCCGTCGTCCACCGAATCGGGGCAGGGAAGGGGGACCAGGGGGACCGAGCCGGAGGCCTCCCGCCCCGGCAGAGGTGGCAGCACCCGCTGGAGAGCCGCCAAAGGCGGCCCAGCCTGAGCCCCCGCCGGTCGACGGCGGTGCCGGACCGAAGTAGGGTGGGACGTTGATTGGTGACCGGGTCAGACCGTGCAATAGAGGATTGTGACTATGGCCTTGATGCCCAAAAGAGTCAAATACCGTAAGAGCCAACGCGACCGGATGAAGGGCAATGCCACGCGAGGCAATTTCGTGGCGTTCGGCGACTACGGACTGCAGGCTCTGGAAGGTTGCTGGCTGAAGGCCACGAACATCGAGGCCGGCCGCGTGGCGGCCACGCACTTCCTGCACCGTGAGGGCAAGGTGTTCATCCGGGTATTTCCGGACAAGCCCATCAGTTCCAGGCCCCTGGAGACGCGAATGGGCAAAGGCAAGGGTGAGGTGGACCACTGGGTGGCGTGTGTGAGGCCGGGACAGATCTGCTTTGAGATCGCCGGCGTTTCAGAAGAGGTAGCCAAGGCGGCCCTGGCCCGTGTCTCGCACAAGATGCCGGTCCGCTGTCGGTTCGTCAAACGGCGTCATTCGGCCCAAGCCTAGGTGGTGTGGGCCTCGTTGGGATACACAGGACTATGATAAAGGCCAAGCAATACCGAGAAATGGCCGTCCCCGAGCTGGTGGGGAAGGTTGAGGAGTTGGAGAAGCATCTGTTCGAGCTGCGATGTCAGGCAGCCACCGAGAAGCTGGCCAACGGCAGGGCCATACGCAATACCAGACGAGAGATCGCCCGGATCAAGACGGTGTTTCGGGAGAAACAACGATAACGGCCCGGGTCCCGGGACAACCAGGAACGCAAGAATGCAGGACAAGAAGATCAAGACGTTGAAAGGTGTGGTGATCGGCCAGGGTACCGCGATGACGGTCAAGGTGGCGATTGACTATAAGGTCAAGCACCCCAAGTACGGTAAGTACATGGGGCGTCGAACCAAGTTGTCCGTCCATGACCCCAAGAACCAGTCGGGCCTTGGGGACTGGGTGGAGATCGTAGAGTGCCGGCCGATCAGCAAGACCAAGCGTTGGCGTCTGGTGAAAGTGGTTCAGAAGGCCAGTTCATGATCGTATAGGCTAGACCCTCATGATTCAGCAAGAAACCATGTTGTTGATCGCCGATAACTCCGGCGTCAAGACGGCCCAGTGTATTCGGGTGCTCGGCAAGAGCAGTGCCCGGCCGCGCAAGTACACCCGCGTGACCGCCACCGTGGGCGACATCGTGTGCGTGGCGATCAAGAAATCGCTGCCTACGTGCCAGTTGGACGACAAGAAGGTCCACCGGTGCGTGATCATCCGCACCAAGGCGGCCATCAAGCGTCAGGACGGCAGCTATGTGCGGTTCGACAGCAACGCGGCGGTGTTCATTGATGCAGAAGGCAACCCCGTGGGTACCCGCATCTTTGGGGCGGTACCCAGGGAGCTGCGGGACAAGAATTTCATGAAGATCATCTCGCTGGCCAGCGAGGTGGTGTAGCGGACAGGAGCAGGATAGAGACCTATGGCGGTGCGCGTCAGAAAAGGCGATCTGGTACAGATCATCACGGGTGACCAGAAGGGCGTCACGGGCCGGGTTCTGAGTGTGAATCCGGCCAAGAAGACGGTGATCGTTCAAGGGCATAATCTGGCCAAGAAGCACGTCCGGCCGTCGCGGCGCAATCCGCAGGGCGGGCGGATCAACGTGGAGCAGCCGATCCACATCAGCAACGTGCTTCCAGTCAACCCCAAGACCAACCAGGGGACACGGGTCCGCTACCGGGTGGAGTCCGACGGGGTCAAGAAACGCCTGGCGGTCGACGGGACCGAGATCGGCGTGGTGGTCAAGGCCCGGCGGTGACCGGGGGCTACGGCGGCGATAAGATAGGGAAGTGGATGATAGGACGATGGCACGATTGAAAGACCTATACAAGTCGAAGATCCTGCCCGACCTCATGAAGGAGTTCGGGTATTGCAGCCCCATGGCAGCGCCCCGGATGGTCAAGATCGTGGTCTCCATGGGCGTGGGCAAGGCCGTGCAGGACAAGAAATTCCTGGACCTGTCCAAACAGGACCTGATGGCCGTTACCGGACAACTGCCGTTGGTGTGCAAGGCCAAGAAGAGCGTCTCGAACTTCAAGGTTCGCCAAGGCCAGGAAACGGGGCTGAAGGTCACCTTGAGGGGCATTAGGATGTACGAGTTCATGGATCGGCTGGTCAACTTGGCCATCCCCCGCATCCGAGACTTCCGCGGCCTGAATCCCAACAGTTTTGACGGCCGGGGCGGGTATTCCATGGGCGTGACCGAGCAGAGCATCTTCCCGGAGATCAACCCGGCGAAGGTGGAGTTCCAGCAGGGCATGAACATCACGTTTGTGACAACGGCCCCAACCGACCAGGAGGCCCGCAGGCTGCTGGTGTTGTTTGGGATGCCGTTTAGGAGTTCGTCGGCGGCCAACTAGGGCCACTGTGGGAGCGTGGGAATGGCAACCAAAGCGTGGGTGAACAAGTGCAACCGAAAGCCCAAGTTCCGGGTCAGGCAGTACACGCGGTGTCAGATCTGCGGCAGGGCCAGGGCCGTGTACCGGAAGTTCAATCTCTGCCGGATCTGCTTTCGGATCTTGGCCAACGAAGGGAAGATCCCTGGGGTCAAGAAGTCCAGTTGGTGAGGGTATTCGATGCGTCCTTTGCGAGGCAAGGCATTATGAGTTTGACTGATCCGATCGCCGACATGCTGACGCGAATCCGAAACGGGGTTCGATCCGGGAAGAAACAGGTCAGCATCAGGGCGTCCAACGTGTGTAAGAGTATCGCCGGGGTCTTGAAGCAGGAAGGGTACATCCAGGACTTCGACTGCATCGACGACGGTTGTCAGGGGCTGATCCGCGTCACGCTCAAGTATGACCCGGAGGGCCGGCCAGTCATTCGGAAGATCGACCGGACCAGTACGCCCGGTCGCCGGGTCTACGCGGCCGCGGATCAACTGCCCAAGGTGTTGGGCGGCATGGGCATCGTGATCGTCTCGACCAGCAAGGGCGTGATGAGTGACAGAAACTGCCGCCAGGCCCATGTCGGCGGCGAGGTACTTTGTACGGTTTGCTAAATGAGTCGCATCGGAAAACAAGCAATTCACCTGCCTCAGGGCATCAGCATTGACCAGAATGACCGGGTCTTCAAGGTGACCGGAAAGCTCGGATCACTCGAGATGACCTGCGATCCCCTGGTGAAGGTCAAGATGGACGGGTCCACGATCACGGTGGAGAACCCCACCCCGGAGGATCGCCACGCCAAGCAGATGCACGGCACGACGCGGGCTTTGATCGCCAACATGATCATGGGCGTCAGCCAGGGTTACACCAAGAAGCTGGAGATCTACGGGACCGGTTTCAACGTGAAGGAGCAGGGCGGCAAGCTCATCCTGACCGTGGGATTCTGCAACCCAGTGGAGGTGCCCGTGCCCAAGGGCGTCAAGGTTCAGATTGAGGTGCCGGCGACCAAAGGCAACGAGGTGCCGGCGAAGTTCAGCGTGACCAGCATGGACAAGTGTGTATTGGGCCAATTCGCCGCCACCATCAGGCGGGTGCGGCCTCCTGAACCCTACCAGGGCAAGGGCATCCGGTATGGTGATGAGCACGTCAAGCGTAAGGTGGGCAAGGCCTTTGCCTCCGGCAGCGGCGCGTAGGGTATGATAGTGACGGGTATGAAGACGGATAGAATAGCGAAAGCAGCGTTGAGGCGAAAGTTCCAGGTCCGCAAGACGGTCTCGGGGACGCGAGAGCGGCCTCGGTTGGCGGTGTTTCGGTCCAACCGCCACATCTACGCCCAGATCATCGACGATACGGCGGGCGTGACGTTGGTGGCCTGCGGGACCAAGACCCAGGGTCTCCGTGACCAGGTGGCCAAGTCCGGCAAGAAGAAGGACGCGGCCAAGCTGATTGGAGAGGCCATCGCCAAGCAGGCCCTTGGGGTCGGCATCCGGTGTGTTTGTTTCGACAGGAACCGGTATAGATATCACGGCAGGATCCGCAGCCTGGCCGAAGGGGCCAGGGCGGGGGGATTGGTCTTCTAACGATTGAGCCTCATTCAAGTGGAGAGAGCAATTCGTGGTTGAGACGGTCAGACTGATAGAACAGGACGACAGGGCCCTGGAAGACACGGTGGTGAAGGTGTACCGCTCGGCCAAGGTCGTCAAGGGTGGTCGGCGGTTCGGCTTTGAGGCCTTGGTAGTGGTGGGTGACCGGGCCGGCAGCGTAGGCATCGGCTACGGCAAGGCCAACGAGGTTCCCGCTGCCGTGGAAAAGGGCATCAAGGACGCCAAGAAGTCCGTGCACAGGGTCCTTCTGGTCGGTACGACCATTCCACACCAGGTGGTGGGCCGATTTGGGGCGACCAAGATCGTCCTGGTCCCGGCCAGGCCCGGAACGGGCGTGATCGCCGGGCCCAGCGCTCGGGCCGTCCTGGAGTACGCGGGGGTCAAGGACGTTCTGACCAAGATCTACGGCAGCACGTCGGCCAAGAATGTGGTGCGGGCGACGTTGAGTGCCCTCAGGGACCTCCGCACCAGGGAAATCGTTGAACAGATGCGGGGTGTGACCTTGGGCGCCTAAGGGCGCCGTGGGATAGGGGTTGTGCATGCAGAGTCATGATATCACGGCGAAGGCAGGGGCCCACAAGGGGCATAGACGGGTCGGTCGCGGCATTGGATCGGGTCGCGGCAAGACCTGCGGCAGGGGAACCAAGGGAGACGGCAGCCGTAGCGGCGCCGTCAAGTTCTCACTGAAGGAAGGCGGCCAGATGCCGCTGTTCAGACGCCTGCCCAAGCGAGGCTTCAACAACTATGAGTTTGCCGAGACCTTCGAGATCGTCAACGTCGGCCAGCTTGAGGCCTTTGACGACGGCAGCGAGGTGACGGTGTCGCATCTGGCCCAGGCCCGGCTGATCCGGAGTTCCGGCAGTCAGGTCAAGATCTTGGGTGACGGTAAGCTGACCAAGAAGCTCCAGGTCTGGGCGCACCGGTTCAGCAAGTCCGCCCAGGAGAAGATCGGCGGCTGCGGAGGCGCGGCCAAGGTGATTGAAGGCAAGGTGCAGGGCAGGGACAGCCGGTAGCGTTTGGGACGCCCCCAGCGATCGTTGAAAGTCAGGGACTATGATCAGTGCAGTAGCCAATGTCTTCAAGATTCGGGATCTACGGAACAAGATCCTGTTCACGGTAGGGCTCTTGATGATCTACCGGGTCGGGTTCCACATTACGTGCCCCGGAATCAACTACATGGCGGTGACGGCCAGCGGAGAATCACAGGATGACAGTCCCGTGGGCAAGGCCGTCCAGTACATGCAGATCTTCACCGGCGGCCGGCTGGATACGTGCACCGTGTTCGGTCTGGGTGTAATGCCGTATATCACGGCCTCCATCATCCTGATGCTGCTGGGAGAGGTGGTCCCCTCCATCCGAAAGCTCCGCCAGGAAGGGCAGGTGGGGCATCGCAAGATCCAGGAGTACACCCGCTATCTGAGCGTGCCAGTCTGCATGCTCCAGGCCCTCATGTACTTCAGGCTGTTGGGATCGAGAGGGTACATCTATCCGGGTATGCAGATTGAGGCCCAGGTCATGACCGTGATTGCCATGACCGCCGGCAGCATGTTCCTGATGTGGCTCGGCGAGCAGATCGATGAGTACGGCGTGGGCAACGGCATCAGTCTGATCATCATGGCCGGTATCATAGACCGCATGCCGTGGGCCATCCAGATGCTGGTCAAGGACGTGGACCTGTCCGTCGGAGGCCAGGGTGTCGGCCCGGGCAAACTGATCTTCCTGGTCGTGGCGTTCGTCGGCGTGGTGGCCGGAACCATCCTGATCACCCAGGCCCAGCGGCGAATTCCCATCCAGCAGGCCAAGATGATGCGAGGCCATCGGATGTACGGCGGCCAGCGGAGCTATATCCCGTTGCGGGTCAACGGCGGCGGCGTGATGCCGATCGTGTTTGCCTCGAGCCTCATGATGTTCCCCCCGATCATCGTGCAGCAGTTGGCCAACGTCTTTCGCAGTTCCACGGTTCTGATGTCCATTGCGGAGGCCTTGAACAGGCAGGCCTTTGTCTACAGTGTCCTCTACATGCTCTTCATCTTCGTGTTTGCCTACTTCTGGGTGACGGTCCAGTTTCAGCCGCGGGAGTGGGCCAAGAACCTCCGCGATTCGGGCAGCTTCATTCCCGGACTGCGGCCTGGAAAACGCACGGCCGACTACATCGAGATGGTCATGCTCCGGATCACCTACTACGGTGCCGCCTTTCTGGCGGTCATCGCCGTGATACCCACGATGGTGGCCGGGTGGCTGGGCATCCGATGGCAGGTGGCCACGTTCCTGGGGGGAACGGGACTTCTGATCGTGGTCAGTGTCTCGCTGGATCTGGTACAGAAGATCGAGGCGGGCCTGTTGATGCACAGTTACGAAGGCTTTAGCGAGTCCGGGCGCATCAAAGGAGCATACACATGAGAATCGTGTTGCTGGGAGCGCCGGGGGCGGGCAAGGGGACCCAGTGCAAGCGACTGGTCAGCCAGTACAGTCTGGCGCACCTGTCCAGCGGAGATATCCTGCGTCAGGAGCGGGCCCAAGGCACGGACCTGGGCCGGCAGGCCCAGAGCTACATGGACAGTGGCGCCTTGGTTCCGGACGATCTGATCATCGGCATGATGAAGAAGGCGATCGACCAGACGCCCAAGGCTGGGTACGTGCTGGACGGTTTTCCCAGGACGCTCAAGCAGGCCCTGGAATTGGACAAGGTCCTCGTGGCGGGTGGCTCGCCCATCGACGCGGTCATCAACCTGGAGGTCGATGACGCGATCATTGCCGATCGGATGAGCGGTCGCCGGAGCTGCCCTGCGTGTGGGGCCGTCTACCACATCCGGAACCTGAAGCCCCAGAAGGATGGGGTTTGTGACAAAGATGGGACAGCCCTGATCCAGAGGCCGGACGACGATCTGGAGGTGGTCAAGAAGAGGTTGGAGACCTACCGGCAGCAGACGCAGCCCTTGATTGGCTACTATCAGAAGCAGGGCGTCCTGCACGAGGTCGACGCCAACGCGGGCGCAGATGCCGTGGACTCGGTCATTCGGGAGGTCCTCGACAAGCTCATCGTGAGGCGACGGCCGGTGGCACGGGCACGCAGATGACATAACGATCCATGGCTATTACGCTTCGCAGTCGACGGGAAGTTGAGTTGATGCGTCAGGCCGGGGCGGTGGTAGCCGATGTTCTTTCAAAACTAAAAGAGATGGCCGAGCCAGGGGTGACCACGGGCGAGCTCGACCGGGCGGCCCTGAAGATGACGGCCGAAGCCGGGGCGCAGGCCCTGTTCAAGGGCGTGCGAAGCCCGCATACGCCGCGACCGTTTCCGGGCGCGATCTGTGCCTCAGTCAACGAGGAGGTCGTGCATGGGATTCCCTCGGACCGGACGGTCCTGCAGGAAGGGGACATCCTGAGTCTGGACTTTGGCGTCCGGTTCAAGGGCTACTGCGGAGACGCGGCGGTCACGGTGGCGATCGGGCGGATCAAGCCGGATCGGCAGCGGTTGATCGACGTGACCCGCGAGGTCTTGGAGATCGCCGTTGCCCAGGCCAGGCCCCGGGTGCGATGGAGCCAGATCGCCGGCATGATGCAGCGTCACGCAGAGGAGGCAGGCTTCAGCGTGGTGCGGGACTTCGTCGGTCACGGGATCGGGACCCAGATGCACGAGGATCCCAAGGTCCCCAACTTTGTCAGTCGGGAGCTCTTGGCCGAAGACATCGTCCTGGCCGAGGGCATGGTGTTGGCTGTCGAGCCGATGATCAACGCCGGAGGCGTTTCCGTGCGGACGGCGGCCAACGGATGGACGGTGGTGACGGCAGATGGCCGGTGTTCGGCGCATTTTGAGCACACGCTGGCCGTGACGCCAAATGGGTGTGTTGTGTTGACGGGTAACAAGTAGAGCCGATGAGGCCCTCCAGGGTATGGCCAAGAACGACGCGATCCGATTGCAGGCCAAGGTCATTGAGGCCTTGCCGAACGCCATGTTTCGGGTGGAACTCGAGAATGGCCATCGGATCCTGGCGCACGTCTCGGGCAAGATGCGGATGAACTTCATTCGCATCCTTTCCGGGGATATGGTGACCGTGGAGATGTCGCCGTATGACCTGACCCGGGGTCGGATTGTCCTTCGCCATTGACGGCTATTGCCGGGCGAAGGAATCGTTTTGGGAGTATGTGAAGGCAGGTGGACTCGGCCATGAAGGTCAGAAGCTCAGTCAAACGAATCTGTGAAAACTGCAAGATCATCCGGCGCCGGGGTGTGGTCCGTGTCATCTGCACCAACCCTCGACACAAACAGCGCCAGGGGTGACCTCGTGTCACGGGTTGGGAAAGGGCAAGGCAAGGTTACGCTAACGAGGAACGAATATGCCGCGTATTGTGGGTATTGATATTCCGGACAGCAAGTCGATTTGGATCTCCCTGACGTATATCCCGGGGATCGGCCGGTACAGCTCCGGGCAGATCCTCAAGGAGGCCAAGATCGAGCCGATGACCAAGGCCGGCAAGCTCAGCGAGGACGAGCTCAGCCGTGTCACCCAGATCATCGACCGCAACTACGTGATCGGGGGGCAGCTCCGGCGCCAGGTGGCTCAGAACATTGCCCGCCTCAAGGAGATTGCCTGCTATCGGGGGATCCGGCATCGACGGGGCCTGCCCGTGCGAGGGCAGCACACGCAAAGCAATGCCCGGACCCGCAAGGGCCCGCGCAAGACCGTGGCCGGCAAGAAGGGCGTGAAAGAGGCGAGGGGATAGGCGTCGGTCTCCGTGAAGGGACGACGGGCAGTGACAACGGACGGCAAACCGTTCAGAATTGAAGAGTCCAGACGATGGCAAAGAGTCAGAAGCGAAAAATCAAGAAGAACGTCGTTAAGGCGATCGTCCATATCAAGGCAAGCTTCAACAACACCTTGATCACGATCACGGATATGGACGGAGACACGATCTGCGCAAGCTCCTCCGGGTGTACCGGATTCAAGGGGTCTCGCAAGAGCACCCCGTTTGCGGCCCAGCAGGCCGCGATGCGGGCGGCCGGCGCGGCCAAACGCAGCGGCGTGCGAGAGGTCGAGATCAAGGTCAAAGGCCCCGGAGCCGGCCGGGAGCCGGCGGTTTCGGCGTTGCAGACCGCCGGGCTGCGGATCTCGTCGATTGAGGACGTCACGCCGCTGCCGCACAACGGCTGTCGCCCCGCCAAACGACGGCGTGTATAAGCTGGTGTATGGGTTTTTGGAGATTGGATATTCATGGGACGTTACCTGGGTCCATCCTGTAGGTTATGTCGGCGCGAGGGCGTCAAGCTCTTTCTGAAGGGGGTCAAGTGCGAGACGGCCAAGTGCCAGATCGAGCGGCGACAGCGAAGCCTGGCGCCCGGCATGCACGGTTGGCGGCGATCCCGTCGAAGCGACTACTCCGTGCGGCTTCGCGAAAAGCAGAAGGTCAAGCGGTATTACGGGCTGTTTGAGCGGGCCTTCATGCGGTGTTTCCACGAGGCCGAGCGGATCAAGGGCAACACGGGCAGGGCCCTCCTGGAACTGCTGGAGCGACGCCTCGACAACGTGGTCTACAAGCTCAACTGGGCCGCGTCCCGCAAGGCGGCCAAGCAGTTGATTACGCACGGTCACGTGCATGTCAACGGGCGGAAGGTGGACATTCCCAGCTTCACGACCAAGGTCGGTGACAAGATCTCGGTCAAGGGCTCGGAGAAGACCGCCAAGAAGATTCGGGCGCAGCTCGACAGCAATCCGAATTTCACCACTCAGGGTTGGCTGCAGATGGATCGGGGCAAGCTGGAGGCCACGGTCGTGGCGGTCCCCACTCGGGAAGAGATCCAAATCCCGGTGGAGGAGCAACTGGTCGTCGAAATGTGCTCGAGATAAGTCATCAAGGCACGAAGACTATGGTACGGTGCATCGGCGGCTACGCGACATCCGGGGGATCGGGATGCCGAGGGCGCCGTTTTGGGTTTTTTCGTGGTTTATATCGGAGGCCTGTATGCGAGTGACTTGGCGAGGCTTGGAATTGCCGACGCGTGTGGAACGGGATACCCAGGTGTCCACGGACAAGTACGCCCGTTTTTCCATTGAGCCGTTCGAGCGCGGGTTTGGCACTACCATTGGCAATAGCCTGCGGCGCGTTTTGCTCTCGTCGCTGGAAGGCAGCACCGTGACGTCCATCAAGATTGCGGGCGTCGGCCATGAGTTCACCTCCATCCGCGGCGTGGTGGAAGACGTGACTGATATCGTCCTGAACGTCAAGAGCCTGGTGGTTCGGCTGCGGGACAATGGCCCCAAGACCATGAAGGTCTCCGCGGCCAAGGCCGGGCCGGTGCGGGCGGCCGACATCGCGGCGGACCCGGCCGTTGATCTGGTCAGCAAGGACACCGTGCTGGCGACCTTGACCGAGGACGTCTCGTTTGACATGGAGATGGTGGTCGAGAAGGGCCGCGGGTACATCCCGGCCTCTGAGCGGATTGCGGCCATGGATCGGTTCGATCAGGAGATCGGACGGATCTATCTGGATGCGGCGTATTCACCGGTGGTGCGGGTCCGCTACACCACTGAGAACACCCGCGTGGGCCAGAAGACCAACTACGATCGGCTGATCCTGGAGATCTGGACCGACGGAACGGTCTCGCCCGAGATGGCCCTGGTGGAGGCGGCCAAGATCCTCCGCAAACACATCAACCCGTTCGTCCAGTACAGCGAGGTCGGCCAGGCCAGCGTTTCGGGCCCGGTGCTCGACTCGACCCAGGAGCAGCAGACGGTGGACGAGGAGTTGAACCAGAAACTCGCCATGCCGGTCCAGGAACTGGAGCTGTCCGTGCGGGCGAGCAACTGCCTGGAATCGGTCAACATCGAGACCGTCGGGCAACTGGTAAGGATGACGGAGGCGGATCTGTTGAATATTCGCAGCTTCGGCAAGACCTCGTTGCGAGAGATCAAGCGGAAGTTGGCCGACATCGGGTTGACCCTCGGGATGGCCGACGCCGTGGCCCAGGGTGCCGCCCCCAAGGCTTAAAGACTGATTGTACATCCTTTCCATTGAGGTATTTGGATCTATGCGTCACAGAGTGGCAGGGCGTAAGTTAAATCGGACACGGGAGCATCGACTGGCCCTGCGACGGAACTTGGTCGCCTCGCTGATCGAGCATGAAACGATCTCCACCACCATCCAGAAGGCCAAAGAGGTCAAGGCCCTGGCAGAGAAGGTGGTCAACCTGGCCAAGAAGGGGACCCTTCAGAGTCGGCGCCAGGCGATCTCCCTGATGGGCACCAATCGGCGGATCGTCGCTCACGAAGAAGGCGAGCGGGTGGACAAGGGCACCGTGGTCGGCAAGCTCTTCAGCGACATCGGTCCACGGTATCTCGATCGACCGGGCGGTTATACGCGGATCATCCGGATGCCGCTCCGTCGCCTGGGCGACAACGGGGAATTGGCCCTCCTGCAACTGGTTGGCAAGGACGATCGTCGCAAGAAGGTCAAGACCCGCAAGAAGGCCCCCAAGGCGGCCAAGACCGCGGCGGCTGCGAAACAGACGCCCGATCAGGCAGCAGTTGCACCATCGGACGGAGGCGGGGCACGGGTCGAGCCCTCGGACAAATCCTGAGCCCCGGATCGTGCGGTGAGAACGGAGGCCCATGGACGCCAAGGACTGCATCTTCTGCAAGATCATTGCCGGTCAGATCTCGGCGGCCGTGGTCTATGAGGACCAGGCTGTGCTGGCGTTTCTCGATATTGGCCCGGTCAGCGACGGCCACACCTTGGTGGTCCCCAAGCCCCATTACTCCACTGTCGATCAATGCCCGCCTGAGGTCCTGGCGGGTCTGATTCACCCAATCCACCGGATTGCCAAGGCCGTGGTCGCTGCCACGGGCTGTGACGGATACAACGTGCTCTGCAACAACGGCCGTGCAGCGGGTCAGCTAGTGAGTCACGTGCATTTCCACGTCATCCCCCGGGTGACGGGCGATGGGGTCTTCAGTCACTGGCCTTCATCCAAGTATCCGGAAGGCAAGATGGAGGCCACTGCGGCCGCCATCCGCAAGAATCTGTAGTTTGCCGCAGGCGGTGCTTGACGCGGCGGCGGTTTTCCGGCATGATAGTAGCGTTCTTTGACAGACTAACTGCGGGGTAGAGCAGCCTGGTAGCTCGTCGGGCCCATAACCCGGAGGTCGTAGGTTCGAATCCTACCCCCGCTACTTGTTATAGAAAAGGGACTTGCGTGATCGCAGGTCCCTCTTTTTGTTGGTGTGGACCAGCTTCTGCACCCCAAGTTGTACCGCAAGACGCGTAGAGTGCACATCTTCAGCCGGTACTCCTTCCTCCTCCAACTCCATCAGTACCCACGTCAGGAGCAGGGGGCTTGCCCCGAAGACGGCCAACAGGTATCGCGAGATCGTACACCGCCTCTTCAAACTGGGCCATGGAGGAGCAGGGCGTCAGGATGCCAGGGGGAGCCAATCCGATCTCTAAGGTCAGTAGATACAGAGAGCATGCCCCGAAGATCAGGTTTCTGACTCTCAAGCAGATCGACGAACAGCTCCAGGCATTGAAGGAGAATCCCCTGTTGAGGACCCTGATTGCGGTATACATCTACGCGGGGATACGGCGAGAAGAGGCCCTCTGGCTCACCTTGGACGACATAGACCTGCGTACAGGCCCCTACGGCATGATCCGCGTCCGGGCCAAGACGGTCAATGGCGAGTACTGGGCGCCCAAGACCAAGCAGAACAGGGCGGTCCCCATCAGTTTTACCCTACGGACTTACCTCGACAGGTACACGCCCAAGATCACGCCTGAACGATGGTACTTCCCAAGCCCCCAGGGCGAACGGTATGACCCGGACAACTTCTCCAGCGATCTGAGGGCTGCCAACCAGAGGGCCGGCCTCTCCTGGGCTTGCCTGGATTTTCGGCATACCTTCGGATCGCACCTTGCCATGAAGGGAGAATCGTTGTACAAAATATCTGCGTTAATGGGAAATTCGCCTGAGATCTGCCGAAGACACTACGCGGCACTCATTCCGGAGACGATGGCGGATAGCGTCGAGTTTGGACCTTGTGGAGATGCAGCCGTTGCGCTGAGCGATGTTCTTTAGAGGAAGGTTCATATGGCGGAGATGTTTGTCGGACGACAGACCGAAATTGATGCGTTCTCCAAGGCAGTGGCAGATCCGGCGGGCCAGGCGATTCTAGTCGTGGGCCACTGGGGTATGGGGAAGACGGCTCTCTTGGAGAAGTTCCAGGCCGTGGCGCCCGCCATCCCAGGTCTGAAGTGCTTCTCATTGCGGTATGAAGTCGCCAAAACCGATCCCGTTGACCAGACCATGGCCTTGATTCTGGATAACGCCATTGAGGCCGCACAGGTCAGGGAAGGCAGCTTTGATGGGACTCCTAGAAGAGTACGGCAGTGGGGGGCCTTGTTGAATTGCCTTGGCCCCATTGGAGATCTTGTTGAGAGTCTCCGCTACAAGCCGGAGGCCTGCATCCGCGACCAGTTTGTCGATCGTCTCCGCCTGATTTCCGAAAGGATGCCGAGCGACCACCGGCTCTTGATCCTGGTTGATCCAGAAAAGGAAATGCAGGCTGATTCAGACCAGGCGTGGTCTATCGTGGCTGCGAAGTTGCCACCGAAGATCAAGCTCGTCTTCGCTCAGAGGCCAGAAGATGTGCTGGCCACTAGTGGGCAGTTTCTGGCAAACCCCAACGTAATCCGAATCCCTGGGCAGGTCCTTGGTGGACTAGGTGAAGAGGCTATCGGCCAGCTCGTGGATGACTATGCTGGCAAGGTGGCTTGTGCCCCAGCCGTTCTGAGAGACGCCGTTGGCCGATTTGGGGGCCATCCTTACGCAACCGTCGCGGCTCTTGAACTGATCAAAGACGGTCTGTGTGTTGACCGCCTGCCTCAAGATCCAAGACCGGTGAGAATCATTGAAGAACAGTGGCGTCGGGTACGGCTGAAGGGGCAGGACGCAATCCGACTCCTGGAGGCCCATGCCTGTGTTGGCATGCCGCTCAGTGATGGCATGGCTGAGAACGTGAGTGGCATCACTCGTGAATCGCACATGGGCCTTACTGCTGATCCGTTTCTGGGTGGCCTGTTGAGGGACGCTGTAGGGGCCAGGCAGATATACCACAATGTCCTGTCCGAGTACATCGCGCGACAGTGTGACCAAACCAGTGGGGAGAGGTATATCGAGCGAGCCATCTCTGAGTGGCTGAGTGCCGGAACTCTTGGTTTTTTTGACAAGGTTAAGTTGATCGAACTCTGGCAAGAACAAGACCACTACACTGACGAACTACTGGACCGGTTCCTGCATCTGCTTCAATCTAACGACGGCATCAAGAGGTATATGGCCCAGCATGTTCACAGCGGTCGGCTCGTGAAGAGACTCCACGAGAAGGGAGTTTTCGCTACGACTCCCGAACCGGTTGAGACAGGATCTGGAATCACGTTCCCATTCTGGCTGGACGGAGCGATGCTCATCAAGGTGGCAGACCAGATCCCTCAGGTGGTCAGTGAGGTGGCAAAGGGAACAAGAACCTCGAACCCACACAACTACGCCATACTCCTTGAGGCTATCCAGAAAATACCTCCCCCAGCTATCAAGGATCTGTGGCCGACCACGGTCAGATGGTTGGAGCAAGGTGATTGGCTTTGGCTACCAGACGAGTACTGCGGCCTCGCCCAGGGTTTAGTCCAGAATGGCGACCTTGAACTTGTGCGGGACTTCCTGAAGGTCGTGCTTCAACCGCTTCCCCCAAGGCGACGGGAACAGGCGACTTCGGTTCCCAGACACGACGAGGCGGCCGGGAGGTTGAACGGCGGCCCGTCAGCCCAGTCTATTGCCGAGCAGGTTAGGCTTTTCTTGAGACATGATGAGGCGACTGGCAGATTCACCTACGACGATTTGGACCGGCATGTACGCCCTTTGGTCACTGCGATTGAGGTGAGGCAGCCAGGTGCATGCATCCCACTCCTGGAACAACTTTTGTGTGAAGCCATCGAATTGGAGTGCCATGCCTCAGGCAGCGAGTTCCCCAAGACAGGAGGGTGGCGTCAAGCGATCGAGGATCATGATCAAAACGGACTCCCTCGGGAGCATAAGGACTTGCTGTTGGTCCTGTTGCGTGATGCCCTGGAAAAGTACTCGGTCAACTGTCCCGATGACTCGTGGACCTACATGGGGCGGTATCTGTATCTGGCCCACGAGTGGCCCTTGTTTAGAAGGATCGCGATTCATGTCCCGGAAGTTGTCAAACACTTTGAGACAGTACCTCTTGGAAATTAGAGAGCAACCGAGGGGGTTGCTCGACGACATTGAGACTCTTGTCCTTGGGCGGGTTGATCCAGACGGATGCGGGCGGGCATGAC
>Ga0209777_10000842_pt1 | contig 47544 bp, 42 predicted proteins | sample FrelakmetHBP12HB_FD_187147 | JGI IMG/M metagenome (GOLD analysis project Ga0209777, IMG submission 187147) | Freshwater lake sediment microbial communities from the University of Notre Dame, USA, for methane emissions studies -HBP12 HB (SPAdes)... | ecosystem: Environmental > Aquatic >... | reverse complement strand
GCGGCCTTGCCGCAAGTGATAGGAAACCTAACTAGCGACCGGTTATTGGACACGGTATGTATCAGCCGAGCCACTGCTATTACTCACATTTAGAAAGGAGCTAAATGGTTTTCATATGCTGTCGTTGCCGAGGCTCAGATGCTCGGTCCGAAATGGAGCATTCCCGGCTCAATCTCATTGGTCGTTCAGCATCTTCTTGACCTGCGCATACGTGAACACCGGTCCGTCGACGCAGACGTACACCCCGCCGATATTGCACCTGCCGCACTTGCCGATGCCGCACTTCATCTTGTTCTCCAGCGTCGTGTAGATCTGCTCGTCCTTCCAGCCCAGCTTCGCAAGGCTCGCGATGGCGGTCTTTATCATGATAGGCGGCCCGCAGATGACCGCCAGCGCATTGTCCGGGTTGCACTTCATCGCTGACACGGTCGTGGCCACGAATCCGGTGAACTTCCTGCAGGAAGGTTCGAACTTCGCCTGCTCGGGGTTCTTGTTGTCTAACGGGAACCAGCCCGGCTCCTCGACATCGATCGTTTGCCTGACGTCGATTGCGCCTTCCTGCTCGAGCGCGTCGATCTCCGCTTTGAACGAGAGATCGCGCGAGCTGCGCGCTCCGTAGATCAGGTGCAGCTCGCCATAGTCCTTTCTGTTGTCCACAACGTAGTTCATGACCGAGCGGACCGGGGCCATGCCGATGCCGCCGGCGATGAAGTATATGTTCTTGCCCTTCCACTCATCGACCGGAAAACCGTTGCCGTAGGGTCCGCGGATTCCCAATTCCTCACCGACCTCGAGCTCGTGCAACATCTCTGTGACCCTGCCGGTTCGCTGGACACTGAACTCAAGGAAGCCCTTCTTCGTGGGCGACGACGATATCGCGAACATCGATTCGCCCTTCCCGAACACAGACACCATGCAGGTCCGCCCAGGCTTGCGGTCGTCGAACTCCATTTGGACGCTCTTATCTTTAAAGACGACCCTGAAGGTCTTCACCGCCCTCTCACCGGTCGTTTCCTGCGCGATATTCGTTATTTCGGCGATTTGCGGGATATAACGGTTTTCACTGCTCATCATTTCACCTCGCTGATTGCCTTTGTGATGTCCAAACCCACGGGGCAAAGCGCTATGCACCGGCCGCAGCCGACGCACAGATAGCGGCCGATGTTCTCTTTGGAATACTTGAACTTGTGATAGTACCGGTTACGCAGTCGTTGTGCCTTCGCGGTCCTCGGGTTGTGGCTCGACGTGTGCATCGTGAAGTTCGAGAATTGGCAGGAGTCCCACGTCCGCACCCGCTTGTTGCCCGGCTCGTCGTTTATGTCGAAGCAATGGCACGTCGGGCAGTAGTACGTGCACGCGCCGCAGCTCAGGCATCTCCTTGCGATGTCGTCCCAGTACTTGCTGTCGAATGACGAATCCAGCTTGCCGATGGACTCTTCCGTGATCTTCCTGCTGAATCCTTCCGCGGATTCAGCCTTCTCAATGATCTCTTCCTTCCTCTTCTCTTGCGCAGAGTTCGGTTTCCCGAGCTGCCCTTTTAGGGCTTCAAGGATCTTCCTGCCTTTATCGGTGATGCCCTCGGCATAGTATGAGTCGCCCATGTCGTACATCATCACATCGCTGCCACCTGTGGCTGCCGGGCTTCCGCCGGTCGATGGACAGAAGCAGGTCGAGTCGGCCGGCCCATCGCAGGCAATTGTGAAGACAGTCACCTTTTCGCGCCGCGCCTTGTAGTATGAGTCAGTGAATTTGCCCCCGCAGAACACCTTGTCCAAGAGCGTGATCGCGATGGCATCGCAGGGCTTTGCACCGAAGATGATCTTCTCCTGGTCCTCGATCTTCACTGGCGTAACGGTAATCTTCCCGCCCATCTCTTTGAAGGTAAAGAGGACTTCCGTCTGCGGGAACAGTATACCCTTGGGAGGGACGTCTGGCTTACAGTCAAGTCTAATATCGGAGGCGGACGCGTCCTTGCCTAGCTCCTTGTATTCCACCAAGCCTCGCTTGTTCTTGACGGGGATGTAGACCACACCGGTGTTGCCGAGCGCCTTCAGCGCCTCCGCGATCTTTTCCTTTCTCAGGATGTATTTGTTCATTGCTTCCAATCCCTGTATCACATTATGAACCCGTTATCGTCTTCCAGGCAGGACATCGCGATCAGCGGCTTCTGGCCTGCCTCACTGGCAGCCTCATAGTTGAATATTTCCTTGACATCCTTCTCGAGCTTCGCGGTGAGCAGCCTGAGCGGAAGCCTCTGCGGGCAGACGCGCTCGCACTCGCCGCAGTCGACGCACCTGCCAGTAAGGTGCGGCAGTCGCGCTAGGTGGTAGAGCAGATTCTCCGGGACGTTCACCGATCTCTCAACCCACCTCGGCCGGTGCGCTTTCTCCTCGGCGGTAGTGTCCGGCCTAATGGCGATGTCAGTCGGATCGAGCATGCACTCGTCACAGTAGCACACCGGGCAGGAGCGCTTGCACGCGTGGCACCTGATGCAGTCCGCGAAAATTTCCTTCCAGAATTTCCACCGCTCCTCGGTCGTCATTTTCTCGATGGCCTCGATCTCGCTGTAGCCCCTGGTGTCTTCCTGAACCTTTTCCGATGCAAGGACGTCGAAAACTACCGGATTCCTCATTGCGCACTTTACGCATTTTTTATACAGGGCGCCTCCCGCATGCCTGTCAGCGACGCCAGTGCAGGGAATTCCAATTATGAAGATCTCTTTGCGCGACAGTATGTTCTCGTTCAACAGCAACAGTAGGGCTTTCGAGTCGCAGCCCTTGACCACTATGCCGACGGGCACGACGATCTTCTCCTTCCCGTCGCGGGTCTTGCCGCGTTGGCTCCGGATCTCTTTCGTCAGGTAGGGCACCAGGTTGTTGGCGCAGAGCTGGTTGAACGAGAGCTTTTCGATGTCCTCCTCGGTTTCGGCGAAGAACGGTGTGCCGTCCGCGCTCCAGCCTATCACGCATTTCAGGCCTCTGTCGCGCAGCGCTTTTTTCGCTTCCGCCCGGATCGTCTCGTCGCTCAAATTGCTCACTCACTCCTGTCCTGGCTGTCTGTCACCTTAAAATTCATGTTAGGCCCCAACTTCCTGACCTTCTCGACGGCAGTCTTCACGACATCAGCGAATTTACCGCCCTCGCTCGCTGACACCCAGCTCATCTGGAACCTGTCGCCTTCGATCCCGAAATAATCGATCATGCTCCTCAGAAGCTGGAGGTTTCGTCGCGTGTAGAGGTTGCCCTTGAGGTAGTGGCAGTCGCCCGGATGGCATCCCGACACTAACACGCCATCAGCACCGTCCTTCAGCGCACGGAGCACAAGCATGGGTGATATCCTGCCGGAGCACATCACGCGGATTATCCTGATGTTCGGCGGGTACTGCAGGCGCGAGACGCCGGCGAGGTCGGCGCCGGCGTAGGAGCACCAGTTGCACAGGAATGCCACTATCTTCGGCTCGAATCTCGGCTCTGCCTCACATGATACCAGGCCCGCATCCGCACCTTCTGCAGCGTGGTTTCCGCTCATTAGTTCCCCTCCTCGCAGAACAGCGCGTCAATGACCTCGATTATCTGCTCGTCCCGGAACCCTTTCTGCTGTATTGCGCCGGACTTACAGACCGCGTTGCACGTCCCGCAGCCCTTGCACAGCGCCTCGTTGACCTTCGCTTTGCTATCGATCTTCTCGATCGCGCCGAACGGGCAGACCTGTATGCACAGCTCGCAGCCGGTGCACCGGTTCGGGTTCACGGATGCCGTGATACCTTCCGCCTCGATCTCGTCTTTTGAGAGAACCATGCACGCTCGCGCTGCTGCGCCCAGCGCCTGCGATATGGTCTCGTCGATGAATCTCGGGCTGTGCGCCGTTCCGCATAGGTAAACGCCCTCCGTCGCGAAATCGACGGGTCGCAGCTTCATGTGCGCTTCGAGGAAGAACTTGTCCTTGCTCAGCGGGACCTTCAGCATTTTGGCCAGCTCCTCATTCCCTTCGTTGGGTATGATGCCGGCGCTCAGTACGAGCAGGTCCGGCTTGATTACCACGTCCTCCTTGAGGACCGTGTCATAGGTGGTGACTTCCAACTCTCCGGCCTTGCTCGCGATGACGGGCATGGTGCCCTCTGGGAATCTCATGAAGTTGACGCCGAGAACTCCTGCCTCACGGTACAGGTCCTCCCTGAACCCATAGGTGCGGATGTCCTTGTGCAGGATGTAGACCTCCGTCGAGGGGTGGGCCTTCTTGATGTCGATGGCGTTCTTCACCGCATTGGAGCAGCATATCCGGCTGCAATAGGGAACCTTCTCGTTCCTCGAACCGACACACTGGATCATCACGACCTTTTTCGCTTTCAGGGTCTTCTCGTCCAACTGCTTCTCCAGTTCGAGCTGGGTGACCACCCTCTTATCCTGGCCATACAGGTATTCGCTTGGTTTGTATTCGTTGGCGCCGGTGGCTACGATGATCGCTCCGGTCTCGATCTCGCCGTCGTTGGTCTTGACCTTGAAGTTACCGACGAACCCGTTGACTTCCTTGACCTCAGTGTTGAGGTGCACCGTTATGCTCTCTGCGTCCCTGACCTTGCCGATGAGATCGCTCATGAACTCCTTCGGCTTGCGGCCATCCTCCTTATGATAGAGCCTCGCCAGATTACCTCCGAGCTGCCCATCCTTTTCGATTAGATGGACCGAATAGCCCTGATCCGCGATGTTGAGTGCAGCCGTCATCCCGGCCAGTCCTCCTCCCAATACTGCAGCGGAGTGGAGCACGCTGAGCTTCGATTTCTTCAATGGGATCAACAATCTTGCTTTGGCGACCGCCATCCTTACCAGGTCCTTCGATTTCTCGGTGGCCTTCTCCGGCTCGTGCATGTGCACCCACGAGCATTGGTCTCGGATGTTTGTCATCTCAAATAGGTACTGGTTCAGCCCAGCGTCCATGCAAGTCTCCCTGAAAAGTGGTTCGTGCGTGCGGGGCGAGCATGACGCGACAACCACCCGGTTCAGATTATGCTCCTTGATCATCTCCTTCATTTTCTTTTGGGTATCCTGGGAGCAGGTGAACAGGTTCATACCCGCATAGACGACCCCGGGGAGGGTCTTGGCGTATTCCACTACTGAGGGTACATCGACCACGCTGCCGATGTTGATGCCGCAGTGGCAGACGAACACGCCGATCCTGGGGCGCTTGGAAAAGACATCTATTTCTGGAGGGAATTGCCGGATCGTTACGAGCTTCCCCCTTTCGGACGCTATGGTGGATGTCGCCAGCGCCGCTGCGCCGCTCGCCTGCGCCACCGAATCAGGGATGTCCTTCGGAGCGGCGAACGAGCCGCTGACGAATATTCCCGGCCTCGACGTGCTCAACGGCGAATATACGTCGGTCTCGCAGAACCCGTACTTGTTAAGTTTGAAGCCAAGCCTCTTGCTCAGCATTTCTCCGTCCACGGCAGGCCTCATTCCCACCGAGAGCACCACCAGATCGAACTCCTCGGTGTTGGTCTCGTCGCCGATGCTGTACCTTAGGAACAGGTTCTTGGTCTGAGGGTCCTGATCGACCGACGCGACCCTGCTCCCGCGATACATCTTCACGCCATATTCCTTCTCGGCCCTCTCGCGGTAATACTCGAATTCCTTCCCGACCGCTCTCACGTCCATGAAGAAGATGGTCGGTTTCAAGCCCGTGGTATGCTCGCCGGCGATTATCGCTTCCTTGATCGCGTACATGCAGCAGACCGAGGAACAGTAGGGATTGTCCACCTTCTCGTCCCGGGAACCGACGCACTGGATGAACGCCACCTTCTTAGGGATGTCACCATCCGACGGCCTCATCACCGTTCCGAAGTACGGACCGGTGGCGCTGAGCATCCTTTCGAACTCGATGCTGGTGACCACGTTCTTGCATTCGCCATAGCCGTATTCCTTCTTCAACCTGGCATCGAATTCCTCGAAGCCCGGGCAGAGGATGATGGAACCGACTGGAATCTCTATGACCTTATCGGAAAGCTCGTAATCGATGGCCTTGGCAACGCACGATAGCTGGCAGGCCCCACATCCAATGCACAGGTCCGGATCTATGGCGTAAACCAAAGGCACAGCTTGGGAGTACAAGACCGAGATGGCCTTTCTTCTCTTGAGACCCTGGTTATAATCGTCCTTCGATTCGATCGGACAGTTCTCTACGCAGACCCCACAGCCGGTGCAGACGTCGGCCTTGACCTTTGGAATCCTCTGGCTTATGGTGACTTTGAAATTGCCCTGCTCTCCTTCCAGCTTGCTGATCTCCGCGTTCGTGATCAGTTCGATATTCTGGTCTCTTCCGGCCGCCACCAACTTCGGCGCCATGATGCACATGGAGCAGTCGTTGGTGGGGAAGGTCTTGTCCAGCTGGGCCATCGTGCCCCCGATGCTGGCCCTCTTCTCCACTAGATAGACCTTGAATCCTGAGTCCGCCAGGTCCAACGCGGTCTGGACGCCGGTGATACCCCCGCCGACCACCATCACAGAGCCGATCTTCTCCGACATGCTAGCAGCCTCCCGCGACTATCGCTCTGTACTTTGGAGTCACGCCCACGATGGTATCCAGGGCGATCAAGTTATTCGATCTGAGGACGACGATTTGCTCCAGAATCTCGTCCAGTGGGGCATCCAGCTCCTCGGCCATCTCTCTCACGGAGAGAGGCCGGTCCCTGGTCATCTGAAGGATGAAGTTCCTCTCGAACTCCTCTTTCAAAGTTCTGTCGATAATGGTATCAAGCCTCTTCGCATCGATGAGTTTGTCGTAGACGTTCCCATCTTGGATGAGACTGATCTCCTTCCCGTTCAGGAGCCTCAAGCGATACGCCTTGGCGGTATCGATGACTGCATTGAGCCTCCTTCGAAGCTTCTCGTCTGCGGCCACCTGCGAAGGCCCGAGCTTCCTGATCGTCTCCACGAAATCAGTGACCAAGTCAGCGAACCTTCTTCCTTCAGAAGCAGAAACCATGTAGAAACTGAGCCTTTCGGGATCGAGGCCAGCCGTCTTCATAAGGCTCTTTGCCATGGCTATCCTCTTCTCGGTGTAATAATTGCCGGTGATGTAGTGGCAGTCGCCTAAGTGACATCCCCCGACGAATACACCGTCCACCCCTGACTTGAACATCTCCAGCAGAATGTTCGGTGTGACCCTGGTGCTGCACATCACCCTTAGGACTCTAAGGTTAGTTGAATACTGGAACCTGCTTACCCCAGCCAGGTCGGCTCCGGCATAGGAGCACCAATTGCAGAGGATACCGAGCACCTTCGGTTCAAAGTCGGTCATTCGGTCACCTCGTCAAGAATAGACCTGACCGCAGCCAGGAGTTGCTTGTCCGTGAAGTGTGTCGAGACTATCGCCCCAGTGGGGCAGACGGCCCCGCAGCCTCCACAGCCCTTACAGAGCATCGGGTTCACAGAAGCTTTCGAAATTCCAGGGGAGATATCTATCATACTGATCGCCTTGTAAGCGCAGACCTCCACACAGGTGCCACATGCCCTGCATTTCGTCTCATCGACCACAGCAACGAACGCAGTCCCGGTGAGCTCGTTCTTGGAGATGATGGTCATGGCCCTAGCGGCAGCGCCTGAAGCTTGGGCGATGGTCTCATCCATGAATTTTGGCCATTGTGCAAGCCCTGCAAGGAAGATACCGTCCGTAGCGAAGTCCACTGGCCGAAGCTTCATGTGGGCCTCAAGGAAGTATCCATCCTTGCTCAGCGGTACCTTCAGGAACTTTGCCAGTTCCTCGTTATCATGGTTCGGGCGTATGCCTGTGCTGAGCACCACCAAATCGGGGTGCAGCGTTACCTTCTCGCCGAGGACGACATCATCGATCATGACAGAAAGGCCAGTGCCTTGCTTCTCGACCTTCGGGTCCGCATTCTCGTTGAAGCGGATGAACTGCACGCCCATCTTGCCTGCTTGGGTGTAATAATCCTCACGGAAGCCATAGGTGCGGATGTCCTTGTGCAGGATGTACACGTCGGTGGATGGGGAGGCGTTCTTGATCCTGATAGCGTTCTTGACCGCCTCGGTGCAGCAGACTCGGCTGCAGTACGGCGCCTCTTTGTTCCTTGAACCAACACATTGGATCATGACCACGCTCTTCGCATGGACCGGCCCTTTGAGCAGCTGCTCCTCGAGCTCCCACTGCGTAATGACCTTCGGCTCCTGACCGTACATGTACTCTTTGGGCTTATATTGCTGACCGCCGACCGCAACCACTATCGCGCCGGTCTCGATCTCATCTCCCTTGGATGTCTTCACCTTGAATGCACCGACGGACCCTCCCACATCTTTCACAGATGTGTTCAGGTGCACCGTGATCTTGTCGTTCTCGCGGATGCTGGATACGATGCTGTTGAGGTATCGGGACGGCCTCATGCCGTCCTCCTCGTTCTGGATGTTCTTCATGTTGCCACCCAGCTCGCCCTCGCGCTCTATGATGTGCACGGGGAAGCCCTGGGCAGCGATATCCAACGCTGCGGTCATGCCGGCCAGTCCGCCTCCGATGACCACACTGGAATGTAATACTCCCAGCTTGGATCTCTTCAGCGGTTCGAGCAGGCGAGACTTGGCTACGGCCATATGCACCAGGTCTTTTGATTTCTCTGTAGCCTTCTCCGGCTCGTGAATGTGTATCCATGAGCACTGGTCACGAATGTTGGCCATCTCGAACAAATAGGGGTTGAGCCCAGCTTCTTCGATCGTGCTCTGGAAGAGAGGTTCGTGGGTGCGAGGTGTGCATGAAGCGACGACCACACGATTCAACTTTAGTTCCCTGATCCTTTGCTTGATCGTCTCCTGGAAGTCTGCCGAGCAGGTATACTTGCCTTCTTCGGAGTGAACGACATTCGGAAGGGTCTTAGCATAATCCACGACCTTCGGGACATCGACCGTGCCACGGATGTTGATGCCGCAATCGCAAACGAACACTCCGATCCTTGGTTCTTGCCCCTCAACTTGTGTCTCAGGTACCACGGCTTTCACGTAGTGGACGCGGTTCTTGTACACCTGTCCGCCGGCCTTGGATGCTGCCCCGCTTGCCTCCGCCACTGACTGTGGAATATCCTTGGGTGCGCTGAATGCGCCGGTTACGTAGACACCGGCCCGGCTCGTCTCCAATGGCTTGAAAACCGACGTTTCGGCGAAGCCATATTTATTCAGGTTGAAATCAAGTGCCTTTGATAACTGGTGAGCACTGGTGGGCGGCTCGAACCCAACCGATAGAACGACCATGTCGAACTCCTCGGCGTTGCTCTCGGCGCCGTCGCTGTATCGGATCAATAGGTTCTTGGTCTCTGGGTCCTCCTCTATCGAGGCTACCCGGGTCCCACGGTGTATATTGATGCCATATTCATTTTCTGCGCGGGCACGGTAGTCTTCGAACTCCTTGCCGAATGCCCTGACATCCATGAAGAACATAGCAGGTTTCAAGCCCGCGGTATGCTCGCCAGCGATGATGGCCTGCTTCAATCCATACATGCAGCAGACGGAGGAACAGTAATTGTTGCCGACCTTCTCGTCCCTGGACCCGACGCAGGAAAGGAAAGCAACTTTGACCGGGGTTCTGTGGTCCGAAGGCCGCACAACATGGCCCTGGTATGGGCCAGTTGCATTCAGTACCCTTTCGAATTCAAGAGATGTCAGTACGTTCTTGAATTCACCATAACCGTATTCCGTCTTGAGCTTAGCATCGAAGACATCGTATCCAGGTGCGAGAACGATCGCACCGACGTTGATCTTTTCGATGACCTCCTTCATCTCGAAATCGACAGCGTCCGCCGGACAAACCTTCTTACAATTGCCGCAGCGTCCTTTTGTCAAGAATAGGCAGTTCGCCTCATCGATTGAATACTTCATCGGGACAGCTTGAGGGTAAAGGACGAAAATCGCCTTGCGTTGCACCATACCGAGGTCGAATTCGTTGGCGGTCTTTGACGGGCACTTCTCAGCACACAGGCCACAGCCAACGCAGCGGTCTTCACGCACGTAGCGGGGATGCCGTTTTACCGTCACCTCGAAGTCCGGGGCTTCTCCTGACACACCGACGACCTCTGAAAGGGTCATCATCGTGATCATTGGGTTCCTGGCGGCTTCGACCAGCTTGGGGGCAAGGATGCACATCGAACAGTCGTTCGTGGGGAACGTCTTATCCAGTTGCGCCATCACACCTCCGATGCTCGGCTTTGTTTCGATAATGTAAACTTTGAACCCCGATTCCGCGAGATCCAAAGCCGTTTGGACTCCGGAGATGCCTCCGCCAATCACCATTACAGCGCCACTCTTTTCCGTCATGTCAAGCACCTCTAGCCATCCTCTTGTACTTAGGAGTTGTACTCACTATCTGGTCCAATGCGAACTTGTTTTTGACGCCTAGGGTCGACACACGATCGTGATCCAACAGTGCCTGGGCGGTGGATTGAACCTTCGATGAATGCGATATCGTTACCGTCGGGATACTCCATCATGACCTGGCTGAAGGAGACCACATTTACGGCCTGAACGAGGTCGATGATTCGTTCTTCGAGGTTCGCTATCTTCACCTCGCACCCTTCACAATTTGCAGAACCGAAAACAGCTATCTTTGGCTTCATGACCTAGCCCCTTGATGGACTCGTAAAATAGTTAACGACTATAAAAATGCACCCAGAATTTCGATCCTGATGGACGAGTCGAGTTCCATGCCTGGCAAACCACTAAAACGAGGAATTTCTTACGTATTCGTACACATCCTTCGAACGAATGTTATCGGTTTCTTCGAGTTTCCCCCGTCATCGGACAAGTCCCTGGAAAATATGGTAATGATTCTTGAAGTCAGTTCCCGGCGCAACTATAGGTCCGAACTTCACCCCATCGTGATGGGTGGTTTCATGGCACCAGCCCAAATTCGACCTTTCTGGAAGATAGACAACGGGGGTAACCCGGGGAGACCCATGGTGGGTAGACAGAAAAGGTACGGACGCCAGTGAAGATTGTCATCGATCCTCTGAGGGCGCAATCAGCCATTCTGAAAAGTCTCGTTGGATTACATGAGGAATAGCCATGCGCAGAAGACGATCGCCACGATTATGAAGAGCCCTGCCCAGCGGCGCTTGCTATAGTCAAAGATGTCCTTGCCGCTCATTGGCGCCACCGGGAACGTCCCGGAAAAGGAACCGATCACGCACATGGCTAGGCCAGCTCCACCAATCGCCGCGTATCCTCCCCTTATCAGCAGGAAGAAGAGACCTGCGAAAGCCAACCCAATGAGGATTTCCAACCCGGCTGCTCTGGCGACCAGACGCTCCGTGGCTTCCGTGGATTGGTGCGTGGAACGTGTGGGAGAGGAGAATGGGACTTTGAATGCGAAAGTTGTGAGCATAAAGAGGATTAACCCCAAGGGCCAGATCCTGTGCTCACTCCATACCCCCCGGCGTCGCAGGAAAACTATGGCGGAGTACTTCTGGACAAGACCGACGAGGATGCTTGTGCCAAAGAAGACGGGAAGAAGTGCCCAGATCTGATCCAGTGAACTGACCTTGACGTATGAGAATGCGACCGCAAGGAGGATTATTGAGGTTGTGTATGCAAGGACTTCAGGTTTCGTAGGTCTTAGCAGAGGGCCGCTCCTCTTCTCGATATCAGTCTTCTGTTTGGAGGAAACGACATCCTGAAGCCATTCCTTCAAGTTGTCGGGAACCAACCCCTCTGCTTTTTCCCCTGCCTGTTCGCCCAACGCACTCAAAGGGTTGCTTACGAACGACAAGACAACCGAGACCGCCCCCAAAGCAACCGCAGTGATGCCTATCGCCTCCACGGCGCTCAATGGCTGGGGAACCCAGACCTGTTGGAGAAGGCTTGGCTGCGACGAACTACCCAAGGCATATACGTAGCCATCCCACGACCCGAAGTAGATAACGCCGCCGACGATTGCGGGGGACGAAACGACTCCCCCGCCTGTCTGATAGCTCCAGATCTCAACCCCACTCGAGGCATTCAGAGCATAGACTTTGCCATCTGTGGATCCTATGTAGATGACGCCATTGACAACAGCGGGTGATGAGCCAATAGTATTGCCAGTTGTGAAACTCCAGATCAAGGCTCCGTTAGAAGTGTTCAGCGCGTAGACGTTGCCATCTCGTGAACCGACGTAGACTGTCCTGCCGTCGACCGCAGGGCACGCGTTTGCGTAGTTGCCTGTCGGATAGCTCCACAGCTCGACCCCGCTTGATGCATTCAATGCATATACGCTATAGTCCCACGAGCCCACATAGACCACGCCACCCACGACGGCCGGCGGCGAGTAGACACCTCCACCGGTAGCATAGCTCCAGACGATGGCGCCGGTCGAGGCGTTCAGGGCATAGACATTGTGGTCCATCGACCCGACATAAACCACCCCATTGACGACGGCTGGAGACGAGACGACAACGCTGCCAGTGGTATAACTCCAGAGCATAGAGCCGTTTGCCGCATTCAGGGCATAGACGCTGTCGTCTAACGAACCAATGTAGACGACGCCCCCAACGACTGCGGGAGACGAGTCGGTATCGTTCCCGGTGACATAGCTCCAGATCAATGAACCGGTGGAAGCGCTTAGGGCGTATACTCTATTGTCCATCGAGCCGACGTAGACCGTTCCGGCGACGACCGCCGGAGACGATCTGACCTCACCGCCGGTGGCATATGTCCACACCATCGACCCTGTCGAGCCGTTCAGGGCATAGACATTGCCGTCGCTGGAACCTATATAGACCACGTCACCTGCTACTGCAGGAGATGACCAGATCTGATTCCCGGCCCCATGCCTCCAAAGGAGTGCAGGAACAATGGTCGAATTGCCTGCTCCCACACCACTATGGGACGTATCAGAATGATACATTGGCCAGTCCGCACTGACCAAGGGGAGCGAAACCAGACAGAGGAGAAGAATCATGAAAAGCAAGCCTAATCCCGTGGTTAAGCTAGTTCTACCCTTCAAGCAAGACTCTCCCCCTTTCTCAAAGAGAAGGTACCTGAGCTCAATTAAGTCTTGTGTTGGTGCAGCATTCAGAGCTCAGTAGGCACAGGTACGTTCTCCGGCGAACTGGATCTTCAAAGGTGCTTTTTTAACCTAGCCAGATGTCAATAAATGTTTTGGGGGAGAGGCATCTGGGATTATCTGGCCGAAGTATCAAATAAAGAAGAAAAGGAAATGGTTTACCTCAAGCGATCACGGCTTCTTCTTTCTGCTCCTCATGAACATGAACAGACCGACGAGGATGATGACCACCAGTATGCCGATCCCGGCTAATAGGGCGCCATTATCGGAGCCGGCGGGCGTTCCACCACCGCTCTCCGGAGCCGCGCTCTGTGAAGAGGATGCTGCTCCTGAGCCTACAGAGTTCACCGCCACCACATAATAGGAATAGGTCGTTCCAGCCGTGCCAGTGGTGTCCTGATACGTCAGTGTGCCACTGCCTGTGGTGCCGATCTGGGTCGCCACCCCTCCGCCGGTGCTGCGGTAGATCTTATAGCCAGTGATCACCGCGCCGCCATTACTGGCGGGCGCAGACCAGGTCAGGGTGACCTTGCCCGGACCAGGCGTGGCGGTGAGGCTCTGGGGGGCCGATGGAGCGGTCGATGTCCCTGTGCCGGCGGTTGCCGTCGCTTCGTTTGAGGCTAGGCTCAGGCCCACGGTGTTGAAGGCCTTGACCATATAAACATAGGCCTGACCGTTCACGGCGCTCGTGTCATTATAGCTCAGTGTGCCTGTATTTACATAGACGAGAATCGTCAGTGAGCCTGCGGTCGCTCCGCGCCAGATGTGGTATTCAGTGAAGGCGGGATTGCCAAGGTTGACGGGTGCCACCCAGGTCAGGATGATATACCCGCTATGGCCAACCGCGTGCAGGTCAGTTGGCGCACCTGGCACGGATTGTGCGGAGGTGGTCGCCTCCGCCGTCGCCTCGTTCGAAGCGAGGCTATATCCTGCAGTATTGACGGCCTTCAAGACATAATAATATTGGGTGCCAGGGGTCGCCGTCGTATCATTATATGTTGCTGTGTTTGAATCAAAGCTGCTGAGCGGGCTTCCGTAGCCGCCCGAGCTTGTCCCCCGGTATATCGCAAATTGTGTGAGAGGCGGTGTGCCAACATTTGCAGGTGCGGTCCAGTTCAAGAATATGAAGCCAGGACCACCAATCGCCACTAGGCTTGTCGGCGCTCCTGGTGCGACAGATGTGGTGGATACGTAAGATCCCATCGTCAATCCAGCCCAAACCAGTCCTGGGGCAGGGAAGTTCGATGTCGCAAACGCATGGCCAAACAGATTGTGTGTGCTGTATATCCAAGCATCCCCAACATTTGTGGGTGAAGTGTGTCCATAGAATGTCATATTGGTCAAGACAGAGCAAAATTCGAACGCCGCTCCGCCAATCGTTGTGACATTATTCCCTATTGTCACGGAGGTCAATTTAGGGCAGGCATAGAACGCATAGATTCCGATGGTGGTGACGCTATTCGGGATGGTCACGGAGTTCGCTGCAACACCTTCGAACGCATATGCCCCGATCGTCGTGGTACCGTCAGCGATGGTGAACACTCCCGCAGCGCTAGGGCATGCAATTAAAGTCATCATCGTCTTGTTATACAGCACGCCGTTGGAGCTAGCGAAATCTGGGTTGCTTGGGGCGACATCAATCGCGAGGGAAGGGCAGCGACCGAAAGCTTCACTTCCAATGTAGGTGACGGTGCTGGGAATTGTGATGGTGGTCAGGTCGCCGCCGTAGAACGAAAGGTTCCCGATGAAGGTGACGCTGCTGGGGATAGTAACCGCGGTCAAATGGATTGATTGGGAGAATGCACTATCACCGATCATGGTGACAGGATGTCCGGCAATGGAATTCGGTATCGTGACGCTTCCGCCCGATCCAGTATAGTCTGTTATCTTCACTGCAGTCCCGCTATTGATGAGAGTATACTGGAAATCACCGCTCGTATCTGCTGACGCCGTACCAATCGAAAAATCGACCAAGGACGCGACGGCGGTGAATACTAGTAGAAATGCCAGTAATCCAATGATCATTTTGCTTTTCATATTAGCCACCTTTATTCACGCATAATAAGAGATTAACTTTCCCGATTAGCACCACGCTGTATATAAGCTATATCCCATCCTGATATGGGAATTGGCAGCTCATTGATCATTACTCTATGGAGAGGTCTATTCAAAGCCTGCAAAATGAGTCTTTTTTGCAGACTCATCCGCTTTCATTCTCCTCGAAGAGTCCGAATTTTATCCCATGCTCTAATTTTCTGCTATTAGGGATTTATAGCGCGTACCTCACAGCATCCTGTTGAAAAATATGAGAAAGGGTTCCGCCGAAAAACGTCAAAGAGTGCGTTTTTAGTTTTGATGAGAGCAAATAGTTAATAATCTGGATAAGTCGAGGTGGTGTCCCCCGGTGGGAACGCTTACCACAATATTGAATCATTATATGGAGAATAGGACAAAATCTTGAATTCATTTCTGGCATCGACCGATTGACAGAGGGATTCGGTCGCCGATATCACATGCTCGTCGAAATCAGCTCGTGCCACGGTGAACGGAAAGTCGAGATATCCACTTTCTTTTAATACAAGCGCCTCAAATAGATATCTCGGCGTTAAATCGCCTACAGAGGGAAGGAAGATGGATATTGTTCAATTGATAATCGCAATTATTATTCTGCTGATTGGCTGGGTCATAGTCTCTATACCCTTGTGGCTGGCAGCAAAAGTCCTTACTGAGGGAAGAGCGACGATGGGCGCGGCCATGATTGGCATGCTCCTAGGTGGATTGGTCTTCGTGATAGTCTATGCGGCTACCTACCTTGTAACGAACATCTTCACCAGCTCGAGCACGGCGGTGCTCGTCGCCTCGGTCCTGAGCTTCCTGGCGTTCCTCGGGCTCTATAAGATGCTGTTCAACGTCGGCTGGCTTAGAGCATTGGCAATCGCGATCCTAGCTGTTGTATTCGCAGTGATCATACTGTTCGTGTTCGGAGCATTATTAGTCGCTCTGGGAGTCGCAGTGCTTGCACTCTGAGTGAGCTTAAATCAGAGACATTTCTATCTCTATGAATCGAGCGGATATCATAGAGAGCTTCTAATCTCTTCAAAGTGGCATGTAGAGTGTTGCGTTCCGAGGTCAAGCTGCCGAAATTGGCTCGAGTCCTAGTTCCGGATCACCACAGCTCACGATATTGACAGCAATGGGGTTCTCCTACGATTGCTGAATCTCATTCAGCATCTCTTACTTTATTACCAGAATCCCCATCACGAGGCAGACTCCAACAGCTATCACTATCGCCCAAAGCGGGCCAAATAAAACCCAGCCTATGGCGAATGCCACCACGCCGCCGAGTCCGATCGCCCCCCAATTCATTGATATTGCCATTTATACACCGCGTTTATCAGCGGAACCACGTCTTTATAAGCTTATCTCCCACCTTCGAGGATGTCGTTTAACCCGATTGAGACGGTCCAAGCACCGATTGCCGCGGCACAAAATTTTGCTCGGTGCAAGTGCGATTGGCTTACCCCCAATTTTTAAATTTTTCAAAGATTGATGATGAAGGTGATGAGCAGGTCTAAGTGATCACCTTTCGGTTCTTGATCTCCTCTCCGCCGAAAGTGAATAGCCTCGGTTTTCCACCCATCAGCTCGACGTAGGTGTTGTTCGGGCTCTCATCCTTGACCCAGGAACCGGCGTTTACAACATTCTCCTCCGAGTTGATGAAAGGCTGATGCGTATGACCGAAAACGAGTATCTGGCCAGGTTTGCCCCGGACCTCTTCATATGCGCGCTCATGAATATCCTCCAGTAGGTCCTTGAGTCTTTCCTGAGGTTTCGCATGGAAGTTGCCGGCCAGCATCAGAAGAGAATCGGACATGACATGGCAGTATACCTCCATGATTGGCTTCATGAATTCCAGTTCGCTCCCATATTCGAACTCATAACCATGCATGAACCGATAGGTGTGGTCGCCATCCTTCAGCTCCAAGGTTTCCTTGAACTCAAAAGGGTAATGATAATGGGGCGCTCTGTTCTTCAATCTCAATAGATGATAGTCATGATTGCCAGCGACCCAATGCACCCTGAGCTTGCTCTGCAGGTCCCTAACGATCTTTATCGCATCCATATTCTCCAGGAACATGCCAGAAGCATCCCTATGCCACATGTCCAAGATGTCGCCAATGAGCACCAGGTCCGTCAGCCTGTTGTCGTCATGAAGCGAACCGAGGAATTCGCTGAACGCAACTACGTTGCTCTTCTCAGTGCCGAGGTGGACGTCAGAAACGGCTATGGTCTTCACGATATCGCCAATAGAAAGGATTTCACGTCTCATTATTTAACTCCGGTGGGCGAAAACTCATGTTTCGGCAATACCCTAATGTAATGGCAGCTCTCTTGATTCTCATCCAATGGTGGAAATCGAAGCAAGAAGGAAGAGGCCCTTTCGAGTCACCATCATCGGGGTACTTTCCTTCCTAGCTGGGCTGATATATCTATTTCCTGTCCTGGATATTTTTGGCCTGGGCAATTTGCTCAACCTGTCCGGTCAGACGTTTGACTCTGGACCATTGTTGTTGACTGCCTTCTTCATCGCCATCGCCAACTTCGTTCTTGGTCTGGGTTGCCTCTATGGGTGGCGCCCAGTCTGGTTCTACCTAGTCATCATCTCCGTGATTAACTTCGTGATCGCACTGTTCGCTTTGCTAAATATGAATATGAGTCATTGGGACTCGAATATCAATCAGTGGGTGGCTTTGCTGATCCCCATCTTCTGGTTTGGCGTCGCCACCTATGTCCTGCTCACGGTGCAATCGAAGAAGACCAAGGTCTGGTTCCACCGTTAAGCGTGTCCAAAGTTCGACTGGCCATCATCTCTCGTTGTCTTAATCTTCTCATGGTTTGCTAGTCCATCCCAGATAACATAATATACTGACCTGCTCGCGTTGTTATCTATATGAATTTGGGATTGATCGACACCGTATGGTCTGTTTTGGGCGTTTACATTACGATAATCTTGTATGTATTCTCAGTCCTGGTGATATTGACCATAATATTCGTTCAGAAGAAGCGCCCCGAGACAGTCCTGGTGTGGGTCATATCCTGTCTTGCCTTCCCGCTGATCTTCGTCCTCCTATTCTACGTTTTCTTGGGGCGGGACTATCGCCGGAAGAAGATGTTCGGCAACAAGGCGGAGATGGACCGAGAGGTGGCCAACGCACTGTTCAAGACGAAAAGGGCCCTTTTCGCCTCCGACCTGTCCAAGACCGGACTGGGCTCCAATGAATCGTTGGCGCGGATGCTGTTCGACTCCAACCGCTCCTTCCTGACTAGCGACAACGATGTGGAGTACTTCAACGAGGGCGACCAAATTTTCAAAGCCATGCTCGATGAGATCAAGGGAGCGAAGCGTTTCGTGCACATGGAATTCTACATGATCCGCAACGACGCCATCGCCAAGGAGTTCAGGGAGGCGCTGACGCAGAAGGCCAGGGATGGAGTGGAGGTCAAGCTCCTAATGGATGCCGCGGGTTGCCACAGGCTCCCAAGGAATTTTTTCAAGGAACTGACGGACGCTGGTGGCAGGACCGCCTTGTTCTTCCCCTCGCATATCCCAAAATTGAACTTTGGAATCAACAACCGCAACCACCGCAAGCTTCAGGTCACGGACGGTGACACCGCTTTCATTGGTGGCTGTAACATCGGGGTCGAGTACCGAGGGGAGGGGCTGCTTGGCCATTGGCGAGATGACATTGTGCGCATCCGCGGCAGCGGTGCCATCAGCGTGGAGAAGCGCATCCTCCTAGACTGGAATTTCGCGGCCAAGGATCAGATGAAGATAGAGGACTACGCCCCGACCCGACCTGGAAAGGGCAAGGCCAGTTTGCAGATAATTTCCGGTGGGCCAGACAAAAAATTCCGGCCTATCGAGGAACAATACGTGAAGATGATCACCACAGCTAAGGAGTATGTGTACATCCAGACTCCTTACTTCGTTCCCAGCGAGGCTGTGACTGCGGCTTTGGTGGTAGCGGCCAAGTCCGGGGTGGACGTCAGGGTCATGATGCCCTCCAAGCCTGATCACCCGTTCATCTACTGGGCATCGTTATTCAATGCGGGACATATGTTGCGCAGCAACGTGCGCGTGCACCAGGTCAAGAAGGAAGGTTTCATCCACGCCAAAGTACTGGTCATGGACGACTCCGTGGCATCGGTGGGCAGCGCCAACTTCGACACTCGTAGCTTGGGGTTGAACTTCGAGAGCAATGCCGTCGTCTATGACAAGGAGTTCGCCCAGAAGGTCAAAGCTTCCTACCTGTACGACATCGAGCATTGGTGCATCGAGCTCACTGAGGCGCAATACATGAAGCGCTCAAAATGGGTCAAATTCAAAGAGGACATCTCGCGGCTCTATGGCCCAATCGCCTGATCACTTCGGTTCCTCCTTCTGCTGTTCCCGCAACCGGCGGATGTAGTGCCTCATCCGGGGGGCGTTCTGCTGATAGTTGATGGACACAGCGGGCAGGAAGTAGCGGCTGTGCTTGGTCATGACCACCATGCTGTTGGCGATCATCTGCCGAGCGCTCTTCTCGCGGCCGATTACAACATTCCTGCGCGACGCCACCGCATCGAGGAACCTCTCCAAAGTATCCTCGGGCGCGCAGGTCACCACCCCACCTGAATCGAAGAGCAAGTGGCCGTCCGTTCCCCCGGTGAAAGACATATTCCTCTCCTCAGCCAGCTTCATGGCTTTGAGGTTCAGCGAGTGGGTCATACCCCCGCAGATCACCTCAAGGCCGTCGAAGCGCTTCATCTTCTCTGGCGTTACGTACCCTCCTTCGATGCATTTCTGCAGTCCCTTGTTGAAGAGCAGGTAGCCATAGGGGTGAGCGGCGATGGTTACGCAGCTGTAGCTCTCGGCCCGGTCGATAATCTCCTGTGTGCTGAGCTTGATGGCCAGCCAAGGGCTTCCCTGCCGGTTCGGCTGGATATGCTTGCGGAAGAAGTCCTCCAGGTCCTTGGGTGAATAGAAGTAGGTGAGGATGTGAGGGCCGTCGAAGGCGCTCACCTCCATTCCGGGGATGATCATCAGGTCGCCCCTCTCTTGAAAGGCGTGCAGCGATCCGGAAACGACGTTGTGGTCCGTGATGGCCAGGCCGAACCCGGCGCGCCTAGCTTTGGCGAGCACCTGGTGCACTCTGACTCGACCATCCGAGTGGTCCGTGTGATAATGCATGTCGACGGCCGTGAGCCCTTCTCTCCGTAACTGGGCTAGGTCCGGGACCTCGAAGCTCACTTTTTCGTTGCCATTGTCTGAGCGCAGCATTTTCAACTCGTCCGAGATAGCATCACTCGGGGTTTTAGACGATATGTAGGCGTTCCTGAAGAATTCATTTTAATTTCTTTTGTACCTTCTTCACTTCCTTATCGATGGCCTCTCCAACATCTCTAGCGCCCTTTTGAATATCCTTCACTCCACTCCTGACTCCTTTTTGAACATCCGCAATTCCCTTATCGATTTCCTTCTTGGTTTTTTCTTTCATGTCATTCACCTTGAAGACTGAGTGTGATAACCCAGTCATCTTAGCATCAGTTGAGAGCACGGACTATATGAGCGTTGTCGGTTGGATTGGCATTTCCAACCCAAATAGAATTAGGTTGGAAAATGCCAGACGAAACTAAGCCACAACAGAACTATCAGAATCTAACGTTCGACCGTTGCCAGCAACGCTGAGTCTGAGAAGCTTTTTAATAACTCGGGGGTCATGCTTCTTTGGTTCCCATGGACACTGAGGCCCGTTACCAGCTGATCGTGCGCAACACCGAGGAGATCGTCACTGGTGAGGAGCTAAGGCAGCTTCTCGAGACCAAGGACAATCCTCGCGGCTATGTGGGGTTCGAGCCCTCGGGGATGGTGCATGCTGGCTGGATGATCGTCGCCAGCAAGATCACCGATTTCATCAACGCTGGCTTCCATTTTACCGTTTTCTTCGCCGACTGGCACGCTTATATCAACGACAAGCTTGGAGGCGACATCGAACGCATCCGGCTCTGCGCTCATTACATGGAGGATTGCTTCGAGGCGCTGGGCGTGCCGCGAGAGAAGGTCAAGTTCGAGTACGCCTCGACCATCATGGACGACATCGATTACTGGGAAAAGGTCATCAACATCGGAAAGGCCTCGAGCCTTTCCCGGGTGAAGAGGGCAATGACCATCATGGGAAGGACCGAGGACGAGGTCGAGGTGGACGCCTCGAAGATGCTCTATCCTTTGATGCAGGCTGCGGACATCTTCGCCATGGACCTCGACGTGGCCTATTCTGGCCTAGACCAGAGGAGGGCGCACATGCTCGCCCGCGACGCCGCCGACAAGCTGGGTTGGAAGAAGCCGATCGCGGTGCATACCCCACTTCTTGCCGGACTGAAAGGCGGGAACCGCATGGACCCGCTGGCTTCGAAGATGTCGAAGTCCGATCCCGATTCAGGCATCCTGATCCACGACAGCCCGGAGGACATCAAGCGCAAGATCGGCAAGGCATTCTGTCCCCCCGAGACAGAAGGGAACCCGGTATTGGACATGGCGCGCCTGGTGCTGTTCCAGCGTCAGAGCGAACTGGTGATCGACCGTCCCGAGAAGTTCGGGGGGGCATTGCACTTCCACTCGTTCCAGGAGCTCCAGGACGTGTACGCCGCAGGCAAGCTCCATCCCATGGACCTAAAGACCGGCGTGGCGAGCGGGATGGCAAGCACGTTAGCACCGGTCAGGGAGTATTTCCAGCATCATCCGAAGAATCTGGAAGCGCTGCGAGCCTCCTTCAAGTGATTTTGAGAAATGGATCCGCAGCAACGAGATCGAAGGCGATTCACCGCTTGTCTTTCTCGACCTGCTTATGTGCGCGGAAGAAATCGAGGGTGCGCGCCATGCAAATGTTCAGCACCGCTTCCACGTCGCCCACGCCGACGAGCCCCGCCGCACCGCCGTGCCCTCCGCCGTCGTTCGATGTCTCCACTCCGATGTCCTCGAGCAGCTTGCCCAGATGCAGCCCCATGCGCACGATGTCCGCCCGGGCGCGAGCGCTGACCCGGAACTGCTCTCCCCTCTGGCTACCGACGAATGCGACGTCCCCACCAAGGCCGAGCATGGCCTTGCAGGCCGAGCTTTCGAAGGCGCTGCCGTAACTAATGACGGCGAGGTGGTCGCCGCAGCGCTCGAAGCGCAATCGCTGGGCGCCCTTTAACTGCGATATCCTCTCCGAGAGGTCCTGTTCCATGTCGGTTAGGTCCAAGACCTCATCGATGTCGATGCGCTGCTCCGCCATGATGTCCGCAAAGGCGTGAAGCAGCTCCGGCGTGGCGTACTTGAAATGGCCGCTGTCGGTGAGCATCCCGGCCAGGAGGGCCAATCCGGCCTGGCGGGTGATCGGCACGTCGGCTTCCTTCAGCATGCGGTAGACGATCTCGGCGCAGGAGCGCTTGCTCTCATCGCAGTAATAGGTATGCCCGTTCCAGCGGTCCGAGCGGGCGTGATGGTCGATCACGATGCAGTTGCCAGGTATCTTTATCGGCGCGATCTGGTCCGGGGACGAGGTATCCAGGATGACGATCCGGTCGAAATCCTCCACCTCCGCCCGTTCCCCGACCTCGAACTTCAGTTTCTCCGCGATCAGCTTGGAGATCCGGTCCATGCCGCCAGGTGTTACCACCGTCACGTCCGGGAAAGAGGAGTAAATGGCATAGGCGCAACCCAGGGCGTCCGGGTCGGCGTTGCCGTGCATCAGGACTAGCTTCCTGCCTTTCGCGAGATCAGAAGCGATGGAGCTGAGCATTCAAGCCTGCCTAACAAAATGTCCCTATTTCCATGTTTCGAAGCTAGAGTTCTCGATTCGACAGAACGAAAGCGATGAAAGAAGAGGTTTAGTTCTCTCGGTCCGCAGGCGCCGCGCCGGCACCGAGGGCCTTGTTGAGCTGTTCCTGCATGGTCTGGTACTTCTCCCGCAGGGACTTCTCCTGTCGATCGAGGGTCTTGATGCGGACCTCAAGGGTCTCCTTGTCGTCTACTACCTCTTTCAGTATGACGCCTTTGTCGTTTGCTTTGATCAGCAACGACCCGACGTTCCGGTAGATGGTCACGTTCTCCGGGGACTTGTTCAGCTCATCCTCGGTCATCTGCACCTCGCGGAGCTGCGATTCCATTCGGAACTTCTGGCTCAGCACGGACTGCAGCTGCTGCTGCAATGCCTGGAACTGGGCTATCTGGTTCTGGAGCTTAGGGGGGATATCGTTCATTTCATTCACCAACTGCCTTGTTCATGTCCTCTGCAATCTTGATCCATCGGAGATAGGAATTCAGGGCCGCCCGGAGCGCCGGCAGGTCCGATGCCTGCAGCCGCAGCACCATCTTGTCCCCATCTAGCTCGGTGAAGACCTTGGTGCGGGGCATCTCCCTCCCTGCCTCGGGAGAGATAGCGCCGTACACCGTGGCGGCATTTTCACCGCTGAAGGTAAGGACGGCGCAGGGCAAGATATCACTTGCCCTTGATCGTCTTCTTTACGTTCGGACGCTCCTTGTAGAATATCTTGGAGCCGCAGTTCTCGCACTGCATGCCCACCTGGTTCACGTTGGAACGGATGGGCTTGCCGCAGCTCCCGCACTTGTACATCTTACTTCTCCTCCACTTCTGGAACGAGCTCCTCTTCCTTTGTGGTAATCTTCTTGGAAACGGGCGAGTAGGCGGCAGCGGCGAACTTTGCGTCGCAGTGCCTGCACTCCCATATCCCGGAGGCCTTTCGCTTGACCGCTACGTGGTGGCAGGTCGGACATTCGCTTCTGGACCTCTCGATCTTCTCGATGTCCTTCGTCAGCTTCCTGACGACCACGCCGTAGCGAGCGCCGAAGCGTCCCGCGGTTCCGGCCTTCGATGTTCCTTTTGACATTTTGTTCACCCTAGGATCTTACGCAATTCGTTGCCGAGCCGCTGCGAGGTCTCGATCATCTTGTTGATCTGATCGATCTTGAGCGCGCCGGTGAATCCCTTCTGCATGGCTCTTAGGTCACCGTTCTCGTCAGTGGTCACTGTCAGACGTGCTGCTGCGACCTTTTCTTCGTCGAGAGTCGGGTCGACCAATATAGAGTTTTCTATCTGCACGGCGGTGACGCTGATCGGTATGTGGTTGATTGGCAATGGGAAATCCTCGCCCCGGTCGTTCTCCTTGGCCGGCACGATGGTCGTCAAGAGAGCGGCTACTGCGCCCAACGTCGCCGCGTCGAACAGGTTGCCATCGTAATCGAGCACGTAGACGTCGGTGAAGAGCATCCATACCTCTTTCTTCGGCTCGATGCACAGCTTCTCCAGGTCTATCATCCCGGACTCGCGGATGCCACGGTCGACGACCCTGGCGAGCTCGACCGAGTTCTCGTCCGGCGGTCCGGACTCGAAGGTCGGCGATGCCAAAGGTATCAGCTCGGCGTTGGTCGACAGGACGCCCTTGTTCGGGGTGTCCCCGAACGGCGTGCCAATGGCCATCTTCACTCCCACCAGCACATCGGTGTTGCCCAGCTTCACCCGGGCGGAACCCTCGGCGGTGTCAGAGAAACGTGGTTGGATGGAGATGGGGCGGAACTCGTCCCAGGCGCGCCCATCCACACGCTTCCCCTTAGCCAGGAGCTTGTGGATGTGATCCCTTTTAATCTCAGACAGGATGGCTCGTGACATGTTCAGCCCTCCACGGTCTGTTCGACGGCTGGCTCATCCGCCTCATCGATGACCTTCTCTATGGCGTAGCGTCGGGCCAAGGCATCCTTCTGAAGGGCGTAGATCTTGTTGCAGGCGCCGACGCCCATCTCGAGAGCGATGTCGAACTCTGCCTTGGTCAAGTGGCCGTCCATCTGCATCAGGATGACCTCTCCGGTCCGCGGTATAATTGCGAGCGGCAGGTCGGCCTGACCGAAGTTGTCCTCTTCCTTCTGGAGGTCTAGCACGATCTGGTCGTTCACTTTGCCGACCGCGACGGACGGAACCAGGTCCCTCATCGGTATTCCGGCGTCGGCCAGCGCCACCGAGGCTGCGGTCAGGCCGGCGCAGCGGGTTCCGGCGTTCGCCTGCAGGACCTCGATGTAAACGTCGATCGATGTCCTGGGGTAGTTCTCCGTGAACACCACGTACTCGAACGCCTCGGAGATGATCTTGGAGATCTCCACCGAGCGGCGGTCCGGGCCGGGGCGCTTGCGGTCGTTCACCGAGAACGAGATCATGTTGTACTTGCATTGCACGATCGCCTTGGACGGGTCCTGCATGTGCCGGGGATGGCATTCTCGCGGACCGTAGACCGCCGCCAACACCTTGTTCTTCCCGAACTCCACGTATGCGGAGCCGTCAGCGCGTTTCAGCACGCCCGCCTCGATCTTGATGGGGCGTAGCTCGTCCACTCGCCGCCCGTCGATTCTGATTCCGTTATCGTCGATCAATTTTATGTTGCTGTTTCCACCCATTGTCATCACCCGATCAATTTGATGCCTCGACCTGGACCTTCTTGGTAGCTGACTCCAGGTATTCCCTCACCTTCTCGGTCAAATGCGAGGCCTGCGCATTGTCCTCGATCATTTTTATCGCTCGTATGGCGAACAGAATGCTCTCGATATCACCATCGAGCCATATCCTTCCATTCTGACCTACGAAGATGCGCGTGTTCGTCATCGTCTTTATCATTTGGATCATGGAGCCTCCCTTGCCGATCACTCTCGGCACTTTGCTATAAGATATCTCCATTACCTGGCCGCCCTGCAGCTTGCGCAGCCCCTGCTCCTTCATGGTCACCTGGACGCGCTTCGTTTCGTCCACCATCAGCACTTTGGCCAAGAGGGTGTCGCCGATGTTCATGAACCTCGCCGTGTCCCCGAAGTCCACTCTCCATGGGACCTCGTTCACATGCAGCGGTGCCTGATAGGGGGAATTTATGTCGATGAACCAGTTCGAAGGTCCGATGTCGACTACCTTCCCGATCACGGTGTCGCCTGGGCTTGGTATGTACCGACCGCCCAGAGGTATGACGTTCACAAAGTTCGCTTTGACGCTCTTGATCCCCAATTGCGCGGCGTAGATCCTGCCGTCCTGCACGTACGTCCCCGCCCCGGCCTTCAGCTTGCCGGAATCCAGCAGGTCACCTGGCAGAACGACCTCTCGTCCCCCGCCTTCCACTTCATTTTCCATTTGATCACTTCACGAAATTGTATCGATTCTGTGCCTGGAGTTCTTTCAGCTCAATTCTTGAGCTGCTTCGTCTCCACGTTACCTTTGGTCTTCTCATTGAGCTTGGCGTAGAAGTCGTCCCGCATGCCTGCCGGGATCTCCACTACGCCGACCCAACTCCCGTTGGGCTGCCACTCCTCCTTCTGGATCTTGCCGAAATGGACGATATCTTCGTAACAGCGTCCATACTCCTCTCCGCTCAGCTTGACCGCGATGCGCAGCTTGTCGAAGCGGATGGGGATGATCGGTCGCAGCTTGTCCAGGACGTCCTTGACCTGCACCTCGACCGATTTGAACGGGTCGATGTGCACCTTCGCCTCCTCCATGGCCGTCTCGATCCGCTGGACCGTATGCGGTCCTCCGGTCTGCGGGTTGATGGCGTTGCGCTGGATCTCGGAGACGATGCGCGCCCTCTTGCTATCTAGCATCTCCTTGCGCTGTTGGGCGGTGAGCTGCACCTCGCCCTTCAGCACGATGATCTTCGTGACCTCCAGCGGGTCGATCGTGCCGAAAACCTCTTTCAGCTTCTCTTCTGGCGCGCGTGTTCCCTTATGCGCGTTATTGAAGATGGTGTCAACGACCATGAATTCGTGTAGGTTGACGTCCTTCCCGTCTTTCAGTGACTTGACGACCTTCGGGTCGATCAGGACCTCAAAGGTCTCCCCGTGGGATTCGAAACGGGCTATGATCGCATCTTCGATATCGACCATCGACGGAACCTACTCAGGCGGAGTTCACCTTTTCGATGTACGATTCCACTTCTGAGTCTTCCAGGCGACGGAAGTTATGGCCGCGGACCACGATGCCGATCTCCACCGCCTTCGGGTTGAGCTTCTCCTCTTCGGTCGCCTTCTTCAGCGCCTTGAGGCCCAACACGATGGCCGCATCGGTTTCCATGCCCTCTTGGTATTCCTCCTCGAACACCTCCATCACCGCGTTCCGGCCGGCTCCGATACTGCCCGCCTTGTACGAGACTAGCGCCCCGCTCGGATCCGTCTCGAAAAGATGCTCACCGTGTTCGTCCACACCGGCCACGAGGAGGGCGGTACCGAATGGTCTCACTCCCCCGTACTGGGTGTAGTTCTGCTTGAAGTCGCAGATCTTCTTGACCAATTCCTCGACGGACATGTTCTCGTCGTAGGTTATCTTGTTGATCTGTGCGATCACCCTGGCCTGATCCACCAGTATCCTGGCATCAGCCACGAGCCCAGAGGTGGCACATCCGATGTGACCATCGATCTGGAAGATCTTCTCAATGGACCTTGGCTCCATGAGCCGGCTCGCGATCCTCTTATCAACTATGAGGACGACCCCATCCTTGAACTTCAGGCCGACCGTAGTCGTACCCCGCTTTACCGCCTCTCTTGCATATTCCACCTGGAATAGGCGTCCATCAGGAGAGAAAACGGTTATGGCCCTATCGTATGCCATCTGTCCTGGTTGCATCTAATACACTCCTATCGTTAGCTCGACGAACTCACCTAAAGTTCTGCACCGATATATATTTGTTGGGGATGATTCCGTCGAGCCAGAATCATGATCTGGGAGCAGAAGATAAACACCATTTTTTTGACGCGCTCGGATCTTGTTCACCTGCTCGGACGTTCCGGCTTCACGAGGCCGATGCGAGCGCGCAACGCCCTCAACGTCCCGGAGGTGTACAAGGACCGGAATCGCACCTCGTTCTCTTTCTCGCCTACGGACTTGTTAAGAACGTCAATCACCGCCTTCATCTCCGGCTCCAGGCAGCGGACGATGCCCAACCGCCCCTCCAGCTGTATCAGCTTGGGAAACCTCTGCCCCGATCGGTTGAAAAGAGCCAGGAGCGCTGAGTAGAGCTGCTCGTTGGTCGCCATGGCGGCACCGGTCGCTTCAAAGGCCACGTACCGGCGCCTTCCCCGTTTTTCCTTGACCACCATGCTAGCCTCAGCACTTGGGGGGATAGCCGCTCATCAGGCTGTTGGACTTCACTCCGGTGACGACCACCATCACTCTCATCTTCCCTTCCATGGTCGGGTCGACCGCGCAGCCCCAAATGATTCGCGCTTGGGGATTGATCCTCTTGCCGACCAGCTCCGCGACCTTCTCCGCCTCGGTGACGGTCATATCCGGTCCGCCGACGACGCGGATTAATGCCCCGCGCGCGTCCGAGGTGTCGATATCGCCCAGCAACGGCGATCCCATGGCGCTGGTAACGGCCTTCTCGACTTTCTCGATCTTGCCGTCGCTGTCATCGGAATCTCCGAGACCGATCATCGCCACACCGCCGTTCTTCATTATCGTAAGCAGATCGTTGTAATCGACGTTGACCAGCCCGGGAACGGTAATCGCCTCGGTGATACCCTTGATGCTCTGCATCAGCACCTCGTCCGCCACCTTGAAGGCCGCCTCCAGAGGGAGCTTGGGAACGAGCTCTATCAAACGGTCGTTCGCAATTACAATGGTAGTATCGCAATGCTCGCGCAGCCGGTTGAGCCCTTTGAGGGCGTTCTCCGTCCTGACCCGCCCCTCGGCCTTGAAAGGCATGGTGACCACGCCCATGACTAGCGCGCCGCCCATCTTGGCCATCTCGGCCACGACCGGTGCTGACCCGGTGCCTGTGCCGCCGCCCATGCCCGCCGTCACGAAGACGATTTGCCGGTTCTCCACGTACTTCGCGAGCTCGGCCCGCGCTTCTTGAGCGGACTGAGCTCCGATCTCCGGGATCGCCCCTGCTCCCAGTCCTTTCGTGGTAGATCTACCGAGCAGGACCTTGTTCGGCGCATGAATCGAAAGCAAATGCCTCGCATCGCTGTTCGCGGCCACCAAGGTCGTTCCAGCGATGCCCGATTGTGCTAATCTCCTTATGGTGTTGGACCCGCCGCCCCCGCAGCCGATGATGCTGATGTTCACTCGAAGCTGGTCCACCAATTTCCTTAGCTCTTCGTCGTCCGGGCTTACATATGACCCTGCTTGGCCTCCGGTCGGAAGACAGCCACTGCCCGCGGCTGAGTCTTTAGCAATCTCGCTATCATTAACTGATTTCATAGTGCACCCATCCTTGCCGGTATATGTGGACATCGATATATAAATTCATTTTTTTCGAGGAGTGATGGGTTCTTAAAGGAACTCGAACGCGGCGCCGCAATTGCCGCAGCTCATCTCCAAGGAGCCTAGCTTGTACCCGCATTCCGGGCAGATGTCGGCCACCATGGCGCCACAGGGACAGAGCTCTCCCTCCTCCATCGGTTTTCCACAGAAAGGGCAGGGCTGTTCCTCCAGCACGCCGAATTGCTCCAGGCACTCAGGGCATTCCATGCTTTGCGGAGGCACCATGCTGCCGCAGGATGGGCACTCGAACGTTTCCTCGTCGCCCACGATGATCGTCCCGCATCGGCATTCGTTGCTTCCTTCAGGCAGGTCCAGGCCGCAGACCGGGCAGACATGAAGCAATGATGACTGCCATAGCATGGTGATCCCGCCCGCCTTCCTTTTCGATTCGATCGGTACCCTCAATCGTACCATGTTCTCGTCGTCAAGGGTCTCGGTCGAGTAATGCTTCCCGCAATAAGGGCAGAAACCAGTGCGCGTAAGGCAGACCGGATGGAAGACCTTGCCGCAATCGCATCGAGCGTACTCCAATCCCTCTTTGACCCGACCCAGGCATATCTGGCAAACGATCGGTTTTATCTTCGGCCCGGAGACGACCACCCGCGGCCTCTCCTTCTGTCTCAGAGTCGACCTCCTGAGCACCTTGCGCAGTCGGTCGGCATATCGATCATGGCCCGAATGTTATCGCCAGCCTCTTCTGAGAAGTACTTGCGGACGTTCGCGGCCGTGAGGACGACGAGCGCACCGAATGCGATGGCGATGAGGAGTTCCATGAGCACCTCTTTCCATGATGCCTATCGATTTAAGGTCTTTGCCTGCTTGCTATTAACATTGATAGCAGGAATTCAAGTCAAAAACCGAAAAGTAATTCGATCGTCACAATTCCGAATCTCTTAGTCCGCGAAACACTTCCGAGGAGGTCATCGTAACATAAGCACCGATGATCAATTGGAACTGCAATTCCAATTAGATGGATTAGAAAATAGAGAAATCCATAAGATTGGCTTTAACGAATCGCTCATGCCTTACAGCCCAAGTCGGTTCGCCAGGTAAGTAATGTAATCTTCCATCGGAATGTCCAATTGCGACTTTTCCACATCCGTCTGCTTCGTTGCCGCGCAATCTAGATGGATCCTGCACTTAGGGCACATGGTAAGGAGCCTGTCAGCACCGGTCCCTTTTGCCTCGGTGAGCCTTTCGATCTGCATCTGTTTCGCCGCGTTTCCACAGGTGAGCCAGGCACTGACGCCGCAGCAGGTTGATTTGTCCCGGTTATTAGCCATCTCCTTGATCTCGACGCCAGTCAAGTTCAGCAGATCTCTCGGAGCTTCATACACACCAAGGTGCCTGCCAAGCCGGCAAGGGTCTTGATAAGTGACGGTGTCTTTCCCTTTGGCTTCAAGGTTGATCTTTCCGTCTTTGGCGAGTTCTGCCAGATATTCCGTGACGTGCATCATTTCATAATCCAAGTCGCCGGCTAGATCCTGATAATCCAATTTCCAGGTCCGATAGCATTCTGGGCAGGCGAAGACTATCCTCTTTGCACCGGAATTCTTGACCGCCTCAAGATTCCTGTCCATGAGCTTTTCGAAGTTCTCGTTATCCCCAGCCCAGTTGAGATCATGGCCGCAGCATACCTCTTGGTTCGAGACAACCGGGACGACGCCGGCATGATTAAGCAGCTTTATCGTGGAAATGCTCGATTTTACCAGATTCAGGTTTCTGTCGAAGAAAACCGCGTCAAGATGCTGGGCGCATCCCACGAAGAAATAGGTATCGCCCTTCTCAGCGATCTTGACGTCCTCGGGCACCCAGCCGAGCCTGTCCTGCTTCTCGGTCACTGCCATTATCCTCATCATGCTGTTGAGCAGGCCACCCTGTGAGCACTCTGGCTCGTTTCCCAGCCGGAACGCCTCCGCCCTGACGCCTTGGATGAATCCCGAGTAATCGACCTCATACGGGCACATCGAATTGCACATCTCACAAGTGATGCATTCCCAGATGTCCCGGTCCTTGCTGAGGCTTTCGGATACGCCCTCCAGTGCCTTCAATACGATGACCCTGGGCGAGAAGTCCTTATTGGTCTTGGCCACTGGACAGACGCTAGTGCACTTGCCGCACTCAACGCAGTTGTGGGCTGCCATGTCCCCGACAAGTGCATCGATCGTCTTCTTGTTGAATCGTGGCTGCTCCTCAGTGGTCACCTTAGGCATCGGACTTGGTCCCAAAGCAGCAAGGTCATGGGACATAGTGTTAATCAGATCGTGGAACTTGTCCTTCTCGGAAGCGGAGATCCACTCGGTTCTTAATCGGCTCTCTCCGAGCCCGATGTACCTTAAGACCTTCTGCAGCGCCTCGACCCTTTCCTTCGCCCTCTTGTTCCCTTCGGAATAGCGGCAATCGTCCATCCTGCAGCCAACAAGGGCCACGCCATCCGCGCCGTATTCGAACGCTTTCATCACGAATGCCGGGTCGACCCTTCCAGTGCACATCACCCTCATTATCTTCACGCCAGGACCATATGTTAGATGATGCAGTCCTGTCAAAGAAACTGCAGGGTAGCCGCACCAATTGCAGGTGAAAGTCAAGATGGTCGGTTCGAACTTACCGGACTCCATCACTCCACCTCCAGGATCAATGAGCGGATCGAGGGGATTATCTGGCTCGATCGATAGTTCGTTATATCGATCGATTTGTTGCAGCACGTCGCTGAGCAAACACCGCAGCCTTCGCAAAGGAGCTCGTTCACCTGAGCTATCTTCCTGCCGTTCTTCTCCACAATCTCGATCGCCTTGAACACGCACGCTTCGGCGCAGCGACCGCATCCGCGGCATCGCTCCTCATTCACCAAAGCCGCGATCCTGTCCATCGTGACGAATCCTGTTTTCAGGATTTCTATGGCCTCGGTTGCGACGCTCTTGGCATCATCGATCGAATATCGGATACCTTTGGGTCCCTTGGCGCAACCAGCGATATACACACCCCTTCGAATGTCGGCTGGCAACATCGGGTTGACGTCCTTCATGAACTTGTCGACATCGGTCTGGACATGGAGCATCTTGGATAGCTTGTCCGAACCTAGGCTCGGCTCCTGACCGACCGCTAGAATGACGAGATCGCTCTTGATGCTCAGGAGGAAGCCGGAGTCGGTGTCCTCTGCCCTGACAACCAATTGCCCATCGTCGTTGATGATCTCCGCCACCTTTCCTCTGACGAATTGGACGCCCATCTCTCTGGCCTCGTTGTAGAATTCCTCAAAGCCACGGTATGGACCACGCAGATCGATATAATGGACGTAGACCTCCGTGTCCGGTTGAAGTCTCCTGATCTCTTTCGCGGTCCCGATGGCATAGGTGCAACAGACCAATGAGCAATGAAGATTCCCGTGAGACTGGTCCCTGGAGCCCACGCACAATACTATGTTGACGGTCTTCGGGGTCTTTCCATCCGAGGGCCTTTTAATCCCAGATTTCTCGGCGTTCTTCATCAGGTCGACGAATTCCATCGTGGTGATTACGTCCTTGTTCTTGTCGTAATTATAAGCTAGGATCTTGTTAGGGTCAAAGGTCTTCGATCCAGTAGCCACGATGACGATGCCTACGTCGAACTCCTTGCTCTCGCCATTCTGTTTCACTTTGACATGTCGATTGCCGAAGCCCCCAGTGATCTGGTCGATCTCAGCATTGAAGAGCAGCTCGATGTTATGATTATCGTGGACTTCGTCGATCTTTGGAGTGAAAATGCATTCCTTGCAGTATGCCATGCAGCAGATGCCGCAGTTGTGCGTCGGGAAAGTGGTCTCGAGACGATACGCTCTGCCACCTAGCTGCTTCTCTTTCTCCACCAAATAGACCTTAAAACCGGCGTTCGCCACCTGAAGGGCCGCTGCCATGCCTGCAACGCCGCCTCCGATAACCAGGACGCAGTTCTTCACCGGCACTATGACATCCTCGAGTGGCACCAGCCTTCTAATCCTCTCTAGGCCAGCAAGCATAATGGATTTGGATTTCTGGGTTGCCTCCTTCTTATTCGGAGTTACCCAAGCGCATTGCTCTCTCAGATTGACCATTTCGAACAGGTATTTGTTCATTCCTGCAAGAGACAGGGAACGCTGTATCACCATTCCTTGAATCGCTGGAACTGCCCCACCGATGAGAATTCGATCCAGCTTCTTCTCAAGATACCTCCCGATAAGATAATCCACGCCCTCTCTTGATGACAGTTCGTTATGGATGCCAACATCCACAACATCATCGAATTGTCTAAGGTACTCTGCCAGGGATTCGAGATCGATTTTGTTGCGTATCTCGCCACCCTCGGCGCAAAGATAGACACCTATCGCCTTTCCTTTCTCGGGATTCAATTTCATCCAACCTTTTTCAGGTAAATTGCACTTCGCTTATCGATGGAGATAGATGACCAGGGGACTTTAGACTTCTGGTCTACTTCCAATACGGATTTCCATTCTTAATTACAAAGGTCTATTCTACTTATATTTTAAGCTAAATCCATCCAACGTTCACTCAATATTTCATGATCGTTCAGCACGATACGGTTTGAACATCAATCTAAGCAATTTCGCGCATCTTTTGATATCTCCGCCAGCATCTCAGGTTGATTTCTTCGCTTCACCCAGCCTGGTCTTTAAAGCTCGGCAGCGAGAGTAATAACGGGCTCCTCGAAATGAGCTCACATTTAGCTCTCCGTTTTCCACCAGCGATGCCAGGACGGAGCGGGCGCAAATATCCTGATGGCCACAACGAAGGATGTTCACCGCTTGTTCCTCTCGAAGAGGATGCATCTCTGAGACGCGTAACAATCTACGGACGCCGACGTCATCGACCATCGGGAACGATTCACCCTCGGGTGCGTGGACATCGATGGCGAATTCCAGGATCCGAAGGGCTTCTCGGAAGCGGTCTTCGCCTGGAGGCTGCACCCAAGGTAAGGTGGGAGGTCTCGTTGGAACAGTAAGGAAGGAGCGGTCAGCTCGGATGCTAAGAATTTCGTTCCTGATAAGCTCAAGTTGATCAACGTCGTCGTTTACACCCTTGATTAGCATGGTCTCGGTCCATAATTCACCCATATATATTTTTCTGAACTTTCGTAGACCGTCCATGATCTTGGGCAGGGTCAGACCTTGAGATGGCCGATGAAGCTTCTTAAGAACCTCCTCGTCTCCTGCTGAAATATTGACGGATACGACGTCAAAGTTCTTCGCGTCCTCTCTTACCCCTTTTTTATAGAACAGCGATCCGTTTGAAATCAAGGCTATTCTTCCTTGCCAAATCATCCTGAGTTCCTCGACTATTTTCGAGAGATTACTGGCCAATGTAGGTTCTCCCTCCCCGAGGACTGTGACTGCCTCTACGTCTTCCTTCGCCTTGTGCAGGATGTCCTGCACTGCGGAGGCGATGATCCTCGGTTCAAAGTATTTCATCCTCCTGGTTCTTAAATCGGAGGTTGCTCCAAGCTGGCAGTAGATACAGGAAAAAGTGCATGTCTTGAACGGGACGACGTTCACTCCGATCGACCGTCCAAGTCTCCGGGATGGTACTGGACCGAAAGCGAATGAAAAAGTTGGCTCGTCAGAGTGAGCGCTTGATTTGCCCTCTCCATTCGTTGGATTGTCAATAAAACCCTTTTCCTTTGCCATGCTTCCTCCGATTAGATTTGTCTGAGACGTTGTTGGCGCTTAGCCATCATTTATTTCAGAAAGTGCGCGGAAAGCCCACTGCCGGTTAATGGCAGTTGCTTCCATGACACACATCTTGTGTCGACGCCTCTTTGAGCGAATCGTTGAGATAGTCTGACACTGCGTCCTTCACCGTCCCACCAGCTCCAACATGGACCTTGATGCCCATTCTTTGGAATTCCATCAGCGGCCTTCGGCCAATCCCGCCGATCAGGACCGTGTCGATCCCCTCTCGCGTCATCTTTTGGACCGGGATCATGCAATTATGCTCGCCTTCATTGTCGATGGTCCACACTCTCTTGATCTCTGTTCCATCAATCTCTACCGCAGTGAAAAGTTCGCAGTGTCCGAAATGTGCGGACACATTCGCATCTAATCCACCCGGTCTGAAACTCGGTATTCCCAATTTCATTTCATTTACCTTCTTTTTCGCATTTCGACCGATCATTGTCTTGTCCAGCATTTACTTTCCCGCCGTCGCGGACGATGTTAGATCCTCCGCACGTGATGCAACTCACAGGTCTTTTCGGAAGGATCATCAGAAGACCGCAGTCGCCGCACACGAACTTCATCATTCTGGCCGCGCCGAGATTACCGCTCTCGAGACATGGTTCCCCCAACATGGCCGACCCACAACGTGGGCATTTCTTCTCTCCACAGGGCATGCCACGCGCGGCATGCTTAACAATAAGGCCGCATTTTGGGCAGGTGCATTTTCTCGACCCGAGGTCAATTCCTTTGCTATTGATCATGCACGATCGACCTTCGGTGTTCGTCTTCCTTCGCATGTGCAATTCTCGCCACGCCCCTTAAGGTCCGACGTGCAGCGTTCATCAGCTTTCTTGGCTATGTTCAAACCACCGCATTTCGGGCACTTCTGAGGCTTTTCGGTCGCGGCAGCTTCTTCCCATTCGTTCTGACAGTCTTGGCAGTTCAGTTTCTTCTTGCGATCCACCCAATAGCTGCCACCCTCGATCCTGATGGCTTTCCCCTCGACCAAGGCTTCTGCGATCTTCTTTCTGGCACACTGTAGGTCTTTCCAAAACGCCCGTCTGGAGATGCCCATCATTTGTGAGCCCTGCTCTTGTTCCATCTCCTCGATGTCGGTCAGTCGAACGGTCTCAAGTTCTTCAAACGTGATGATTACTACCCCAAGTTGGTTTAGGGGGATTCCTCTGGGCTTGAAATACGTAATATCAGGTTCTCTTTCTATCCTTCTCGGGCACCTTGGTCTTCCCGGTCGCATCAATTCGCGCAAATGAGTTAAAATATTTATAGTTACCTACAAATGGTTCAATTGCATTTATGAATCGATCAACTCCGTTGGTGAGCAAGGATTATCACGGAATCTGCAACGAATTGGCCAAGAAAAAGTCATCAGCGTCTCAACGGTTTTAATCCACTCCTTCCAATGTTAAGTGGCAAAAAAACGAAGAACTTATATGTCATGATGAGGAACGCCCTATTCGATGGATTTAGTAGGATTATTCGAGGAATGTCTCAAAACGTTAAAATATACACATCCTAATCGGGAAAGAACCCGATATCCCCGTATAGCAGGGTCCCTGCCCTGCAAATCGGTATTTCACGGCAGGGCGAATTATGCCTATGGCCTCTGTGCTACCAAAGCGCGAGGGGTACGGTCAAAAAGGTCGGGTGAGCTCAAATAATGAGCGCCAGAATTATAGGGGGGGAAAAACTGGTCCATCAAGGTAACGATTCATCGAATGAGAAGGTCGAAAAGACTGACCGTATCGAATTCTTTTCAGCCAAGATTTCACGGATAAAATCACAATCAATGATAAAACCCCAACGTGGGAGGGGAACGAAATGACCGGCCAAACAGGGGCGGTAATGGTGGTCGGCGGAGGCATATCCGGCGTCCAAGCATCAATAGATCTCGCTGAATCCGGTTTCAAGGTCTATTTGATTGACAACAAACCTAGCATAGGCGGCATCATGGCCCAGCTGGACAAGACGTTCCCTACGAACGACTGTTCCTTATGCATTCTTTCCCCTAAATTGGTCGAGGCTGCAAGGAACCCGATGATCAAGATGATGACCTTGACGGACGTAATCGGTCTCAGCGGAGAGGCGCCCAACTTCACGGTAACGGTCAGAAGGAATCCGCGTTACGTCCTTGAGGACAAATGCGTCGGTTGCGGCCTTTGTGTCGAGAAGTGCCCGGTGAAGGTGGACAACGAGTACGATGTCGGCCTGATGAAGAGAAAGGCGATATACGTCCCGTATGCTCAAGCCGTCCCGATAAAGTACACCATCGACCCGGACAAATGTATCTATTTGAAGAAGAAACTTTGCGGCAACTGCAAGAAGATCTGTCCGCCTGGCGCCATCGACTTTGACCAGAAGGCGACGATCGAAAATTTGCAGGTAGGTGCGATAATCCTAGCTCCTGGCGGAGTGGTCTTCGATGCGAAGCTGAAGAAAGAGTACGGTTACGGTGAATACAAGAACGTCGTCACCTCGTTGGAATTCGAGAGAATCCTATCCGCTACCGGGCCTTTCCAGGGGCATATCGAAAGACCCTCGGATCTCAGAACGCCAAAGAACGTGGCATTCCTGCAATGCGTTGGTTCGAGGGATGAGAAAGTAGGTAACAACTATTGCTCCAGCGTCTGTTGCATGTATGCTCTGAAACAAAGCATCATCGCAGGGGAGCATACTGCTGGCCTCAAGCCATCAATATTCTTCATGGACATCCGCGCCTTCGGAAAGGAGTTCGAGGACTATAGGGCAAGGGCGGAGAGCGAATACGGCATTCGGATGGTCCGTGGGAGCCGGGTCGCTTCGGTCGAGGAAGATCCAGAGACGAAGAACCTTCTGCTCCGTTACAGCGTTGGCGCCGAAACGATATCGGAAGAGTTCGATATGGTCGTGCTCTCAGTTGGCTTTGAACCCCCTACTTGTGCGAATCAGTTTTCGGAGATTATGAAGTTTAAATTGAACAAATATGGGTTCGCCGAGACCAACGTCTATGACCCGTTGGCCACCACACGGAATGGCATCTATGTGACCGGTGTGTTCAGCGCCCCTAAGGACATCCCGCAGTCCGTGGCAGAGGCCTCTGGTGCTGCCGCTAGAGCCGGCTCGCACGTTTTCGCGAACCGAGTGCCATATCTGAAGACCGTGGTCCCGGAGGTCTCGGTCGAGGGGCAGGAACCGAGGGTCGGGGTCTTCGTGTGCGACTGCGGCATCAATATCCTTGCAACGGTCGACGTGCCAAAGGTGGTCGAATATTCCAAGACCCTGCCTAACGTGGCCTGGGCTGAAGAGGGAAAGTATGCCTGTTCGGCGGATTTCCAAGAAAGGATCAAGCAAAGGATTACGGAGCAGAAACTGAACCGGGTGGTTGTGGCTTCCTGCACTCCCAGGACGCACGAGCCGCTGTTCCAGAGCACTATGGAAGAGGTGGGATTGAATCCCTACCTGTTCGAGATGGCGAACATCCGAGACCAATGCTCTTGGGTGCACCAGCATGAACCGGAGAAGGCCACCCAGAAATCCATGGACCTGGTAAGAATGGCCGTGGCAAAAGCCAAGCTCATCGGCCCGCTGAGCCGGGCGAAGTTCGACGTGGGCCATTCCGCCACGGTGATAGGTGGGGGGCTGTCCGGCCTCACGGCCGCCTTCGAGGTGGCCACCCAAGGCTTCAAGGTCGACCTCATCGAGAAGACCGATTCACTTGGCGGGAATGCCAAGAGGATCTACTTGGAGGAAAACGGAAAGACGGCCAAAGAGGCAGTGGAAGAGCTGATTGCCAAGGTCACCTCCAATGAGAAAATAACGGTCCATCTCAGCACAAAGATCGATAGCATCTCTGGATTCGTTGGCAACTTCAAGATCAAGACTCCTAAGGGAGAAATTGAGACCGGTGCGATCGTCGTGGCTACGGGGGGTGAGGAGTACAATCCGACAGAATACCTCTATGGTCAGGACAAGCGTGTAATGACCCAGCTCGAACTGGCGCAGCATCTGGCGGAGAAACCCCTGGATGCGAAGAAGGTCGTCATGATCCAATGCATCGGTTCAAGGAACGAGCAAGTTCCGTATTGCAGCAGGGTCTGTTGCACCACCGCCGTCAAGAACGCGATTAACATCAAGAAGAAAAGCCCCGAGACCGAGGTATACGTCCTTCATAAGGACATCCGCACCTACGGCTTCAGGGAGGATTATTACACCGAAGCAGGCAAGATGGGAGTGCAGTTCATCCGCTTCCCGGAGAACGAGTCCCCCATCATGGAGAAGAACGACCGAACGCTGAGCATTAAAGTTAAAGATGTCGTCCTGGGAGAAACGATTGAGTTGCATCCAGATGCGGTGATATTGAGCACTGGTATCAGGCCCACGGAAGACAACCTGGACCTCGCTAAGTCCCTCAAGATCCCACTCAGCAAGGACAAGTTCTTCTTAGAGTCTCATATGAAACTTAGACCAGTGGACTTCGCAAAACAGGGGGTCTTCATGGCCGGTTTGGCTCACTGGCCTAAGTTCGTTGAGGAGAGCATAGCTCAGGCTTCTGGGGCCGCCTCGAGAGCCATGACGGTCATCTCCAAGGATTTCATGGAAAGCATCGCGAACATAAGCATAGTGGATCAGTCAAAATGCCGGGGATGTGGCAGATGCGAGGCGGTCTGCGAGTTCGCAGCGGCATCGGTGCAAGAGATCTCCCCCGGAGTCTTCAAGACAACGATCAATCCCGCCCTGTGCAAAGGTTGTGGCGCCTGCGCTGTTGCTTGCTGCAATGGGGCGATCACCTGCCTCAACTTCACAAATAAGCAGATCCTTGCGATGGTCGATACCTGCCTCGAGGAGGCGGTTAAATGACCGAATGGGACCCGAAGATCGTGGCATTCTGCTGCAACTGGTGCTCATATGCCGGAGCCGACCTGGCCGGAGTGAGCAGGATGCAATATCCTCCAAATGCAAGGGTGATCAGGATCATGTGCACCGGCAGATTGGAGCCGGAATTCATATTGAGAGCGCTCGAACTCGGTGCCGACGGAGTGCTCGTCGCTGGATGTCACATCGGGTGCTGTCACTACATCTCGGGGAATGAGAGGGCGGAAGTGAAGATAGCTATGACGGCTGAGCTCCTGGATGTGCTCGGGATGGACAAGAGACGCCTGAGGCTGGAATGGATATCCGCTTCCGAGGGCCGAATATTCGCTGATACCATGAAGGATTTCGTGAATCAACTGAAAGAACTAGGTCCTAACCCAGTGAAGGGGGGAGCCAAGTGACCAAAATCGAGAAGATCATCGAGGACGCGGGTGCATTCGACTGCGTCGAGTGTGGCAAATGCACCAGTCTTTGTCCAGTTGCGAAGATCAACCCCAACTTCGCCCCGAGGCTCATCGTGGTCAAAGCTCAGGCGGGAATGGAGTCGGAGGTCAAGGCGGACAAGGATATTTGGTCTTGCGTCACGTGCGAGATATGCAATGACATGTGCCCATATGAAGTGGACTTCTCTGGCTTCATCCAAAGGATGAGAGGTGAGGCTGTTGATATGGGCAATAGTCCGGTCTGCTCTGAGGCGGGTGCGGTACATACCATGCAGCGCCTGACCGGTAAAGGGCAGAAGCAGAACCGATTGCTCTGGTTGACCGACGACCTGAAGGTGAAGGACAATGGCGATGTCTTTTTCTTCACTGGCTGCGCCTATCAATTGGGGGTCTTGTTCAAAGATAAGGCAGAAGAGCTCAAACGGGTACCGGCAAGCGTCGTGAAGATACTCAATGCTGCGGGAATCGAGCCAGTTGTGAGCAACAATGAGGTCTGCTGCGGTCACGACCTCATCTGGTCGGGGAACGAGGCAGTATTTGAAGAGCTGATGAGGAAGAACGTGGAGACGATAAAGGCGACCGGGGCCAAGACCGTGGTATTCTCCTGCGCCGAGGGCTACCGGACCTTTAGCATCGATTATCAAGATTTCTTGGGAGATCTGGACTTCGAGGTCAAGCACATCTCTGAATACCTGCTCGACCTGATCAAGGAAGGAAAACTGGAATTCAAGGATTCCAACGCGAAAGTGACTTATCACGATTCCTGCAGACTTGGTAGGCACATGGGCGTTTATGAACAACCCCGTGAGATACTGAAGGCGATGAAGGTGGAACTGGTAGAGATGCCGAGCATTAAGGATAAGGCGATATGCTGTGGCGTTAACGCCTTCGCGAGTTGCAGCGAAGTCTCCAGGAAGATGCAATTGGACAGATTACTAGAAGCAAAGGGCACCGGTACAAGCGCAATGTTGACCTTCTGTCCAAAGTGCCTTATTCACTACAATTGCTTACTAACGATGGAGAAGAAACCATTGGAACTCGATAAGGTTGAGATCAACGTAAGAGATTTCAGCAATTTCATTGCGGAGAATTTGAAGGGAGGCAAATAGATGGAAAAGACGGAGAGCTCAGTACTTGTGATCGGCGGCGGTGTGGCGGGCATTCAGGCTTCCTTGGACCTTGCCGACAAAGGAGTGATCGTGCACCTGGTAGAGAAGACACCAAGCATCGGCGGAAGAATGGCCCAGCTGGACAAGACCTTCCCGACCAATGACTGTTCGATATGCATCCTGGCACCTAAGATGGCCGATTGTTTCGGACATCCGAACATCAATGTCTGGACAATGTCAGAAGTGGTCGGCCTTGAGGGGTCGAGGGGCAACTTCAAGGCGAAGGTCCTGAAGAAGGCGAGGTATGTCGATGAGAACAAGTGCACTGGCTGCGGAGAATGCCTGGAGAAATGCCCCACAAAGGAGCTGCCCAACACCTGGGAACAGAAGCTGACCACCAGAAGGGCCATTTATATGCAATTCATGCAGGCGGTCCCCCGGGTTGCGGTGATCGATCCAGAGAACTGTAGGTTCCTACTTGAGGGCAAGTGCGGGGTCTGCAAGAAGGTCTGCAAGCGTGAGGCCATCGATTACGAGCAGAAGGACGTCGAGATGGAATTCAATGTTGCAGCGGTAGTGGTGGCCACGGGCTTCGATGTCTGGGATCCGACCCCTTCAACGGAATATGGCTACGGAAAATATCCGAATGTTTTCACTGCCATGGAGTATGAGAGGATCATCAATGCCGCCGGTCCGACCCACGGGCATATCCAAAGGAGGTCCGATGGGAACGAACCGGCGACAATGGCTTATATCCAGTGTGTTGGCTCCCGCAACCTGAAGACCGGTCATCCCTATTGCTGCTCCGTCTGCTGCATGCATTCCACGAAGGAATCCATGCTGGCCAGGGAGCACATCGAGGGGATCAAGAGCACCATTTTCTACAAGGATATGCGCGCCTGCTCCAAAGGATTCAACGAGTACGTGGAGAGGAACAAGAGAGACTATGGCGTGGAGTACATCAATTCCGATGCCACGGTCCAAGGCCAGAAGGAGAACGGCAATCCCATCGTGTCATTCGATATTGCGGGGAAGTCCCAGCAAAGGGAGTTCGACATGGTGGTCCTGGCCACAACATTAGTGCCAGCGAAGGGCAACGTGGAGCTGGCGAAGACGTTGGGCATTGAGCTGGACGAGTTCCAGTTCTTCAAGGCGCTAGATCACACCCTCGAACCGATCAGCTCCTCTCGTCCAGGCGTCTATCTGGCTGGTTACTGCGCAGGCCCAATGGATATCCCAGAATCTGTGGCCATGGGATCTGCGGCGGCCGCCAAGGCGATGGAAGCCTTGGTGCAAAGGAAGGTGTTCGCATGAGCGACGATGAGAAGAGGATCGGAGTGTTCATTTGTCATTGCGGATCGAACATAGCTGGCTTCGTCGACGTTCCGGCGGTAACGGAGTACGTCAAGACCCTGCCGGACGTGGTTTTCGCGACCAGGAACCTTTATACCTGCGCGGACGACGGCCTGACCTCGATCAAAGAATCGATAAAAGAGCACAATCTGAACCGGGTGGTCGTCGCAGCATGCACGCCTCGAACCCATGCCCCCTTATTCCAAGGGACTTGCCAGGAGGCAGGATTGAACAAGTACCTGTTCACTTTCGTGAACATCAGGGACCAATGTTCCTGGGTCCACATGAAGGAGAAGGAGAAGGCCACCGAGAAGGCCAAGGACCTATTGCGAATGGGCGTCGCCAGAGCTAGGCTACTGCAGCCCCAGGAGGAGGTCAAGGTAGGAGTAACTCCATCGGCTGTGGTTATTGGAGGCGGCATCGCGGGCATGTCAGCGGCACTATCTATCGCTGACCAAGGCTTCCCGGTGCGCATAGTGGAGAAGGAGAGCGAACTGGGAGGCTTCGTGCGCAATTTGAGCTCAATATATCAGGAGAGGCAGGACGCTGGAGCGCTGCTGAAGACCATCATAGACCGGGTCAGGGGCAACCCCAACATCGAGCTGTCCCTCAACTCCGAGGTGGTATCGGCGGATGGGTTCGTGGGCAACTACGATATCGTCATCGATACCAAAGGTCAGGAAAAGAAAGACAAGGTGGGCGTCATCGTTCTGGCCACGGGGACCAAGGAGTACATTCCCAAAGGCCTCTATGGCTACGGGCAGAGCCCGAACGTCGTCACATTGACCGAGTTCGAGCGGCTGGTGAAGGAGAAGAAATTGCCGAAGATGACTAGCATCGCCTTCATCCAGTGTGTCGGTTCCAGGGGACAGGACAAGACCTATTGCTCCAGGATCTGCTGCAATATCTCCGTTAAGAACGCCATGAACTTGGCCGAGAACTACAAGAACATGCTGGGCCTGGAAGAGACCGGCGCCGTGACCGAAGCAGCTGCGCCCAAGGAGGCGCCAGCTGAGGGCGGAGACCGGAGGCGTGGTCGTCGAGGAAGGAGAGGCGGCGCGGAGGAAGGCGAGGAAGAAGCCTCGGCAGGATCGAAGCTCGAGGTGGTGATCTTCAACCGGGATATCATGGCCTATGGCATTGACCATGAGCTCATGTACAACAAGGCCAGGGAGAAGAAGGTCCGTTTAGTGCGTTATACACCAAAGAACCTTCCTAAGGTGACCGTGGAGGGTGGAAAGCTGGTGATCGACTATTGGCACGACACCCTGCAAATGGAGCGGAAGATGAACCCGGACATGATCGTCCTGGCGACCCCGATCACCTCCCAAGCTGACGCCAAGCAAATCTCGATGATGCTCAAGGTCCCCTTGGGCCAGGACGGGTTCTTCCTCGAGGCGCACGTCAAGCTCAGACCGGTGGACTTCGCCACAGATGGCATTTTCGTCTGTGGCACTTGCAAAGGTCCGGCGGACATACCGGAGGCGGTAACCCAGGGCACTGCCGCAGCTTCCAGGGCGTGCATTCCATTGGCGCGCGGCTTCGTACAACCGGAGGCGTTGAGCGCGTTCATAGACAGTGACGTGTGCAGCGGCTGCGGGACCTGCATCGAGGTATGTCCGTTCAGCGCCATCAGGAAGACCGAGGAGGGGAAGGCCGAGGTCACGATTGCCGCCTGCAAAGGCTGCGGCAACTGCGGCGCCACCTGCCCCGAGAACGCCATCTTCATGAACAATTACTCAGACGAGCAGCTACTTGCTGAGGCCAAGGCCGCCTTGCAGGAGGTGAAGGGATGAGCGATTTCGAACCGAAGATCGTCGTCTTCCTATGCAACTGGTGTTCCTATGCCGGGGCAGATTTGGCCGGAGTGAGCCGATACCAGTACCCCACCAACATCAGGGCGGTAAGGGTCATGTGCAGCACCCGGATAAGCGCGCACATCGTCCTGGAGCTCTTCAAGGAGGGAGCGGACGGCGTGATGGTCAGCGGCTGTCATATCGGAGATTGCCACTACATCAACGGAAACCTATTCACTGAGAGAAGGGTGAAGCTCGCCGAGAACCTGCTCAAACTTGCCGGTGTCGAACCCGAAAGGCTGAGATTGGAATGGGTATCTGCCGCGGAGGGCGAGAAGTATTCTCAGGTGATAACCTCGTTCGTCAATAAGATCAAGGGGCTAGGGCCAACGCCGGTATTGAAGGACAAGAAACTGGTGACTAGGATGGCGGCGGCGGTCGATGCGGCCAAATACTTCAGATTGAAGACTCTGACCAGTAAAGAGGTCAAGCTCACTGGCAAGGGTAATGTGTACGAGGAAGTGATCGATCCCAAGGAATACGACCTATTGATCGAGAGGGCGATTGAGGACGAGTACCAGAAGAGCCTCATCCTGACATTGAGCAATCACCAGGCCCGTTCGGTCAAGGAACTGGCGAAGGAGCTCGGGGAGCCGACGGATCGCACGTTGGATCATGTTGTCACCCTGAGGGCCATGAACATGCTCGCCCTGGATCACATAGATGGAACGACTCCAAAATACAAGGCGATAGCTGGAGGTGCTTGAAATGACAGAGAAGATTGGCGCTGTAATGGTGGTCGGCGGGGGTATCTCCGGCGTCCAGACCGCACTGGACCTGGGCGACTCAGGCTTCAAGGTCTATCTATTGGAGAAAAGGGCCAGCATCGGGGGCACGATGGCCCAGCTGGATAAGACCTTCCCCACCAACGACTGTTCCATGTGCATCATGGCGCCGAAGTTGGTGGCGGTCGGAAGGCATCAGAATGTCGATCTGATAACGAGCGCGGAGATCGAGGACATAAAGGGTGGCCCGGGCAACTTCACGGTGAAGGTCAAGAGGAACACCCTAAGGGTGAACGATGAGAAGTGTACTGGTTGCGGGCAATGTGCCATAAAGTGTCCGGTGGAGACCTATGATGAGTATAACCAAGGGATGAAGAAGCGAAAGGCTATCTTCGTGGCATATCCACAGGCCGTCCCCCTGGTGTTCAGCATCGACAAGAACACCTGCATCGGATGCGGCATCTGCGCCGAGGAATGCGTTGCCAAGGCGGTCGAATACGAGTTGAAGGATTCTGTCATAGAGCTTCAGGTCGGTTCTATCATCCTCTGCCCTGGCTTCGAGGAATTCGATGCCAGGTTGAAGAAGGAATACGGCTATGGCGAATGCAAGAACGTGGTCACTAGCATCGAGTTCGAAAGGATGCTCAGCGCCACCGGTCCGTACTTCGGAACGGTGATGAGGCCATCCGACGGAGAGATCCCCAGGAAAGTTGCGTTCATCCAATGCGTCGGCTCCAGGGACGAGAAGGTTGGTAATCCTTACTGCTCCTCGGTCTGCTGCATGTACGCTATAAAGGAAGCGATAATCGCTGGTGAGCACACGGAAGGGCTGAAGCCGTCCATCTTCTTCATGGATGTCAGGGCCTTCGGGAAGGAGTTCGAGGATTACCGCGAGAGGGCCGAGAAGGAATATGGCGTGAAGATGTATCGCGGGAGCAGGGTCGCCTCGGTCGAGGAGGACCCAGAGACCAAGAACCTATTCCTGAGGTACAGCATCGGCGACGAGACCAACACCGAGGAGTTCGACCTGGTGGTCCTCTCGGTAGGTATGAGGCCTGCCGCGGACGGAGAATTCCTAAGCAAGAAGCTCGGCTTCAAACTGAACAAGTACGGATTCTGCGAGACCGATGTCTACTCGCCGTTGAGCACATCAAGGCCAGGGATATTCGTCAGCGGCTCGTTCTCTTCCCCGAAAGACATCCCCACGACGGTGGCGGAAGCGTCCGGGGCAGTGGCGAAGGCCGCGGCGTTGATTTCGGATGTCAGGAACACGCGTGTCACCGAGAAGGAGTTCGTTCCGGAGATCGATGTAACTGGGCAGGAGCCGAGGATCGGTGTCTTCGTATGTCATTGCGGCATCAACATCGGCGGCACGGTCAAGGTGCCATCTGTGGTGGAATACGCAAGGACCCTCCCAGGCGTGGTATTCGCGGGAGAGAACATCTTCACATGCTCCTCGGATACCCAGGAGAAAATGAAGGAGGTGGTCAAGGAGCATAAGCTGAACCGGGTGGTTGTAGCCTCCTGCACACCTCGTACCCACGAGCCATTGTTCCAGAACACCATCCGCGAGGCAGGGATCAACCCCTACCTGTTCGAGATGGCTAACATTCGTGACCAATGCTCATGGATCCACATGCATGAGCCGGAGAAGGCGACCAAGAAATCGAAGGACCTGGTGAGGATGGCGGTCGCCAAGGCAAGGTTATTGGAGCCATTGAAGAAATCGAAGCTCGGCGTGCTCCACTCAGCTGTAGTGGTGGGGGGAGGATTGGCAGGGATGACAGCGGCGCTGGATATCGCTGACCAAGGCTATCCGGTCCACCTAATCGAGAAAGAGGGACAGCTGGGAGGCAATCTGGTGAAGCTCCATCACAAGGAGGGCGACCGCAAGCCGAAGGAGTTCATGAACGAACTCATCGGCAAGGTCAGGGACTCCAAAAACATCACGGTGCACCTAAGCACCGATGTCAAGGAGGTCGGCGGGTTCGTCGGAAATTTCAAGGTCAAGACGACCGACGGCGAGATCGAGACCGGAGCGATCATCGTAGCCACCGGCGCCAACGAATACAAACCAAGCGAATACCTGTATGGCCAGGATAAGAGGGTGGTCACCCAGCTCGAACTGGAGAAGCAGTTG
>Ga0209777_10000841_pt1 | contig 47550 bp, 43 predicted proteins | sample FrelakmetHBP12HB_FD_187147 | JGI IMG/M metagenome (GOLD analysis project Ga0209777, IMG submission 187147) | Freshwater lake sediment microbial communities from the University of Notre Dame, USA, for methane emissions studies -HBP12 HB (SPAdes)... | ecosystem: Environmental > Aquatic >... | reverse complement strand
TGTATTTCCGTCAATTCGGCAGGTTCAAAAAAGGCATTGGTTTTGAGTTGGAAGAAGGCTTAAGAGTGTTGTGCCGCGCTAGGTTGAGTGTTTATCAGCCGCGCGGCGAATATCAACTTATCGTAGAATCTATGGAGCCGAGGGGCATAGGTGCCCTGCAAAAATTATTTGAGCAACTCAAATCCAAGCTTGCAGCGGAAGGGCTATTCGATGAGCAATATAAAAAGAGCATCCCTGTTTTACCCGAAAAAATCGGGATAATTACCTCTCCCACCGGCGCCGTGATTAAAGATATTCTAAATATCACCAAAAGGCGTTTCCCTTCTGTGAATATATTAATCACGCCGGTGAGGGTGCAAGGTGTTGAAGCAGCAACCGAAATAATTCAGGCTCTGCGCAATTTCCACGCTTACGGTGATGTTGATGTGATTATTATTGCCCGCGGAGGCGGTTCCTTGGATGATATGGCGCCCTTTAATGATGAGGCTTTGGCCCGTGAAATTTTCCGTTCATTGATTCCCATAGTGTCGGCAGTCGGCCATGAAACGGATTTTACTATTTGCGATTTTGTAGCAGACTTGCGCGCGCCCACACCCTCCGCAGCGGCAGAACTTGTTTTGCCGGAACAACTTGAATTATTGACAAAGCTTAATAACCTTAAGCAGAGGCTGTTTGCCGGCTATTGCCGTTATCTGGCAGACAAGCGAAATCGGCTTGCCGGATTACAAGAAAAGTTCAAAGATCCTCGCCGCCTTTTAATCGATTTGCAGATTAATTTGGATGAATTGAAGGAACGGCTTAGGGTCACTTTTCATCATGAAAAACAAGGTCTATATAACAATCTCCGGCAAATGGAATTGCGTCTTTCTCATCAAAGTCCGGCAAGTCAAATCGAAGAAAAAAAGATGTTATTAAAAAATATTCAAAAAGATATATATAGTCATTTTTTCAACCGCTTAACGGCGCTTAGAGATAGTCTTTTGAAAAACTCGGCCGTTCTGGAATCTTTAAGCCCTTTAAGAGTTTTGCAGCGGGGTTACAGTATTACGCGCAGCCGTGCTAGCGGATTAATTGTCCGGCAGGCAGATGCCCTAAGTATAGGGGAGAATATTAATATACAATTGTCAAGAGGTAATATCCACGCTAGGGTACAGAAAATATCGGGGGAGTAATGTTATGACAAAAGAAAAATTTGAAGATGCTTTGGAGAAGCTCGAAGATATAGTAAAAAGAATGGAGGCAGGCGGAATACCGCTGGATGAGGCTATGAAATCTTTTGAAGAAGGGATAAAACTTATTCGTTTTTGTTCTGCCAAACTCGAAGAGACAGAAAGGCGTGTGGAGGTGCTTTTGGCAAAAGAAGATTCCCTACAGGTAAAACGTTTTCAGGAAGAAGACAGTGATTGAAGATGATAATATATTCCTAGAAGCCTATCTGCAAGATAGGAGAAATATCGTGGAAGAAGCTCTGCAACGCTATCTTGCGCCGGAAGGCGATATTCCGGCCCAGATATATAAAGCTGTGCGCTATAGTGTTTTTGCCGGAGGAAAGAGGATTCGGCCGGTTCTTTGCTTGGCCGCGGTGGAAGCAGTCGGCGGCAATTTGGCGCCCGCTATGCCGATTGCCTGCGCTTTAGAACTCATTCATACCTATTCCCTTATTCATGATGATTTGCCGGCAATGGATAACGATGATTTCCGGCGCGGCAAGCCGACTAATCACAAAGTTTTTGGAGAAGCTATCGCGATTTTAGCCGGTGATGCTCTTCTCACGGAGGCGTTTGCTCTTTTGTCACACGCAGAAAAAGTGCGGCTGCCTGCCGAAAGGCGTCTGGCCGTAATTCAGGAAATTGCCCAGGCCGCGGGGATTTCCGGTATGGTCGGCGGTCAAACTCTCGATGTGCTGTCAGAAAAATCCATATCCAATGAAGGCATCCTTTATGAGATTCACCGGCGCAAGACCGGGGCATTGATTGTCGCCGCTGTAAAGTCCGGCGCTATCATATCCAATGCCCGAAAAGATAAAATTCAAGCGTTGTCCCAATATGGAATAAATGTAGGATTAGCTTTTCAGATAGCGGATGACATTTTGAATGTGGAAGGAGATCGTGAGTTGATGGGTAAAGAAACAGGCAGCGACGCAGTCCATGGCAAACTTACTTATCCGTCTTTGATGGGTGTAGATGCTGCCAAAGAAAAATTAACTAAGTGTGTAGATGCCGCGATTGAGAGCCTCTCTAATTTTGACGAACGGGCACGGCCTCTGCGTATTATTGCACTCTATATAAAAGAAAGAAAATCATAAGCTAATTTAACATTAGAAAGGCGTTAATTTTGGTAAAGCAACAGGAAAGAGTGAATTACAGTGTTTTAGAAAAGGTGAGATTCCCTGAGGACATCCGCAAGCTCAACATCGCTGAACTAAATACTTTGGCCCAGGAAATTAGAAGTTTGATTGTTAATACGGTTGCGTCTTCGGGTGGTCATTTGGCTTCGTCTTTAGGCACGGTGGAATTAACTTTGGCTCTCCATTTCGTTTTTAGGACACCGCAGGACAAGGTTATCTGGGATGTCGGTCATCAGTCTTATGCGCATAAAATTATCACCGGACGCAAAGACAAATTCGCCACTTTACGTAAAAAGGATGGCATAAGCGGATTTCCCAGAAGAGAAGAAAGTATCTATGATGTCTTTAATGTTGGACATAGCGGGACTTCTATTTCCGCTGCCGCCGGATTTGCCCAAGCCCAGTGTTTGAAGGGTGATCGCAATAAAATAATTGCTGTTATTGGCGATGGTTCCATGACCACAGGAATGGCTTTTGAAGCTTTGAATTGGACCGGTGATTGTAAAAAAGATATTATCATTGTTCTGAACGATAATGAAATGTCCATTTCTCCCAACGTCGGCGCTCTATCTTCTTATTTGAACCGTGTGATGACCGGTCATACTGTAACCAGGTTAAAAACGGATATTAAAAGCTTCCTTAAAAGCATTCCCGGCATCGGCGACCACATGGTCAAGTTGTCTCATCAGATAGAAGAATCATTAAAAACATTTGTAGTTCCCGGAGCGCTCTTTGAGGAACTGGGCTTTACATATGTGGGGCCGCTGGAAGGTCACCGCTTAGATTACCTGATTAAAAATTTTGAAAACATAAAGGAATTAAAAGGTCCTGTGCTTGTTCATGTCATCACAAAAAAAGGCAAAGGTTATAAATTTGCCGAAGAAAAACCGCTTAATTATCATGGTATATCACCTTTTAACGTTGATACGGGGCAAACACTTGCTTCATCGTCCGGCATTCCTACTTACACAGAAATATTCGGGAAAACCTTGGTGGAACTTGCGCGAAATGATTCGCGCATTGTTGCCATTACCGCGGCAATGTGCAAGGGTACGGGGTTAGATCAATTCCGCCAGGAATTGCCTGACCGGTTATATGATGTGGGTATTGCGGAACAGCATGGAGTGACCTTTGCTGCCGGTTTGGCAATCGAAGGTTTCATTCCGGTAGTTGCCATCTATTCGACTTTTCTTCAGCGAGCTTACGATCAAATTCTCCATGACGTTTGTCTGCAAAAACTACCCGTTGTTTTTGCCATAGACCGTGCCGGCTTGGTCGGTGAGGATGGCGCGACTCATCAGGGGCTTTTTGATTATTCCTATCTGCGTTCCATTCCCAATATAATTGTAATGGCGCCTAAAGATGAAAACGAACTACAGCATATGCTCAAGACAGCCGTTAGCTGCGGTTGCCCGGTTTCGCTACGTTATCCGCGAGGTAAAGGAACAGGTGCAAGGTTGGACGGTGAACTGAAAGCTTTGGAAATAGGTAAGAGCGAAGTGATTCGAGAAGGTTCGGATTTGGCTGTTGTCGCTATTGGCTCGACGGTATATCCGGCCTTCGCTGCAGCAGAGAAACTCTGCGCAGAAGGACTAAATGTTAAAGTCATCAATGCCCGCTTCATTAAACCAATCGACCGAGACCTTTTGTTGAATGTAGCGGCAACTGTTAAAAAAATAATCACAGTCGAAGAAAACGTGCTCCAAGGCGGTTTTGGGAGTGCCGTTCTGGAATTGCTGGCTGAGAAAGGTATAAACGGCGTTCAGGTAAAAAGACTGGGCATTCCCGACGAATTTGTTGAACATGCCACGCAGAAACAGTTACGTTATAAATACGGCATTGATGAAGAAGGCATTATCTGGGCGATAAAACAGATGCTGATTAAAGGTTCCGGTATCTAATAATTGGCGAATTAAATTAATATGACTTCTGAAAAAATTCGTTTGGATAAGTTGCTGGTCGAACGCGGAATTGCTACGACGCGGGAAAAAGCCCGCGCTTTGATTTTAGCCAAAGCTGTAAAAATTAATGAAATCCATGTAGATAAAGCCGGTACACTTGTCCCGAGTGATGCGCAAGTTCATGTAAAGGGAGAGGATAATCCTTACGTAAGCCGTGGCGGTCTGAAATTAAAAGGAGCTTTGGAAGAATTCAAATTAGACGTTACGGATCTTGTAGCCCTTGACGTGGGGGCCTCCACAGGTGGTTTCACTGATTGTCTCCTGCAAGCTGGGGCGCGCAAAGTTTATGCTCTGGATGTTGGTTATGGCCAGTTGGCGTGGAAATTGCGCGAAGACAAGCGCGTAGTCGTAATAGAGCGCACAAATATCCGCTATTATGACGGCATCCACTTAAACGAATTGCCCGATCTTGCCACGATTGATGTATCTTTCATCTCACTGAAAATTGTCCTTCCGGCGGTTTTGAAATTGCTGGGAAATGATGGTCAAATTTTGGCGCTGATCAAACCTCAGTTTGAAGCAGGGAGAGAGGAAATAGGCAAAAAAGGTTTGGTAAAAAATTCCGCAGTTCAGGAACGTGTAGTCCTGGGAATAACTGATTTTTGCCAAAAATTGAATCTGCAAGTCGAGGGGACTTGTTCTTCACCTCTATTGGGTCCGGTGGGCAATAAGGAATTCTTTGTTCTGGCGAGGAAAAATAATTAAATGGAAATTAAACTTGCCAAGACGGCTGGCTTTTGCATGGGCGTCCGAAGGGCAGTAGATATTGTGCTGGAGATCGCGCAACATGAAACCGGACGCAGTATTTATACTTACGGCCCGTTGATCCATAATCCGCAAACTATTGAGTTGCTCAAGGCCCGCGGAGTTAACCCGGTAGAAAATATTGAAGAGATTAGAGACAAGCAAAACGCAGTTCTTATTATTAGGGCACATGGCATAGCTCCTGCTGAAAGGAAAAAAATTAAAGAAAGCGGCATAAGAATAATTGATGCCACATGTCCTAAAGTCGGTTATGTACAGGCCATTATCAAAAAGCATACGGCGCTAGGTTATACAGTAGTAATTGTTGGCGATAAAGAACATCCTGAAGTTAACGCTCTTTTAGGTTATACCGGTGGACGAGGCATCACTGTAATTACGACGGAAGATGTAGATAAATTACCCTCTTTAGGAAAAGTTTGTGTTGTCGCTCAAACTACACAAAATTCAGACGATTACGAAAAGATAATCAATAAAATAAAAAAGATTTATCCCCAGGCTGTTGTATTCAATACAATTTGCTCTTCAACGCAACAAAGACAAGCCGAAATTATATCCTTGGCGGGCGAAATGGATGCCATGTTTATTGTCGGTGGAAAAAATAGCGCCAACACCAGAAGACTGGCCGATCTTGCTCGAAAGCAGCAAACGCCTACCTTCCATATTGAGACTGCCGCGGAAATGGAAAATATCAATTTTGTTCCTTACGACCGTATTGGAGTTTCAGCGGGCGCTTCCACCCCCAACTGGATCATTGATCGTGTGATGGATAAAATTGCGGACAGACAAAGCCGCAAATTGAAAACTATAGGGTTTTTATTGAATCTTTGGGTATTGGCAATTAAAACCGATGTGTATTCGGCTATCGGCGCCGGATGCCTTTGTGTGGCGTGCATGCTATTGCAGGAAATAAACGTAAGCGTATCGTATGTTGCCATAGCTTCTTTTTTTGTATACGGTATGCACGTGTTAAATCGCTTGATTAGCCGCAAGCCCGCTGGTTTCATTGGTTCATTTCGAGAAGAGACTTACCGTAAACACGAAAAATTCTATCTGTGCGCTGCCGTATTTTCTGTTGTGATTGCTCTTGTGTTGGCGTTTATTAATGGTGCTCTTCCCTTTACGTTTTTGTTTTTTATTTCTCTTGCCGGTTTACTTTACAACATGAAAATTATGCCGAAAGGATGGCGTTTCCAAAGGTTAAAAGATTTACCCGGCTCGAAAAATATATTTATGGCTACAGCGTGGGGAACGGTAACGGCAATTTTACCGGCATTAAACATAAATAATTTTTTAAATACACAAATGATCGTTGCCTTTGGCTTTGCATTTGGAATTGTTTTTATTCGTTCGGCGATGTCGGACATTTTGGAATTTCAAAGTGATAAATTAATCGGACGGGAAACGATTCCTGTGCTGTTTGGTAAAGCTAACACAAAAATTGTCCTCAAAATTATTTCCTTGATTTTATTTGCTATTCTTCTTTTTTCTTATGCAGCAGAATGGACTTCTTCTTTAAGTTTTTTCCTGCTTGCCTGCTTATTATATATATGGATTTGTTTCCATCTTTGTGATAGAACGTCCGGGCTTTCCGGGGCGGTTATGGAAGGTATGCTGGAAACAATCTATATTATTGCGGGTTTAAGTGTTTTCCTTTGGTCTTTTCTCTAAAAGAAATGTTCTTAAGGAAACCAGGAGGTTTTTGTATCATGATAAAAAAATTATTTGTGATATGTGTTTTAATTATTTGCATTTTATCAGCTATTGCCTGTGGAAGCTTACGCTTTTCCCAATTAGCACCGGAGGCAAAAGATTTTCATCCGCAAAAAGTGGCTGTATTCCCGGTAGATGTTGGCAATTATGAGGAAGCCAGGGGAGTTGTTGAAAAAATTGCTGCTGGTGTGCTTATAGAGAAAAAATGGTTCACGAATGTGATCGATACCGAGAATCTCAATCGCCAAATTATGGTCGATGAAGAATTGCGCAAAGCAATCATGGAATATCTTGCCAAATTGAATACACTTGATTTTTCTGATCCCGACTTGAGCAGGAAAATTGGCGAGTTAGCCAAAGTTGACGCGTTCTTGCTAGTGTTCGTTGATGCATGGAATTATGCCGTCGAAAAGGATAAAAAAGTGGCCAAGGTTAATTTGACTATGAAATTGTATGAAGCTTCCACCGGCAAAAGGATGTGGAAAGCCGGCCACGATATAACGGAAAGTTATATACTGAGCAAACCGGATTTGTCTAAAGTTGCCCGAGATGTAGCGCGTGATATGGTTAAGGAGATGCCGCATTAAATTATAAGCGGGCGAAAAAGATGAATCTTAACCGATTAGGGAGAAATTAGATGAAAGAACAAGTACAAAAAGCTATTGATCTTATCAGGCCCGGGCTACAGGCAGATGGCGGAGATGTAGAACTTATAGATGTCAGCGCTGATGGTATAGTAAAAGTGAAATTGACCGGTGCTTGCCAGGGCTGTCCCATGTCCCAAATGACTTTGAAGATGGGGATAGAAAAAATTATCAAAAATCAACTTCCGAATATTAAAGAAGTTATTGCCGTTTAACTGTTTTTTGCATTGTGAAGGCAGGCTGCGAATCTACTGTGATTTAAACAGCATTATTACATTGATTGCCGAACATAATGAGTGTTAATTAGCAAGGATTTCCGGCGATAAACTTGCCGGTAGAATTTAAATTTTATGATAACTATGAATAAAAGGAGAATAAATAATCATGGCGTATGTAATTACTGATGAATGCATCGCTTGCGGCTCTTGTGAAGGCGAATGTCCTGTGGAAGCAATTTCTGAAGGCGAAGACAAATACGTTATCGATGCTAAGCTTTGCACTGATTGTGGAACTTGTGCCGATCAATGTCCGGTGGAAGCGATTGTACCCGGGGAGGAAAAATAATTAATTTATGGCAAATTTGCAGCTATGGATTAATCTGTTTTCTTCAGGCAGATTTATTCTCAAGCCTTCTTCTTAATTACAAACTTTTTTTAGCTACCAAGAAGTATGTCTTATTATTTTTAACGTATATCGAGCCGGGCATTTTAGACTATATAAAGTAATTTCTCGTGGCTTTGGCAGGGGGGCTCAACCGATGAAAAGTTTAATTACCTTTGAAGGTATCGAAGGTTCGGGAAAGTCAACTCAAATGAGACTTGTGGCTCAGTATTTAATTGAGAAGCACGTTCCACTTTTAATTACCCAGGAACCTTCCGGGACCGACATTGGCAGGAAAATCGGAGGCATCTTATTTAACAGAGGCCATCACTATATGTGTGCTGAAACGGAAGCGTTTCTATTTTGCGCGGCCCGGTCACAACATGTCCGGGAGATGATTATACCCGCATTAAAACAAGACAGGGTAGTGTTGTGTGACCGTTTTTCTGACGCAACTTTTGCTTATCAGGGTATAGCTCGCGGATTGAACCTCGAATTTATCAAAATTATTAATGATTATTCGTCAATGCTTTTGAAACCAAATTTGACTTTTCTTTTTGATTTGCCGGTCGAAATCGGGCTACAAAGAGCAACAAAAAGGAACAATCTGCTTAAAGAATCGGCCTTTTCCGATAGGTTCGAAAGAGAAAACATGGATTTTCACAGACGAGTTCGTGAAGGTTATCTTAATATTTATAAAAAAGAGCCGGAACGCTTCCGTTTAATTGACGCAACGCGCGATGTAGATACAATTCAAGAAGAAGTGCGTCGGCACATAGTGGATTTTATAAACTCGCTAAATTAGTATTCGGAATGCTTTCCTTAAAGTTATAATATAATGTGATTATGTCTTTTCGCGATGTTTTTGGCCATGAAAAACAAATAGAAATTTTCCGAAAAACCCTATCTCAAAGACGAATAGGGCATGCTTACCTTTTTAGCGGCATCCCTGCCGTGGGCAAAAAAACTTTAGCCCGAGAGTTTGCCAAAGCTTTCAATTGTCAGGAGACAAATGCGCTCCATGATTCTTGCGGTAAATGTCTTTCCTGCCTGAAAATCGAGCGTGGCAGCCATCCCGATTTTTTTTGCATAGAAGCCGAGGGTCAATTCATTCGCATTAATGCCGTCCGTCAAATTCAGGAACAAATGAAGTTTAAACCGCTGGAAGCAAAGTACCGGGTGTTTATTATCGACAATGCGGACAAAATGAATGATCAAGCGGCCAATGCTCTATTGAAAACACTGGAAGAACCGTCTCCAGTGAATGTACTGATATTGATTACAAGTAGGCCATATTCTTTGCCGGCGACGATCATTTCGCGCTGCAGGCATATACGTTTTAATCCGTTGAGTAATAATGTTATTGCGCAATTTCTTATTGACCGAATGGACATGGAAGAGAAAAAAGCCTTGTTATTAGCAGGTCTATCCGGCGGCTCCATTGGCCGAGCGCTGGAGTTAAATAATGAAGATGTAATCGCCTATCGCGCGGGAACTTTTGAATTGCTTGCCGGTACGCAAAATAGTGAACCCTTCAGCGTGATTACTTTCGCGTCCTTTTTGGCTCAAGATAAAAAGGGAATCAAAATGGGATTGGATATTCTTAGCAGTTGTTTTCGAGACGCATTGGTCTTTAAAGAAACCCATAAAGCCCAAATACTGATAAATCAGGATAAATCTCCTTTTATTGCCGCCATGGCTACGCGTTTATCCAGCGAACAAATTCTTCAGAATATTAAGTTGATAGAGAAGGCAGGAGAGACGATTGAACATAATAGCAACAAATCATTGACATTGGAAACAATGGCATTTAAGTTAAATTATTAAAATTTTGGTAGGATGAAGATTGCTTACTAACATAGTCGGCGTTAAGTTTAAAAAAGAAGGCAGGATATATAGTTTCAACGCTGCCGATCTTATTCTTCACAAAAATGATAGGGTTATCGTCAGTACCGATAACGGTCTTTCGATGGGTATTATTGCCGCTGATGTTAACAGGTGCCCGCCATCGGCACTGCCGGGAAATTTGAAAAAGGTCGTACGCAAAGTGACATCCGAAGATATTCGGATTAAAGCTGAAAATGAAAAGATGGAAGAAGAAGCCCGGAAATTTTGTTTGGAAAAAATTCAGGAAAGAGGGCTATCCATGAAATTGATCGATGTGGATTGCCTGTTCGACAAAAGTAAAATAATTTTTTATTTTACCGCTGAAAACAGAGTGGATTTCCGCGATCTGGTTAAAGACCTTGTTCAAAGATTCAAAACACGAATAGAACTAAAACAAATAGGCGCCCGCCAAGAAGCCCGCATTACTAAAGGTATCGCCATTTGCGGCCGGATGGTTTGTTGCGCAGGAATTTTGCAGAATTTGGAGAGAGTTACCGTCAAAATGGCTAAAGAACAGAGTATGTCGCTTAATCCGGAAAAGATTTCCGGTTTATGCGGCCGACTGATGTGCTGTCTCGCTTTCGAACATGAAGAATACACCGGATCAAAAAAATGTGTAAAAACTGCTATACATGACGGAAACACAGAGCTGGATAATTCCGATAAGCTTTTACCGGAAGACAAAAATACCGATGATTTGGAAAAACTGGATGAAGACGGCGATTTCTTATCATGAGTTGACGGAAGGGTCTTTATATGCCGAAATTGTTTTATATCACAACACCAATTTATTATGTTAATGCTTCGCCGCACATCGGTCATGCTTATACGACTATTGTAGCAGATGTTTTGGCTAGATATCACCGCATGGCCGGTGCGGAAACATTTTTTGTTACCGGGACTGATGAACACGGGGATAAAATTGCCGAAGCGGCGCAAAAAGCTGGGGTTACTCCCAAAGAATATGCGGATAAAATCAGTGCGCAATTTCGCAGTTTGTGGCCGGAACTGTCTATAACAAACGATTATTTCATCAGAACAACGGATAGCGATCACATTGATACTGTACGTTATATATTGCAGAAGGTTTATAATTCCGGCGAAATTTATTTTGGCCAATACAAGGGTTATTATTGTGTTGGCTGTGAACGATTTTACGTGGAAAAAGAATTGGTAGATGGTAAATGTCCTGATCATCAAACTACGCCTGAATACCGTGAAGAGAACAATTATTTCTTCCGGATGAGCAAGTATCAGGATTGGCTTATTGGTTACATCAAAAAGCATCCGGATTTTATCCGCCCGGAAAGGTATAAAAATGAGGTGTTGGCCTTTTTACGCGATCCCCTGGACGATCTTTGCATTTCCCGCCCCAAGACACGCCTGCAATGGGGCATTACTTTACCGTTCGATGAAAACTATGTGACTTATGTCTGGTTTGACGCTTTAATTAATTATATTACTGCACTGAATTATCCCCGCGGCGATAAATTTAAAAAATTCTGGCCGACTGCTCAGCATCTGATTGCAAAAGATATTTTAAAACCGCATGGAATTTACTGGCCGACAATGCTCAAAGCGGCGGGCATTGAACCTTATCAGCACTTGAATGTTCACGGTTATTGGAATTCAGATCAAAGCAAAATGTCCAAAAGCCTTGGTAATGTTGTTCGACCGATTGATTTGAAAGATAAATACGGGTTGGATGCTTTTCGCTATTTCCTTTTGCGCGATATGGTGTTCGGATTGGATTCCAATTTTTCCGAGGAAGCTTTTGTAAAAAGATTAAACTCAGACCTGGCTAATGATTTGGGCAATCTGGTTAGCCGCGTCATCACAATGGCCATCAAGTACTGTGATGGTAAAGTGCCGGAAACAAGCCGTAAAAAGAAAGATTCCCTGCTGTACGGAGCCGCTCTCAAAGCACTCTCCGAAGTAGAAGCTTGTTTTAACGACATGTCTTTGCATAAAGCTTTGATTGCCATTTGGGAATTTATCAATGTTACCAACAAATACATTGTAGAAAAAGAACCGTGGACTTTGGGAAAGAATCCGGGGAATAAAGGAAATTTAACAGCGATAATGTATGATTTACTTGTGGCCTTGCGGGCGATAGCTATTTTGATATCTCCTTTTATGCCGCAAGCCGCAGGAAAAATTTTACGGCAAATTGGCATGGATGAATCTCACCGGCTGGATTTGGCCAGTATTCGTAAAGAGAATGCTTTAACTGCGGGCAGTGCTTTAATTCGTGGCGAATCATTATTTCCGCGCATCGATAAAGAAAAAGAAGGTCACAAGACCACAAAGCGAGAGTCTCTTGCCGATTTAGGACAGGAGATTGATTACGAGCAATTTGCCAGGATCGACTTGCGCGTTGCTAAAATCCTGGAGGCAGAGATCGTTCCCAAATCCAATAAGCTTTTGAAACTGAAAGTCGATATCGGCGAAGAAAGGACTATTGTTGCCGGTATCGGCAAAGATTATTCTCCCGAAGAATTAATTGGCAAAAAAATAGTGATGATCGCCAATTTGAAGCCTGTGCAATTAATGGGAGTAGAATCGCGCGGTATGCTTTTGGCTACCGATACGGATAAAGGTCTTACCATTCTTACGTTTGACCGCGAAGCGCAAGCGGGCGCAAAAATTCGTTAAATTCGAGAGTAATTATTTTTAGATAAAGAAAACTATAACTGCCTAAAATTACTTATTTAAAGTATTAAGATATTTAATAACCGCGTCTTTTTCTTCCGGCTTAATCTTGGCTCCTTTTTTAATCATCCGGTCAACGGTTTTTTCCCATTCACCTGCTTTTTTATTGGCACTATAAACTCTTTTTGTGTCATGACATTTGGAGCATTCCTTGTCTACCAAACTTTTGGCTGCCGGTTGAGCAAAAAGAGTGATAGTTGCGAACAGTAGTAAAATGACACTGATAATCAAAGAAACAAAAAATCTTTTCATAAATACCTCCCTAATCTTTCAAAAGTTTTTCAATTATAGCTCTTTCGAAGCCGACAATCACCTGTCCTTTGATAAAAAATAAGGGTATTGATCTGATTCCTATTTGAGAAGAAAGCCGCATATGTGTTTTGATAGTCTCATCAACTTTTTTATCTGTGCAAATATTAAGCGGGGCATTATTATCAAATTTCCCCGTCAGGACATCTTCATACATCTTTAATTTGTCCGGGGCACATAAGATATGCCTGATCTTTTTTTCCGAGTTTTGAGATGAGGGAGAGAAAAAAACATAAATAGTTACATCCTGGCGTGGAGAGAAAAAATTGTAAGCCTGGCGACAGTAATGACAGTCGGGATCCATAAATTCTATAACGGTGATTTTTCCATTACCGATTTTCAAAGAGCTATCCAAAGGCAGATTGGTCATTTTTGCTGCAATCTTTTTTAAATTGCTTTCCCGAGTGATATTTACCCCGTTTTGGGAAATTATATCGCCGTAAATAATAACCTCTGCTTCTGGCATATAATAGTAAATCTGATTGCCGGTGTAAATTTCGTATACTCCTTTAATGGAAGTAGGTTTTATGCTTTCAAAATTGTTTTTGGGGAAACTCTTCTTAAACTTTTCTTCGGGAGTGAGATTTTTTGCACCGGCACAAACAGGAATAATGAGAAGAAGACATAAGACAGCGATAGCTAATTTTTTCATTAATTTATACCCCCTTAAAAAACATAATTAATTATAGGTGCAATGAATATCTCTGTCAAGTCTGTATCTATTTAATTAATTCCAGCAGTTATTGCTCCGCACCTGCATTAAATTGCCGGTGAATATTAATCCCAAGAGATATGCATGGCGGAAGTGCATGGGAATCGAACCCACCCGGGACGGTTCTAGCGCCCCACACCGGATTTGAAGTCCAGGAGGCCCACCAGTGACCTTGGCACTTCCATTAAAAATTCTAAAGGATATTTGTCCGTGTGTCAACTTGCAAAACGGTGTAAAAGAGCAATATTTTCCAATATGGGCCTGCATTTCCTAGAATGGAAAAGACTCTGTCTTCGATAAAGAATCATCCAATAATTGGACTGTTACCGGATCGCCCTTTTTAATTTTGGTTTCGTTTTCTTTTAAGACAATTAAAGCATTGGCTAAAACCATTGATTTCAAAATGCCGGATCCTTGTTCTCCTGTTATAGCGGCCACGTATTGGCTTTCCTCCTTTTTAACAATGGCACGAATAAAATGTCTGACACCTTTTTTTTTCTGAATTTCCTGGCTGCTCAGAGCCTTTATGGTTCGGCGGAATATTTTTGTATGTCCCTGCATTTTTAAAAGGTACGGACGTACAAATTGTTCAAATGAAACCATTGCGGATACGGAATTCCCCGGCAAACCGAATATGGGAATACCCTTGATTGAGCCAAAAGCCAAAGGCTTGCCCGGTTTCATGGCCACTTGCCAGAAATGCATGGCATTGCCGATTTCCCCCATGACATCCTTGACCAAATCAAAATCACCGACTGAAACGCCCCCGGAAGAAATAATCAAATCAGCATGCAGCGCAGTTTTAAATTTTTCTTGAAGTTCGGATTTTTTATCTTTAGCAATTCCCAGTATTAAGGGAATTGCACCGCATTCCATAACTTGGGCAGCTAAAGAGTAGCTGTTGCTGTTGACAATTTTAGCGGGCGGCGGATCATTTTCAATATCCACAAGTTCGTCACCCGTTGCTATAATCGCTACGCGCGGTTTCTGATACACGCTCACAAATGCCCTTCCCAACGAAGCAAGCATCCCTATTTGTGCCGGACTAATGATACTTCCTTTAGAAATAACGAGTTCTTCTTTTTGCACGTCTTCGCCGGCAAAGCGAATATCCTGACCTTCTTTTACTGAAGTATAGATTATAACCTTTTTTCCGATTTTTTTTGTGTCTTCCTGGCGGACAATGGCATCGGCTGCGCCTGGAATTATTGCTCCGGTCATGATGCGGGAAACCTCTCCCTTTTTTAATCTTTTTTGCGGAACTTTGCCTGCCGGTATTTCTTCAATAACTTTGAGCCGGAGCGGGTTTACCCTGGTTGCGCCTTTGGTATCGATATGCCGCACAGCATAGCCATCCATTGCTGAATTGTCGGACGGCGGAATATTACGTGTGGCAAAAACATCTTCACCTATTACTCGCGCCCGGGCATCCAGAATATTTACTTTTTCCAAACCTAACGGGCGAAAATTCAAGAAGATCGATCGCAATGCCTTTTCCACGGTAATCATTTTTTAATCTCCATATAAAATTTATAAAATACAGCTTATCAAAGACAAAAGGGTTGTCAACTAATAAGAAATGATTAATTTATATGATAATTAAGCGAGCTTGAACTAAATTCATATTTAAGCTAAAAAAGTTAAATTTCTGGAGGAGACTTGCGGAAAATATTTCAATTGCACAATTCATTGCCGCAAAGAGTTTGGATTATTGTCAGTGAGAAAAATTATCGCAAAAAAAATCACGGAAGATATTGCATCGCTCCATGATCTTCTGGAACAAATTAATAGGGGTACCCTAAGGGTCAATGTAAAGGGGCTTAGCGGATCTGCTCGTCCTTTCTTAACAGCTCTTCTTTCTGCCCGTATGGAGAAGACCCTGCTTGTTGTTTGTCCGGAAGAAAGAGAAGCCGTAGCGTTTGCGAGCGATCTGGTCTTATTTTTAGGCGAAGGTAACGTAATTCATTATCCGTCTCTGGATTTCTTGACTGTTGATATGTTTGCACTCCAGAAAGAAGAAGAATTAGCGCGTTTGGAAGCTCTTGCTTTTATGCAAATCAAGACCGGCGTAGTGGTTATTTCTGTTGCTGCTTTAATGCAAAAAGTAATGCCTTTTACCGAGTTCAATCAATATCTGCAAATTATCTCCATAGGGGATACATTCAACAGAGATGACTTTTGCGCGCACCTGCAATCGGGTGGTTATAGAAGAGTCAGCCTTGTTGAAGAAAAGGGTGAATTCAGTGTCCGCGGCAACATCATCGACCTATTTCCTCTCACGGAAAAATGGCCGCTGCGCCTGGAAATGTCCGGCGATGAAATCGAATCCATCCGTAAATTTGACTGCACCTCCCAGCGTTCCATAGGTTCAATGGGAACTTTTATTGTACCGCCGGCAAGCGGAGTAATTGTCACTTCGCAAACGCTGGAGCTGGCTGTGCGCAATGTCAAACGGCGTATAGACGATATTTCCTTGCCGCGCGAAATTCGTAGCCGTTTGGTGGATAATCTGCAAAATGATTTAGCCAATTCCATAAATCCGATATATTTACCCCTGTTTTATGAATCCTTCGATGATCGGGACAGCCGCCCACAAAACCGGCTCTCCAGCTTTTTTGATTATCTGCCACAAAATACCTTGATGGTTCTGGATGATCCGCTGGCCATCGATCATGCCGCACAGAATACAGAGCTTAATATCGATAAATTATTGCTCAAAGCTAAAAACAGTGGAAAATTTTATCTGGAAAAAGAAAATGCATACCTTGATCCTGTTGATGCTGGAGCCGCTATGGATAAGTTTAGGCAAATTTCTCTGGAGGGCCTCAGGCTCGACAGAGGTAACACTAGTGAGGCGGAAACAGTGGTTTTTGAAGCTCATCAGCAACTCCAACTGTTAAATTCCGTTGCCGGTGAGATTAAAGAGGATGCTCTCCTGCGACAGACTGTGGAAAAGATCAAAAATTGGCTGGCTGATGGAATGTTGGTTTTTTTTCTTTCTCCTACACCGGAAGACTTTCACCGAATGCAGCATCTGCTTTTATCCTACGATTTACTTGTGCAGATTTCAACGCAGCAAGATTCAGTCATGGGCAAAATCAGTCAATGGGACGGTAGCCCTCAGCTTATTTTATGGGAAGGGAAAATCTCCACAAGTTTTATCTTTCCGTCAATGAAGCTGGCGCTTCTGAGCGAAGAAGAAATATTTGTGAAAAAAGTACCCCGCCGCCGCCTACGTCCTCCACGGGAAGCTTATTTTTTAAAGTCCTTTGGTGATCTAAAAGAAGGTGATTTTGTCGTCCACACCGATTTTGGCATTGGTGTTTATCGTGGGCTGAAAAAAATTAAAGTCGGTAAAATCGAAAATGATTTCCTGGTTATAGAGTATTTGGATGGAGATAAACTATACATACCTGTTAATTCTCTGGAAAAAATCCAAAGGTATTTAGGACCCGATGGTTATGTGCCGAAAATCGATAAGATGGGTGGAACTTCATGGGAGGCTCTAAAGGAAAGAGTAAAAAAATCTGTAAGAGAAGTTGCCGAGGAATTGGTTTCCCTTTATGCCGCTCGCGAAGTATTGGAAAGAAAATCATTTGCCCCGCCGGATAGGATTTACGAGGAATTTTGTTCCACTTTTGAATTTGAGGAAACTCCCGATCAATCTAAAGCTATTGAAGATATCCATCTGGATATGGATGACGTAAAGCCGATGGATCGGTTAATTTGCGGCGATGCCGGTTTTGGCAAAACGGAAGTCGCTATTCGATCGGCCTTTCGCGCCGTAATGGACGGTAAACAGGTTGCTGTTCTGGTGCCGACAACTATTCTGGCCGAGCAGCATTATCAGACTTTTTCCCGAAGGCTTAAAGATTTTCCCATTCGTGTGGAGGTGCTTAATCGCTTCAAAAATGTGGCCGCGCAAAAGAAAATTGTAGAAGAAATTAAAAATCAAAAAGTGGACATTGTTGTGGGAACACATCGCTTGCTCCAGAAAGACATTGAATTTAAGGAACTAGGATTGGTTATAATCGATGAGGAACAGCGTTTTGGAGTAGTACACAAGGAAAAATTAAAAAAAATGCGCACACTTGTTGACGTGCTCACGCTTTCGGCGACACCAATACCGCGTACCCTTCATCTTTCCCTGGTCGGCATCAGAGATTTATCCATTATTAACACACCTCCGGAAGATCGAATACCTATAAAAACTTATGTGCTGGAATTTGATGAAGAAGCAATTAAAGCTGCGGTGGATAAAGAATTAGCGCGCCAAGGGCAGGTTTTTTTTATTCATGACCGGGTGCGCTCAATTTATTCGATTTCCATTCTACTCAAACGCCTTGTGCCGGATGCAAATATTGGTGTTGTCCATGGCCAAATGAAGCCTGTGGAAATAGAAAAAGCAATGGCTAAATTTGTTCAGCGGGAAAGTAACGTTCTTGTTAGCACTACTATCATTGGTTCCGGTTTGGATATTCCCACGGCCAATACGATAATCATAAATTGTGCCGATAGGTTCGGATTGGCACAACTCTACCAGCTGCGCGGCCGTGTAGGCCGGGCAAAAGAGGAAGCTTTTGCTTACCTTTTATTGCCGCAGGGAGCAATACTTTCCCGTGAAGCTATGAAAAGGTTGCAAGTAATTAAAGAATTTTCCGATCCGGGTTCCGGATTCAGGATAGCGTATAACGATTTGGAAATCCGCGGTGGCGGAAATTTATTGGGTATTTCCCAGTCGGGTCATATTTGTGCAGTTGGTTATGAACTTTATACAGAGTTAATGGAAAAAACGATTCGGGAAATTAAAGGGGAAAAAATTGGCGAAGAAGAATTGTTGCCTGAAATTCAGCTGGGAGTTTCCGCTTTCATTCCTGAAGGATATGTGCAAGATGTCTATCAGCGTTTAGTCTTATACAAAAGAATATCTTTGGGCGCAAATGATGGGGAGATTGATCAGATCAAAAGTGAATTGCAAGATTGTTACGGACCTTTGCCCACGTCAGTAGAAAATTTATTACAAGTTATTAGCATTAGAAATTCCCTTAAATTGCTGAAAGGGGAAAAAATGGGCTACGATGGCAAACGTTTATATATTTTTTTCCGGAACAATTCTCCTGTTGATCCGGCAAAGATTATTGCTCTTTATCGCAAGAAAATTCAAGAATTACGCTTTATGCCGGATCATAAATTGTTTGTGCCAGCGCCAAATCTTTCCGAAAAAGAAATATTGACACAAGCCGATTTGTTATTAAAGATGCTTGCCCAATAACAATAACCAATATATATATATATAATTATGATTAAAAAGAAAATTAAAATTCCTCCTTACCCCAGAAAACTGATGGATATAATATTGAACAGATATTATGTCCTATGCCTACTGGCAATTATTTTTATTGTTGCTTGCGATAAAATTAATATTTTTTCTAGGTCTTACGTTGCGACAGTTAATGGAGCCAAGATTTATCTTGATGACTATCAAATACGGTTAAACCAAAAAATGTCTATGCTGCCCAAGGACGTTTTAAATCAGCCGAATTATGTAAAACGCCTCGAAGAAGAAGTTTTGGATGGCATGATTACGGAAAAGATTATGTATTTGCGTGCACAAGAGTTGAATGTATCCATAGGGGCGAGTGAGTTGGAAGATAAAATTAACGAAATTAAAAAAGATTACGGAGAAGATTTTGCGAACCTGCTGGCGCAGGAAAATATAAGATATGAACAATGGAAAGAAGATTTAAAAAAAGAAATGTTCTTGCAAAAGCTTGTTGCGGTCGATGTGAATGCCAAAATAAGAGTGTCAGATGATGAAGCCGAAGATTATTTTAATGAACACCGCAACAATTATAGGGCGGAACCACGCGTAAGGGTTGCGCAGATAGTCGTTAGAGATTTAGCCAAGGCCAAGGAAGTATTAGCTCTACTGAACGCCGGCGATGATTTCGCGGCATTGGCTTCTAAGGTGTCCATTGGTCCCGAAGCTCGTCAGGGCGGGGATCTGGGGTTTATAACCCGCGAGGTCATGCCTGAACCTTTGGAAGAAACTATTTTCAGGTTACCGGTCAATAAAATAAGTCCGATCGTGCAAAGTCCTTATGGATTTCATATTTTCAAGGTTTTGGAAAGTCAACCGGCCAGAATAAAAAATTTTTCTGATATCAAAGATGAAGTTATTGCTGATATTCGGGCGCAGAAAGAAGAAGCGGCTTTCATAACCTGGCTGCAAGCCTTAAAGCTGAAAGCAGTGATAAAAAAGGAAAATGCCACATTGTGGAAGAAAGTAAACAGGCAAAAATAAAGGGGGAGGTTGGAAACGCTGTGGAATTTTACAAAAGGATTGTTTTGATTGTTTGGGGAGTAATGCTTTTGTCTGTACCAGTTGGTGCCGACATTGTGGATAAAATTGTTGCTGTAGTAAATGAAGATGTAATAACCCTTTCTGGATTTAATGCTGCGTTTAAACCTTACCGTAAAAATATAGAGGAAAATTATCAGGGCAAAGATAAAGAAGCGGTCATTAGACAAGGGAAAGAAACTTTTTTGCAGCGTCTCATCGATAATATGCTGATTGAACAAGAAGCAAAAAAAGCCGGCGTCGGTATTGTTGTCAAGGATGAGGAAGTAATGGGAGTAATCAAAGACATGTTGGCGAAAGACAAATCCACTATGGATGATTTTTTAAAAAAACTTGCCCGCGAAGGTAATTCCCTGGAGTCTGTTAAAGGAAATATAAGGAATCAAATAATGCGTATGCGGTTATTACGCCGGGAAATCAAAGCCAAAATAGTTGTCAGTGACGAAGAAATAGGTGAGTATTACAACAAAAACCGCCAGAATTATGAGGGAAAAGAAGCAGTTAGAATTAAGCAAATTTTACTGTTGCTTCCTCCCAAAGCGAATAAAGCCATGCGGATAAAAGTAAAAGATCAAACGAATAATTTACGCAAGCGGATTAAGAATGGAGAACCTTTTGAATTACTGGCCGTAAAATATTCTCAGGGACCGGAGGCCAAGCAGGGTGGTGATGTTGGTTTTATTGAGAGAGGAGTAATTATTCCGGAAGTAGAATCAATAGCGTTTAGCCTGCCTGTCGGGCAAGTAAGCGAAGTAATAGAATCAAGTCTTGGATTTCATATAGTTATGGTAGTGGATAAAAGAGGTGCCGGATTGAAACCAATTGCTACAGTAAGAGAAGAAGTAAAAGCAAAAATCGAAGATGAAAAATTGGATAAAAGATATGAAGAATGGATCACATCTATCAGGAAAAAATCATACATTGAAATAAGATTGTAAATAAGTAGCATAGTAAAAGATGGATGCAATAAAAATCAAAGGCGCTTCCCAACACAATCTAAAAAATATTAGTTTAGATATACCCCGCGATAAACTTGTTGTCATTACCGGTGTTAGTGGTTCCGGCAAGTCGTCGCTGGCTTTTGACACAATCTATGCCGAAGGTCAAAGGCGTTATGTGGAGTCGCTTTCAACTTATGCACGTCAGTTTATCGGACAAATGGATAAGCCGGATGTGGAATCAATCGAAGGTTTATCACCGGCTATAGCTATTGAACAGCGAACAGCCAGCCATAATCCTCGTTCCACAGTGGGCACGGTCACCGAAATTTATGACTACTTCCGTCTTCTTTATGCTGGCATTGGTGTTTGCCATTGTTATAGCTGCGGGCGGGAAATCAAATCGCAAACAATTGACAGTATCGTGGAAAATGTTCTGTCTCTGCCGGCCAATACGCGCTTCAGCATTATGGCGCCGCTTACGCGTGGCAAAAAAGGAGAATTTCAGAAAGAATTAAAAAAGCTCCAGAAGGAAGGATTTGTGCGTGTCCGGATTGATGGCGAAGTTAAGGATCTGGCGGAAGATATTCTTCTGAATAAAAATAAACGCCATGACATCGATCTGATTGTTGACCGTTTGGTATTGAAGGAAGGCGTAAGAAAAAGACTGCGTGATTCTCTGGAAATTGCCGTAAGCCGGGGAGAAGGACTGGTGCGCGTAGTTCCCGCTTCCGGCGAAGAAATACTTTTCAGTGAAAAATATGCCTGCCCGGATTGTGGAATAAGCATCCCCGAACTTGCTCCCCGCATGTTTTCCTTCAACAGTCCCTATGGAGCTTGTCCTGACTGCAATGGTCTGGGCTCCCGTATGCACTTTGCGCTGGATCTGATTGTGCCGGATGCCGGATTGTCTTTGCGTGAAGGAGCAATTGCACCCTGGGCGGGAAGAACTTCTCTTTACTATCATAATGTTCTGGATGCTCTCTCCACTCATTACGGATTTGATATCAATACTCCGTTTAATAAATTGCCGGAAAAAATTCAAAAAGTTCTACTCTATGGATCGGGAACAGAGAGAATTAAATTTTATCATGACCGTCCTGATAGAAGGTACTTTGCTCATCACTCTTTTGAGGGAGTCATCAAACAATTGGAACGCCGCTGGCGGGATACAGCTTCGAGCGCAGTGCGCAATGATCTGGCGCGCTACATTGATTTGAGTGCGTGTGATACGTGTCATGGCGCTCGTTTAAAAAAGGAAAGCCTGGCCGTAACTGTGGGGGGGGGGGACATTTATGAACTCTGCCGGATGTCCATCCGTGAATGTTTTAACTTTTTCGAACAATTGGTACTGACATCACAGGAAAAAATCATAACAGAAAGGATTCTCAAGGAAATTAAAAGCCGTCTGCGATTCTTGCTCAATGTGGGCATGGATTATTTAAGCCTCGATAGATCAACGCTATCCTTATCGGGGGGTGAAAGCCAACGTATCCGGCTGGCTACGCAAATCGGGTCCGGATTGGTGGGCGTTTTATATGTCTTAGATGAGCCGACGGTCGGACTGCATCAAAGGGATAATTTGCGGCTGATAGATACTTTGAAAAAGTTGCGTGATATGGGTAATACCGTGCTGGTTGTGGAGCACGACGCCGAAATGATGATTGCCTGTGATCACATTGTAGATATGGGGCCGGGTGCCGGAGCCAACGGCGGAAATGTGGTTTTTCAAGGTCCTCCGGAAGAAATTTTAAAAAGTGATGAATCGCTCACCGGTAGATTTTTATCCGGTAAGGAATCCATAGCTTTGCCGTCAAAAAGGCGCTCAATTACCGGCAGGCATATTATTTTAGAGGGAGCCAGTGAAAACAATCTCAAAAATATTGATATTAAAATACCTGTAGGGGTATTTACAGCGGTAACCGGTGTATCCGGTTCCGGTAAAAGCACAATGATTGTTGAAACTCTTTATAAAGTGCTGGCGCGCCGATTAAACCAGCATCGCGGGGCAATGGGAAAAATTAGAAGAGTTACGGATTTAGGAGATATTGAACGGGCCATCATGATTAATCAACAGCCTATAGGCCGGACGCCGCGATCCAATCCGGTTACTTATACCGGAATTTTTTCTTTTATCCGCGACCTATTTACCAATCTTCCCGAAGCCCGGGTGCGCGGCTATAAACCGGGACGGTTCAGCTTCAACGTGAAAGGCGGCCGCTGTGAGGCGTGTGAGGGCAATGGGCTAATTAAAATTGAAATGCATTTTCTGCCGGATGTTTATGTTACTTGCGATATCTGCCACGGCAAACGTTTTAATCAAGATACGCTGGATATCAAATATAAAGACAAGAGCATTGCCGAGGTTTTAGACATGACGGTAAGCCAGGCATTAATGTTTTTTTCCAACATTTTATCGATTAAAACGCACCTGCAATTGCTCTACGATGTCGGATTGGGTTATATCCATTTGGGGCAATCGGCAACCACTCTTTCCGGCGGCGAAGCGCAAAGGATAAAGCTGGCCCGGGAGTTGGGCAAGAGAATCAACAGCAACACTCTTTATATTCTGGATGAACCGACCATTGGGTTGCATTTTGCAGATATTCAAAGATTGCTGGATGTTTTAAAACGCCTTGTAGATATGGGCAATACCATCGTCGTGATCGAACATAATCTAGATGTGATTAAATGCGCCGATTATATTATTGACCTTGGGCCGGAAGGTGGGCCAGGCGGTGGTCAAATTATTGCGTCCGGTACAGTGGAAAAAGTGGCAGGGGAAGAAAAATCAGCGACCGGCCGCTTTTTGAGAAAAATTCTTTCCGCTTAAAAGTATTTTTTTAATGAGACTCAAATTTCAAAAACGAAGTGCATAACCTAAAGGTCACACATTGAAATTTGTTAGTCGAATTAATGAGACTCAAATTTCAAAAACGAAGTGCATAACCTAAAGGTCACACGTTGAAATTTGTTAGTCGAATCAATGACACTCGCTGAAAACAAGCGGAGTGCAGTTTGAAGCGCAAGTGGAATTGATCCCGCCATAGGCGGAGGGAAACATAAGATAGATACCCGTGGTTAATGACGCTCGCTGAAAACGAGCGTAGCGAAGTCTGAAGCGCAAGCGGAATTAATCCCGCCACAGGCCGGAGGGTATCATAAGATACCCGTGGTTAATGACGCTCGCTGAAAACGAGCGTAGCGAAGTCTGAAGCGCAAGCGGAATTAATCCCGCCACAGGCCGGAGGGTATCATAAGATACCCGTGGTTAATGAACCTCTGGCGATAATGCTGAAGCCGTGAATTTTCAGTTGCAGCGAAATCTTGACATAATCTTCTAAAAGGTTCAATATATTAAACTGCGAGAGTATGTTGATTTCGATGTATATTAAAATCGAACAAAGCTGTAAGAATGTTTTGTAAGGAAGGATAAGGGGATGACTTTAGCACCGATCGCACCTTTAAAATATAGGCATTCAATATTAATTGTCGATGATGAAGAATCTATTCTTAATGCCTTTAAGCGTATTCTGGCCGATGAAGATTACGAAATTCACACGGCGAGCGACGGAATGGAAGGCCTGAATAAGCTGCGTGAAGCGCAAAAACCTTTCTCCCTTATTATTTCCGATCAAAGAATGCCGGTTATGAACGGCGTGCAATTTTTTTCCAAGGCCAAGGACATTTTTCCGGACGCCGTACGCATACTACTGACCGGTTACGCCGACAACGACGCCATAATTGACGCTATCAATAAAGGAGGGATCCATCTTTATTTTACCAAGCCATGGCGTGAGGAGGAACTGCTGGTTCATATCAAAGAATCACTTTCCAAAACAGAACTGGTGATGGAAAATAGACGATTGGTTGAATTAACCAAAAAACAAAACGACGATCTGCTGGAATTAAACAAGACTCTTGAAAATAGAATCGAAAAGAAGACAAGTGATCTATCAGCCAAAGCCGAAGAACTAAAGGTGAGTTACGAAAGATCACAAATTATTTTGGATGGCACAGTAAAAACTATGTCTAAAATCGTGGAAACCCGTGATCCTTATACCTCCGGTCATGAGGCTAAAGTGGCCATAATATCATGTAAAATAGCGGAAGAAATGGCGATGTCTAAAGAACAAATTGAGGCCATTAAAGTTGCCGCTACACTTCATGATATCGGAAAAATATCCATACCCTCTGAAATATTAACTAAACCGGGGCGCTTAAGTGATTTGGAAATGGAAATAATCAAGACACATTGCCGGGTTGCCCATGATATTTTGAAAACTATTAAATTTCCTTATCCGGTGGCTGATATTATTTTGCAACACCATGAAAGAATGGATGGTTCTGGCTATCCGCAAGGTTTAAAAGGAGAAAGTATATTACTGGAGGCGCGAATTATCGGAACTGCGGATGTCATTGACGCGATGGCTTCTCATCGGCCTTACCGGCCCGCGCTAGGTGTTGATGTCGCGATTGAAGAAATAGTAAAATACAGGGGAACACTTTATGATTCAACGGTTGTTGATACCTGTCTAAAAATATACAAAACCGCCGGTAAGGCGGCATTTGCTCAAACTGAGAATGCTAGCGGTGTCGGCTTTACTGCGGAAAAAATATTCGATTAGACGGACTTTAGGTTTTTATATTATTTAAGATTTTATATTCGCAAGTATATTTTGGCAAATTTAACATTTTTTTGCGCAGTTAGATGAATAATTATCTCCAACCGGAATAAATATCATCCCAAGACGATGATGCTTTTTCTGGAGTTATATCCCCAAATAAGCCGTTCGAACATGTTCGTTATTCAACAATGATTGCCCTGTACCCTGAAGAACTATCATACCATTTTCGAGAACATAAGCCCTGTCGGCTATCGCCAGTGTTTGTTTTACATTCTGCTCGACAATAAGGACTGTTGTTCCTTCCTCTTTTATTTGCTTTATAACGTTAAATATGTCTCGCACCAGGATAGGGGAAAGTCCGAGAGAAGGTTCATCGAACATTTGGAGCTTCGGTTTACTCATCAGTCCTCTGCCGATTGCCAGCATTTGCTGCTCGCCGCCGCTTAATGTTCCTGCCAACTGTCTTTTTCGCTCCAAGAGACGCGGAAACATTTCAAATACCATCTGTTTTGTTTTTTCACGTTCGGCTTTTGCTTCTCCCTTTAGAGAACCCATATCCAGATTCTCCTCCACAGTCATTTCTACAAAAAGCCTTCTTGCTTCAGGTACATGGACCAGCCCTCTCTCAATGAGCTTGTAAGGTTCCATCTCCTGAATCGGTACACCGTTAAAAACTATTTGTCCATTTTTAGGTCTTAATATGCCTGATATTGTTTTAAGCGTGGTTGATTTCCCTGCACCGTTTGCCCCGATAAGGGCGACTATCTCACCTTCTTTTACCTCAAATGAGACATCCCATATCACTTGGGCATCACCATAAAAAACATTAATATTGCTAATCTCAAGCACCGTGTTCTTCTCCCAGATATGCTTCAATAACAGAAAGATTTCGGCCTATTTCAGAAGGCGTGCCTTCTGCTATTTTTTCGCCATAATTTAAAACAACAATCCGATCAGAAATAGACATGATCACCTTCATGTGATGTTCAATAATTAATATGGTTATTCCCTTTTCTGTTCTTATTTTCTTTACAACTTCAATTTGCTCATTAATCTCTGTCGGATTAAGGCCCGCGAAAGATTCATCGAGTAAAATAATTTCCGGCCCTGTGGCCAAGGCGCGGGTGATCTCCAGCCTTTTCTTTTTACCCAGAGATAAACCTTTTGATATAATATTTCTATCATCATACAGGCCTGTAAATTTTAGAACTTCAAAAGACGCTTCTTCAGCTTGAGCCTTGCTTTTTGATCGGACAAAGGCCGAGGCAATTACATTGTCAAGAACAGACATCCTTTGCAGCGGTTTTACCACCTGGAATGTTCTAGCAATTCCCAATTTGCATACCGCGTGGGGTTTTAGGTTTGATATTTTCCTCCCTTTTAAGAAAACATCACCCTGTGTTGGTGGATAGAAACCGTTAATCACATTAAACATTGTTGTTTTTCCGGCGCCATTCGGGCCGATTAGGCCAAGAATTTCCCCTTTCTTCAGTTCGAAAGATACATCAGTCAATGCGGCAAGACCGCCAAAGAGCTTGGAAATATTTTTGGCCTCAACAATACTCATAATGAAGTCCCCTTGTTCCGCCATCTATTTTTTATGGGCTCCCATAATTTAAGATAGTCGCCGCCAGCTATACCGTTAGGTAGAAAGATGATTATACATATCAGAATAATGCCAAAGATTGTCTGGTGTGCAGCTCCAATCTGTGGCAGGGAACGTATGACCTCAGCAAGGAATACCATGATTATTGCGCCGATAATTGGTCCCCAGTAAGTTGCAACACCGCCGATCATTACGACCATTACCGCAGTTATAGATAGATCGTACAAGGGGAAAACTATGCTGGGGTCAATGTATCCCATATAATTCATATAAAAAACTCCCGCCATGCCGGTAAGTACGCCGCTTAAGCAAAGAGATATTGTTTTATAAAAGGTTGTGTCTATCCCCAGAGACTCTGCGGCATCGTGGTCTTCCCTGATGGCTACAAAGTAATATCCAAGTTTTGACTCGATTACTTTCTTAATAATGATATATGTCCCCGCAGCAATCAAAAGGATGATATAGAAAAACCAGGTCTTTTCGACCCACGTCCTCTCTTTAATAAGAATCCCGAGATTGCCACGGGTAAAATCTACGAGGTTTTCCGCGGTAACCCTGCATATTTCACCTAGGGCAAGAGTCGCCAGTGCAAAATATGCACCCCGTAATCTCAAACAAATGAAACCAATAATAAGGGAGAGAACCGTGAGCACAACTATACATACAGGCAATCCCCACCATGCCGATATTCCCAAATGTTGATAAAGAATTCCGGCGGTGTATGCACCGACACCAAAGAATGCGGCATGACCGAAAGAAACCTGTCCCGTATACCCCCCAAGTAAATTCCAGGCCATGCCAATCACCGACCACATTAATACAAGTATCAAAATATGCATTACATATGTGCTTAATCCCATTAATGGTACAATCAACAAGATGGCAAAAATAATAAGAGGCAGGAGCTTTTTCATTTGCCTAACCTTTTTCTTCTAAGAATTGATGCTACCCCTCCCGGTAAAAATACAAGGGCTGCTATGAATATTGCAAATCTTCCCACCGGAGCCCATCCCATGCCTATATACGTAGCAGTCACTGATTCAAAAATACCAAGAATTAATCCTCCGATGACAGCTCCGTTTGTCGAGCCCATTCCGCCAATTACTGTAATAACGAAACCGATATTGGTGAATTGTTTACCCAGCGAGGGATAAAGGTAGTAAATCGGGATGAAAAGACAACCGGCACAGGCTACGAGGGCGCATCCTAGGCCAAAGGTTAAATTACGCAGTCTATCTACATTTACTCCCATAAGAAGTGCGGCATCGAGATCCTGTGCCGTAGCCCGGATAGATTTTCCCGTGTCAGTTTTGCTCAAAAATATCCAGAGACCGATAGTAATAATAACAGCAATAACAAAGGATAATGTCCACGGCATGGAAAGGGATAACTCAATCGGTGAATTTTTCCATATATCGGTTAGATACCAGGCGCTGGAAGCATAATTTACCGGTATTGATCGGTAATTACCCGTAAAGAATACAGTGGCAAGATTGGAAAGAACCATAGCTATGCCAACAGTCATTATCACCAGATTATGGGGGAGTATCGATTCGACTTTCATTACGGGAGTAAGAAGGTACTTTTGAACGCCCACGCCAAACAAAAAGAGTGTAGGGGCGGCAATAAAAACGGAAATATATGGGTCTATGCCTAGAAAGATAAATAGCCCATACGCAATATACATGGCTATCATCATAATATCGCCATGGGCAAGATTAATAATTCTCATTACTCCCATGATGAGAGCCATACCCAGTCCAATAAGGGCGTAGAGGCCTCCTAATAGAAATCCGGATATGATGGTCTGGATAAAGAGCTCAAGTTGGGCCATTAGAATCCTCTAGTTATTTTCTATCCTTCCACTTTGGTATGGGATATACATACTTTGCACTGGCGTACTTTGCCGGCCATATTGTTTCGTGCTTGCCATCGATTACCTGCATAACAATGCTATCCATAAAGTTCTGGTTGGTATAACCTTCCTTATCCACGAATTTTACAGGACCAAAAGCGGTCATTAAGTTGGTGGACTTGAATGCAGAGCGGATGTCGTCAGGTTTCCATGACTTCGCCCGTTCGAGCACATCTTTAATAATGTATAATGCTGAATATGCTTCGGCACCATGATATGAAGGATAATCTTTATATAGTTTCTTGTACTTTTCCGCAAACTCTTTTGCTCCGGAATATTTTACTTGCGGACTCCAGAGGGTCGCGGTTACCACTAGTGCGGAAGCTTCTTTTGCGTTTTCAATAAATTCAGGAATAGCAAAACCGGCCGCGCCACCGGCATAGAGATTTGTATCAATCCGGAGTTCTTTTATTTGTCTCATAAGAAGTGCCGCATCCATAACATAAGAAACCATATATATAACGTCGGGCTTTGCGGCTTTAACTTTTGAAAGTATAGGTTTGAAATCCACGGCTCCTTTTTCATACTGTTCTTTTACCAGAACCTTAATTCCATCTTTTTGTGCCTGATTGACCATATCTTCGGCGCCGGAAGTCCCAAAATCAGAGCTTTCGTAAAGGATGGCTATTGACTTTGGTTTTACAACCGCTTTCAAGAAAGACATAAATCCGGTTGCATAGTAGGCATTTGATGGATTCATGCGAAAAACATATTTGTAATTCTGCTGGGTAATGTCATCTGTAGCACCTGTTACAACCAGATAAGGGGTTTTTCTTTCCTCAGCCACTGCGGCAATAGCTTTAGATGAGGAAGAGCTGTATTCGCCGAATATTACAGGCTGCTTTTTATCAATAAGCCTCTCAACAATTGAACGCGATATTTCCGGTTTACCCTGTGAATCTTCAAATTCCAGCACAATTTTCTTGCCTTTAATCCCGCCTTTGGAGTTGATTTCATCCTGAGCTATTTCATAAGATTTTTTTTCTATTTCGCCGAATTTTGCGTTTGTTCCTGTAAGCGGAAGAGGAATTCCAAGCTTCAGAGTGTCTTGGGCAAATGCGTTGATTGTGAAGAAGCTTATAAAACACGACAACATAATAATTCTTAAGCGGATCATAATAACCTCCTAAATTTTTTGGAAAGCATTTCTGGTTTTAATTGTTATTCAAACTTTTTTACAATACGGAATAAATCTCCACTTTTGTCATGTCTAGTTAATAAACTATTTTTTAAAAAATTGTCAATATAAAAAATAATTTATGGGATAAATTAAAAATGAACGGTGACACAAAGCACAATTTGGTAACATCAAAAATAACCGACAGATAACTTGCTATAATGCTTCTTCCATGAGAGCTTTTGTGCCTTGACATTAAGATTATTTTCGTTGGCCGAATATTGCCCGGCCAATGCGGACAATCGTCGCTTCTTCTTCAATGGCCACTTCGAAATCATCGGTCATGCCCATGGAAAGTTCTTCCATTTGAATTCCCGAAATTTGTTGACGAGAAATATTATCACGAAGATTTCTCAAAGCGGAAAAGTAAGGACGGGCATTTTCAGGATTATTGGAATATGGAGCCATAGTCATTAATCCGCGCACGGCCAGATTTTCCAGGCCGGCTATTTGCTTAATTAAGGCCGGGGCATCATCCGCTGGAATGCCGCTTTTTGATTCTTCGCCGCTGACATTGACTTCAATCAAAACATTTAACTTGCGGTTGATCAGGCCTGCTCTTTTATCTAGTTCCTGCGCGAGTTCGAGGCGGTCAACGGAATGAACATAGTCAAAGAGAGTGACGACATATTTTGCTTTATTGGTCTGCAGATGGCCGATCATATGCCATCCGGCACGGCTGCCAATGACGGCAATTTTATCTTTGGCCTCCTGAACATAATTTTCGCCGAACATGGTGATGCCGGCGTCAATTGCTTTGATGATGTATTCGGTTGGAATGGTTTTAGTCACCGCCAACAATTTAATGGAATCAGGATCACGGCCGCACTTTACGGCAGCGGAAACTATCCTTTGTTTTATCGTATTTATATTGTCAGCTATATTTATTTTCATTAAATCTAGCCAAAACTGAGCGCTTCTAATTTTTTTAATGTTTCCAAAACTTCGCCAAGCGGCAGGCCGATCACGTTTGTGTAAGAGCCTCGAATTGATTTTATGAAATAAGCCCCTTTCCCCTGCACCGCGTATCCGCCGGCCTTGTCGTACGGCTCATCGCAGGCTATATACCAATCCAATTCTGCGGCGCTGATCTTTTTAAATTTGACCGTTGATTGAACAACATCAGAGTGACTTACTTTAGAGGCGACTTGAGCGACAGTAAAACCGGTAAATACTTTATGTTCACGGTCGCTTAGTTTTTTCAGCATTCCTTTTGCCTGTGTTTTATTTTTTGGCTTGCCTAAAATAAGTCCGTCAATGACAACAATTGTATCTGCTCCCAGCACCCAGGCTTTCGGATATTTTTGGGCAATGAATTGAGCCTTTTCTTGAGCCAGCCTTCGGACATGCTGTTGCGGGCTTTCTCCCTCGATGTAATCTTCATCAACATGAGCGGGGATGGTTTTGAACTTCAAACCTACCGATCTTAGCATCTCCTGCCGTCGCGGGGAGGCGGAAGCTAGAATAAATGTTGCGGTTGAACAAATAGACATGATTTCTTAACGCTTCTTAAAAGCATATTATTTGTTTTTCTATTGCAAATTTAATTTTGCCTGTCAATTGTAATTTGTAAATTGTATTTGCTTCTTGATACGATTTGGAGTTATTATAAGGCCAGAAAATATCAACGAGGTGGCTGATGAAAAAAATATTAAGTGTATTTTTAACAATCGTTTTCTTATCGGTGTTTATTAGTGTTGCTTTGGCTGAAGAAAGAATTGTGCAGCTGACGATACCCGGCTGCTCCACCTGAAACTCCGAAAAAAGGATATGGACTATCCTAAAAAATATTAAAGGTGTGAAAAAACATCAAAGCCAGGGCAAGGATTTGTTAATCATTACGTTTGATGACGAAATGACCACCCTCAACATTATTATTGATGAACTTAAAAAAGGAAAGTTTAATGTCAGCGGCGATCCGGTTTATTTAAAGTAAACCTAAAGGTATTTCTTCGTTTTTGCCGCTTCCAGCGTTTCGACTACTTTTTTTACATCCTGGGAGCGGCCTTTTTTGCAAATCAGTAAGGCGTCTTTTGTTTCTACAATTATTAGATCCTTAGCTCCCACCACCGCGACTAATTTTTGCGGGCTATAAACAAGAGAGTTTTCCGTGTCTTCAAATATTACGTGACTGCCGGTGATTACGGCATTGCCTTTATCGTCTTTGGCCGATATCTCATAGACGGCATCCCAACTTCCGACATCACTCCAACCAAAATCTCCTTTAAGCATAAAAGTATTGTCCGCTTTTTCCATGACGCCGTAATCAATAGAAATGGAAGATAACCGCTTGTAGGCGCCGCGAATTGTTACCGCTTCTTTATCTGATCCGAGCGCCGCCTCGATTTTTATCAGACCTTTATTTAAAGCCGGTAACCAGCGGGCAATTTCCTTTAAAATAGTAGATGTCTTCCAGATAAACATGCCGCTGTTCCAGTAAAACTTGCCGCTTTGCACAAAGGCTTGCGCTTGCGGGAAGTCCGGCTTTTCACGGATGGAAAGGACGCGGAACACCTCTTCGCTGGATACTCGCCCGCAGAATTCGCCTTGTTCGACATAACCGAAACCTGTATGCGGGCTGGTGGGTTTGATGCCAATGGTGACCAGCGCGTTATTTTGTGCCGCTGTCTGGGCTGCCGCGGAAATCACTGCACGGTATTTATCGGGATTGCCGATAGCGTGGTCGGAAGGCAGCACAACCATGACATCATCGCCGGTTATTTTTTGTATATGCAATGCCGCCAAGCCGATGCAGGCCGCGGTATTTTTACCTTCCGGTTCAATAATTATGTTTTTGGTGGGCACTTCCGGCAGTTGTTTAATTAATTCCCGCGCGTGTTTTTTACTCGTGACGATTAAAATATTTTGCGGGGCAATCAGCGGTTTTATGCGATTAACCGTTTCTTGAATCATGGTCCTGGTGCCGAGAATATCCAATAAATGTTTAGGTTTTTTTTCTCTGCTGCGAGGCCAGAATCTTGCGCCTCTGCCGCCGGCCATTATAACTGCGTACATGTGTTTTCTCCTTTTGTCCGAAGGGACGCCTACTACATAATACAATCGGCCTTGCTATTTCAAGCCGGAAAAGATATTTTCTGCACCATGTCAACAATAAATTATCCCGAAATAACATTGAAAAAGGGCAGGGAAACGGCGCTTTTCCGGGGCCATCCATGGATATTTTCCGGCGCGATTGCGGCGGTAAAGGGTAAGCCTGCTGCAGGCGATGTTGTTTTAGCCAAAGATTTGAGCGGTAAGCCTCTGGCGTTAGGATTTTTTAATCCCCTAACAGACATAGCTTTTCGTGTTTTGACGAAAAACTGTGAAGAAAAAATCACCCCATATTTTTGGCAAAGCCGCCTGAACGCGGCATGTAAATTACGGCAAAGAATTATTAATGAACAGACAAACGCTTATCGCCTTATCAATGCTGAAGGGGATGGTTTCCCCGGGTTGATCGTTGATGTTTATGGTTCAACTCTGGTGCTATCGATTGCGATTGCCGGAATGGAAAAACAAAAAAACGATATTTTAAATACTCTTATTTCCCAATTAAAACCGGCGCGAATTTATGAAAAGAGCGAAGGCCGGTCACGTTCATTGGAGGGGTTGGAAACCAGGATCGGCATTGTTTCCGGAGATAATGAAACCGGATTTGTGGAGATAATGGAAAACGGGTTCAAATTTGAAGTTGACTTTGTCAGCGGTCAAAAAACCGGTTTTTTTCTCGACCAGCGAATCAACAGAGAAAAGATAGGCGCGCTGAGCCGTGATTCCAGTATTTTAAACTGTTTTTCTTACACCGGAGCTTTTTCCGTTTATTGTGCTGGAGGTGGGGCTAAAAGAGTTGTTTCTTTGGATATATCCAAGCCCGCCTGCGTCACAGCAAAAAGGAATCTTCAGCTCAATTGGTTTTCTTCTGAAGATCATCCGATAATAGAGGCAGATGTTTTCGATTATTTGCGCGATACACAAGAATGCTTCGATATAATCATCCTTGACCCTCCCGCGTTTGCCAAAACCAAAAAAGATGTGGCCAAAGCCGCGCGCGGCTATAAGGAAATCAATTTACAGGCAATCAAGCATCTGGTTGCCGGAGGAATACTTGCTTCATTTTCCTGCTCCAACTTTATAGAAGAAGACCTTTTTTGTAAGATTGTTCTTGGTGCTGGGCGAGATGCCGGCGCTGATTTACAATTGGTAACAAGATTAGCTGCAGGGCCGGATCATCCGGTTTTGCTGGGGCATTCCGAAGGCCACTATCTTAAGGGGCTTCTTCTGGTCAAGAAAAATTAATCGGCAGTTTTTTTATCCGGTGTTACAATTATCTTCTTTTACAAATAAAAGCATAAAACAAGCGACTAGAGACAAGGCAAGAGATAAATAAAAAGGGGCCTGCATGTTAATATTATCCCAGAGAAAACCGGCAATTAATGAAGCCGGTAGGGCGCAAATACCGATGGCCATTTGAAATACACCCAAGCCGGTTGCCCGGAAACAGGCTGGACAAAGTTCCGAGGTATAAGTTTTTTGCACGGTTTCGAGCGCTGCCTTATGCAAACCATAAAGGACAAAAGCGGCGACAACGACGATGGAATTGGTTGATAAAATAAAACTAACACAAATTGCCGCCCATAAAATAAAAGCTAAATACATTAGCTTTTTTCTCCCTATTTTGTCTGATAGTTTTCCCATGGGTAAAGAAAAAATCGCTGCCGTTACGGTAATTATAAGATAGAAGATGGGCAAATAAGTTGCTTTAAAACCGCTTTTACCGGCAAAAATAAGCAAGAAAGAATAACTGAAAGCGCCTAGTGTAAAAACAGAGTTTAGAATGAGAAATAATTTAAAAGTGGCGTCTAAATCTTTGAAAGTAAAATCAGCAAATAGTTTTTTATCCGAGATTTTATTTTCCTTAATATATGTATAAATAAGAAATGCACTGACAAGAGAGGGTAGGGCGGCGATGAGAAAAAGGTTGGTAAAACCAATATGCTCAAAAAGCAAGAGGCAAACAACAATGCCGCAAACTGCTCCTAAATTATCCATGGCCTTCATTAAGCCAAAATTGCCGCCACGGTTTTGATCAGTGGAAATGTCAGCAACGAGCGCATCACGGGGGGCGGAGCGAATTTTTCCGGAACGGTCTAATATTTTAAGGGGAATCAGCCAATGCCATGTAGGGGCAAGCGCATAACCAAACCGCGATATTGAACCAAAAATATAACCAGACCATATAAAAAATTTTCTTTTTCTGATTCTATCGGAAATATAGCCGGATATAGCTTTAGAGATGGAAACGAAAGCTTCACCCAATCCGTCAATCAATCCCAGCATGGCCATGTTTGCGCCCATAACAGAGGTTACAAACAATGGCCAAACCGGATAAATCATATCCGAGCCAAAATCATTTAAGAAAGAAGCCCAGGCAAATGTCCGGATAGATCTTTTGTTTTCTTCTTGGGGTTTTTCCGTCATGAATTTGCAGATTAATGTTTCGCTAAGTTGCCGATTATCTTATCATGGATAAGGCGGGAAGCCATGTTATTGCCCACCACCCCGACGAATACAAAAACGGAGGTTAAATCCTTAGCTACATATTCCACTTTTATGGTTACCTTTTCCTCTTGAATGACCGCTTTGATCATATATTAACCATCCAAATATATTGTCCAGATAAAAACACGGATAATTATTGTTTAATATAAGGTAGAGCGGATAATCCGTCAATTTAATTTATGAAAGCATTGAAGGTGCGATAACGTAAATTAGGGAATAAACAACCGACCAGATTAAAATACCGGCCGTGATTAAGATACAGGCATAGGCCAAAAGCTTATGTCCTGCCGTTTCCTGTTTTTTTTCATTATACCCCATCAGAAAAGCAAAAAATATCCCCGAGAGCAGTCCGCCGCCATGAGCCCAGTTGTTTATGCCGCTGACTATAATTCCGAAGACTATTAATCCGATAATCCAGCCTACCGCTTGTTTATATATGGCCTGTCCGTAGTAACCGCCGCGGCTTTTTCCATAATATAAAAATGCGCCGATTAATCCGCAGATGCTAGCCGACGCGCCGATGGTGAAGGCAACACCAAACAGCAGCGAAGCGGCAAAACCGGCAATTCCAGAAAGAATATATATGCTCAAGAAACGGTGAAATCCGAATATCTGCAGGATAAAAGGTCCTAATTGGTATAAAGCCATCATATTAAAAGCAATATGCAAAATTCCTCCGTGCAGAAATGAAGCGGAAATTAAAGTCCAAAAGCGGTGAAATTCAAATACGGGCACTGTTCCGGTTGCCCCCAATAGAAAAAGGCTTTGACCAGAAGGAGAGAGAAAATTAAAAGGGCTGCCGCCGGAAAAAATTCCCTGTGGATTTAAAAACAATGCCAGAATATAAAAAGCGATGTTTATGTAGATAATGGTCATTACCGGGTTGAAAGCGAAGAAAATATTTCTGATAATTCCTGCAGTATTGTGCAAACCCGGGCGTAAAAGTCCGCAATAAGGGCAGGAAGGCTCGTCAGAGCTGATAAGCTTGCGGCAGTTGGGGCAGAGAATCGATTTTCTCTCCGAGGACATATTAATCCTATTAATTCATTATAATTTTAGTTGCGGGTTTAATTAACAACATTAATCCAAGTTGTAAAGAAAATATTGCTCGTATTGACTATTATTTCTCATATACTATAATGCTAGGACTTAATAATAGTAATGCCTGGAAAAAATCTCTATTTTGCTCTTCATGAGCCTTTTTCCCAGCTATACAAAGGTCTAAACTAAAAAGATATGCGGATTAAAGATCGCGTCGTAATAAAAATTGAATCGGTAGCATTTGGCGGCGAAGGAGTCGGACGCGTCGACAATTTTGTGGTATTCGTTCCCTTTGCCGCTCCGGAAGATGAACTGGAAGTTGAAATTGTTCAGCTCAAAAAGAAATTTGCCCGCGGTAAAATATTGGAGATAATTAAACCGTCGCCGATGCGAGCAAACCCCCTGTGCCGCTATTATGAAAACTGCGGCGGTTGTTGCTACCAGCACTTAAATTATGAATACCAGCTGGAAATTAAAAAAAAGCAGGTAGAAGAAGTATTTCGAAAAATCGGCAAAATTGCGACTCCGCCCGTTGCGAAGACCATAGCTGCTCCAAAGGCTTATCATTATCGGGGGAAAGCCGAGTTTCATGCTTCAATGACGCCGAATGATTGTAAAATCGGCTTCTTAGATGTTTCCGGCGGGGAAATTGTGGATATTGAGCGCTGTGAAATTATGGAAGAAACAATAAATGACAAATTGCGTATATTGCAGCAAAATAAACAACAGTTGCTTAATGGTGATGCTCATTTAACAATTTGGTCAGGTCTTTCTGCCGATCAGAATGATACGGTCATGAGGATGGTTAAGGGGAAAAAGTTTTTGACGCACCGTGGAGGATTTTTTCAGGCAAATCTGTATTTGACAGATCGGCTGGTAGATGAGGTTTGCCGTCTGGCAATGTCTAAAGAAATAAATACTTTAATTGATGCCTATTGCGGCAGCGGGCTTTTTTCAATTTTTTTGGCGCCTTACGCCAAAAGTGTTATCGGTATTGAAATAAGCGAAAAATCGGTAAAATATGCGCAAATAAATGCCGAAAATGCGGATGTGAAAAACGTTAGGTTTGTCCAGGGAAAAGTCGAAAATATTTTGCCGGGGGAATTTTTATCTTCAAAAAAAGAAAGCAATTTGATTGTGCTTGATCCACCCCGTAGCGGCTGTAGCGAATCAGTATTGAAGACAATCGCGGATTTAAAGCCGCAAAAGATTATTTATATTTCCTGCAATCCGGCGACGCAGGCGCGGGACGTTAAATATTTAGATGAGCATGGTTATGTCCTGCTTAGTCTTTTGCCTGTGGACATGTTTGGGCAAACCGAGCATATTGAAGTCATCGGTTTATTGGCGACAAGATGAAAAAAAGATGGTAGTTTAGGCGGTAAGTTGGCAACGGAAAAATAATTAGAGAAAACTAACATCGAATAAACAGTAGAAATATTTTTGTAGCTTTCGGGCAAAAATATTGTTAGCTTATATCAATCAGTAAACTATTTTAAAATGCATGTGGAGGAAAAATGCCGTCGAAAAGTAAAAATGTGAGACTTGAACAACTCCGAATCTTGAAGAAAAAACTGGATTTGCGATTGCAGCAATTAGCCCAAAAAGGGATCAGCGAAGAAGAAGCCCAAACCGACCCTCTGGTTAAAAAGCTTAAGTCAAAAATCAGACAAACAAATATAAGAATTGCCGCGTTTGAAAAGTATGTAAAGCAGGCCGAGGAATTAGCGCAGGCAAAAGCGCAAAAGTTAGCTGAACCGAAGAAGAAAAAAGAGAAAAAACCGAAGGCTGAAACTAAAGAGGCACCCAAAGCCAAACCAGCGCCCGCGCCGGAAGAGCCGAAGCCTCCAAAACCGCCGAAACCGGCCAAGCCACCTGAACCCGTTGTTGTACCGAAACCTGTAGAAGCACCGAAATCGGTGGAACCTCCGGAGCCTGTGGAAATACCGAAACCAGCAGAAGCACCAAAACCGGTAGAAATGCCAAAACCGCTGGAAGTACCGAAACCCATAGAAATACCAAAACCGGTGGAACCTCCGAAACCGGTAGAAGCGCCGAAACACGCTGAACCGAAGATTGAGGAAAGACCAGTTGCTCCGGTTGCCGTTTCTAAACCGGCGCCAAAACCAGTTCCAACGAAAGCAAAAGCTAAACCGAAAGCTAAAAAAGAGCCGAAAATTGCGGTAGCAAAACCCAAAAAGTTTGAGCCCAAGCCTAAGAAACAACCAAAGGCCGCGGCACCAAAAGCAAAGCCAAAACCGAAAACGACAAAGGTAACAAAGGCAAAGGCCGCATCAAAACCTAAACCAAAGCCTAAAGCAAAGACGGCAGCCACCGCTGATAAAAAACCAAAAAAGAAACCGGTTGCGAAGGCAAAAACAAAGCCGAAAAAGAGCACAACTAAGAAAAAAGGAAAATAAGATTCAGGTAAACAAAAAAGGGCAAACCAAATATAGTTTGCCCTTTTTTTTCAGTATTGGCGTCCCCATGGGGAGTCGAACCCCAGTTACAGGCGTGAAAGGCCCGTGTCCTAGGCCTCTAGACGATGGGGACGTCGGGAAGTAATTGATATGTTAAGGTGCGCGCCTTATATATTGTTCAAAGTAGAATGTCAAGCAATGCCTCAACAGAAAGTGTCACAAGAAAACCGGCTTTTGTCGAAATGTTTTTGAAGGTATACAAATATAAGATAACAGGTTAATTATTTTTAAAAAAAATGGTAACCAAAGAAATAGTCATCAAAATTCTCGAAGATATAGCGGTTCTTCTGGAATTGACCGGAGAAAATCTCTTTAAATCCCGTGCATATATGAATGCCGCCCGTAATCTGGAAAAAGTAGAATCTGACCTTGACGAAGTGGTACGGCAGGGAAAAATTTATGAAATCGAAGGCATCGGCGAGGCTATCGGTAAAAAAATTGTGGAACTGATGACTACGGGGAAATTGGAATATTACGAAAAACTCAAAACGTCCGTTCCTCCCGGTCATTTGGAAATGTTAAAAATAAGCGGTCTAGGCCCGAAAAAAATCCACGCTCTTTATGAACAATTGGGAATAAAAACCATAGGCGAGTTGGAATATGCCTGCCATGAAAACCGCCTTGTTGAACTCAAAGGTTTCGGCAAAAAGTCGCAGGAAAATATTTTAGCCGGCATCGAGAAGCTGAAAATTTACAAAGAAAGAAGGCTTTACGCGGAAGTCGAAGGTCAGGCTGAAACACTGCTTAAGTCTCTAAAGGAATGTAAAGATATTTCTGCCATCAGCATCGCCGGTTCATTGCGCCGCGGCAACGAAACCGTTAAGGACATTGATATTCTGGCCAGTTCGTCCAATCCCGAAAAGCTAGCCCGGGCTTTCGCCAATCTTGATCAGGTTGCCTCTGTTATCGCCAGCGGCGAAACCAAGATCAGCGTGGTTTTAAAATCAGGTATTAATGCCGATTTACGAATTGTAACCGAAAGTGAGTTTCCTTACGCCCTGCATCATTTTACGGGCAGCAAAGAGCACAACACAGCCATGCGGGGCAGAGCGAAAGACATGGGCATTAAAATGAATGAATATGGGCTTTTCCGTGGAGAGAAAAATATTAAATGCGTAAGTGAGGATGAAATATTTGCTGCGCTGGGACTGCAATTTATTGAACCGGAATTACGCGAAAACATGGGAGAGATTGAGGCTGCTGAAAAGAACGTATTACCTTCATTGGTCGAAGAAAAAGATGTGCAGGGAGTTTTTCATGTGCATACCAATTTCAGTGACGGAGGGGAGTCGCTGGAAAGTATGGCGCGGGCGGCAAAAGAGATGGGATTAAAATATATCGGCATCAGCGATCACAGCCGTTCAGCTTATTATGCCGGTGGCTTGAAAGAAGAAGATATTCAAAGACAGCATGAACTCATCGATAAACTCAATGAAAAATACAAGCCATTTTATATTTTTAAGGGAATCGAATCGGATATTTTACCTGACGGCAGTTTGGATTACGATGAAGGAATTTTGGCGCGCTTTGATTTTGTAATTGCGGCGGTTCATTCCAATTTCAATATGTCCGCGATCGAGATGACCGGCCGCATTAAGAAAGCTCTACAGAATAATTATGCCACCATGCTCGCACATCCGACCGGCAGATTGCTTTTATCGCGGGAGCCATACGCGCTAAACATTATGGAAATTATTGATGCGGCGGCTGAGTCCGGCAAGGCACTGGAGCTCAATGCCAATCCGCACCGTCTGGATTTGGATTGGCGCAATTGCATTCATGCCAAAAAGAAAGGCGTAAAAATTGCGATTAATACCGATGCTCATCAAATAGAAGGATTGCAAGATATTAGTTTTGGAATTAAGATAGCCCGTAAAGGATGGTTGGAAAAGAGCGATTGCTTAAACTGCCTAAACCTAAAAGAGGTGAAGGCTTATTTGCGCAACAAACAATAATTAAGCAGGAGGTGCTTTATGAATATTAAAGATTTTAGAAAACCCGAGCAGAATATCAATGAGCTATTTTTAAACCGGTGGTCGCCGCGCGCGATGTCCGGCGAGGAAATCGATGAGCCTACATTGCTTTCTCTTTTCGAGGCGGCGAAGTGGGCGCCTTCTTCCAACAATAATCAGCCCTGGCGATTTATCTACGGCCGCCGCAATACAAAAAACTGGACAACTTTCTTCAATCTGCTGGCCGAGAGCAATCAAGGATGGGCTAAAAATGCTGCTGTGTTAATTGTTGTAATATCCAAAACAACATTTGATAACGGTAAAAATGCCCGGACGCACACCTATGATGCCGGTGCCGCCTGGGAAAACTTCGCTCTGCAAGGATCGCTGATGGGGCTCGTCGTGCACGGTATGCAAGGCTTTGATTACGACAAGGCAAAGGAAGTTTTGCAGATTTCCGCTGATTATCAGGTGGAAGCAATGATTGCCGTGGGGAAAAAAGGAAAGAAAGAAGATTTGCCTGCCTACCAACAGGAACGTGAATTTCCATCGCCAAGAAAAGCCATTGCCGAAATCGCCATGGAAGGGTCTTTCAAAAAATAGAAAATGTCATTCCAGTGAAAACCGGAATATAGTCTTCCTTTGTCACACCGCTGAATAAATTTCTTGACAACCGTAACCTCAAAGGTTACGGTAATTATATAGAGGGAACAACAATGAGAGCAAAAAAGAGACAGCCTGTTCACCCGGGCGTAATTCTGAAAGAACATTATCTTGAACCGCTTAATCTCAACATCTCAGCCCTGTCCGGCATGTTGAATGTGTCACGCAAGACGGTTTCCAAAATCGTCAACGGGCGTGGAGCTGTCACACCGGATATGGCTTTACGTTTGTCGGTAACGTTCGATACGACACCGGAACTGTGGCTAAATATGCAGAGCAATCATGATTTATGGAAGGTTTCACATGAATCGGTAGATTGGAAAAAAGTAAAAAGAGCGGTTATATCTGAAACGTTATCCTGTTGTAGATTCTGGGTTTGATCATCTGTTCGATCTTTCCGCAGATCGCCCTGTTCATTTCCAACCTTATTTACGGACCGCCATAACCGATTAACCTTGAAAAGGAAAAGAAGATGTTTATTCCCTTATTGGCTACAGATTTCATGAAAAGAGCGGTTTCCCAGTACGGGAAAAAAGTCGGCGTCGTTGATGGAGACCGACGGTTCACCTACGCCCAGTTCGGCGAACGGGTAAACCGCCTCTCCAATGCCCTGGCAGCGATGGGGGTGCGCAAAGGAGACCGGGTGGGTGTCATCGATATGAATACCCATCGCCTCCTGGAACTGCATTTCGGCGTGCCCCAGATCGGGGCCATTCTGCTCCCCATCAACATCCGCCTTTCCCCCCGTGAGATTGCCTATGTCCTCAACGATTCAGGGACGCGGGTCCTCGTCATCAACGAAGACCTGGCGGGTCTCGTGGAAAAAGAGAATCTGAAGGGTATTGAGCACACGATCATCATGGAGGGAGACGGGACGGGGACAACCCCGGCAGATATCGCGGGGACCGATTACGAACGGATGCTGGAACAGTCTTCCCCTGTCCTGGAAAGGGACTTTGGCCTGGACGAGAACGATCCCGCCGAGATGTTCTACACCAGTGGCACCTCGGGCAATCCGAAGGGGATGCTCCTGACCCACCGCATGCTGTGGCTCGCGGCGACAAAGGACCTCTTCATCGGCATCGCCGCTGCGAACGACCGCATCATCCATCTCCACGCGATACCACTTTTCCATGCCAACTGCTGGCGGAAGGCCCATATGATTACCGGCGTCTGCGGCCGCCATGTCATGCTGAGACAGTTCCGGCCTGATCTGGTCTGCCAGTTAATTGAACGGGAAAGGGTGACCTATGTGGATCTGGTCCCGACGATGGCCAACACGCTGATCCAGTTCAAAGACCTGGATCGCTACGATCTCAGTAGTCTTGAGCACATCGTCCTCGGCGGCGCACCTCTCCTCCAGGGTACCCAGGAGGCGCTCATTGAGAAATTTCCCTGGTGCATGATCAACGCCGGCTATGGCATGAGCGAGACCGCCTCGTGCGGTACCACAGCGCATCTGAAGGATTACCTGGAGGGGCTTTCCCCGGAAGACCGGAAAAGCCTTCAGCGATGCCAGGGAGTCGAGGACATGCTGACCCGGGTCCGGGTGGTCGATGGCCACGGCAACGATGTGCAGGCCGATGGCAAGGAGATGGGGGAAATCATCATGCGGGGTCATACGGTGATCGACGGGTACTGGCAGCTTCCGGAGGAGACGACAAAAACGATTGTCGACGGCTGGCTCTACTCCGGGGACATCGCGACGATGAACGAAGACCGGTATATTACGATTGTGGACCGCAAGAAGGATATCATCATCAGCGGGGGGGAGAACATCGGCTCCGTGGAGGTGGAAAACGTCATCTCCTCCCATCCCGCTGTCGCGGAAGTGGCCGTCGTGGCGGCGCCCCATGAAAAATGGGGGGAAACCCCGGTGGCCTTTATTGTCCTGGCGGCCGGATGCACTCTCACGACTGACGACGTGATCGCCCATTGCCGCAAAGAGGAACTGTCGCCGTTTAAGATCCCACGGACGATTGAATTCCGGGATGCCCTGCCCAAGGGCGGGACGGGCAAGATTCTTAAAAATGAATTGAAGCGTTCCCTGTGGGTGAAGAAATAGTTTAAAAATCATGCCGTATTTGAGTATCGGGGACATGCAGGCGATACCATTTAATGGGACATAGAGAGGGACATACCCCTAGAGATGCTGCAAAAGATCAAGTAATGAATGTTGGGGACACTTCTAATAAATGTAAACAGAAAATAGAAAATGTCCCAAATAAACGATATAGACCCCAGTCGGTTGTTGACAAAAGGAGATAACGTGATAGTGTCAGAGTACCACTACCGGAATTGGTGAGCGTGCTGGAAGATGCCGCCAAAGACAATAGGCAAGTGAGGAGGAATATGTTAAAAAAAATTATCATCGCGATTTCGATCGTCATCGTGATAGGAGCAGGGGCATGGTATTATTTCAGCCAGGTCCATCCGACTAGTATTCAAGAGATCGTTAATAATCCGAATGTCTACACAGGGAAAGAGCTTGCCATTGAAGGAGAGGTTACAGACCGGACATCATTTTTCGGCGTTCTCAAGTTCTACAAGCTCAAGGACAAGTCAGGAGAAATGATAGTGACCACCAGGAAGTCGTTGCCCGAAGTGAAATCCGGCGCGATTGTAAAGGGCAAGATAGATGACGCGTTTGCTTTGGGCGATCAGAAGCTGTTGGTCTTTATAGAAAAGTCTATCGAGAAAAAAGATAAGAATAAGTGATCCTATTGCCGTCAAAGGTATATGGGGTCAGACATCAGAAATTAAGATATTGTGATAGCCCCTCCCAGTTGTTATCCTCAGAACAATGACACGCATGATTTGTGTGACTTTTCTACTTACCCGCACTTTCGTAGGGAATAATGGAGACGACCTCTGTTATTCCGGCATTGACGACGATGGTTTTCGGAATAAACTTACCGGATGCTGGCGAATTGATCGCCTCCTTGACAATTCGAGGCACTTTTGGCCAATCTTCCTTGCAAAAATATACGATGACGGCACTCTGCCTGAATTTCTCTATAATGGAAGTGCTTGCCCTTGAAGCAAGAGGGCATGTGGTAATCTCATTTGAATAGAGGAAAACAACTTGCTTGTTGTAGGACATGGCCTCCTTTTTTGCTTGCTCCAATTGGTCTATCCTGTAGACACCGTTTGGAATATTGAAAGCCCCCGAGAGCCATTGACGTCAAGCAGAATGACGCAAAAAAGATCACTAAGCCAATAGGGAAATGTCTTTTCATGAAACCCCCTTCGTTTTTCGTAGTTTTTTATTAAAACTTCCTTCTTTGAGGTCGAAGTATACGAAGATTTATCTTGTGTGTCAAAATATTTTGACCACAAAATATGGAGGGCGTTGCCGATCATTATGCAATTGCTGTATCAACCCGGCTGCTTTTTTGATAAATTGGCACGCCTTTTTGTTGATTTACTCGCCACTATTTTGCCGTTGGCCGGTGCAAAAGAAATAAAAGAAGCGAATGGGTATGATCTTTATGGCAATAAGCAACATGTTCTGCTATGAATATGACAAGTTTTGGCTGCGATCCTGGATCATGAGTTGTATCGATAAAAATTGAAAACCGAAGGAAGTGAAAAGATTATGCCCGAGCTGGATATAAACAAGCTGAAAATCGATAAGACTCAAAAGTTGACGGGCCCATCCCGGCGAAAAAAGAAACCATTTTTTATAGCGTCAGCCATTGCCCTGCTTTTTATTCTCAGCTTCCTTTACGTAGCCGGAATCATCGCTCCGGCCACAACTGTTGATGTAACAACAGTTGCGCAGGTTTATCCCTCTCAATCTCTGTCTGTTTTAAATGCCAGCGGTTATATTGTCGCCCAGCGCAAGGCCGCGGTGGCCTCCAAAATAACCGGCCGTCTGGTGGCCCTGATGGTGGAGGAAGGAAGCAAGGTTAAAAAAGGCCAGATAATCGCGCGGATGGAAAGCGATGATGTGACCGCGGCCAAAAACCAGGCGGCGGCCAATCTAGTAAATGCCCTGGCCGTTCTGGAACAGGCCAAAACGGATCGGGATAATGCCCGGCGGGAAAATGTCCGCTACCAGGGTCTTGTGGCCGACGGTTCTGTTTCCAAATCTGATTATGACGCGATTAATACCCGCTATAAACGCTCCGAAGAAGGAGTAAAAGTGGCCGAAGCTAATGTGCTGGCACTCAAAGCCGCTCTCGAGGGCGCTAAAGCCGGTCTTAATTATACCTTGATCAGGGCCCCCTTTGACGCCGTGGTTTTGACCAAAAACGCCGATGTCGGCGATATTGTGACTCCGCTTGCCGCAGTGGCAACCGCCAAAGCCGCCGTCGTCACAATAGCCGATATGAGATCACTGCAGGTGGAAGTTGATGTTTCGGAAACAAGTATCGTCGGTATTCGCGTAGGACAAGCCTGCGATATCCAGCTTGACGCTCTGCCGGCAATTCGTTTTCGCGGCGAGGTTTACACTATTGTGCCGACAGTCGACCGCACCAAAGCCACTGTTTTGGTTAAGGTGCGCTTTCTGGACAAAGACCCCCGTATGCTGCCGGATATGAGCGCCAAAGTTTCTTTTCTTTCCCGTAATCTCAAGCCGGAGGAACGCAAGCCGCGTCTGGCCGTAAACGGCTCGGCTTTATTCGGCAGAACTGATCAAACCCATGTTTTTGTACTTCAGGGAAACCATGTTCGGGAAACATCCGTGCAGACAGGCGTTAAACTGGGAGATATGATGGAAATAATAAGCGGTCTTAAGTCCGGCGACCGCGTTGTCATCAATCCACCTAAAGGAATGAAAAACGGGACAAAAATCAAAATTGCGGAAAGATAGAAAGACGCGCAGCGCATCCACCAAATAGCTTTTATCAATGACATTCAATTATGGCAAATCAAAACAACACCATTGTTGAAATTAAGAATCTTTATAAATCCTATCACCGGCAAAACTTGGTCGTGCCTGTTTTGTACGATATCACCTTCAATATTGCCGAAGGGGAATTTCTGGCGTTGATGGGGCCATCCGGCTCCGGCAAAACCACTCTGCTGAATCTCATCGCTGGAATCGATAAAGCCGACCAAGGATTGATCCGCGTGGGAGATATCGATATTACGACTCTAACGGAGACGGAGCTTGCGGCCTGGCGTGCCAACTCCGTCGGTTTCATCTTCCAGTTCTACAATCTGATTCCCGTTCTCAAGGCAATTGAGAACGTGGAGCTGCCGCTGCATCTGACCAATTTATCGAAAAGAGAGAGACTGCAGCATGCTGAAATGGCGCTTTCCATGGTTGGCCTCGACCATCGGATGGATCATTATCCCGGGGAGATGTCCGGCGGCGAACAACAACGCGTAGCTATCGCCCGCGCCATCGTCACCGACCCGACCATCCTGGTTGCCGATGAACCGACAGGCGATCTCGATCGTGTCTCCGCCGAAGAGATTCTGTCGATGATGGAAAGACTTAATGCGGATATGGGCAAAACAATCATTATGGTCACGCATGATCCGCGGGCGGCCGAGCGGGCAAAGGTTTTACGGCATCTGGATAAAGGGTATCTGAACAATGATGCTTCTAAAAATCCTCTTTAGGAACGC
>Ga0209777_10000840_pt1 | contig 47553 bp, 39 predicted proteins | sample FrelakmetHBP12HB_FD_187147 | JGI IMG/M metagenome (GOLD analysis project Ga0209777, IMG submission 187147) | Freshwater lake sediment microbial communities from the University of Notre Dame, USA, for methane emissions studies -HBP12 HB (SPAdes)... | ecosystem: Environmental > Aquatic >... | reverse complement strand
CCTTCCACGATGCCCAGTTGGCGAGCCGCGGCTTCTTCGAGCAAGTCAGCCACCGCGAAGCAGGAACTCATCTCTACCCCGGAATGCTGTGGAAAATGGGCAAGACCCCTATAAGCATCCGCAAGCCACCGCCATGTCTGGGCGAGCACAACGACTACGTATTTAAAGAAGTACTCGGAATGTCTGACGACGAGATCGCCGAGCTGGAGAAGGAGCAGTTGATAGGCGGCAATGAATACGTATGCGAGTCGCCTTTCTAGTAAGGGCTTTCTCTTCTATGTCCGAGGCCGTTTAACAACTGGGGAGTGCAGAGGGGCCAAGCCCCTTTGCCAGGGGTTTGGGGGTGTCCCCCCACTTTCAAAAGTCCCCCAAGACTGGGGAATTTTAGGGGGTTGAAAAGACGTTTGTAAATGCTCTCTACGTCCTTATCTTGACATGGCGTATTAACTGTTTAAAATGGTAGGCGTGATGCCTGACAGTCCTTATCGAATATTAAGGAAGACAACAGGAGCAATGAGCCTGTTCTTTTGGATTATTCACTAATAAAAGAACAGGCCTTTTTTGCGCCTAAACAAGAATCGAAAACTAAAAAGGAGGTCTAAGACAAGTATGGCAAAAGGTAAAGGAATGCTGGAAGGTAAGGTCGCCATAGTAACAGGCTCAGGAAGAGGCCTTGGCAGGGCCCATGCCCTGGCAATGGCTGCGGAAGGTGCCAAGCTCGTTATCAATGACCTCGGAGTGGAATGGGATGGCACAGGAAAGGCCAAAGGGCCTGCTGACGAGGTGGTCAAAGAGATAAAAGCTATGGGCGGAGACGCTGTGGCCAACTTCGAAAGCGTAACGAATTTCGACGCTGCCCAAAAAATGATAGAGTCCGCCGTCAAGCATTTCGGCAAACTCGATATCCTGGTCAATAACGCTGGTTTCCTCAGAGACAAGATGACCTTTAACATGACCAAAGAGGAGTGGGATGCAGTCATCGAAGTCCACCTCACAGGGAGCTTCTACTGCGGCAGATGGGCCTGTGCTTACTTCAGAGAGCAGAGCAAGGCAGGGGCACCTATAAAAGGGCGGATAATAAGTACCATGTCCCACGCAGGCCTTCTGGGTAATGCAGGGCAACCCAATTACGCATCTGCCAAGCTGGGCATCGGTGCCCTGACCATGGTTTGGGGCAGAGAGATGGAGAAGTACGGCATGACCGCTAATGCCATTGTCCCCATGGCCAGGACTCGAATGACCACCCAGACCGCAGGCCTGGGTGGAATGTTCGAAAAGAAAGAGGGTGAGTTCGACGATATGGCTCCTGAGAACGTATCTCCTCTTGTCGTCTATCTCGCCAGTGACGCAGCCCAGAACATAAACGGACGCTGGTTGTCCATTAGAGGCGGCAAGCTTGAGTCGTGGCTGCCACCACAGCTTGCCAAGACGATTGACATAGGCAGAAAGTGGAAACCGCAGGAAATAGCGCAGAGGATAAAAGAACTCGGCGACCTTTCTCTGCCCCAGATGTCGCTATAGAGTTGCACGAGGTTTCCGGCCCTGGAAGAAGCACAAAATAGAGGCCATTAAAATATGACCGAGCCAACACTCTATCCCAGAGTGTTGGCTCGGTAAGCTGATGTTTCTTTCAAACCTGCTGAGATGATTTAGTGACGTTCGTCCTTGGCACTGGCTCATTAGAACATTACTTGGGTCTTAGGGGAACCCAGTTTTTGTATTTTGATTTGTCTCCGATTAAAATTAGAATTAAATGTATCCTCACACAAGAATAAGCTGATAGAGAGGTAATAACAAATGCAATATAAGCGCCTTATCTGTGAGAAGGATAAGAAAAATCACATCGCCATAGTAACCCTGAACCGTCCTGATGTTGGCAATGCTTTCGACTTCCTCTTGATGGAAGAGATAGACCACGTATTCAGGGACAACCTCGAACTGGATGATGCTATCAGGGCGATTGTTCTAACAGGGGCAGGCAAGTATTTCTGCACTGGTGTGGACCTTAACATGTTTGCCTCCAAAGACCCCCTTGTTAAGGAAGAGGAGTTGGAAAAAGGGGTAGCTTCTTCACGAGTGCAGGAGCAGGAAGGGGAGGTTCCCTGGGGTAAAGGAACAGTCCTGGGCGCTGTGGTCATGATGCGGAGCGTACGCAAGGCCGTGATTGCCGCAATAAATGGCCCGGCGGTTGGTCTCGGCTTTTCTATTGCCCTCGCTTGTGACATGAGGATCGCCTCAGATAGAGCGAGGTTTAGCGCGGTATTCGTCAAACGAGGGGTGGGGCCCGATACAGGGGTCTCCTTCACCCTGCCCCGCGTTGTGGGATTCCCCAAGGCCTGTGAATTAATGTTGACCGGAGATATGATAGATGCTGGTGAGGCTGAGCGGATAGGCGTGGTGAACAAAGTTGTACCTCACGACCAACTGATGACCGCAGCAAAAGAGCTAGCAGAAAAAATAGCCAAGAACCCACCTTTAGCCATGGCTGCACACAAGGAAGCCCTCTATAAGTCAATGTCAGAAACTGACCTTATAGAACAATTGAAGCTCGAGGTTGCGATCCAGGATAAACTTCTAAATACTGAGGACTTCAAAGAGGCCGCAGCAGCATTCCTAGAGAAACGCCCTCCGGTATTCAAGGGCAAATAATTCCCGGCAAGGTATTCTAGAAGAGGAAATATTAAGTGGCTTACAAGCTCCAGACAAGAGTAACCAAGATTCTAGGCATAAAGTATCCTCTGGTCATGGGAACCATGGGGTACCAATCCACCTCAGCGTTCGTGGCCGCAGCAGCCAATGCCGGAGCGTTTGCTTGTCTATCCTCTGTCATGTCCAGAACAAGCCAGGCGCTTCGAGAAGAGATACGGAAAACAAAGAGCTTGACCGATAAGCCATTCGGGTTAAACATCAACCTTTTCCCCATGATAAGCCCCCTGCCTCACGAAGAATATATAGACGCCGCCCTGGAAGAAGGGGTCAATATCTTCGAAACCTCAGGCCGCAGCCCTGAAAATCTTGTAGCCCGCGTCAAGAAAGGCAACGCCAAGCTTATGCACAAATGCGCACGGCTGAGGGATGCCAGAACAGCAGAGCGCGTCGGTGCTGATATTGTGGAGATAGTGGGATTTGAGTGTGGTGGACATCCCAGCAAGGATAACATCGGTAGTCTTGTCCTTGTTCCCCAGGTGGTAGACGCAGTGAAGATACCTGTCATTGCCGGCGGTGGCATCGCAGACGCCCGGGGAGTTGTCGCTGCCTTGGCACTGGGAGCCGAGGGCGTATTGATGGGCACCAGATTTCTGGCCACCAAAGAGTGTCCCATCCCCCCCAGCTTCAAAAATAAACTTATTGAGGCTCAATCAACCGATACCCTGTTTGTAATGCGCACCTTAAGCGATCCCATGAGAGCGCTGCGCAACGAGCTGACGACGAAGGTTCAGGAGTTAGAGGACAAGGGCGCCACCCAGGAAGTAATAATACCCATGCTCGCAGGACAAAGAAGCTTGAAAGCAATGGAAGCAGGAGATGTTGAAGGCGCTCTATTGGCTTGTGGCCAGGTTGTGGGCTTGATCCATGACATCCCTACAGTAAAAGAGCTCGTAGAGAGAATAATGGGGGAAACAACTGCCGTTTACGAGCAGCTTGGCAGAACTCTAAGCAAGAAGCGCTAAAGAACTCAGGCACTGCAAAAGGTTACAGAATAAAAACATCAAAGGCACCAAGTAAATGAAGGGAGCCAAAGGTGGATTTCAAATTTACCCCGGAAGAAGAAGCTCTGAGAAAACAGTTCGACGATTTCTACAGGGAAGAGATGAAGAACGCTCCTCCCGAATGGGGCACATCCATGGAGGCCATGTTCGGATTGGATGCATGTTGGGACTTCCACAAGAAGATGGCCAAGAAGCTGGCAGCAAAAGACTGGCTCTCCCGTCCCTGGCCCAAGGAATATGGTGGACAAGACGCGTCCCTAATAGAACAGTTCATCTTTAGCGATGTCCAGGGCTACCACAGAGGGGCAGGGGTTGACCCCTGGGGCATGAGTATGCTCGCCCCCACCCTTCTATTCGGTGGAAGCGATGAGCAAAAGAAGGAGCACCTGCCTTATATAGCTCGGGCTGAGCGATTCTGGACTCAGTTGTGGAGCGAGCCCGGCGCCGGCTCCGACCTGGCATCACTTACCACACGCGCTGTGAGACAAGGCGACAATTATATTGTCAACGGGCAGAAAATCTGGACCAGCGGGGCTCACCGTGCCGACTGGGGTTTCATGCTCGCCAGAACAGACCCCAATTCGAAGAGGAGCCGGGGGCTCTCCTTCTTCCTGGTGGATATGAAAAGTCCAGGCATCACCATCCGTCCCATCCTGAGCCTGGAAGGCTCTCACCTGTTCAACGAGGTCTTCTTCGATGATGTTCACATCCCTGCGCGTAACCTGGTGGGTGAGGAGAACCAGGGTTGGATAACCTCCCAGATGACTTCAAACTTCGAGCGCTCTATGATTATGATTTTTTCCTTCCTGAAGCGAGAACTGGAGGAGTTGGTAGATTTCTGCAAGGAAACAAAAAAGGGTGGCAAGCCTCTGGCCCAAGACCCCTTCGTTAGACACAGACTGGCTCAGCTTGCCATAGACATTGAGTCAGGACGTGCCTACGCCTATTTCGTAGTTTGGAACCAGATTAAGGGCGGCCTGATAGCGGCCGGGTCCTATGCTGCGGCAGCCAAGGTCATGGCCACCGAGCTGAACCAGCGCTTCTTCTACACTGGATGTCAGATATTAGGACTATATTCACAGGTAGGAGAATCCAGATGGGCGCCGATGCAGGGTAAATTTGAAAAGGAATATCAGCAGTGCGTAAGCCTGAACATGGGCGGAGGCACTTCTGAGGTAATGAGAAACCTTGTCTGTTCACTGGGACTGGGGCTTCCGAGAAGCTGGTAGCAAGACGAGAAAAAGGAGGAAAGATTTAAATGGCTAAGAAAGGTCAAACGAAAATACCCAGAGAAGTAGTGATGGTAGACTTTGCACGGAGCCCATTCGGAAGGGCAAGCCAGAAGAATCCTGGCTTTTTTGCCCACATGCGTGGGGACGACCTTGCGATTATGGTCGTTAAGGAGTTGCTAAGACGAACCAAGCTGGACCCCAAAATGATCGACGAGATCACGATGGGCTCGCCAAATCTGACGGGTGAGCAGCAGAACCCGGCCAGAACGGTTGCCTTGCTGACCTGCCGCTATGAAACACGTGCTTTGAGCGTGGACCGCGCATGTACATCGAGTATGGCAGGCGCTCAGTTCGGTATTATGGCTATTCAATTAGGTTTGGAAGACATAGTTATCGGCGGAGGCAACGAGAGCTGTTCTCACTTCCCCATCCCTCTGTTCACCGCCACTACAGACATGGATACATTCATAAAAGATGCTATAGCGAGCGGTGCAGCTGCGCGGGGTAACCCAAATCCCAAGCTATGGGAGGTCGTCGATGCAAATACCATGATAGGCATGGGTAATACCGCAGAGAACATGGCCGAGATGTTCAATATCTCCAAAGAAGAGCAAGACGTATGGGCATGGAAGAGCAACCTGCGTGCTGCTGCAGCCTACAAAGAGGGCAAGTTTAAGCACGAGATAATACCCATGGAAGGCATTTTCCCCGATGGAACAAGCAAAATCGTAGACTATGACGAGAGTGTAAGAGCTGACTCAAAGATGGAAAAGATACGCACTCTGCCGCCCATTTACAAGCTGGGCGGTACAGTCGATGCTGCTAATTCCTCCAAAGAGGCCGATGGTGCCGCAGCAGGCGTATTTATGGCAAAGGATAAAGCCAGAGAGCTAGGGCTTGTCCCGATGTGCACCGTAAGATCCATCGCCTGGGAGGCATGCGACCCCAAGATCATGGGATATAGTGCTACCCTGGCGTCTAAGAAGGCGGTGGAAAGAGCAGGATTAACCCCCAAAGAGATAGAACTCTGGGAGTCGAACGCGGCCTTCGCAGTAGCTCCTATCGTTCAGTGCAAATTAATGGGCATTGACCACGAAAAGATGAATGTCAACGGGGATGCCTGCTGCATTGGCCACGCCATAGGGGCAAGCGGGATGCGCATGCTAGGCACCCTGGTTCACGAGATGAATCGCCGCAAATCCAGATATGGCTGTGCAGCCATATGCGGTGGCTATGGCCAGGGAACTGCCACGCTTGTAGAAAGAGAAGAGTACTGGGAGGGGCACCGCGCTTGGCTCAGTTGATATTGATATAGGTTGAAATTAAGAATAGGGGGAACCATGAATCTGGATTTAACCGAAGAGCAGGAAATGCTGCGCACATCGGCAAGAGATTTCCTGACCAAGGAATGTCCTAAGACAATGGTTAGGAAGCTCGAGGAAGACGAAAAGGGCTACTCCCCTGAGTTATGGCGCAAGATGGCCGATTTGGGCTGGATGGGGCTGGTGCTCCCTGAGAAATATAACGGCATGGGGATGGGATTCATGGATCTCATCATCCTTCTCCAGGAGATGGGGCGCAATATCCTGCCCGGGCCGTTCTTCAGCACCGTTGTCCTGGGAAGCCTGCCCATCCTCTCTGCAGGCACTGAGGAGCAGAAAAAGGAATTCCTGCCCAGGATAGCTACAGGAGAGCTGATTTTGACCCTGGCCTTCACCGAGCCCAGCGCCAGATACGATGCTGCAGGGGTTAATACAAAGGCCGTGGCTCAGGGTGATAGCTTCGTTATCGATGGCACCAAGCTCTTCGTGGAGAATGCCCATATAGCCGACTGCATAATCTGCGTTACAAGGACTAAGAAAGGGACCACACCTGAAGAGGGCATTACCCTATTCCTGGTGGATGCCAAGAGCCCTGGCATCAAATGCGAGATAATGCCCACCATCGGCGCTGACAAGCTCTGCGAGGTTGTTTTTAAGAAAGTCAAAGTCTCCAAGAAAAACATGCTGGGTAAATTCAATGAAGGATGGCCCATCCTGGCCAAAACCCTGGAGCAGGCTACTATAGCCAAATGTGCCGAGATGGTCGGCGGCCAGGAGGCATCTGTGGATATGACCTTGTCTTATGTCAAGGAAAGGGTACAATATGGCAAGCCTATAGGCAGCTTCCAGGTGATTCAGCACTACTGCGCCAATATGTGGATGAATGTGGAGACCAGCAAGGACATCCTTTACAAGGCCGCCTGCAGTGTTGCTGAAGGCCTTCCCGGCAGTACCTCAGAGGTCGCCGTGGCCAAAGGTTGGATTAACGAAGCCTACAAGTTCGTTACAGAGAGAGCGGTGCAGTGCCACGGAGCCATCGGCACTACCAGAGACCACGATATTGGGCTATACTATCGAAGGGCTAAGGCAGGGGAACTTGCCTTCGGCGATACCGATTTCCAGAAGGAGTTAGTTGCCCGGCAATTAGGACTTTAGGCCCCATATTTAACTTAAGTGAGGGGGAAACGCTATGGATTTCCGGTTTACTCCACAACAGGAAGCCTTCAGACAAGAGGTTCGTGATTATCTTCGTAAGGAGCTAGGGCCAGATTGGCGGGGCGGAAAAACAAACGAAATGTTTAACCCCGCTTTCAGCCGTAAGCTCGGCAAGAAGGGCTGGATAGGTATAGGATGGCCCAAAGAATATGGCGGGCTCGGCCGCCCCCATATGGACCAGTTAATCTTCGGCGAAGAGATGCTGTACGGCAGGGCGCCTGCGGCCGCTCACATCCTGGCACAGAATATGGTAGGGCCTACTCTAATCAATGTAGGAAGCGAGGAGCACAAGAAAAAGTTCCTGCCCATGATTTTAAGCGGAGAGGTCGTGTTTTGCCTGGCCTATACCGAGCCTCAAGCGGGCTCCGATCTGGCATCTTTACAGACCAACGCCGTGGCAGATGGTGATTACTTCAGAATAAACGGACAAAAGACCTTCATCAGCTTCGCCGGCGACGCCCACTACGGCTGGATTGGAGTTAGAACCGACCCCAATGCCCCCAAGAAACACAGAGGAATAAGCATCTTCATCGTCGACATGAAGACCCCTGGTATCACCACACGCAAGCTGGATACCATGTTCGACCATACGCTATATGAAGTATTCTTCGATGATGCAAGAGTCCACAAGAGCTGTGTGGTAGGCCAACTGAATCAGGGCTGGTATTATATTACCCAGGCCCTCGACCATGAAAGGGTCTTCATGGCAGCTACCATAGCAGGCTACCAACGCATATTCGATGAGATAGTAGAATACGCCAAATCAACGAAACGCGACGGTAAACCGATAAGCAAAGACCCCGTCATTCAGCAAAAGCTGACTGAAATGGCAATAGAACTACATGTTGGGCGTCTATTGGGCTATCGTCTCGCCTGGCTCCTCGAGCAAGGCATTGTACCATTTTCTGAGGCGTCTATCTCCAAAGTTTTCACCAGTGAACTTGAGAAACGCCTGGGTAATCTAGGTATGCAAGTCCTCGGCTTATACGGTCAATTGCAACGAGGCACTCCTCAAGCTCCTTACGATGGATACCTTGAGTGGGAATATAGATTCTCACCCATGCAAGCCGTCGGCGGCGGTGCAAACGAGATTCAGAGGATAATCATTGCCATTGCCGGCCTTGGTCTCCCTAGGTAGGGCAAGTCGGCAAGCCAAATCTTTTGGGGTCTCCCCCAAAATGTAGGGGCGCATGGCATGCGCCCTTGCCCCCAAGACTGGGGGGTTGAAAAACCTTGTTGTTGCGCCAAAATCTGCGGATATGACTGGCGAAAGGAGGAGGAAATGCTAATCGATGCCCATTATCACCTGGTGGCCGAAGAATGGTATCCGGAGGGATGGTGGCAAACGGTATCCGGCATGTATCTCAACGGGATGAAGGCGTTGGGGATGGAGATGCCCCTGGAGACAATAAGAGAAACCCTGATTCCCGCAATGTGGGACCCCGAGGGCGAAGCACTAATCAACGATATGGAAACCAATGGCATCGACAATACTGTTCTATTGCCTATGGATTACTGGATTATGTACGGCGAACCGAAGGCATCCCTTGAAAAGCAACTCAAGGCGTACGCCAAACTTCAAAACAAGCACCCCGATAAGATAATCGCTTTTGCCACTGTTGACCCACGACGGCCTGATGCAGTGAAAATAGTGGAACGCGCTATCAAGGAATGGGGCCTTAAAGGGCTGAACCTCTATCCTCAGACAGGGTTCTTTGTCAACGAACCCAAGACATATCATGTGCTGGAAAAAGTTGCCGAATTGGGAGTCCCTGTGGCATGCCATACGGGACAGCTCGGGGCAGCACCACTTCGTGGCAAGTACGGTGACCCCATCCACCTAGACGATGTGATACAGGATTTCCCCAATCTCACAATAACCGCCGGCCATATGGCTTTCGGCTGGCATGAGCAGCTTTTCTATCTTGCCGGTCTGAAATACAACATACTAACCGATATCTCTGCCTGGCAAGACGTAGCGAAGTTTAGCTTCCGCAAGTTCTGCACAGTCTTGAGGAGTGCCCTGGACCGCCTGGGTAAGGATCGAGTTTTGTTTGGCACCGATAACCCCTTCGTGTCCGCCCTCATGTCCACCAAAGAGTATGCAGACTTGATCAAAGGTTTGCCACAGAATGCCCCCGAGGGTATAACCTTCACCGAGGAAGAAGTCAACGCCATATTGGGCGAGAATGCTGCCAGGATCTTCTCTGTAAAGAAAGCTCCCAAAAAGAGAACATCTAAATAAATTTAAGAGCTGCTAAACATCCTCTGGATTATAAATCCTTCTCCAATTGAGACAGGAGGTGATAAGTTGAGCTTGAGAGATAAGTGTGCCATCGTCGGAGCCGGCATGACCAAGCTGGGTAAAAAAATCTCCGACAGGAGCACCATGAGCTTTGCCCTCGAAGCGTGCAAGAGGGCCATTGAGGATGCCGGACTGGACAAGGATGATGTAGATGGGCTTCTGTTCGTGCATCCATCGCAGCAGGGAGAGCGACATGGCTTCTCAGGAAGGGTGGCTGACCTCTTGGGCATCTCATCCAACTTCAACGCCACCGTGGACTGCGGCGGCTCAACACCCATTGTCACAGTGCAGATGGCTGCCATGGCCATCAACGCCGGGATGTGCCACACTGTGGTCTGCTGCTACGGGTGGCAGAATAACCCTATAGATGTCCCTCCCAGCCTACCTCCTAACTTTGAATTTACCCTGCCCCAGGGAGAAGTCTCAGCAGTACCATTTCTAGCTCAGGTCACCCGCAGGCATATGCACAATTTCGGAACCACCAGCAAGCAACTGGGAGCGGTGGCCGTCGCCTGCAGGAGGCATGCCTGCCTTAATCCGAATGCCCAGATGTATGGCAAACCTATTACGCTTGAGGACCATCAGAATTCACGCTGGGTGTCAGAGCCCTTGCGCCTCCTCGACTGTTGCCCCTGGACCGATGGTGGTGGCGCGGTCGTGGTGACCTCGGCAGCGAGGGCCAAGAACCTCAAGCACCGCCCCGTCTACATCAGCGGCTTTGGGCAGGCACATGGAGCGCCGCTACTGCGCCCCTGGCGCAAACCTAAAGTATCAGATTGGGCTGTTTGGACCAAGGCCAGCGATATAGCCTTCAAGATGGCAAGCGTTACCCGCAAGGACATAGACGTCTGCCAGCTTTACGATGCCTTTACCATCGTTTTTCTTACACAACTGGAGGCCGGTGGCTTCTGCAAGCCGGGAGAAAGTGGCCCCTTTGTTGAAAAGGGCAGGGTGCAGCTAGGGGGAGAGCTCCCCTGCAACACCGCCGGAGGGCTGCTCTCCGAAGGTCACACCATGGGCCTGGGACACATCATCGAAGCGGTCCGCCAGCTCAGGGGAGAATGTGGCGAGAGACAGGTGAAGAATGCGGAGCTCGCCTTCGTCACCGGATTCGGTGGCGTGGTCAATGAGTATCCGCCATCCTTCAGCCACTCAACTCTGATCCTTAGGAGGTAACTATGGCAGAAGAATTTAAGATTCCTAAGCCTCTTCCTTCGCCAACCGAAGACTCACAGCCCTTCTGGGATGGCTGCCAGAAGCAGGAGTTTTTAATTCAGAAATGTGACGACTGCGGAATGTGGCGTTTCCCGCCGAGCATCCTCTGCCCCAGGTGCATGAGCATGAATTATCAGTGGGTCAAAGCCAGCGGCAAAGCCAAGGTTTTCACCTGGCAGGTCACCCATCAGGCCTTTTACCCGGCATGGGACACGCCCTACAATGTCGCCATTGTGGAGTTGGAGGAAGGGCCCCGCATTCACAGCAACATAGTGGGCTGCAAAAACGAGGATATCTATATAGATATGCCCCTGGAGCTAACCTTCGAAAAGGTCGAGGAACAGGACTGGTACCTGCCCAAGTTCAAGCCAGCGTCCAAGTCAAAGGCATCCAGAAAATCTAAATATAGGAGGTAAACATGCCTGCAATACTTTTTGAGAAGAAGGAACACATAGCAATCATCACTATGAACCGTCGTGAGGCGCTCAATGCCATGGACGACGAGATGATGGACCAGCTTTGCGACGCCTGGGTGAAGGTTAGAGATGACCGGGATATTTGGGTCGCCATCATCACCGGGGCCGGCAAGACCGCCTTCTCCGTAGGGGGAGACCTCAAGACATTCCTGCCCAAGATCACCCAGTCCGACCTCCGGGACCTCCAGTCAGACCCCCAGGCCGCTAAGTCTCTTGTCGCTGTCCTCCGCGGGTTCGACCTCTTTAAGCCCGTCATCGCCGCAGTTAACGGCTTCTGCATGGGCGGGGGATTAGAGATGCTCCTGGGCACCGATATCAGGGTCGCCTCCGAGAACGCGGTGTTCGCAATAATGGAACCGACCTGGGCGCTTTTCCCCGGCGGTGGCACAACTGTCAGAGTGCCGCGCCAGATACCCTACTGCCGCGCCATGGAAATGCTGCTCACGGCCAACCAGATCACCGCTCAAGAAGCTGTGGAATACGGCCTCATCAACAAGGTCGTGCCCCGCGAGCAACTGATGCCCGCTGCGATGGAGTACGCCGAGAAAATCTGCACAAATGGCCCCCTGGCGGTGCAAGCAATCAAAGAGTCAGTGCTCAGAGGACTAGCACTCGATGCTGCCTACTCCATAGAACGTCTGATGTCCATGATTATCTTCTCCACCGAGGACGCCAAAGAGGGTCCCAGAGCCTTCATGGAGAAGCGCCAGGCAGTCTGGAAAGCAAAATAGCAAGATTAGTGAATCGTAGGGGCGGTTCGCGAACCGCCTCTTTTTATTTTCGCTCCACCCTCAAACGGTATCTCTTGCTTATTATCACTATGGCTGGAACTACCACGCCCATGACAAACAGGATTATCCCTACAAGGCTCCAGGGAACAACCCAGAACTCCGCTGTTTGAGACTTGTTGACCACGTCGCCTTGATTGTCCAGATAACCAATCACAACATTCGCTCTCACCCTGCCAAAGTAAGGCGCCTCCTGCCATTTTTCTTTCAGCATACCCTCGCTATTGGGCAAGATAACCATCTGACCGAGGTTCAACTCGCTGGCATTCCCCCAGGAAGCAGCGAAATATGCCCTGGCTGCTACGGTAAGATGGACATTGCCCGAATTCCGTACCACAACCCCCATCTCCACAGGCCCCCTCCCGGCAACACCAGGCAACTGAAGGGAGACGATATCAGCGTTAGAAATGACTTCTGACCCGGTTATACCGGGTATGGTGATATAGAAAAGCGTGGGGATACGCATAGAAACCGAGACAGCGCTCTGATTGCCTGAAGGAACGGCCTCAAAGAAAAGAGTTGCATAGTGTCCTCCCGGTTCCACCGTAGCAGGTGCAGAGACAACCACTTCAACCTCTTTGCTTTCGCCAGGAACAAGCTCGAAATCGGACTTCTCTATATTCAACCACTTCGAGGCGGAGTAGCTCTCATGCCCTGGCTCATAGAAATTAAAATCACCGTCCCTTCCGATAGAGAAATCCATAGCGTAAGCGCTCACCCTTATCGGTTCGCTGCCTTGATTATAGACATTGATGGTTTCCCCAGCTTCCTCACCCCTGTTCACCATCATCTCAACACGGGTGGGCCAGACTCTTATCCCTTCCTGCGCCCAGGTTTTTGTCGGGAAGACGCAAAAACCAATAGCCAACACTATGACTATTATCGCAATAGCTTTTAGATACCTCATCGCTCGAACACAAATAGGGGGCAGTAAGGCCAGCTCAGACTGCCCCCTAAATTTTTGACGCCAGAGTATTATGGACTACCCACTATCAAAGTATATGTATGAACAGCAGAGTAATAACTTTGTTCTGGGTTGTTACATGGCTGATCACCGGGGACTGTAAGCTTATACACTACATTGACGTTGCTGGCGCTGGTTGCCGAGCCGTTAGTGACCACATTGGTATTTGTTCCAAACTGAGAATTGGAAAAATAGCTTGGAGTACCCGATGGCGGAAGAGCACCTGCTGTTGAGGTAAAAGTGAAATTGGCTGAAGGTATCGTAGCAGAGATAAAGGAGTCACTCAAGTCTTGATTTTTACTCACCGTAAGATGCCAGGCATTGTTTGCTGTAATGCCCAAAGACAAGGTCTTCTCCAGAGTTTGTCCGGGCCCCATATTACCAAAGTCAATCGCATTGGCGGTACCTGTTGTCCCGCCCGTAATACTGAGGCTACCACCTGATTCAACATTAACCTTGGGAATAACCGAAGCAGGGTACTGACCAGCAGCGCTAGATGTCCCTAATAGGATGAAAACAAAGGCCAACACCATAACCAATGTCACCACCAGTACAATTGACAGCGGAACGAACCCGACCTTCATTGTCCCACTCCTCTCTTTCTAGGATGTTCCAACATAATTTTCGTTACAGACCATCCTACTGATGTGACATTATAAAAGAGAATTTTTGATAATGCAAGAGGTTTCTGAAAAATCAAGGGAAATGGGGAAATTGCTATCTGCAACCGTCCGAACTATCCGACAAGCCCACCCCAAAAAGAAGTAGGCGTCCTTGCGGACGCCCACTTATCACACGAAACGTTCTGCTCTATTACAACCGCTGCTTGGTCCTGGCGATAATCTGGTCCTGCACCTCTTTATGCATATCAGTGAAGTAGGCGCTGAACCCTGCCACCCTCACCACCAGGGTCTGATAGTTCTGAGGATGAGCCTGAGCATCCAGCAGAACCTTATCGTCAATCACGTTGCCCTGTACATGATGAATGCCCAGGTCAACGAACGTTCTCAGATACGCCACGAACTTCGACCTGTTATCGCCCTCCAGGAACTCCGGCATCCACCTCTGGTTGAACAGGTGGTTGAAGGTCAGCAACGGGTCTATCTTGGCCACAGACTTCAGCACCGCGGTGGGCCCCTTCTTGTCAGTACCCGGCAGCGGTGAGACAGTGCCATCGCTGAACACCTCTCTGTCCCTTCTGCCATCAGGGGTCGCACCGGTTAGTCCACTGAAGCTGAAGTAGCTGGCGCTGCCGCTGCCATCCGACTGTACATTGTAGCCATATATGGTCTTGAACTGGTGTATCGTTTTGCAAGTCCTGATGTGGACTTCTCTGGCAAACAGGTCCACATAGTCGTCATCGTTGCCGAACTTAGGAGCATCGAGGAACTTCTGGCGCAACTCTTCGTGCCCTTCCCAGTTATCCTGAAGTGCCTGTAGGAGCTGTGCCATGGTGACCTTCTTGTCCTCGAAGATCAGCTTCTTCATCGCCACCAGCGCATTCACTACCGTTGTCTGTCCCACAGGCTGCATATTGGTCTTATGCCAGACCCTGTAATCCCTGACGTCCTTGGCATTCTCGATGCAGCCATCCAGCAAAGCGGAGTTGAACGGCTGGGGCAGCCATATCTCCTCGTTGGCGTCCGTTATATTGCTGAAGATAACTATCTTCTCGGTAAAGAACTTCACCTGCTCCAGATACGCCTTAATCACGTCCTCAATGGAGCTGAAGGTAAGCGGGTCCTGAGTGGGAGGCCCTATCTGTTTCCCGTCGAAGAACTTGGAATCTTTACCCCCACCAAGAGCCAACTCCAGACACTTGGGCAGGGCAAAGCCGACACCGGCTATTCCGCGGTGACCCATGGGCTTCCCCACCACAGCCCACCTCATACAACCCTCTACGCACCAGTTCCTGGCAGCCTCAGCCGGGAACCCCTTGCTCATCAGCCACGGCACCATGAACTCGTCATTAAAGATGCCATAGTGGCCTGCGTCCTGTCTCATGATATCGGTGAAGCGATAGAGGAACTCGTCAGGCGTGTTCTTGTGCAGCCTGACCACCATCATCGGCTCCACCAACCCCAGAGCTTTTACGCTGTCCATTATGATATATGTCATTTCATTTGTAGCATCGCGCCCCATACTGTCCTGGCCACCGATTGTTGCATAGCGAGGAGTGGTATGAGCGCCGCTGCCCATAATAGGCGCATTGAAGTCCGCCAGCTCGGTGAACTTGAGCCAGACGTACTCCAGCAACTCCTGAGCTTCCGCGGGGGTTATTTTCCCGGCTTCTTTATCTTTCTTATATAAGGGATACCAGAGCTGATCTATCCTATCCCCGATACCGCTGGTCTGGATATCCATGACCCTCACCAGAAGGAACATGAGGAACCATGCCTGCAGCACCTCGTGGAAGTTGCGAGGGGGGTTCTCAGGTACCCAGGAACAGGCCTCCGCTATCTGCTCCAGCTCCTTCCTCCTCTTAGAATCATCCTCCGCAGCAGCCATCGCCCGGGCGAGCTCGGCATACCTGTGCGCCCACCTGATAGCAGCCTCAATACTTATGATGACTGCCTCGAGGAAGGCCTTCTTCTTCATGAAATCGCGAGGATTGTCACGAATAAGGTCTCTATCCTGTTTCACCTGTTCCAGCTTGTCCTGCGCTTCCTTCAGTATGCCTTTCAGCCCTACCTTAAATACCTTCTCATAATTGGGCACCTGGCCGGAATGAGCGCCATGCACCCAGACAAACACACCCTGGTTCATATAAGACCAGTAAGGCTTTTCCGCCTCAGCAAGATGCTGTCGCTCGGCACCTTGGACCGACTTATTGAACCAGTACTTGTTGATCTCGTGCATCTCTGCTCGTTCTTCGTCGGTCAGCATATCCTTGTAGCCCATCTCGATGGCCTTGTCCACCCAGCGAGAGTATAGCTCGGGATAGCTAATCACATGGTCGGGAGATTTGGAGGAATTACCTGCAATGCGGTCGTAATCATTTATTAAAATGGTCATGTTGTCCAGATAATTGGCCATCGCCTTGGCCCTTCTTATAGCTATAGGCTCGCCATCGGTCGCCTTGTATGTCTGGGTTACATAGCGGGCACGCTCGATATCGAGCTTCAGGGTCGGCCGGATATCGCTGATTTTACCCAGCTTCTCCTGCTCCTCCACGCGGCCCGTACGCTGGCCCATCATTGTCCTGAAACGCACCTGGTCTGCTATTATCTGTGTCAGCCTTTTCTCTTCTACAATCGCCATGTTGAGCCTCCCTTCGCTTACTCGACCAATTTTTGTTGCCTACATTCTAAGAGTCACCACCAACCATGTATGTGACTTTTGTCTCATTTTATCTGCACACCGGGGCATCATCATTTCAGTGTCTTTTCTGGCTTCGAACTGATTATAACATAATAACGAGCTTCGGGCAAGGTCGCACACGTTCGTCAGAACGTTGCTACAAACCCCTTCCAGGCGGTGGGCAAAAACCCTCTGCGCTCACTTGACCAAACTATAAAAAACGATTAAACTAATCACTGTTGTTTTTGACACGAGAAAACATCCCGTAAATTCATTTTAAGGGGGAGAATAACGTGGCTGACGAGATAAAAATGGGAATTGACATTTATGATCCCTACCAGCATCCGGAGGAATGGACTCCGGAGATGTACAAGAAGCTGGAACAGGCCAGGGACATAGTTGAGGAGTGGTGGCTGCCCAATCGCAGACAACTCGACCGCCTGGGCGGCGTCATGGCGATGACAGAGATGTCAGACGTCTATTACGGCATGCACAAGCAAATAATAAAAGACGGCTTCTACGGCAGCGTGATACCCAAGGAATATGGCGGTCCCGGATGGAACTCCATGCAGTGCGGGCTCCTCTCAGCTGAGATTACCAAGCTGGCTTACACTCCCAGGATGGATGACGCCTTCTTTAACGGTGAGCCTGCAGTTCGAATGTTGCTCAAATGGACTCCAGACGAGAACACCAAGCGTGAATATCTTAAGAGAATTCTGGACGGCGGATTCTGCACCCTGTGGGCGACCGACCCCGAGTCAGGCGTTGACATGGGCGCTATGCGCGGCACCGCAGTTAAAGACGGCGACTATTACATCCTCAACGGGCCCAAGTGGTGGATGGCCATGTGCAGCCCGGGCCCGGTCGGACTACAGTGGCACCTGGTACTGCTGAAAACAGACACCACCAAGCGCACCAGCGGGCTGACCATGTTCATAGTGAACGATGACGAGCCCGGCATCATCCGCGGACGAGAGGGCGACCTCATGGGAGCGCGATGGGGCTGCGCCCGCTACGAGCTGCTTCTGAAGGACCTGAAGGTGCACAAGAACCGCCTGGCAGCCCCCGAGGGCAAAGGCCTGTTCTCCCTGGTCGATGCCATGAACAAGCACATGGGCAACCAGGCATTCCAGGCAGTAGGCACCCAGGAAGCTGCCATAAAGCTAGTGACAGAGTACGTTTCCTCCACCATTAGATGGGACCATCCTCTTATCGAGTACCAGGGAGTCCACTTCCCCATAGCCGACATGTGGGTCAACGCCGAGGCATCCCGCGCCATCACTGCCAAGGCCAGCAAACTCTACGACGAGGGCGATGTCAATGCGCTGCACGGCAAATGGGCTATCCTCGCCTTCCGCATGGCTGCCCCGGCAGCGCTCGATGCCTGCCTCAAGGGACTCGAACTGATGGGCGCCCGCGGTATCGAGAGGGAAGAAGGTTGGCCCCTGGAGCTCATGTTCCGCGATTCCATGATCTTCCAGTTATACCGAACACCCAACATAGACAGAAAGTTCCTTGCCTCTTACCTCATGCGCAAGAGGCTGTAGACAACCTCAGACCCAGATGAATTTAGTAGGGGCTCGGCATGCCGAGCCCCTGTCATTTCGATGACGTATGTGTAGGGGCGACCCAATGGGTCGCCCTTTAGTGTGTCATTCCTGCGGAAGCAGGAATCCAGGCCTCCTGGGTAGGTTGGAGCACCCGCTCTAACCTGTGCAGGGGCACAAAACTTTGTGTCCCAAAACGTAGGGGCGAGGTTGCCTCGCCCAAAATCATCTCGCCCCTTGCGGGAGAAATAAGAGTGAGGGGGGTTAGAGTCTGTTCGCCCTGAGCCTGTCGAAGGGCATACGGGTAGATTGGAGCATCCGCTCCAATCCCGGCTGTAGGGGCACAGTGCACTGTGCCCTCGCCTACCCTCCTGCAACATTTTCTTAACCACGCTTCTATCCGAGTTGACTATGAAAAGCTTCAAGTGTATTATGGCATTCGACTACGAAAGTTGATTGTGAAAAGTTGAGTCAGAACTAGGAGTTGCATCGTCCATGAAAGCACAAGCATTGGAAGATTATTTTAGGTCGCTATTAGAAATTCGTTCCACTGGAGCAGGGACAAAGGAAACCTCGTACTATCCTGCTCTATCGAACCTGCTAAATGAGGTTGGTAAGGAACTGAAACCACGGGTGCGTTGCATTCTCCAGCTCGCCAACAAAGGCGCTGGCAATCCCGATGGCGGCTTATTCACGCCGGAACAGTTGCAGAAGGGAGCCGCCAAACCGATGACTGGACAAGTGCCCAGTCGCGGTGTCATTGAGGTTAAAGGCACCGGAGATGATGCCTGGGTTACTGCCGATGGTAAGCAGGTATCTAAGTATTGGGGAGAATACCACCAGGTGCTGGTGACGAACTACCGTGACTTTGTGTTAGTAGGTCAGGACATTAATGGCAAGCCTGTAAAGCTGGAGACCTACAGACTGGCAGCAAGCGAAGCCGAGTTCTGGGCTAAAGCTGCCCATCCACGAGCTTTTGCTCATGAACATGAAATGTCATTCATTGAATATTTGCGGCGAGTGATGCTTCATGCAGCCCCGCTTACTTCCCCCAAAGATGTTGCTTGGTTTCTAGCATCTTATGCCCGAACCGCTAGGGCTCGCATTGAGAGTATAGATATCCCCGCTATGGCGAATGTGAGAAAGGCGCTGGAGGACGCCTTGGGCATTCAATTCAGCGGCGTTAAGGGTGAGCATTTCTTCAGGTCTACGCTAGTGTCCTGAGTCATTAGACAGTTACATAAGTCTGAAGCTAAGATCGTTTTGTCCAAGCGTAAAGACTTATGTAACGAATTTCTAAAACAGGACACTAGTGCAAACTTTGTTCTATGGCGTATTTTCTGCCTGGGTTCTCTGGAGCAAAGAGCATCCGCCTGCCTCCAAAGAACGCTTTGACTGGCATACAGCCGCCTGGCACTTACGCGTCCCCATGATTCGCAAGCTGTTTCACCTGATAGCAGACCCCAGCCAGATGAAAGAGCTACAACTTTCAGAGGTGTTAGATTGGGCTGCTGCCACCCTCGACCGCGTAGACCGTGCTTCGTTCTTCGAACAGTTCGAGGAAGGACAGGCTGTTCAATATTTCTATGAGCCGTTCCTTGAGGCTTTCGACCCTCAACTGCGCAAGGAGCTTGGCGTCTGGTACACCCCGCCGGAGATTGTACAGTACATGGTAGCGCGAGTGGACAAAGTCCTCCGAGAAGAATTAAATCTGCCAGACGGCTTAGCAGACCCCAATGTCTATGTTCTTGACCCGTGTTGCGGCACAGGCTCCTATCTGGTCGAGGTATTGCGACGCATTGCCAGCACATTGAAGGCTAAAGTGGGTGACGCCCTAGAGGGCAGTGATTTGAAGGAAGCAGCCATGAAGCGGGTGTTCGGATTCGAGATATTGCCCGCTCCCTTCGTTGTAGCGCATTTGCAGCTTGGTCTTTTGCTACAGAACCTTGGCGTGCCCTTGGACGGCACAGGACACGAGCGGGCAGGTGTGTATCTCACGAACGCCCTCACAGGCTGGGAGCCGCTCGACCCTGAGAAGGAAAAGGCATTTCAATCTATGCTTACCGGCTTCCCCGAGCTACTCGAAGAACGTGACCAGGCTAGCCGTGTAAAGCAAAAGGTTCCCATCCTGGTTATTCTGGGCAACCCCCCTTATAACGCCTTCGCCGGCGTCAGCCCTGAGGAGGAGCAGGGGCTTGTGGAGCCTTATAAGAAGGGCTTGAAGGATTGGGGTATAACAAAGAACTATTTAGATGACCTCTATGTCCGTTTCTTCCGACTGGCGGAACGCCGTATCGCCGAACAAACGGGCAGAGGAGTGGTCTGTTACATTTCGAACTTCTCTTATTTGGGTGACCCTTCATTTGTCGTTATGCGCCAGCGTTTCTTAACGGAGTTCGACAAGCTCTATTTCGATTGCATGAATGGCGATAGCCGTGAGACAGGCAAACTTACGCCCGAGGGCAAGCCAGACCCCAGCGTTTTTTCTACGCAATATAACCGAGAAGGCATTCGCGTTGGCACAGCTATCGGTTTAATGGTCAGGAAGGCGCAGAGGGATAAACAATCCATGATACGTTTTCGTCACTTTTGGGGCGTCACCAAGCGAAACGACCTCCTCGAAAGCCTCAAAACTAAAGATTTCTACTCTCGCTATCAGAGTGTGGAACCTTTAAAAGAAAACCGCTACTCATTCCGCCCTTCCCATGTAGCAGGATATTACCTCAGATGGCCAACAGTCATCAATCTAAGTGCTGTAAATCCAATGTTGGGTCTTAATGAGAATCGGTCAGGAGCACTTCAAGATATTGACCGCGCTCGGCTAGAGACACGCATGAAGGAATACTTCGATAAAACAATAACTTGGGACCACCTTACCTACCTACAAACAGGGCTGACTCGGAAAGCAGCAGGTTTCGATCCAAATTTAGTGAGGGAAAAGGTCTTAGGCTTGGAGGAATTTAATCCAGTCAGATTAGTCCGTTATCTGCGGCGACCACTTGATATTGGATGGGCGTATATTTCGGACGTTAGTCCATTGTGGAATCGCTCGCGTCCAGAACTTCGAGCTCAATTTAGAAATGACAACCGATTTTTATTGACCAGACCCTCAGCCGCTGCTAGCCCTGAAGGTGTGCCATTTCTTGGCACCACCTTATTAGGAGAGCAGGATTTAATGCGGGGACATGCTTATTATTCCCCTTTCTACATCCACCCAATGATGAGTAAGACGGATAGTAATTCCAAAACCCAAGGGCAACTTCTGGTCGAGGGTATCGTAGAAGAACCGGCGACTAGGGCAAAGATGCATGCCCTCGCCATGGGATATTCGCCTGCCTATCTTTCTGAAAACGCTGATGGCATTCGCATAGACTGGCCTCGCGTACCCTTGCCAAGTTCCAAGCAGGCTCTTCTGGACTCCGCCGCTTTAGGTGAGCAGATTGCCGCACTTCTGGATACTGAACATCATGTCACAGATGCGACAATAGGAGACATTCGACCTGAATTGAAAGCAATTGGAGTTATCAGTCGCGAAGATGGTGGTCAATTGCAGGAAAAGGAACTTGTTATCACGGCTGGTTGGGGACATGCAGGGAAGAACGACGCGGTAATGCCAGGAAAAGGGAAAATTGTTGAGAGAGATTATACTAAAGATGAGAAGGAAGCCATCACAAAAGGAGCAAAAAATCTAGGTCTGTCCCTGGAACAGGCGCTTGCCCAACTGGGCAAGCGCACCCGTGACGTCTATCTCAACGATGTAGCCTATTGGAGCAACATCCCTGTAAAGGTGTGGGAATACTACATCGGTGGCTACCAGGTAATCAAGAAGTGGCTCTCGTACCGCGAGCAGCCTCTCTTAGGGCGTCCTCTGAATAAAGACGAGGCCAGAGAAGTCATGAACATGGCGCGCCGTATCGCCGCCATACTGCTTTTACAGCCAGCCCTGAATGCGAACTATTTGAAATGCAAAGAAGATGCCTATCCCTGGCCTAAAGCACCAGCGCTGAAAGCTGATTGCTGAAGGCTGACTGCTCCCTGCGACATTTTCCCCTTGACAGTAGACGAACTTATGTTCTACAATGGCCCCATAACATCGGGACTGCATGTACACAGCTCCCGACCAAATTCAAGAGCAGCAAACAGCATCTACTGAGCCGCACGATTGTGGGCTGATAGCTTTAAGCTGATTGCTGGTTGCTCAAAGCTCTTGACATCCCTCGGAAAATTGAATATCAGAGAGCATTCTGTAGGGGCACTCGCCTGTGGCGGTTGCTCAGATCCATGAGTGCTAAGCGAACCGCTGAACAGCTATTCCGAGTCTATGACTTGGGGTTCACAGTTCCGTTGCAGGCGTCGTTACACCTGAGCGTAGGGGCGTTTTTTACCTGCGGGTTTTCCCTTACGTTCCAGCGAAGCCGACCGGAACCCGCTGTTCAGCCATCCCGGCGGCTCCAAAAATTGAATAATTCGAAATCCCAAAACTCGGGCTATGCTATACCCAAAAACCAGCAAAGTCAAAAGGGGTCAGCCCTACTCCGATTGAGGCGAAATCTAAATGATGCTATAATTAGCCTTAGAGCGATTGCAGCCGCTCTTTTTTAAAAGAGAGGCATCGAGGCAGCTAACATGGAAGACAGACCCAAAAAGCTGAATATCGAGGTCACCTCAAGATGCAACCTCAATTGCGACATGTGCATGAGGAAGGTCTTGATGGAGGACTCAGGCGATATGAGCCTGGATACTTACAAGGCTCTGCTGCCGGTTTTCCCCGACCTCGAATCTGTCAACGTCATCGGTATCGGCGAGCCTCTGATGAACGAGAACATCATCGAGATGATCCGTCTGGGCAAGAAACATCTCCCTGTGAACGGAACCTTCAGCCTCACTACCAATGCCACTTTGATCAATGAAAAGATGGCCAAACAGTTGGTGGCCTCCGGCATCGATGACATCGTCATCTCTATGGACGGTGCCACTCCTGCCACCTTCAACGACATCAGAAAACAGGCCAGTTACGACGAGGTGCTGAGGAATATCGGGCTCCTGAATAAGGCTAAAAAGGCGCTGGACAGCGTAACGCCCCGGCTGGGATTCGAATTTGTGGCTATGAAAAAGAACGCCGCCGAGCTGCCGTCACTCGTTGACCTCGCTGCCAGGCACGGCATAAGCTTCATCATCGTCACCAACCTACTGCCCCACACCGAGGAGATGATGAAGGAAGTTTTGTATGACTATAACTCAGACAAAGCTATTGAGCTGTTCAACGATGCTGTTGCCGAAGCCAAACGCCGCAAGCTGGACCTGGCATTCGAAAACATCGATGTGGAGAACTATGCCAGCGCCCTTTTCGGAGTGCCCCCGCTGAAGGACAGGCTCCGCTCCCCCAAGCCTCTGCGGAAATGGGATGAGCGTTTGCAGAAAAAGTACCAGTTGCTGGATGATATAGTAGCCAAAGCCCGGGAACAGAACGTAGTGCTCAACTTGAAGAACCTGATGTCGAGAGACGGCACCGATCCCGAGCACATAGCCGCTATATTCGCCGAGACAAGCGCCAGGGCCAAGAAACACGGCATAAATCTGGAACTGCCGCCGCTAATACCCAAAAGCCAGAGGGAATGCGGCTTCATGAAGAGCAGGATCGCCTTCATAAGCTGGGACGGGTTCGTCAGGCCCTGCAACAACCTCTACCATTCCTATATATGTTATGTCAACAATAGAAAGAAAAGCATAACCAGCAAAAGCTTCGGAAATGTGCTGCAGCAGAGTTTTAATGATATATGGAATTCGAGAGAATACCGCAGCTTCCGCAGAAATGTGGATAAGTTCGACTTCGCTCCGTGTGGTGATTGCCCTCATGCTGAGGGCTGCTTCGCGCTGCTTTCCCCGGTATTCCGCAAAGACTGCTATGAATACACTCAACCCTGTGGTGATTGCCCCTGGGCTAGAGGTATTCTGAAGTGCATGTAGCCAAAAGACTATTGCTTCTTCGTCCCTGACGGGTATAGAACGTTCGGACGGTCGCCTCTTACCACCTTAAGGACGTACTCAGTCTTGTTTCTCTCAGGTGCTATCTCAAACTTATATTCAACCAGCTTCCATACAGACCGTTTGCCGCACTTGGGGCACGTGGGCAACAGCTCTCCCCGGAACTTGTAGACCTTGCTGTCTTTGGCAGAAGGTTTGCACTTTGAATCAACGAGATGCTTAACAAACTCATAATCGCCGTCAATAGGTGCCCTTAACGCAGTCCTGACCTCGGTGCCTAGCGGTATATCTATCATCTTGCGCTGCTGCATCTTTTGCCCCCTTTAAGGTTTGAGTAGTTACTGACTCAATTCGTTCAAATCATAACATATCACGCCGCCATTGTCGAGTAGTTTTGTTGCAGGTAATCCCCCATAATCAGGAATCTACAGCAAGTCGCTTAGTGAAATGGGAGTGCAGAGGGTCCACCTCAGGCGGATGCCGAGGGTCTGGGGGTGTCCCCCATTTTCTTAATTCCCCCAAGAGTGGGGGACACAGGGGGTTGAAAAGAAGTTCTCGCACTGCACTTATGGTCAAGGGTGAACTCCTGTGGTATGATACACATCCGATAGGATACAACGAGGTATACCCATGGCAAAAAGACAACCCGGCCGCAGAAAGCGGGCTACTAAAGGAAGTTCAGAAAGCAGAGCGAAGAAAGATGCCAAGGATTTTGCCAAAAGCGTGGGTAGTTTCCTCCCGGGGATAGGAACTATTCTGGGCATAGAGAGCATCTACCACAGCGGGAAGAAGCTGATGGATTCCGGGCCCAAGGCATTGAAGTCTATGGGCAAAAAGAAAAGCAAACGCATCGGCAAGAGTATTAAAAAGCGATTCAAGCTATGGTAATCTAAATGTCATTGCTTTGAAAATAGCCTCTTCAGGCAACCATAGGGTAGGGGCTCTGTCCCCTACCGGAATATGCGGGTGACAGAGCACCCGCGCTATTTTCATGCTTCGTGGTGCTGATTGCAATCAGCATGACGGATTCCTACGAAAGCAGGTATCCACAGCGCACAGTGATAAACATGAATCATGCGAGGGGGTATCATGGGCTTCGTGAAATCATACGAGGAACTGGGGAGGACCGCGCGAGGCAAAGGCGGATTATACGAGTTCTACGATGCGGAAATGCTGACTGTCATGTGGGAGACGAAGCGGGAGATTGTAAAGCGTATACTTCCGCCGCCGCTTAAGCCGACCAGAAGGCCGCTCGCTATGGCTTTTGTGGCGTATTATCCCAAAACAAACTTCTGCCCGCCCTATTATGAAGCTGGTCTTTTCCTGAGAGCTACCTTCAAAGGTGTGGAAGGCAACTACTGCCTTGCCATGCCTGTAACCAACGACATGGCGATGGCCAGCGGCCGCGAGGAATTCGGGTATCCCAAGAAACTGGCCAATATCGAGTTCAAACGTAGCGGTAAGCATGTCGAAGGACGTCTGGAGCGGCACGGATTACGTTTCTTCGAGGTTCAGGCAAAATTGACCGGCAAACCGAATGCAGATGACTTCCCATCCCTCATTGCCAGCAAAGAAAAGGATGGCGGGGTAGTTAATTACAATTTCAAGCATTTTCCAGCCCCCGACGAAGGCGTATTCGACTACAACCCCCGCCTGGTCAGGGAAAGGGTTATCCTTCGTCCCAGTCTAGCAAAGTGGGGTGAGGCTGAAGTCAAGCTATCGCCTTCCGATTACGACCCTTGGGCGGAAGTAGAGGTTGTCAAAATGCTGGGCGCAGTATATACAGTGGGTAACAACACCATGCTCAGAGGCAGCGTTGTAGCCGAAGCAGACCCGGTTGCTTTCACCCCCTTTGCGCTTCAGAAATGGGACTGGTGGCCAGTGGATTAGAGCCTGAGCGCCATTCATGCTTTCTCAGGATCTACGCCCCCAATCACAAATTTGGGCAGACACGCTGGTCTGCCCCTACGGCAAACATCAAATCAATTGAACCCGCCTCACTGATATGCTAGAATATTCAAGGTTTTTAAGCATAGCAATGCGTTTTTTAAACTCCCCTGTTGCGAAAGGAGCTAAATTAGATGGAGTTCGGGTTCACAGAGAAAGAGAACACCCTGCGAAAAGAGATTAAGGAATTCGTGGCCAAGGAGCTGCCTGGATGGATGGGAGAAGGAGGAGTCAACGAGGAATACGGCACTGACGAGGGCTGGGAAGCTGCCAAGAAGATGGCTAAAAAGCTGGCAGCCAAGAAGTGGCTCACCATCGCCTGGCCTAAAGAATACGGCGGCCTGGGCGCCTCACACATGGAACACGTCCTCTACAGGGAAGAGATGGCTTACCACATGGTGCCGGGCGTCGATATGGGGGTAGGCGGCGTTAACTGGATAGGCCCCACGCTTATGATTTTCGGCACGGAGGAGCAGAAGAAAAAGCATCTGCCCAAAATCGCGGCCGGGGAAACCTTCTGGTGCACTGCCTACAGCGAGCCTGAGGTCGGCTCCGACATGGCCTCAATGAAGTGCCGCGCAGTGAGAAAGGGCAACGAATACGTAATCAACGGCCAGAAGGTATGGATTAGCGGCGGTCACCGTGCTCACTGGTGCTGGATGGGGGTCAGAACAGACCCTGATGTCCCCAAACATAGAGGAATCACCTTGATTCTCGTGGATATGAAAACCCCCGGAGTAACCGTCAAACCGCTGCTCAACATGGCTGATTCCTATGCCAACTGCGAGGTCTTCTTCGATGATGTGCATGTCCCCGTGGAAAACCGTATAGGGGAGGAAAACCAGGGCTGGCGCTATATCATGACAGCACTAGATTTCGAGCGAACTGCCGGGATTGACCTTACCGCCAGAGCCCATCGCATGGCAGACGAACTGGTAAAATATTGCAGACAGACAAAACGAGACGGCAAGCTATTGAGCGAATACCCGATAATACGCAACAAGCTGGCCGACCTTCTTATCGAGTGCGAAGTGGGAAGATTGATGTGCTATCGTATCGCCTGGATGGAGGACAGAAACCAGGTCCCGAACTATGAGGCATCCACGGCCAAGACCCTGGGTGCAGAGCTGGGACAGAAAATAAGTAATATTGGTCTCGACCTGATGGGTCTCTACGGCCAGCTAGAGCACGGCCCCGGCGTACCGATAAAGGGATTGATACACGAAGCTTACCTTTACACCCGCGGCGATACCATTGCCGGCGGCACCTCAGAAATAAACCGCAACGTCATCGCCATGAGGGGTCTGGGCCTGCCCAGAGGCTAACAATAAGAGCGTTCAACTGTCGAAAATATGTAGGGGCGTTCAATTGAACGCCCCACAGTTTAATTGATTACTTTCTCCTCAATAAGCTGGGCTATCTCAGACTCAGGCTTGCCCAGAAGCTCTCGGAACACATAGTCATTGTGCTGACCTAACATCGGGGCGGGGCGTCTAACCTCGCCCGGCGTCCCACTGAGTTTAAAGGGTATGCCTGCTATAATATCAATGCCCGTCGCCGGGTGCTCGACCTGTAAGTGGGTTCCTCGCTCCGCGTAGTGTGGGTCGGAGAACCGTTCCATCAAGTCCAGGCAGGGGGTTGCCGCCACACCTGCCTTCTGCAGAATATCCATCACCTCGTAATTGCTGAGGTTGATAGTCCAGGCGGAGACGAGCCTGTCCAGTTCCTCCAGGTTTCTCTGCCGATTGAACTTATCACTAAACCTTTTCTCCTTGACCCAGGGCGGGTTGCCGATGGCAGTGCAGAAGCTGCGCCACTCCTCCTCAGTATCCACCGCTATGGAGACCCACCTGTCCTCCCCCAGACAAGGGTAATTGTTATGTGGGGCCATCGTAGGGCTGCGGTTACCCATAGTGCCCAAAACCCTGCCAGTCATGAAGTATTCCATGAAAGCCTCACCGATGACAGAGGCCCCAACCTCTATCTGAGCCATATCTATATACTGCCCCTTACCGGTCCTCTCGCGATAGTAGAGGGCAGAGAGCACCGCAAATGCTCCGTGAATTGCAGATGTTACATCGAGATAGGGCGTTTGCTCACCCAGCACCCGTTCGCCGGGATAGCCGATCAGGCTGGAGTAGCCGCAGAGAGCGCCCAGAGACGGGGCATATGTAACTATATTCGATAGAGGGCCGTTCTGTCCGGCAGCGGGCAGAGATATCATGACAAGCTGGGGATTAGCCTGGCTCAGCTCTGCGTATTCAAGATTGAGCTTCTTCAATCCCATCGGCGAGAAATTATCGAGCGCTACATCGCTGATGCTAAGCAGCTCCCTTATTAACTTAGCGCCCCTGGGGTCGGTCATATCCACAGTGATGCCCAGCTTATTGCGGTTCATGCTGTGAAAGACGAAGTCTGTCTCAGGACCCACAGTAGAACGCCCCGGGGTCAGCCTGGCGCTATCGAGACGCTTATTCGTCTCCACCTTAATGACCTCAGCCCCCATGTCAGCCAAAATCTCGCCCAGCAGAGGTCCGGCCCACACCCACGAGAAGTCAACTACACGGTAACCACTCAAAGGATAATTTGCCATTTTCGGTAATTCTCCCTTACTTACGTTAGATAATCCCGCCTTTGCGCAGCCTCACCAAATCCTCTCTGGTATATCCCAGGCGGCCACAGTAAATCTCCTCGTTATGCTCCCCCAGCAACGGCGCCGGACGGTTGAGCTGCCAGGGAGTCTGCGAGAGCTTATAGGGAGCCCCGGGATATTTCAATGTGCCGATCTTAGGCCGGTCTATCTCCACAAAATAGCCCCGTTCCTTGAAATGAGGGTCGTTGGCAACCTCGTCTATGCTCCGCACAGGGGCGAAGGTAATCTGGTCTCTGCGGCATATTTCGAAGAGCTCGTCCTTGGTACGGTCTATGATCAGGGCCTCAACCATAGCATCCATCTCGTCGGCATACCATAGTGCCACCCCGATTCTATCCCTGAACCGCTGGTCAGCCATCCACTCAGGAGTGCCCATAGCCTCCAGGAACCTCTTCCACTGGAAGCCCTGAATAGCAATAAGGCACATATAGCCATCCTTGCAGGGGAGGATGCACCAGGGATAGACGCTGATGGTGCGATGTCCTGCCCGTATACTCTTCCGTCCCTCGAAAACGCCCAGATGGACACCGTGGCCCAGATGAATAGTAGCCCATACCTCAGCTTCCGATATATCAACTTGCTGCCCCTCGCCTGTAGAGCGCCGCGCGAAAATAGCACTCATGGTTGCCGCAGCACCCATAGCACCGCTCTGGTAATGGCTCTGCGAGAGCGCTGGAGCCAGGGGCTCCCGCTCAGGCTCCCCGGTACGCATGGTCTGTCCCCCAAGGCCAGCGGTGTTGAGTGCGCAGCCTTTGTAATCTTTGTAGGGCCCAGTCTGGCCATAGGGGGTGATAGAGGTTACGATGAGTCGCGGGTTTATCTCCTTCAGACTGGCGTAATCAAGACCGATGTCAGCCATCTGCTTGGGCGGGTTATTCTCCACAAAGACGTCAGCGTCTTTGAGCAACTGTTTCAGTATTTTTTGTCCTGTCTTCGTTTTGACATCAAGAGTGATGCCCAGCTTATTGGTATTCAGATACAAAAAAAGCCCGCTCTTCTCAGGGTGAGGCTCATCGTTGAGGAAAGGGCCATGCCGCCTCGATTCATCTCCCGAGCCAGGCTCCTCTATTTTCATCACCTCGGCACCGAGATCAGCCATCAGCTTGGCACAATACGGAGCAGAGACAAAGTTACCGTACTCCACAATTTTGAGTCCAGAAAGCGCCTGTTCAGCCACTTGCTAAACCTCCAATCTTTTCCCGACCATCAACGCACAACGACCACACAGCCCAAAGGGGATTTGTCTCAGGATTTTACTGCTACGACCAGCTAGATATTATGACTTAATTGTCTCGTTTGAGCAAGTGGAAAAGGGCACGGCGCACTATGCCTTCACACCTAGAATGCCAGAAGGATTAAGAGGAATACCCCTCAGACGTAACCGCACGCACAAGCCAATCCACTATCCCAACATAGCTCTGTAGTGCTTCATGCAGCACGAGAAGATGAGCGAGTCATGATAGACCTTGATTTAAATCATTGGGCAAGGTAAAATCCCTCTATCGGCAAAGGAGGATAGCATGAGTCGACGAGATTTGCGCAGCCAGTCGGGAATGCCGGAAAAGAGATTCGAGGAAATCTGTAATGGAGTGCGAAACATAAGCACCTCCGATGCCGTAACTACGGCGGTTACCAAGATTTTAGCGAAAGCACCTGAGCTGGAGGAGTTTGTGTTAGGAGCTTGCCGATTTACCACCTATTATCTTAAAGGCAGTATGATGAGAGAGGTGATACTGCGCCGAGGCCGCGAGACGCCCGATATTAAGCTGTATCTCATCGTGGTTTCTAACCAGTTGCTGACAAAGCGAGAGAGAGTGCTTGAGTGGCATTTAGCCAAGCAAATTGCTAGTGCATGCTTACGTGTTTTCGACAGTGGGAAATCCCAGAGGAAATTGAGAAGCGAAGCAGATGAGCTTGCCACGAGCTGGGGATTTACTCCGGTAGAGTAATCTAATGTGGATAGATATCATATCAGAGGAGATTTAAAATGGGTGAGCAAAAGGCAAATGACACATCTCTGGGCGACCTCAGGGTTCTAGACCTAGCTGGCCCCATAGGGCTTTACTGCACCAAACAGCTCGCAGACCTCGGGGCCGACGTGATTAAAATCGAGCCGCCCGGTGGCGACCCCACCAGGGCCATCGGCCCGTTCTATCACGGCGAGGTTGATCCTGAGAAGAGCCTCTACTGGTACCATTTCAATACCAATAAGAAAAGCATCACCCTGAACATAGAGAGCCCCGAGGGAAAGAAAATTTTTAAGAAGCTGGTTAAAGGTGCCGATATCATGGTGGAAACATTCCAGCCAGGGTATCTCGACTCCCTGGGCCTGGGATATCCGGCCCTCAAAAAGCTCAACCCGAGGCTGATTATGACCTCCATCACCCCTTTCGGACAGACTGGCCCATACAAGGACTTCAAGGCCTCCGACCTTATCGGTCTGGCTATGGGCGGGTTCCTCTTTATCTGTGGCTGGGAAGATGAGCCACCCTCCAGAGTTGGCGGCTCACAGGCCTACAATATGGCTTCGATACATGCCACCACAGCTACTCTGATCGCCCTTTACCATCGGGATATTACAGGCGAAGGACAGCATATCGATGTATCCATGCAGCAATGCGTGGCGCATACTTTGCAGTGGGTGCCTCAGATGTACGACCTCCAGAAGCGAATTATGGTCAGGTCAGGGCGTCTGGGAGTGCCTCTACAGGAATGTAAAGACGGCTGGACGAACTTCATTGCCCTGTTTGACTGGGACCTTCTTGTCGACTGGCTCAAGAGCGGTGGAGGATGTGCAGACCTCGATGACGATAAGTTTAAGGACATAGACTATCAGATCAGGCCTGAAGTGAGGCAACACATCAGTGAAGTTACCGATGCCTTCACCAAGTCACACGACAAGAGATGGGTCTGCGAAGAGGGACAAAACAGGGGCGTCATAGCTATACCCTGTAACACTGCCAAGGATGTGGTGGAGAACCCTCAGCTCAATATTCGGAACTTCTTTGTCGATGTGAACCATCCTGAGCTTGGCGAAGTTATAAAGTACCCCGGGGCCCCATATCGATTTGCCAAAACCCCGTGGCGGATAAAACGCCGGGCTCCCTTAATTGGAGAGCACAACAACGTGATTTACAAAAAGGAGCTGGGATTAACGTCCAAACAGATAGCTGCGCTCAAAGGGCGGGGGGTGATATAGAATGAAGACGAAGATAAAGAAGAGATTCCCGATGCAGGGCATAAGAGTCACCGATTTCTCCTGGTTTGGAGCAGGTCCTTATGTTACAAGGTTATTGGCCGCCTACGGGGCGGAGGTGATACGGATAGAAAGCAACACCAGAATAGATGGGATGAGGTGGCAGGCGCCCCGGAAGCCAGGCGTTCCCGAAACATATAACATCAGCGGAATGTTCAACAACTACAACCCGGGTAAGCTGGGGATAACGCTTAACCTGAACCAGCCCAAGGGCATAGATATCGCCAGGAAATTGATTTCCGTCAGCGATATAGTTCTGGACAACTTCATTCCAGGAGCCATGGAAAAATGGGGACTGACCTACGAGGAATTGGTCAAGATAAAGCCTGATATCATCGTAGCTACGATGCCGGTTATGGGAATAACCGGCCCATATACTTTTTGGCGCGGCTTCGGCACCACTATCAGAACCGCCGCAGGCATCGATTATATGACAGGTAACCCAGACCGTCCGCCGATAGGAACAGGGATGGCAGCCCTCCCAGATTTCGCCTGTAACCCCTACCATGCGGCAACAGCGATACTGTCTGCCCTTCATTACCGGAATAAAACAGGCAAAGGCCAGTTCATCGAGCTCGCTCAATTTGAGTCCACGGTCTGCTGGACCGAAACAGCCATCCTGGACTACACAGTCAATAAGCATATCCAGATGGGTATGCGCAACCACCTGCCGAATGCTGCTCCTCACGGCGTCTACCGCTGCCTCGGAGAAGACAGAGAGGTTGATTACTGCGCCATGCCTGAGTCCGAACCTGACCACAGGAAGAAGGATGAGCGATGGGTTGCTATCGCCGTATTCACCGAGGATGAGTGGAAAGCATTCTGCAAAGTCATAGGCAACCCGCCCTGGACTAAGGACAAGAAATTCGCCACCCTCTCCCAGAGAAAGAAAAACGAGGACGAGCTGGACAGCTTAGTCGAAGAATGGGCGATGAAGAAATCACCGGAAAAGGTCATGATGCTGATGCAGAATGCAGGCGTAGCGGCCGGGGTAGTTAATGACGGCGAGGACCTGCAGACCAGAGACCCCCAACTGAAGGAGCGAGGCTTCTACGTCTATCTTGACCACCCTGAGGCGGGCAGGATTGCCCACGATGGGCTCACCTTTGCTCTATCCGCGACTCCTGGCGAGATACGAAGGGCGCCGCTTCTGGGCGAGCATAACGAATATGTCTATAGAGAGATTTTAGGCTTCTCTGAGGACGAGGTAAACCAACTCATCACCGATGGCGCACTAGAGTAAAAGAACTAGAAAAGAAGGTATTTAGAAATGGCAGCAGCGCTCGACGGCATAAGAATTATAGACATGGCCTGGCAGGGGCCAGGTACATTCTGCTCCACTATCCTGGGCGACCTGGGTGCCGAGGTGATAAAGGTCTACGAGGCACACCCCGAACGCCGCGGCGGGCCTCTGGTGTTCATGTATCCGGATTCTCCCATATTCCCCGGGTGGCGGAACTGCAAGACCATGGGGCTTAATCTGAAAAGCAAAGAAGGCCTCAGCATATTCCGCAAGCTGGCCAAGACTGCCGATATCATCATAGAGGGTTTCAGGCCCGGGACCACCAAGCGCCTAAGTGTTGACTACGATACCGTCAAAAAGATTAACCCCCGAATAATATACGCCTCTCTGACCGGCTACGGTCAGGATGGGCCCTACCGCGATGTTGTAGGACATGACATCAACTACATATCCATAGGTGGACTTCTGGGCACGACAAGGGGCTCCGACGGAGCTCCGGTAATCCCCCGCACAGTTCTAGCTGACTTCGCCGCCGGCGGGATGGCCGCGGTCATTGGCATACTGGCTGCCCTCACAGCGCGAGACAAGTCAGGCAGGGGCCAGTATGTAGATGTGTCCATGACCGACGCCATAGTAGGGCTGATGATGCCCGTGTTATTGCCGGCTCTACTCGGTGAAACGGTGTCGGAACAGGGCGAGACCATAGCCACTGGAGAGGAGCAGCGCCCCTGGTACAATGTGTACAAAACGAAGGACGGGAAGTATATCAGCGTGGGCAGCGTCGAGCCCTGGTTCTATGCTAACCTGTGCCGGCTCCTGGGCCGTGAGGATTTCATCGAGCATCAATATGCAGAGGGTGAAAAACGCGAAGAGATTCTCCAGTATTTCAAGCAGACCTTCCTGACCAAGACAAGAGACGAATGGTTAAAAATATTGCGGCAGAAGGACACGTGCGTCGCCCCAGTCTATTCACCGGAAGAGGTGATCTCCGACCCCCACTTAATAGCCCGAGAGATGTTTGTCAAAGTGCCTCATCCCACCATGGGCCAAGCCAGGCAAATTGGCCCTATTATCAAGCTTTCCAGATCGCCATTTAAGGCTAGGAATTGGGCTCAGCGATTCGGCCAGCACACGGATGAGATACTGCTTGGGCTCGGCTATAAAAAGGCACGCATTAAGAAGCTGCGCGAAGCTGAGATAATAGGCTGAGCCGTCACAAGTTACCATCTCGTTAGCGCTCCAAAGGGCCTTCATTGGGGAGCAAGCACGTAGCAAGAACGGAACCCTATCCTGCCCATGCCTGCACGAAATACTTGCGGTGTCAAGCAGAACTTAATATTGTCTTATCACTAGGGGAGATATGAGTAATAATGTTGAGAAATCTTAAATTGGAAAGGCCTCTCGCATTCATTGACGTTGAAACTACTGGTCTTAAACCCAGCTCGGACAGAATAATAGAATTATCTATTCTTAAGATTCATCCAGACGGCAACAGGGAGTACAAGAGCCATAGAATCAACCCTGAGATCCCGATTCCAGCGGACGCGACTACTATCCACGGTATCACTAACGCTGATGTGGTATACGAACCGAAGTTTCAGCACTATGCGAAGAGTATCAGAGACTTCCTTGATGGCTGTGATATAGCCGGATTCAATGTGATAAAGTTTGATTTGCCTTTTCTCGAAGCAGAGTTTAAAAGAGGAGGTGTGGAATTCTCTCGTAAAAATCGTCAGCTTGTCGACAGCCAAGTTCTATACCACTTACTGGAACCACGCAATCTTAAAACAGCATATTCGAAATATTGTGGTAGAGAAATGGAGACAAACCATACTGCCGAAGGGGATGCTACTGCAGCAGCTGAAATACTGGATGGACAATTGGAAGTACATCCCGAATTACCGAGGAGCGTGACAGGTTTGTGCGCCATGTGTTATACGGTACCCGAGAATTACGTCGATCCCGATGGGAAATTCATATGGTCAGATGGCGAAGTTATATGTAATTTTGGTAAAAAGCATAATGGGCGGAGACTGAAGGATATCGTAGTTGAAGCCCCAGATTATCTACAGTGGATCGCAACATCCGATTTTACTCCCGAAGTTAAAGAATTAGTAATAAGAGCTCTTCATGGTGAATTTCCACATCCAAAAACAGTATAAGAGGGCATTATGAGCAAAGTAATAGATGAATTGGAAATCTATACTGTTCTGCCAGAAGAAGACAACATTAAGATTATCAGCGCACAAATCCATAACTTCAGATCATTAAAGGAAGTTGAAGTTATGCTCGACTTAACAACAATTCTGATAGGCGAGAACAACTCGGGCAAGACTAGTTTTCTAGAAGCACTATATTCTGCAATTGGTGCTGGTAGACGCGTAATTAATGAAGAGGATATTTACATTGGTCCGAAAGAAAAAAAGGTCCCTCGTGACAGAGTAGTCACGATTGACTTGCTAATTCGTCCAATAGGTTCAGATGGAAAGATTATAGGCGCTTTCCCTGAGGGAAGCTACTGGGTTTCTTTATGGGGCAATGGTGTCGCGCAGGACGAAAAAGAAAACGATTTTGTCGCTATTCGTACGCAGATGAAGTGGAGCAGCACTAAAGGCGAATACGAGACTGAACGCAGATTCTTACTCGACTGGCCAAATTTGGAAAGTTGGGAAGATGCAAGAATTAACGAGAAAGCCGGAAGTGTGTCAGTAAACAAGATAGAGCCAATAGCCCTTTATTTCATGGACGCCAAGCGCGATATACAAGATGAGTTACAGAATCGCGGTTCCTTTTGGCATCGGCTAATCTCTGACCCTGGCCTTACTGACGAGCAAATTGAAGAGATAGAAAAAGATCTAAGTGATATCAACGAACAGATAGTCGAGGGAAGTGATGTGCTCTCCCACGTGCAGAAGCATTTGAATGAGATATATAGGACCATACCCTGCGACAAGGGGAGCGTCGCGATAACTCCTTTGACAAGGCATCTGAGGGATTTGTCAAAGGGCATGGATATTAGTTTTTGCACAAGCGGCGCTCAGAGTTTCCCACTGGTGAGACATGGGATGGGCACTAGGTGTCTAGCTGCGTTGCTCATTTTTCGTGCGTACTCGGTTTGGCGACAACAGAGAAAAGAACGTGACCGAGTGCACTCCATGTTGGCATTGGAGGAGCCGGAAGCTCATTTACACCCTCAAGCACAGAGGGCATTGTTTCTCCACATTGAAGAAATACCCGGACAACGAATAATAAGCACGCATTCACCATACATAGCAGGACAGGCCAATATCAGCCAGTTTCGTCACTTTCATAAGAATGGAGCAATAACCGAGGTTTCTCAGATTGACGTTTCCAAATTTGAAGAAGAGGATATACGGAGGATAAAACGCGCGGTACTAAATACTCGCGGTGACTTACTCTATGCTAGAGTACTTATTCTCTGTAGTGGGGAAACCGAAGAACAGGCATTACCAATATATGCAGAGACGTACTGGAGGATCACGCCTAGCGCCTTGGGAATCTCTATTGTTGGTGTTGGTGGTGATGGGAATTACTCGCCATTTTTACATCTTGCATCTGGTCTTGGTATCCATTGGTATATCTGTTCGGACGGGGAGGTCACGGCACTCAAAAATGTTCAGAATGCCTTGGAAAGTATTGGCATTAAGGATATAAAAGCACAGAAAAACGTATTTATGCTGCCTGGCAAGCACAAGTGGGAGACATATCTGGTAGACCAAGGATATGGCGATGTGATCGAGACTATGTTGGATTCAACTAATAATACCAAAGATTTTGTTAGTGATTACATCAAAAACATGAATGGGCAAAGACAACATGGTAATATGGTTCGGGATTATAGCGGCGAAGAGGGGAAAAAACGAGCGATAATCGACATTTTGTCTGAAGGAAAGACTAAATATGCTGCCCCGCTAGCTCGTGCAATTACGTCATTAGAAGATACTAACCGAAGAATCCCCAAGAAGGTCAAGGAGATGTTCGAGCAAATAAAAAGCGAGTTACCATTGCCAGTAGCGCCTAGCGGAGTCAAATCATGATTCGTCCAGTCAATTTATCTCCCACTCAGCAGAAAATAGTTGAGTATGGGGGAGGCGCTTTGCTCGTTGTTGCAGGCCCTGGCTCAGGGAAGACGCGTGTTCTTACAGAGCGTGCCCGGCGAATTCTTTCCAAGAACGAAGAGCATTTTCGCATTTTGGCTTTGACTTTCACAAACAAAGCTGCTAATGAGATGAGGGAACGGCTTCAAGAGTTCCCTGACATTAATCAAAAAGCTTTTATCGGCACATTGCATAGTTTTTGTTCAGAAATACTTGCCAGTAGGGGGAAACCAGTCGGTATCGAGAGGCTCCCAAATATCTTTGAACTGTACCATGACCGCCAGCAAGTTCTATACCGAGCTGTTATGGCTGACCCCGACCTCAGTCACGAACTGAAAAATATTGGGGACTCGTCAGAGCAAGGTAGACTCCTTTCTCGCTGGATGGCGAGGATCGGCGAATTTAAGAATAGACTTGTATTGCCAGACATGGTAGACGATGATATAGAACGTAGAGTATATCAGGCTTATGATGCTGAACTGCGTGCTTCTGATGCTGTCGATTATGATGACCTTCTGTTGCTGACTTACAGGTTGCTTACTGAACGGCCCAAGGTTGCTGACTTTTACAGAAGACAATATCGCTACATATTCATTGATGAAGCACAAGATCTGAACGAAGCGCAGTATAGAGTAATTCAAGCTCTTTGTGGGCCAAAATTTCGTAATATCATGATGGTAGGAGATCCAAAACAAGCCATTTTTGTATGGAATGGAGCTAACCCCAAGTATCTAGACTTATTTGAGAAAGACTTCGGTGCTGAGCGGATAAGAATGGATGATAACTTCCGCTCATCCCGATGCGTGGTGAACTCAGCACGAGCTCTGTCACCCGATTATGAAATCGAGGGACAATTGCCTATTGAAGGGGAAGTGAGACTGATCGTTGGGCGGGATGAAGAGGACGAGGCCAATCTTGTTTTAGACTATCTTGAAGGGTTGTTGAATCATGGGCATCCTGATATTGAAGGTACCATTACCCTTGAAAGGTGCGCTCTCTTAGCAAGAAACCGCTATGTATTTTCAGCTATCGACAAAAAGTTAATTGAACGCAAATGGCCATACTACAAACAGCTGTCAACCCAACATGAGAGCGAGTCTGACCTTCTCAAAGATTTTGAGCTATGTATGAGACTTCTTGTCAATCCACGTGACCGATTGCATCTTGCTCTCCTACTAAGAGGGTGGGATGTACAGGCCGAAGAAGGTGTACAAGAAAGATTCGTCGAACGTCTAGAACTTGTGAAGTATTTGAACCAGCATGCGCGCAATGACAAACAAAAAGCCATTGTCGAGGCGATTACTGCGATGGATTGCACAAGAAACAGCTTTAGACTCCTCCCAGTTCTGGACAAGTTGAATGCTTTTTCTCTTCGCTTGAATAGTGAGGATGAGCGAGCTTTAATTCAAGAGGACATTAGCGCTTGGCGTAGACACTGGGATCTGTATTTGCGCTCACAGCCAGGAGATCAACATAGTCTTACTTCCTTTCTCGGTCAGGTTGCACTCGGAGCTACTCAGCAGATGCGACAAGACGGACTTGCCTTGATTACAGTACACTCTGCCAAAGGTTTAGAGTTTGATGTTGTCGTCGTAATGGGTATGGTTGAGGGAATCTTCCCAGATTATCGTGCTAAGGGCCTTTCGCTGGAGGAGGAGAAACGAAATGTATTCGTTGCTATTACTCGTTCTATGAGGCTCTTAGCTATGTCTTATTCAAAAACGCGTATAATGCCTTGGGGAAGCTTACGGCAACAGCAACCTTCGAGGTATCTGAGGGATGTCGGTCTTATTTGATTGATTCAAGGGTAGACTTCAGAGCTTACGATTATGTTGCCTGATTGAACAACCTGACGGTTTGTGCGGTAGGCAACAACCAAACTACAATTCTCTGCTGATTCTCCAAAACTCGGTTCTCCCGGAGCGTTAAGCCGCTCCGAAAGGTTTTCTTCGGAGAGGCGGCGGCGTGATGAGGAAGTGATAGGTTGAGAATCTCTGCCCTTGCACTTAGCGTAACTGAATGACAATCGCCATAAGTCTCAGCGATTATCTGGCAGAATTTTGACCAGCAGGCTGCGGTTCCGGGGTCCATCGAATTCACAGAAGAAGATGCCCTGCCATGTTCCCAGCACCAGTCTACCATCATCCACCAGTACCATCTCGGAACTGCCAAATAAGCTGGCCTTGATATGAGCGGGAGAGTTGCCTTCCGCGTGGTGATAATTGTCGTGTTGAGGCACTAGAGCCTCAAGCTGTTCGGCAATGTCTTCGACAACGCTGGGGTCTGCCTGCTCGTTTAGTGTAACTGCAGCCGTGGTATGCGGGACAAACACATAGCAGACTCCGTTCTCAATGCGACTGGCATCCACAACCTCCTGAACGGCTCTGGTAATGTTCTGAAACTCCACCCTTGACCTTGTCTTTATATTAAGAGTTCGTATCACGAATACCACCTCCCTGACAACTGTCTCAAACGCTTCACATACTATATAGTTCCCGACACATTCGCAATATCCCCGGCTGGCCTTCGTGTGATATTATAAGTGCGGAGGCCATGACAAATCGGAATGACGCGCCGAGTCCTAAGGGGAAGCAACAACATACCATCTCTCAGCTTAGGACTCCCCTATACTATTGATACTTTGGAGATGCAGTATGACCGCACAACATGGATATGCCGGGAAGATTTTGAAGGTCGACCTGACTTCAAGAACCACGATTGCCCTGCCCACGTCCGACTACGCTGAAAGGTTTCTGGGCGGGAGAGGCATAGCTGCCAAGCTTTACTGGGACGAGGTGCCTCCAAATGCCAGTGCGTTCGATCACCGAAACATGCTCGTCTTCGTGACCGGTCCGCTGGCCGGGTTTAAAGGGCTTTCAGGCTCCAGATGGCAAGTCTGTGGCAAGGCTCCGGCCATGATTCCGGAACACTTCTCTTATGCCAATCTGGGTGGAAGATGGGGCGCTCAGCTAAAATTCACTGGCTATGATGCAATCGTTGTTCTGGGTAAATCTGACAAACCTGTGTACATGTTAGTTCAAAACGATGCTGTTGAAATAAGAGACGCCTCTGCCTTATGGGGCAAAAGTACGATTGAGACCCGGGAGGTTCTGAAGCGAGAACTTGGCGGCACTGTGGCAGTGGTGAGCTGTGGCCCCGCCGGTGAAAACATGGTCAGCTATGCCACCTTACTCGCAGACAACGATGCCAGCGGTTCCAGTGGGTTCGGGGCCGTTATGGGATCAAAGAAATTGAAGGCAATTGCAGTAAGAGGAAATGGCAAGGTAATCGCAGCAAACCCGGACAAGCTCAGCGAGCTAACAGAATACGCCCGCAAGCTATCGAACAAGTATATACCGCGAAACATCACCAGCGGATTCGCAGAATTGAAGGCCGCCGGCGGACAAGGCGAGAGTATTCCGCAAGACATCGCCGAGCTTCATTTTGAGGTACTGCCCGGCCAAAGAGCGAAGAGAGACCTCTGCTTCGGCTGCATAGGCAACGGCGAAAGGATAATCGTGGAGTCAAGAGATGGCCAAACGAATGGCAAATCCTATTGCGCTTCCGCTCTTTTCTACATCAACCGTGCCGTGAGATATTACGGCGAACTGAACGAAGTCCCGTTCTACGCTGCCAGGCTTTGTGACGCTTACGGAATAGACTCCCTCGCGATTATGACAATGATCATGTGGCTCTCGAGGTGCAGCCGTGCTGGAATTCTCAATGACGAAAACACCGGCATTCCTCTATCTAAACTTGGAAGCTGGGAATACATAGAGACTCTGGTCAAGAAGATATCGCTCAGACAAGGTTTCGGAGACACTCTCGCTCAGGGAATGGAGAAGGCAGCACAGACTGTGGGAGGCGGTGCGGCTGAACTGATCACTGACTTCAAGTCAAAGGCTGGCCATCACCTGACGTTTTGTCCCAGGATGTTCCCTGCGCATGGACTCCTGTATGCCATGGAACCCAGGCAGCCCATACACCAGTTGCACGAGATGGCTACCACCCTGTTCTCATGGCTGAGTTGGGCAGGCAGCGCCGAGGGGGCTTACCTCTCCAGCGATGTATTTCGCAGCATAGCCAGCAAGTTCTGGGGCAGTGAGCTTGCCGCAGATTTCTCAACGTATGAGGGTAAAGCCCTGGCCGCTGCCAGAATTCAAGATCGAGCTTATGCCAAGGAAAGTCTCATCCTCTGTGACTTTGCCTGGCCAATCCTGCACAGCTTCTCGAATGACCACGTGGGCGACCCCTCTGTTGAAGCCAGAATCCTCTCCGCGGTCACAGGCATGGACATTGATGAACCAGGCCTTAACAGAATAGGTGAGAGGATATTCAATCTGCAAAGGGCGATTCTGGTCAGGGAAGGGCATCGGGGGAGGCACGATGATCGAATTCCCGAGTCATTTTACACGATGCCGCTAAAGGGGGACGAGGTTAATCCTAACTGCACGGTCCCGGGCAGGAACGGAGAGATAATCTCCAGGAAAGGTGCGGTGGTTGATAAGAATGATTTCGAAAAGATGCGGGACGAATATTATGAGCTCAGGGGTTGGGATATTGACACCGGCCTTCAGAAAGTGGCGAAGTTAAAAGAACTCGGCCTATATGAGGTTGCCCGGGATTTGGCGCAAGCTGGCCTCGCTGTATGATAGGGGGCCAAACGGAATACGCGATCCCTGTGGATTACCGCTTTGAATCGACCTTCTTATTCTGTACCGCCGCACCTCTCAGTGGCGACATGTCCCTCAGCTTCTGCACGATACCCGGCAGGACAGAAAGCACATAGTCCACATCTTCATCGGTATTATCGGTCCCGACCGTGAACCGAAGGCTGCCGTGGGCCAACTCCTCAGGAAGTCTAGTGGCAACAAGCACATGCGAGGGGTCGTTGGAACCCGTGGTACAGGCGCTGCCGCTTGAGGCAGCTATGCCCAGCAAATCCAGGTGCAGCAGGATGGATTCCCCTTCGACATACTGGAAGGATAAATTCAAGTTGTTGGGCAGGCGCTGCGCAGGATGCCCGTTGAGATAAACCTCTCCAATCCGAGACATTATGCCCTCAAACAGGCGCTCCCGCAGCCTCTGGCAGTACCGACTGTTGGACTCCCTGTCATCGGCAGCCATCTTAAGAGCAACCGCAGTACCCACAATTCCGGGGATATTCTCAGTGCCCGCCCTGCGGTTATTCTCCTGAGCACCGCCTGTCTGCTGGGGCACAAACGGAGTCCCTTTCCTCATATAGAAGACACCTACCCCCTTGGGCCCCTGGAACTTGTGCGCCGATAAGCTCAGCATATCTACACCTAGCTTATTCACATCAAGGTCTAACGCCCCGGCACCCTGAACCGCGTCAGTATGGAATACGATTTTTCTCTGTTTAGCTTTGGCCTTAACCAATCTGGTAAACTCAGCCAAAGGCTCGATGGTGCCGATCTCGTTGTTGGCCAGCATTATGCTGACCAGAATGGTCTTATCAGTAATCGCTTTCTCAAAATCAGCGGCACTGACAAGACCGAAGCGGTCCACCGGGAGATAGGTCACTTTGAAGCCAAACTCCTCCAGATAGTGGCAGGTATGCAGCACGGCATGATGCTCTATCGCAGATGTGATGATATGGTTGCCCTCTTTCTGCAAAGCAAAGGCAGCCCCTTTGAGGGCAGCATTATCTGACTCGGTGCCGCCGCTGGTGAATATAATCTCCCCAGGCTTACACCCCAAAACATTACCAACATTCGCCCGTGCTTCGTCTAACGCCTTTCTCGCCTCCTGGGCGATGGAGTAGATGCTTGAAGGGTTGCCATAAATCTGGCTGAAATAAGGAATCATTGCCTCCAGAACCTTGGGATGAACCGAGGTCGTTGCTGCGTGATCAATGTAAATCAATTTATGCTTCAACTTTCCTCCTCCGCAGAGACACTTGACTGACTTCTAAGCCATCGGCAGAACACAAATCGGCGAGGGTCGTCGTATCGAGCACCTGAGCTATGCTATTGCGCACTTGCTCCCAAAGCGGCTTTGAAGAACAAACTGTTTCCCTTCGGCAGTAACCAGCCTCTACGCCCTCAGACACACATTCAACAGGAGCAAGAGGCCCCTCCAAAGCGCGTACTACCTGCCCCGCAGTTATTGATGCAGGGTCTGCAGTCAATTGATAGCCTCCATGTGCTCCGCGGATGCCCTCTACCAAGCTCGCTTTGCGTAAGATAGCCATGAGTTGCTCCAGATAGCTTAAAGAGATGTCCTCCGAGTCGGCGATCTCAGCTAGTGAGATAGGCCCTCTACGGTAACCCTGCGCCAAGGCTATCATAGCACGCAGTCCGTAGCGAGCCCTGCTTGAGAACTTCATGGTTATAATTCCTGGTACTTTAGTAGGAATTATAACATCATGGTACACTCCTGTCAACACAACCTACAGAGCGGATTTATCCTTGACAATGCGAAGAGGAACTTATACAATTCAAAGCAGAGTCTATCGCCTTTGCGGCCCCGTGGTGTAGCGGTCTAACATATCTGCCTGTCACGCAGAAGATCGTGGGTTCGAATCCCATCGGGGTCGGATGCAATATCTCTGGAGTGACACTCAAAACTCAACTTGAAGAAGGGCTCCAGTTCAGGTCGTGGCTTCACCGCCACGACTCTGTTATTCTCGACTAGTATTTGCCCAGAGCGCGGGACTAAGGCGACTGCACCAAAAGCCATTTTGTTGGTTTAGACTGGGTGCTAAAAAATCGATCTGTAAAATTATTATGCGCTCCAATATCACTTGCTTCAGAGCCACAGTCGTACTAGAATAGTGCCAATTAGACTTCATGCTATTTCGAGGGTTGATAAGGAAAAATGAAGCTGGGCCTTTTGGGCTATTAATGGAAAACATGACTGATGAATCTAGCGAATCCCGGTAAACAAGGTGGAGGAATATGTGACAAATGTAAATAGTACCCGAATTGAAAAAAGGCGCCTGGGCAAAACTGATTTGCTGGTGACGCCTATTGGACTGGGTTGCTGGCAGTTCGGTGGCCGCGGCCGTTCTACCTCTACGGTCTGGAAATCCCCGCCGCAGGAAGAAATAGATAATATGGTTAAAGCAGCCCTAGATGGCGGCATTAACTGGTTTGACACCGCCGAGGCCTATGGTAGCGGCGCTTCTGAGAGGGCCCTAGCTACAGCGCTATGTAAAGCCCATATGGCTAACCGCGATGTCGTCATTGCCACTAAATGGTTTCCGTTTTTCCGCACCGCTCGCAATATTCTGGGTAGTATCGATGAACGCATAGGATGTCTCTCTCCATGTAAGATAGACCTTTACCAAATCCATTTGCCTTACGCGTTCTCATCGCTGGAAGCCCAAATGGACGCGATGGCCGCCCTCGTTAAGGCAGGTAAAATCCGTTACATAGGCGTGAGCAATTTCTCGGCGAAAAAGATGCGCCGCGCTCATTCGGCTCTAGCTAAACATGGTTTGCCGCTCGCATCGAATCAGGTAAAGTTCAACCTGATAAATCGTAATCTGGAGAAGAACGTGCTGGCTGCTGCTAAAGAGCTTAATGTTTCTCTCATCGCCTATAGTCCCTTGGCTCAGGGATTATTGACCGGCAAGTTCCATAAGAATCCGGACTTGTTAAGAAATGTGCCATTTTTGAGAAGGATGTTGATGAGAGGCATGATTGAAAAGACTCGCGCTTTGGTTAAAGCATTGGAGGATATTGCGGTGGCGCATAATTGCACTGCGTCGGAGGTAGCTTTAAGCTGGGCAGTGAATTTCCACGGTGATACCATCGTGGCTATTCCGGGCGCTACCAAACTTGAGCATGTTCGCCAGAATGTCGGCGCGCTGACTTTGAAACTGTCGCCCGAGGAAATGGCAAAGCTGGACGAGCAATCACGCCTTATCTCCAAATAACATCCCCTTACCTCGTCTTGCCAGGCCCGAAGAAAACCTTTTCCATATTCACCCAAATCTTCACTAATTCCCAATCATAGCGACAGGCCTACCACCTAAGTGGAGCAAGGACGCTAGTTCTCTTCGCCTATGAGTTCGGCTACCATCTCCGCCGTCTTCCCAACGACTTCAGCCTCCCTTTTGATGAACTCAGGGTCGTTCACAGCCTGCATCACCGCCTTAAAATCAGTCCAGTCATCGATTTTTGAGATTTCACTGCAAGTGGTGGTGCCGAACTCCTTTTCAAACCATTGCACCAGCCTCTGTGCGATACCCATCCCCGGGAGAAGTCCATTAAGACCATCCTGAATGTGGGGACGGCCATACATCATGCCCAACACCATCACTCCTCCTGTCAATGCACCGCATGTCTTGCCCATGCCTAGTCCAGCGCACAACGGCCCCGCCGCCTTGAAGGTTAACTCATCCTCTAGGCCCAAGAGTTCCTGAAACGTTAATAGCACAGCCTGACTGCAGCCGTGGCATTTCAGTTCATAGTCATAGGCCTTCTTCCTGGCTTGCTTCTTTAGAGCCTCTTTAGAAATCTTCTGTCCCACGTTAACCTCCAAAGTCGGATTCTCAGCAGGCCCAAATTATATCTGGATACCTTCCCGCATGTCAAAGGATTACCTGCAGCACTAAGTCCTAGACTCCCCTGCCGCCACTACTTACCCCCAAACTGAAGCTAAAAACTAGGGGTGTGTTGTATCCAGCACACTCTGGTGTAGCAAATGTGGAACGCTGGCTGACGAGTCTACTCGGGTCTTTGGCAAACAAGGCGCTCTGAAACGGGGATACCTCATTGGCAAGCTACGATTGAACTGGTACGGAGACGTTTTAAAAGGACTGCGTTTCGGAGTTGCAAAATCGTTAGATCCCAGTTGTTGACTCTCCGTGCCCGGTTGTGATATTATCCGAGGCGCCTCAAAGATATACCACTAAGATACATGCGCAGAAAACTATATGAGGTGAAATATTCTATCAAATAAATACCAGGATTACATGTTTGGCCTTCTCAAGAGAGTAATTGACGAGATCGGGCCGCGTCCATCTTGCAGCGACGAGGAAAAAAGGCTGGGCCGCCTTCTGGTTGAGGAGTGGCAGCCCTTCTGCGACAGGGTCGAGGCGGAGACATTTACTTGCAGTCCCCACGCCTTCCTGGGCTTCATACCTTTCTCTGTCTTGCTCTACTTTGCTGCCGTCGTCCTCTACTGGTTCTACCCGCTGGCCTCCTTCGTACTTATCGCCATCGGCTTCGGCATCGTGTTTTTCGAGCTCCTGCGGTACCGCGAGTTCGTTGATTTCCTGTTCCCCCGCAAGCAAGGCGAAAACATCATGGGCACAATCCGCCCCAAGGGCGAACCCACACGCAGGGTTATCGTCAGCGCCCACATGGATTCAGCTTACGAGTTCAATCTCATCTATTACCTGAAAAACGCGGTCATCACGCTAGTAGAAATCGCCATATTAGGGTTGGTCATAGCTCTGTGCGGCAGCCTGGCGAAAACCATAGCCTACTTCTATGGCTTCTCGGATACCACCGCTTTCACGGCGGTCGGTTATGCTATGATCGCGTTCACCCCCGTCATGGGGCTTGCCCTGTTTTTCCACACATACAAGCCTGTCCCCGGAGCTATGGACGACATGGCCGGAGTTGCGGTCGTCGCAGGCCTGGGCAAGTACCTGGACGAGGCGCGCAGGAACGGAGGTTGGCTCCCCGAGAAAACTGAGGTGGTGCTGCTGGCGACATCGTCCGAGGAAGCCGGGTTGCGCGGCGCCAAGCGGTACGTGAGTAAGCATCTGCAGGAGATGGTAACGACGCCGACGTACGGGTTGTTCCTGGACGGCATATACGATGAGAAGTACCTGACCGTGAGCAACCGCGAGCTTTGCACCGGGGCCAAGCACGACCCCGGGCTGGTCAAGATGGCTCAGGATGCGGCGGCCAGCCACAACTGGCCCATAGCCACTAAAATGATTGCGTTGGGCGGCACCGATGCCTCCCCTTTCTCGCTGAAGGGAATCCCCGCCGTATGCCTGCATTGCCAGGATACCTCCCGAGCCGTGCCCAACTACCACACCCGGGACGATACCTACGAACATATCCGCCCTGAATCGCTTTCAGTATCGCTGCAGCTTGTTCTCGATATGCTCAAGCAGATAGACAGCAAGTAGATGATACAGTTGTAGGGTGGGTGGGTTCCATTCCATTTCACCTACCCTACGATGTCTGACCGGCCTTCTGAAGACTCGTATTTATTTACAGAACCATAAGAGATAGCGTATACTTGGCAAATCTGAAGCAATAGGAGAGTAGCTATGGCTCCTTTGGACG